>Ga0209067_10002415_pt1 | contig 11059 bp, 10 predicted proteins | sample ColStrG_CSR_2013_FD_187199 | JGI IMG/M metagenome (GOLD analysis project Ga0209067, IMG submission 187199) | Freshwater sediment microbial communities in response to fracking from Pennsylvania, USA - Cold Stream Run_MetaG_CSR_2013 (SPAdes)... | ecosystem: Environmental > Aquatic > Freshwater >... | reverse complement strand
TGAAAACCCGGATGAAAATCACAGCCTATAATCAGCATGACGTTGGCTCCTTCTCTCGAGCCTTGGTCTGTTTCGTCACAACCAATCTACTCGCTGCGACGAGCCAACGTCGTTATGCAATCAAGCGCAGCGAGGGATCTAGGTCTTTGCCGGCCGCAGCAACACTGGTGGTGCGTGCAAGAACCTAGATCCCTCGCTTCGCGAGGGATGACAATTGGTTGATTCGCGCTACTGAGCAAAGCCGTCGGCCTGCGTGACTGCTCCGACGGCGACGGTGTGGTCGATGTAGACCCGCCCGGCGTCGAGGGCTTTGCGGTCTAGCTCAAGCAGGGCCGGGTTCTTGACCTTCGCTTCCATTACTTTCATGGCAGTTGCCGGAGACAGGCACTCGGTCTCTTCGAGAAGGGCGCCCATGAAGACGACGTTCGCGACCTTGGCCGAGCCCAGGCGATCGGCGATCTCTGACGCGGGGATGCAGACGACCTGGGCCTGGTGGACGCTGAAATCTTCGGGCAAGCTCTCGCGGCCGTAGAGGATCGTTCCGCCGGGGGCGACCTCGGCGGCAAACTTGCGCAGCGAAATCTCGTTCATCGCGATCAAAACTTGCGGGCGCGACAGCAAAGGCGACCCGATGCGATCCTTCGACAGGCAGACGTGGCAGTGGGCGCTGCCCGAGCGCATCTCGGGACCGTACGACGGGAGCCAACTGACTTCGAGACCTTCACGCATGCCCATTTCCGCGAGGAGTTGGCCAAGCAGCAGCACGCCCTGTCCGCCGAAACCCGCGATCTTGATGCCCATCTCGCGGAAATGGTGATGACGGCGCGGCACGACGCCTTCGGCTGCCGCCTTGCGCTCTCCCTCGACCACTTCGGTGACCGTCTTGTGCGGAGGAATGTTGTTGTTCGGGATCTCGACCTTGCGATCGCGGAAAACGTTGAGCGGGAAGTTCGGAATCATCTTCTCCGCCACCCACTTCCGGGCCTCGACGGGGTCTTTGCCCCAGATGGTGGGACACGGAGAAAGAATCTCGACAAACGTGAAGCCCGCGCCGGCGCGCTGCAGTTCGAGCGCTTTGCGCACCGCCCGTCGCGCTTTCATGATGTTCTTGTTGTCGGAGAGCGCGACGCGCTCGATGTAGACGGGGGCTTCGAGCGTTGAGAGCAGCTCGGCCATGTGCAGCGGGAAGCCCTCGTTGATTGGGCGGCGGCCCCAGGGCGAAGTCGTACTTTTTTGCCCGACAAGCGTGGTGGGGGCCATCTGGCCTCCGGTCATGCCGTAGATCGCGTTGTTGACGAAGAAGACGGTGATCTTCTCTCCGCGATTGGCCGCATGCACAATTTCCGCGGTGCCGATCGCGGCCAGGTCGCCATCGCCCTGATACGCGATGACCATCTTGTCGGGACAAGCGCGCTTCAGGCCGGTGGCAGCGGCGGGAGCGCGTCCGTGCGCGACCTGTACGTTGCCCACGTCGAAATAGTAGTAGGCGAATACGGAGCAGCCGACAGGACTGACCAGAACCGTGTCGTCCTGAACGCCAAGGTCTTCCAGGGCTTCGGCGATGAGCTTGTGCGCTACGCCGTGGCCGCATCCGGGGCAGTAGTGAGTCTGGTGCTTCAGCTCAGCCTTGCGCTCGTATTCCGGATAGAACACTTCGGACTTGGAGTGCACGACTTCGTATTTGTCGGTCGCCACTTTCGGTTCCTCCAGGATTACGTCGTGCTCCGCCATGATTTGGTTCCGTTCCCACGTAGCGGCGGACGCATTCGTCCGCCTGCCGAACCTTAACCCTCCGCCGCGCCCGGACGAATGCGTCCGGGGCTACGTGTTACGTGCCAGCATTTCACAACGCAACTGGCACGTTCTGTTCGATCTTTGCCAATAACTCCTCGACCGAGGGCACATTGCCACCAACGCGTCCGTAGAACTCGATTGCTTTCGTGCCATTCAGCGTCAGGCGGACATCTTCCACCATCTGCCCGTTGCTCAGTTCTACAACCAGCACTTTGTCCGCATGTAGCGTCGTGGCCACCAATTCTCTTGATGGGAAGGGCCACAGCGTGATGGGCCGGAACAATCCAGCCTTGATTCCCTGCTTGCGAGCTTCATCTACCGCCGAGCGCAGCACCCGCGACACGATGCCGTAGCCGACCACGATCAACTCTGCGTCTTCGGTGCGGTATTCTTCGCAGCGCGTTTCGGTCTGCTGCGCGCGAAAGTACTTCGCTTCCATGCGGCGCTGGTGCTCTTCAAGATCGTCGGGCTCCAGGAAGATGGAACTGATCATGTTCTTACGAGTTCCGGCGGTTCCCTTCACCGCCCAGGGCTTCGGAGGCGCGACAATCTCGCGATATTCAAGGTTCAGGGGTTCCATCATCTGGCCAACGAATCCGTCGGTCAGCACCACCGCCGGGTTGCGATACTTGTCGGCCAACTCGAACGCGAGGACGGTCAAGTCCGCCATTTCCTGCACCGAGGCCGGCGCCACCACGAGGTTGCGATAGTTACCGTGGCCTCCGCCCTTGACCATGGCGAAGTAGTCGCTCTGCTCCGGAGCGATGTTGCCCAGCCCGGGACCGCCGCGCATCACGTCGACGATGACGCAGGGCAATTCGGCTCCCGCCAGATAGGAGATGCCTTCCTGCATCAGGCTTAGGCCGGGCCCAGAGGAGGCGGTCATGACGCGAACACCGGCCGAAGCCGCGCCATACACCATGTTTATAGAAGCCGTCTCGCTCTCGGCCTGCACAAACGTGCCTTCGACTTCCGGGAGATAGAGCGCGGCCGCCTCAGCGACTTCGCTGGCGGGCGTTATAGGGTAACCATAATAAGCCCTGCACCCGGCGAGTACGGCGCCCTTGATGACTGCAACGTTTCCTTTACAGAGTTGCCGCATGTTCGCCTCCAGCCTGGGCTTGTGTCTGAGTGGGGGACACAACCGCTTTGGGAGGCGGGGCCAGCCGGTAGACGATGATGGCGCCCGGTTCCGGACAGCAATAGAAGCAGATGCCGCATCCGGTGCAGTCGTGGCCGGTGTAACGAGCGGGATGCACTCCGTAGGAACTCAGTTCAGGGGCGAGTTCCAGGCACTTGGGCGGGCAGGACTCGACGCAGAGCCCGCATCCCTTGCACTCCTCGACATCGATGGTAACGTTGCCCCGTGCTGCGCCCGACATGTGTTATCTCCTCCGTCACTGCTGTGCCGCTGTCTGTGCCACTTGAGGGTGCTGCAACCACTTGGTCTTTTCGCAATACTCATAGAGCTCGGCGCGGAAGTCAGGATGCGCAATCTCGATCAACGATTTGGCCCGCTCGCGAATCGACTTACCGTGCAAGTAGGCGACTCCAAATTCGGTCACCACGTAGCGGACCAGACCCCGTGACGTAACTACTCCTGCACCCGGATCCAGCATGGGCACGATCCGCGAAATGGTTCCCTGTTTCGCCGTCGAAGAGATAGCGATGATGGGCTTGCCCCCTTTGGAGCGCGACGCGCCGCGCAGGAAATCCACCTGCCCGCCAATGCCGCTGTAGAACTGGTTGCCGATCGAGTCGGAGCACACCTGCCCGGTCAGATCGATCTGCAGCGCCGAATTGATCGCTACCATCCTGTCGTTTCGCGCGATGAATCCGGGATCGTTGGTATAGGACGTGGGGTGAAACTCGAAGATGGGATTGTTATCCACGAACTCGAACAGGCGCTTGGTGCCGAGAGCAAAACCCAGGATGATTTTGCGCGGCTTGAAATTCTTGCGGGCGCCCGTGAGAACCCCGGCTTCGATGAGCGGGATCACGCCATCGGACACCAGTTCGCTGTGGACGCCAAGATCCTTGCGGTCCATCAGCATGGGCAGCACTGCATCTGGAATTCCGCCAATGCCGGTCTGCAGAACCGCGCCATCCTCAATCAGCCCGGCTACGTTGCGCGCGATGGCCACCTGCAAATCGTTCACCAATGGCTTCTTCAGCGCGCACAGCGGCCGGGAAGACTCGACAAAAGCGTCGATGTCGCTGACATGAATGAAGCTGTCGCCGTAGGTGCGCGGCATGTTGTCGTTGATCTGCGCCACCACGTATCGGGCACACTTCGCGGCGGTGAGGGTCGTGTCTACGCCGACTCCGAAACTGCAGAAGCCGTGAGAATCGGGTGGCGAAACTTCGATCAGGGCCACGTCAATCGGCATGGCCCCGCTCTCAAACAATCCCTCGATTTCGCTCAGATAGATTGGCGTATAGTCCGCGCGGCCGTCGTTGATCGCGTCGCGCACGTTGGCCCCGATGAATACGGCGTTATGCCGGAAGTGGCCAGCCATTTCTGGCGCCACATACGGGGCGCAGCCCATCGTCATCATGTGCACGATTTCCACGTCGTACACGTCGGGTGCCCGGCGGATCAGGGCTTCCACCAGGGTCTCCGGCTCAGCACAGCCCGGCTGGATGTAGACCCGCATTCCTGACTTCACGCATTGGAGTGCATCGTCCGCCTCCTTGAGGCGGCGCTTGTAATCCATTTCCCACGACATCGACATCCTCTTGCTCCTATTCGCTCCTAAACCGCCCGCAACGCGCCGTCTTCGCGCCGGGTGCGGGCAGTTTCTTCCTCATATCCCAGGACAGCATAGTAAATCGCCCGGTCAAAAAACATTTCGAGCATTTGCAGGAGTTCCAGCTCGCCCATGATTTCGACGGCGCGGTCCATCACCGCCTCACTTTTGAGGAACTCCCAGAGATTTTCCTTGGTCAGCACAATGGCCTGGACCACTTCGCTGAGCGGAACCCGCTGGCGCATGCGGCGTACCCCGATCTCGCGGTAGCGGTGTTCGATGTCCAGTTCGTTCTTGCCCAGCAGCCACTCGCCCAGATGGCGGTAAATCTCGTACACCCGCTCTCTCAGTTCGTGGGCGGGAATATCCCGAAAGTGAGTTACCTGGACGCTGTTCTGCACCCGTTCCTCCAGTCCTTCGGCGAGCGCATCGGCATGAGATTCGATCAGGCGGACGAGCCTGTAGGAGAACATCATAATCACTCCCTTCTTCGACAGTGCCTTAGACCCCAAGTTTCATGGCTGATTCCTGATTGGTCCAGCCTTCCACAGGTACTTTGCCGGTTTCGACCGCAGGTTCCAGAGTCTGCGGTACGGTAATGGCGCGCGAAATCATGCACAACTGCTTGGTCCGCCGCAACAGGGCCAGCCCGGCCTCACGCTGCTCCTCGGAAGGCACGGTCAGCCGCGGACGGATCAGGATCTCCGTGAAATTGCACCCTGTGCTCCGGCTGCGATGGACGCTACCCTCCATTTCGACCTCCAAGTCGGTGTATTCGAACTTGGCGGCGCGGGCGACGTCATGGAAGGTCGTGGTGAAGCAGCCTGCCAAGGCACAGAGCAAGAGCTGCTCCGGAGTCCAGCGGCCCTGCAACCCGCCCAGTTCCGCGGCCTCGGAAAAATGGATCGTGTTAGGGGAGGACTCGCACTTGGCGAGTCCGGTGCGGCCCGACGTCCACCAGGCCGAAATGCGATAGGTATATTCTGCTGGCATGTTTTAACTCCTGCGCTCCCCGACCGCGCCTCGCCCACCACTTCAGGAACTGAGGGAGAAGATCACGGTGATTGTGGTCTCCACTTCTACCGGTTGCCCGTTCAGCAAATACGGTTTGTAACGCCACTGTTTGACAGCCGAGATCGCCTCCGGCACCAGCATGGGGTGACCGCTGACCAGTTGCAGGTTCTGAATTTCGCCGTTGACGTTGATGATCGCGGTGAGCACAACCTCACCCTGCACTCGTGCCTGCTTGGCCAACATCGGATAAGTCGGTTCCACCCGATGAATCAGCAAGCCTTTGGTGACACCCTGCGAAATGCGCACCCTTTGTGGCGCTGCTGGGATGAACTTCGGCACCGCGGCCAGGTTCGAGGTGGCGCTCACGATGCCCCCGATCACTCCACCAAGCTGCCCGCCCGGAATCCCTCCCGGGACGCCCCCGACGACTCCTCCGGAGGTTGGCATTGGCGGTGTCTCGTCTTCCTTGAGCATCTCGATCTTTTGTGGAATCTTGGTAGGCGTTCGCAGCTTACCGGTGGAAAGCAGGTCGGTCTCGATCTGCTTCATCACCTTCTGCGCCTGTGCCGCCGCCGGCGGTGGCGGTGGCGGCGGTGGCGGAGGCGCTACCAGGAACGTCAGCAACTGCGCCTTCGGCAAGTCCTCGGTGAAAAGCAGAGGTACCACAACCAGGATTCCGATGGCTAAACAGTTAACAATAATCGACGTGGTGGTGGCAAAGGCCTTCCGTTTCCGCTGCTGCCCGTATTCCAGAAGGCTGTCGGAGAACATGGTCCTTTGCGGGATCTGCGGCCCCAACACCAGATCTTGCCGTGGCAGGACCGCCGCAGGGGGACGGGTTGCTGGCTTTGCTTCTTTAACTTCCGGCTCATGAATGTCGATCGTGCTCATTTACAGCCTCCCGGACGACCCCGCCCACGCGCCTTGGCGTTTGGCGGTGCTTGAGACGCGGCCCCCGAGGTCGCATCTCAGGCTGTCCGTATCCATCTTCCTCGAAGGTGGAGAACGGGCAAATGGCCCTCATCACGGTTCTCCGTGATCGGAATCACCATTTCCCCATCCAGTCCAAGCTTAAGTAATGACTACAGATAAGAGACGTTGAGGCTGAGTTGCGGCATGACACCCGGCGCTCTGCCGATACGAAGAAGAAGCAAAAGGCAGGAAGGACGGGTCAGGACCGTGGTGTTCCAACCTTGGGTGCAGGGGCTTCGTCGCGTAAGCGCCAACCTAAGAATTTCCTTCGGTTTGCGCGCCAACCGGTCTAAAGGGTGGCCTCGGGGACCACTTCCCTGTGGTAGCCTACTTCCCCATGTTCCTCGGACTTTTGTTTGCCGCGGTTGCCGTCCTGCCCGCACCATGCACTTCCACAACATCAGACTGCACTGAATGGATAAAGCCCGCGGGACAACAGTCGCGTGTCCTGGTCTACCGCACGCATCCATTCGAGAAGAAAAATGAAAACATCAAGCGTGCATTTGTTTTTGTTCATGGCATCCTCCGCGACGCGGACAATCATGTCCGCACCGCGCTTGCCGCTGCCTTCCTGGCTGATGCATTGAACGACACGATAATTGTGGTGCCGCGTTTCGCATCGAATAGCAGCGCGCCTGGGAACGAAAATGGAAATTGTCGCGACACTCTGGCCGCCGATGAAGCAAATTGGATCTGTGAAGCTCAGAGGCCGGACACTTGGCGCTCGGGTGGCACAGCACTGGGTAGCCAACTCAGTTCGTTCGATTTTATGGACGAGATTCTTCGCCGATTGGCACGGAAAGACGTCTTTCCCAATCTAAAAACGATTGTGGTGGCCGGCCATTCTGCTGGCGGCCAATTCGTAACGCGTTATGAGATGCTGAACCAAATCCACGATAAACTCGGCATAGCGGTATCTTACGTGGTCGCGAATCCCTCTTCTTATGCGTATGTAGATGACCTGCGGCCCACCGCGCGTGCCTTCCTAGCGACGACCTCAGCCGCCACGCAAGGAGGGCCAGCGTCGAATTCTGCGAATCCGTCGCCAGCTTTCTTGCCTTTCGCCGACGCTAAAAACTGCACTGGGTACGACATCTGGCCGTACGGACTAAGAGCACGAACAGGTTACTCGTCCACGCTGACGGATGAGCAAATTACCCAACAGCTTGTCGATCGGCCGGTCACCTACCTACTCGGCGAAGCCGATGTGTTACCGCTTGGAGTTTTTGACGTGTCGTGCCCAGCAATGGCGCAGGGCCCCACTCGCCTGGGACGAGGCCTCGCTTTCCACAAGTACGTAAACGAACATCTCCACGCGCATCACAGTGTGGTCGTTGTGCCGTTTTGTAGTCACAGCCAGCGCTGCATGTTCACCTCTGACGCAGCATTGCCGCTGATGTTTCCTGATTGAAGCCGTTGACGGCGACCCGCAACGAGTGATCAGCATTTTGCCGATTCGACTGTCCAATAATTTCCCTTGGAGCGTCGCGACGACGACTTAGCCGGACAACTCACCGTTTTGAAGCGATCGGAATAAGGACGCGGATCACTGCTTGCGCGGGGCAGCGATGCGCTGTGCCAAGTGCGCGGCATAGAGTCCTGCGATCAGTCCCGTGAAAACATCCATAGTGTAGTGGGCACGCAAAACGAGCACCGTCGCGGCTTCGAATAACACAATCGTAACCGCACCCGCGGTGAGCCACCGCCGGCCGAAGCGCGCCAGTTCGCAGGCTCCCAGCACCGCGATTGCTGTATGTCCGGAAAAGAAATAGTCGTGGGCCACGTTGTAGGTCACCAGCAGCGAGGGAAATCCCGGATTGTGCCAGATCGCGCCGGGCGGAGCCGGCAGCGCGACGCAGGCCTGCATGATCTGACGCAGGCCCAGCACCAGGACCAGGCTGGCGAAAGGACGAAGATCGCCGCCGAAGACCCACATCGACAACAGAAAAAGGCCGAGCCCATCGATGACTGCGGAACTGAAGATCAGTAGCGCATTGGCCACGCCTGGTTGATCGTGCAGATAGAGGTTGAGCGAGGCGGTGGCCGCATGGAGACCGTCTCCAATGCCGGAGTCCGGCAGGCTCCGCGCTCCGATGAGAGACTGCGTCCAGAACCAGATCGCAAGCGCAACGGCCGTCAGCACAAACCGTATGGCGAATGATCGGACGGACGGCTTAACGGAGGGTTGCCCGCCAGGCGCAGGGAGCATAAGTTCCGGGAATTATATCCTCTGACCCGCCCTTGTCCGTGCCGGGCTTTGCTAGGCAAAGGGACGGCCGTGGAGATCGCGGACAATCCCAACCGGGACGGTTCCACTCTTCCCACGGCCCTTGAAACCCCCAATACGCTCAATTCGCGATAGCAACGGATTGACTAGTTGTCTCCGCTGCCTCCCCCGCCGCTAGCCGTGCAGCGAACCACCGTTGACTTTCCATCCAATGATGCGACGCAACGGTATTGTTTTGGCGGAATCGCGCTGGCTGGAACGCAGTTGATGTTGAATCCGGTTGTACTGGGAGCGAGCGAACATGCAGCGCCCGACTTCGATACGGTCACGTTGGCCGAGGCGGATTTCGTCGGATCGCTGATGGACGTTGCCTTGACGACTCCCATCCCCACTTTTGTAGCAGAGAACAGCCCGTTGGCATCGATCGTGCCGACTGCGCCGGTCGCGGTCCAGGTGACTCCGGCAGATGAGCCGGATACTTTGGCGGTGAATTGTTGCGTTCCTCCCACGCTGAGGGTCATGCTGGCGGGACTGACCGAAACGGAGACGCCTCCACCGCCCCCGGTGCTGGTGACGGTGACCGAAGCAGTGGCTGATTTCGTCGTATCTTGCACCGAAGTAGCCGTAACCGTCCCGGTACCGGCAGACACGGCGGTGTAGACGCCGTTCGTGTCGATCTTGCCGACGCTGGTAGCGGTCCAGGTCACGCCCTGAGTTGAGCCAGTGACGTTGGCGACGAATGTTTGCTGCTGTCCTGCGGTCAACGTAACTGTTGCGGGCGTTATCGCCACGCTGATGCCTGAGGTCACAAGATTGCCGACCAGGTATGTGGCTTCCTCGGCCACGGCTCCGGAGGAGTGGCGAATCGCATTGAATGCGGCTGTGGCGTCGGCTCCGCAATAGGGAGTGATTGGTCCGGGACCTGCAGGGTGGAGCGAGAGAAACGCGGTAACGTTATAGACTTCCGTATTGTTCAAAATAATCCAACAATCCGTCGCACTGTTGTGTGTGGCGACCTGCGCCGCGGTGTAATTGGGCAACTGGGCCGAGACTGATCTAGAGAACGTCAATAGGAACATCAAAGCTGCGAACAATGCCTTCTTCATGGTCAACTCAACTCCTCAAGGGGAAATAGCGCAGGGATATCCCTGGGCCGCGAGCAGCGCGCGCAAAAAAGACTGCACGGATCTTCCAACTGCTATTTGTGGAGAGCCCGAATGGTCTTGCGACACCACCAGGGCGGAGAGTTAAGTGTGCGACACCACGTTTGCTCCTTTCGTCGGAATCGCATTACGCGAAACCGCAGGGGGGACAAAGGATAGAGTGGCTTGGACCAGATGGGAAAACTTGAGCGAAAATATCGTTTATCGGGAGGAGGCTGCAAGTCACGGCGGTACAGGTACTCCTAAGAGTCACCGCCCATGGCCGAATTCACGCATCGTGTGCGGGAAGCAGGAACTCTTCCGGTCAGGCAAAGTGAAATTGGCCAGGCAGCAAGTTGCCGATGCATGCCGCGGGAGTGCAGAAAATTTGGTGGGCCTTGCGATGTGAGACATTGCGGTGAGCCGGAAGAATGGAGCGGGAGACCGGGATCGAACCGGCGACATCCAGCTTGGGAAGCTGGCGTTCTACCGCTGAACTACTCCCGCTCAGCCGGGTGAACGTCCTTTAGCTTATCACTGCGCGCGAGCGGTCTCAACCAAACTGAATTCGGGCGTGGGTCCGGGAGATCCTTCGCTCCGCCTGAAAAACGGCTGCGCTCACGATGACGCCCCAGTAGAGGTGGGTCCAAGCGCTGTCGCAATTCGTGAAGCGGGGCTGCGATTCGTGTTTTAATGGTCAGCCTGTGGGTTGAATCCTCTTCGGAACTCCGGGAGATTATGCGCCAACCAGAATCCAAACCCTCGCGCCGTGCATTCGTCCGAAATGTGCTGACTACCGGCGCAGTCGCTACGATTTATCCTGCACTCAGCGCCGGCGGAGAGGGCGCGTCGCCCGCGGAGTCGGCTGCGCCCGAGGTCAAGGTGTTCGAACTCGATGAGATCACGATCACCGAGCTGCAAGACGGCATGAAGTCGGGCAAGTTCACGGCCCGGTCGTTGGTCGAGAAATACACAGCTCGTATTGAAGAGATCGACAAGCGCGGCCCGGCGGTCAACGCGATTATCGAAATGAATCCTGACGCTCTCTCGATTGCGGACGCCCTCGACCATGAGCGCAAGGCCCAAGGCCCGCGCGGACCACTGCATGGCGTTCCCGTGCTGATCAAGGACAACATCGACACGGCGGACCGCATGATGAC
>Ga0209067_10002411_pt1 | contig 11073 bp, 11 predicted proteins | sample ColStrG_CSR_2013_FD_187199 | JGI IMG/M metagenome (GOLD analysis project Ga0209067, IMG submission 187199) | Freshwater sediment microbial communities in response to fracking from Pennsylvania, USA - Cold Stream Run_MetaG_CSR_2013 (SPAdes)... | ecosystem: Environmental > Aquatic > Freshwater >... | reverse complement strand
GATCAGGGTGTTGGCCTGAAGTCCCGCCCCCCGACTGCTGAAGATGGAGTGCGGAACGGGGTGAAAACGGATTACAATCTCCGACTCTTTCGCCATCAGTCGCTTGCCGGTGCGTAGGTAAAACGGCACACCCTTCCAGCGCCAATTATCAATATGAGCCTTTAGCGCGACAAACGTCTCGGTGTTGCTGTGTGTGCCCAATTCCTCGGTATATCCTTTGACAGGTTGACCATTGATCGCGCCGGAGGCGTATTGACCCTTGACGCTATGGGTTGAGACATCGGCTGCCGTCATCGGACGCAATGCGCGCAAGACCTTCACTTTCTCGTCGCGCACTGCCGTCGCTGTATAGCCGGATGGCGGCTCCATCGCGACCAGCGCGAGCAATTGCAGCATATGGTTTTGAACCATATCCTTGAGTGCGCCAACGCCGTCATAATATGATACACGGCCCTCAAGCCCAACTGTTTCCCCGACGGTAATCTGCACATGCTCGATATGGCTGGCATTCCAGAGCGGCTCGAACAGGATATTCCCAAAGCGCATAACGAGCAAATTCTGCACCGTCTCTTTGCCAAGATAATGATCGACGCGGAACACGCGGTCCTCTTCAAATACATCGCCAATCGCGGCGTTGACCTCGCGTGAGGAGGCGAGATCATGTCCAATCGGCTTCTCCATCGCGATCCGGCTCATCGGTCCCGCCAGCCCGGCTTTGGCCAGTCCACCCGCAATCGGAGCAAAAAGCGCAGGTGGCGTCGAGAGATAGATCGCCAGCCCGTCATCGATACGCGCGCACACCCGATCTGCCAAAGCGTCGAAACCACCCTTGCTCATGACGTCGACGGCGCAATAACCGATCCGTTCGAGGAAAGTCTCGACGCGCGCGGCATCATAGCGCTCCGAGGGGAGAAACCGTTTCAGTGATTGCTTCACACTGTCTCGGAAATCCTGATCGTCGTCCTTGGTCCGTGCTGCACCGATGATCCTGACATCGTGATTGAGCAACCCATCAGCATCGAGATTGTAAAGCGAGGGAAACAACATGCGCTGCGCCAGATCACCGGTCGCACCGAAAAGTATGAGCGTTTTGAATGGACGCGACATGACAGCCTTTCACAGTGTCCCGCCAGTTTAGCTCAGCTTTTGACGCATAGATAGAGACTTGCGGAGCCCTGAGCCGCCGTGCAGACGTATGCTCAAGGTCAGAATGTCCCGCTAGAATTTAGGGCGGCGCGAAAATTCCATGGGCTGTATTTGCGCCGGGACGGGGTGTGCGGCTTGAGCGCACGAGGTTTTGGCCGAACGGGGCTCTTTTGCAGGACGCGGCGCTTTCGCAGGGCGCGGCGTTGCGCGCACGCCGTCGAGAATTTTTGCGCCCGCCATCATCACCGCAAGGCAGCACGCGCCGAAGAGCAACTTTCCACCAAAGCCCGGATATTGCTCAAGATAATGCTGGCCGCGTTCAACAGCACCCAGCGCGATGCCGTAGATGATTGCGAATGCCTCAAATTTGTTCTTGATCACGAAGAGGCGGGACAGCTTGTATAACATGCCAATCCTTAAGCAATTGCGGGGCCAAGCGAGGAAATGAGCCGATTCGACTTTTCAAATATGGTTAAATGTAAGTTAATTCGACAGTCAGACGCAAGCGTCAAATCGGCCGTTGCATAGGAAGGCAATGGTCTGTGCGACCACGCTGGGTTGCCAAGGCATGAAGGTGTGGCCGACAGGGAGCGTGATATGATCCGCCATTTGCTCAAGTCGGGTGGAGGCGACCGTGACCTTGCCATCGTTGGGGCGCGCCAGCAGCCAACCGCTGGCTCCATCAACCCAGAAATCACCGGCGACGATGCCGAGCGGATACGTTGGGGTTCCCAACACCGCCTCAAGGTCTGCCGTGCGATTTTCAGAGAGCAGTGGTGCCGCTTTGCCAACGACCACACGAGTCAACCGCAGCCGGACAACAAGGTCGGCAATGGCGCTGCCGTGATTGGGTGTGCCGAGCATCACGACACGGCCAAGATTGGCGGGAGTGCGGGCATGGAGAAGCGCCCGGATGACGAGGCCGCCCATCGAATGCCCCACAAAATGCACGTCTCCCAAAAGCGTGGCCGCAAACGCAGCGACCGGATCAGCAAGTTCATCGATAATCTCGGCGAACGGACGTGATCGTCCAGCGTAGCCTAAATTGAGCGTCGTATATCCTGCGGCTTGCAAGCGCAGCTCAAGCGGCCGCATCCAAAACGGGGTGTGGCCAAGTCCATGAAGTATGACAACGCCATCGCCGGGCGCTGCCGTCTTCGCGCCTGACGACTCCGCCGGCAACGCCTTAAACGTCCGTTTTCACCTTTACTTTGCCGCCCTTTTTCCCGCGCTTGGGAGGCGCTGGGGTGATTTCGAAAATCGGCCTATTGTCAACCATCCGCACGTGCACTTCACCGCCATGGACAAGCTTGCCGAACAATAGTTCTTCGGCGAGCGGTTGCTTGATCTTCTCCTGAATGAGGCGTCCCATCGGGCGCGCGCCGTAAAGCTTGTCATAGCCCTTGGTGGTGAGCCATTCGCGCGCATCGTCCTCGAGCTTGATGTGGACATCGCGGTCGGCAAGCTGGAGTTCAAGTTGCAGGATGAACTTATCCACCACGCGCGCCACAACCTCGGGCGGCAGGTAAGCGAAGGGCACAATAGCATCGAGCCGGTTGCGGAATTCGGGGGTGAACATCTTCTTCACCGCCTCATCGCCGGCATCTTCCTTCGAGACATTGCCGAAGCCGATGCCTTCGCTGGCCATGTCGGATGCGCCAGCATTGGTTGTCATTATCAGGATGACGTTGCGGAAATCCACCGATTTGCCGTGCTGATCGGTGAGGCGGCCATGATCCATAACCTGCAACAAGATGTTGAACAGATCGGGGTGCGCCTTCTCAATTTCATCAAGCAACAGCACGCAATGCGGTTGCTGGTCGATTGCATCGGTAAGCAACCCGCCTTGATCGAACCCGACATAGCCCGGAGGCGCACCGATGAGCCGCGAGACCGAGTGTCGCTCCATATATTCTGACATGTCGAAGCGCTGGAGCGGAATACCGAGAATGCTCGCGAGTTGACGCGCGACTTCGGTCTTGCCCACGCCGGTCGGTCCGGTGAATAGATAATTGCCAATTGGCTTGTCTGGATCACGCAGCCCAGCGCGGCTCAATTTGATCGCGGATGACAGCCGCTCGATAGCATCATTCTGCCCGAACACGACGCGCTTCAGATCCTCCTCAAGCGTTTTGAGCGCAGCCGTATCGTCGGCGGAAACCGATTTGGCTGGGATGCGCGCCATCGTCGCGATCACTGCCTCAATTTCCTTGGGCGTGATGATCTTCTTGCGCTTGTTGAGCGGCACAAGCATCTGCATCGCACCCACTTCATCGATCACGTCAATTGCCTTGTCCGGCAGTTTGCGGTCGTTGATGTATCGCGCAGAGAGTTCCACTGCCGTCTTGATTGCATCGGGCGTATATTTGACATGGTGGTGATTTTCGAACGCCGAACGTAGCCCTGCAAGGATCTTGATGCTGTCCTCAATCGTCGGTTCATTCACGTCGATCTTCTGGAAACGCCGCAGCAGCGCGCGGTCTTTCTCGAAGTGGTTGCGGAACTCCTTATACGTTGTCGAGCCGATGCAGCGGATTGCGCCACTCGACAAAGCTGGTTTGAGCAAATTCGAGGCATCCATCGCCCCGCCACTGGTCGCGCCCGCACCAATCACCGTATGAATTTCATCGATGAAGAGAATCGCGTCGGGGAGCTTTTCAAGCTCATTAACGACCGCCTTCAGCCGTTCTTCAAAGTCGCCGCGGTAACGTGTGCCCGCAAGCAACGCGCCCATATCAAGCGAGTAGATCACGGCAGGAAGTAACACCTCAGGCACATCGCCCTCAACGATCTTGCGGGCGAGCCCCTCGGCAATCGCGGTTTTGCCAACGCCGGGCTCGCCGACATAAAGCGGATTGTTCTTAGAACGGCGGCAGAGAATTTGCACCGTCCGATCCACCTCAGGCCCACGACCGATCAGCGGATCAACCTTGCCCTTGCGCGCCTTCTCGTTCAGATCGACGCAGAACTGCTTTAACGCAGATTCTTTGCCGCCCTTGGCTTCGGCTTTTTTCTCTTCGCGCTCTTCCGCGCCTTTGACTTCACGGGTTTCGGGAACATCAATGCCCTTGCCGGTTCCGTGGCTGATATAGCTCACCGCATCGAGGCGGCTCATATCCTGCTGCTGGAGGAAATAGACAGCATAGCTCTCGCGCTCGCTAAATAGTGCGACGAGCACGTTCGCACCGGTCACATCATCACGCCCCGACGACTGCACATGTAGGATCGCGCGCTGGATAACGCGCTGAAACCCAGACGTGGGTGCGGGATCAATTTTCGCGCCACCTTTGAGCGACTCGAGCTCGGTATCGAGATAATGAATAACGGCGCCCTTGAGGTCGTTAAGATTGACCCCGCAAGCGAGCATAACCTTTGACGCCTGCGGATCATCAATCAGCGCGAGCAGCAAATGTTCGAGCGTCGCATATTCATGGGCACGAGTCGCGGCAGCGGCGAGCGCATTGTGGAGGGTGGTTTCCAATTCACGGGCGAATGACGGCATAGCTAATTCCTTTGTTCACCATGTTGGCACACTAGGCCCAATCATCAAGGCCTAATGCTGTCCTCACCGCTTAAATAACGCATCAGCGCTCACGCGCTGGGACATTGTTGTTTTTATTTTCGTTCGAACACGCGTGATCTCGGTTTCCAGCAGCGTAATACGGGTATTGAGTTCGTCAACCGAGAGCGGATCAAGATCTTGCTGCAACACCTGCTTCAGCGGATCATCGCGGCGCAATGGTAAAAGATCGTCGGGCTCCATGGTTTGAAAGTTGACCGCGTCGCGGCGAGAGTCAATAAGAGAAATACCGTTCAACGGGGGACATATGTCGGATTTGCCGCAAAAAATGATCGCTATCGACTCTGGCATAGCCGGAGGGCCGGACGTTCTTATGCCTGTTTCGCGCCCGCTTCCCGTGTTGCGCGAGGGTGAGGTGCTGATCAAGGTTGAAGCTGCGGGCGTTAATCGCGCTGATATTATGCAGCGTCAGGGAATTTATCCGCCACCGCCCGGTGTATCTTCGGTTTATGGACTAGAAGCCGCGGGTGTCGTGGTCGCACTGGGAGCAGGTGTTGATGAGGCCTATCGCGGCCAAGCACTTTGTGCATTGCTTGCTGGCGGCGGTTACGCTGAATATTGTGCCGTTCATATCGGTCATTGTTTGCCCGTTCCGGCAAGTTTGACAATGACCGAGGCGGCGGCGCTGCCCGAGGCATTGTTCACAGTATGGACCAATTTGTTTGAGCGTGCCTACGCCGTCGAAGGCGACACGGTGCTCGTGCATGGTGGAACCAGCGGGATTGGCACCATGGCGATTGCGCTTGGCAAGCTGTTTGGGTTGACCGTTATCGTAACATGTGGGTCGGACGAAAAATGTGCAGCCGCTATGAAGCTGGGGGCAGCGCACGCGATAAACTATAAAACTGGTGACTTTGTTGACGCTGTCCTCAAGCTGACGAACGGGAAGGGTGTCCATGCTGTTCTCGATCTCGTGGGCGGAGATTATGTGCGGCGCAGCTTGAAGTGCCTCGCTGTTGAGGGGCGTCACGTGACGATTGCTGTGCCGCATGGTGCAAAGACCGATATTAACCTGCTCGATGTCATGATGCGGCGTCTCACCCTGACCGGCTCGACGCTGCGGGCGCGGGAGAGCGCCTTCAAAACATTGGTTGCCGAGGAAATTGCACGGATGGTCTGGCCACATGTAGTCGCCGGGCGTTTGAAGCCCTTTGTCGATCGTTCATTTCCGCTGCAGCGGGCATGCGATGCCCACACCTATATGGAGTCAGGCCAGCATATCGGAAAGATTGTGCTCACTATGTGCTAATATTCTTGCTCTATAGCAGCTCTCGGTTTAAGCTTGACCTTTGCTATGGCCGTCCCGTCGGGGCGGCCCTTATTTTATGACAAGAGGATTTTATGGCTCAGCCGCTCATGCCCCATGCGACCGCCTCGTGGTTGGTTGACAATACGGCGCTTACGTTCGAGCAGATTTCGACTTTTTGTGGTCTGCATATTTTGGAAGTCCAGGCGATTGCCGACGATTTGACAGCCACCAAATTGACGGGTCGCGACCCGATCCGAGCAGGCGAACTGACCCAAGCGGAAATTGACAAGGGGCAGAACGACCCCAGCTATCATTTGGTGATGGCACGTGCACCGGAGGCCGCCACACGCAGTAAGGGGCCACGTTACACGCCCGTCTCCAAGCGTCAGGATAAGCCCGACGGCATCGCTTGGATCATCCGCAATCACCCTGAAGTGTCAGATGGGCAAATTGGGAAGTTGATCGGAACAACGCGCCAAACCATCAGCGCAATTCGTGATCGTAGCCATTGGAACATGGCCAATATTATCCCCAAAGATCCCGTGACTCTCGGCCTGTGTCCGCAGCGTGATCTTGATGCTGTCGTCGCGAAAGCAGCAAAGAAAGCCGGGATTGAAGCGCCTGTCGATAGCCGATTGGATGGTGATCGCGCCGCGCTTATCACGGAGCTGCGTGCCGAGCGAGAAGCCCATGCGCGCGCCGCCGAGGCCATCGCCAATGGAGAGAGTGATGCGCCGTTGACCGTCGATACTCTGTTTAAGAAATGATCCTGGGGTTGGCGGGCATTGCAGCGCTTGACCCCGCGCGCATGCGCCGTCACAACGCACGCAATGACTCAATCACCTGATCTGAATACCCTCTCGTTCGAGGACGCGCTGCGACGTTTGGAAGTCATCGTCGCGCGGCTGGAGTCGGGCGATGCCGCTCTCGAGGAATCAATCAATCTGTATGCAGAAGGCGATGCATTGCGCCTCCAGTGCGAGGCGAGATTGAAATCCGCGCAAGCTCGGATCGAAAAAATGGCCCAGGGACCCGATGGTCAGCCGACCGGCACGGTGCCGTTCGATGCGGCCTAGGACATTTTGATGGAACCGATTTTAACTAAGGCGATTGCTGAGATCAGTCACGCGATTGACGCTGCATTCGGCGAACTGCTCGTTGTCCCAGCGGACGCACGCCAGCAACTCTATACCGCGATGCGGCACGCGGCCATGAACGGCGGCAAGCGCTTGCGGCCCTTGCTTGTTCTGGCTTCGAGCCACTTGTTTGATGTTGAGCCACCGTCCGTGCTGCAGGTCGCGCTCGCGATTGAGGCGATCCACGTTTATTCGCTTATCCACGACGACATGCCATGCATGGACGATGACGATATGCGCCGCGGTAAGCCAACAGTGCATAAGCTGTTTGACGAGGCGACCGCTGTGCTCGCGGGTGACTCTCTTCATGCGCTGGCCTTTGAATGGCTTGCCGAACCGGTTACGCACCCCGATCCCGTCGTTCGCTGCGCCCTCGTCGCTGCATTGGCGCGGGCATCGGGACCCGCCGGAATGGCCGGTGGTCAGATGATGGACCTGGTCGCGGAGACACAGATTTTCGATCTGCCGACGGTTATTCACCTTCAGGAACTGAAGACCGGAGCACTCATTATGTTTGCGGTTGAAGCTGGGGCGATTCTGGGGCAGGCGTCAGACGCAGAACATGCCGCGCTGACAGACTATGCGCGCAAAATTGGATTGGCGTTTCAGATCGCCGATGATCTGCTTGATGTCGAGGGAGATGCGGCGTTGGCCGGCAAGGCATTACAAAAGGACGCCGATGCAGGAAAGGCGACCTTCGTCTCTTTGCTTGGCGTTGACGGTGCGCGTGCGAGAGCGCACACTTTGGTCGATCAGGCGATTGCGCGACTGAGTAGTTTCGGGGAGCGGGCCGATTTGCTGCGCGCCATTGCACGTTACACATTGGAACGGGATCGGTAGCCATGCGAATTGGGGTCTATCCAGGGACATTCGACCCCGTAACGTTGGGGCACATGGATATTATCAAACGCGGCGCACGGCTCGTTGATAAATTGGTGATTGGCGTAACCACTAATATGTCCAAATCGCCAATGTTCAGCGTCGAAGAACGAATGGCGATGGTCGCACGCGAAATTGCTAGCGTCGACGGAATGATTGAGGTCGTCGCCTTCGATCAATTGTTGATGGACTTTGCGCAAGACAATGACGCGAGCATCATCGTTCGTGGGTTGCGTGCCGTGGCCGATTTTGAATACGAGTATCAAATGGCGGGTATGAACCAGCAACTGAACGACAAAATCGAGACGGTTTTCCTTATGGCGGATGTCTGCCTTCAGCCGATTGCGTCGAAACTGGTCAAGGAAATCGCGCTATATGGCGGGGATATCCATAAATTTGTCACCCCCGCTGTTGAGGCAGAGGTCGTTGCTCGTGTGACTAAAACCGGCCGCAAGGGTCATCATTGACGAAGGAATATCAAACGATGCGGTACGGATCACTATTGACGCTGTTTGCAGCCCTGAGTCTGGCGTTCGGCGTTGGTACGCCCGCGTTGGCCTCAACGAAGCTCGCCAAAAATCCGCACCATCACAAAGCTGCGAAAGTGAAGGCGGCTCCAGTCGCGACCGTTGCGCCAGTCGCACCGCCGGCGGCGAATGATGCAGATAATATCCTCAACCTAGACCTATCGACAGGTGGCCGTGTGGTGATTGCGCTACGCCCGGATAAGGCGCCAAATCACGTTGCCCGGATCAAACAATTGGTGCGCGCACATTTCTATGATGGAATCGTATTTCACCGCGTGATTGATGGCTTTATGGCGCAGACTGGAGATCCCAAGGGCACGGGTGAGGGGGGATCGCCACTGCCTGATCTCAAGGCCGAGTTTAACGACCTGCCACATCTTCGCGGAACGGTTTCGATGGCGCGAACGGATGCCCCCGATAGCGCCAACAGCCAGTTTTTTATCTGTTTTCTGCCCGTCATGAAGCTTGATGGAAAATACACGGTGTTCGGGCGGGTGACTTCTGGGATGAGCTATGTCGACAAAATTGAGCGTGGTGAGCCGCCGTCATCACCTTCAAAAATTGTTCGAGCGTGGATGCAGGGTGATGGGCCAAATGCGGCTGCGGTGCCACTGCCGGTGCAGCCAGCCGCACCCGCGAAGCAAACGCCAGCCACACTGATTCCGCCGACGCCGGCACCCGCCAGTAAATAGCGAGGTCGCGCAGCGTGCGCGTTGATCTGTTTGATTTCGATTTGCCGCAATCCTGCATTGCGCTTCGGCCTGCGCAACCGCGCGACTCGGCGCGGATGCTGGTGCTTGAGGGTGGCACCATGCGGGACAAATATGTCTTTGATTTGCCACTAGAACTACGCGCCGGCGATTGTCTCGTGTTCAACGATACGCTTGTGATTCCGGCGCAGCTCACCGGAACGCGCGGGGAGGCGACGATCGGTGCCACATTGCACAAGCGCGAATCCTTACGCGCCTGGCGCGCCTTCATCAAAAACGCCAAGCGGCTGCATGAGGGCGATGTTATCGATTTTGGCGCTGCCGTCGCCGCTACCGCCTCAGGGCGCGCAGAAGATGGGTCATGGTTGCTCAGCTTCCACGGAGATGAGCCCGTTGAGGTGTTGCTCGATCGCGTGGGGACCATACCGCTGCCCCCCTATATCGCCAGCAAGCGCGCGGTCGATGAACGCGATGCGGCGGATTATCAGACGATGTTCGCGCGCGAACCAGGCGCGGTTGCCGCGCCAACCGCCGCACTGCATTTCACTCCCGCGCTGCTGGATGCGCTCGCGTCGGCAGGCATCGGCCACGAAACGCTGACATTGCATGTGGGCGCGGGCACGTTTCTGCCCGTCAAAGTAGACGATACCGAGGCGCACCAAATGCACGCCGAATGGGGTGAGATTAGCACCGCTACCGCCGCGCGGCTTAACGCAGTGCGCGCGAACGGAGGCCGGGTCATTGCGATCGGCACCACCTCGCTGCGCCTCATCGAGAGCGCGACCGACGACGCGGGCACCATCCAGCCGTTCGCTGGGGATACGAGCATCTTCATCACGCCCGGCTACCGGTTTAAGGGCATTGATGGGCTGATGACCAACTTCCATCTGCCCAAATCGACATTGTTCATGCTCGTGTCGACGCTCATGGGCCGCGAGGCGATGCAGGACGCTTATGCGCATGCCATCGCCAGCGGCTACCGTTTTTATTCCTATGGTGACGCGAGCCTGTTGATCCCTTAAGGCGCGGCGATGACCAGCCGTTTCAACTTCAAGATCCACGCCACCGACGGCAAAGCGCGCACGGGCGTTATCCAGATGCTGCGCGGCGAAATTCGCACGCCCGCGTTCATGCCCGTGGGCACAGCGGCGACCGTCAAAGCGATGCGCCCCGCAGAGGTGCGCGCCACCGGAGCCGACATCATCCTCGGCAACACCTATCACCTTATGCTGCGCCCGACGGCGGAGCGGATGGCGCGGCTCGGCGGCTTGCATAACTTCATGGGCTGGGATTGGCCGATCCTCACCGACAGCGGCGGTTATCAGGTGATGAGCCTGTCCGATCTCACCAAGCTGACGGAGGAGGGCGTCGCGTTCAAATCGCATCTCGATGGCGCGCGACACATGCTCTCGCCCGAGCGCTCAATGGAAATACAGCGGTTACTGGGTTCGGATATTGTCATGGTGTTCGATGAATGCACCAAGAACGGCGCGAGTTATGACGAGGCGGCAGCGAGCATGGAGCGCTCGATGCGTTGGGCGAAGCGCTCGCGGGACGGCTTTGACAGTGGCGTGGAGCACGCGGCGCGGTCCGCGCTATTTGGCATTCAGCAGGGTGCGCTCAATGAAGAACTCCGCGCGCGCTCGGCTCATGCGCTCACTGACATCGGCTTTGATGGCTATGCCATTGGCGGCCTTGCGGTCGGCGAGGGGCAGGAGGCGATGTTCGCCACCCTCGACTTCGCACCCGGACAACTGCCCACCGACAAACCGCGCTATCTGATGGGTGTCGGCAAGCCCGATGACATCGTTGGCGCGGTGGAACGCGGCGTTGACATGTTCGATTG
>Ga0209067_10002410_pt1 | contig 11076 bp, 8 predicted proteins | sample ColStrG_CSR_2013_FD_187199 | JGI IMG/M metagenome (GOLD analysis project Ga0209067, IMG submission 187199) | Freshwater sediment microbial communities in response to fracking from Pennsylvania, USA - Cold Stream Run_MetaG_CSR_2013 (SPAdes)... | ecosystem: Environmental > Aquatic > Freshwater >... | reverse complement strand
CCGCTAGACAACGGAGTGGACAAAATGGCTCATCGCGAGCAGCGCCTCGGCCGCCAGGCTGCCGTCGCCGCCCGGATCGACTTCCCGAACCTGTCGCTCGATGCCGTTTCCGTGCACCTCGACGCCCAGTCCACTCAGCGGCATCGCCGCGAACAGATGCGCTGCGTCCTCGACACCATCGGCCCCGGCATGCCCGCGATCCTGGGGGGCGACTGGAACACCAGCACCTACGATTCCTCGCACGCCGTCCGCGCCATTCTGGGCTTTTGGTTGCGCGTCATGATGGGTGTGGACCACGTCATCCGCAACCATTACCTTCACCCGGAGCGCCACTTCGAGCGCGGCCTGTTTCAGTTGCTGGTTGACCGCGGATTCGAGTACGACCGCTCGAATCGCATGGGCGAACACACGGTCTGCTACGACGTGTGCGATCCGCGTGCGGCCGGAAGCCTGCGGGAGTGGGTGCCGCAGTGGTGCTTCGCCTTCATCCGTTGGAGCTTGCGCAACCACCAGGGGCGCTGCCCCTGGAAGCTGGACTGGTTCGCCACCCGCGGTCTGCGGGCGGAAAACCCGGCCGTGATCCACGACCTCCGTGAGGGCCGGGCCACACCCATGTCCGATCACGACGCCATCGGCGTGGACCTCGTGGTGTGACCGCCGCCATCGTCAGTCCCCGTGCCGGTTCCGGCGGGGCGCGCCGGCGCTGGCCTCGCGCGGCCCGCATGCTCGCGGAGCGACTCGGCCCCGTGAAGGCCTGCTTTCACCGAAGCCCTGGGCCATGCCACGGCTCTCGCCCGCAAACTGGGATTCCCCACCCGTTGGCTTTACCATCACCACGGCGGCGTTGGCCAACGGCCAATACCAGGGTGGCGGCATCCGGATTGCGCCCGATGCCTCCCTCGAAGACGGCCTCGCCGACATCACCTTGTTGGAGCGCGTCAGCCTGGCCGAGGTCGCGGCGAACCTGGCGATCAGACTCAGCACCGCCGATGGATCCTATCGATATTGCTGCACTTCAAGGCTGAAAATCGCGCTCTTCGGCCACTGCGCGTCGCCGATCACGATTTTCGTGCGCTTCGTGTCCGCGACGCCCATCGTCCGCAGCGGAACGCGCACGTCGAAGAAGTGTTCTGCGGCCTGAACCAACGGATCGGGATGTAAACCCGCGCTGGCCTGGAAGATCGGCTGGCCGTCGCGCTCTAACCGAAGTGAATACGCCACGAAGTGCCGATGACTGTTGGCGCGGCCATTCTGATCGAACGTCGCCTGGTCTCCGATGTCCGCGCTGGCGTACAACACGAACTCGCCAACGCTGGAGACGCCGACTTTCATCACCGGCCATCCGCCAGGCGGCTGTTCCGCCTGGCTGCCCGGCGCAGGGAGGGGCGCCGGCGATTCGATCCGAACATATAAATAAGACTCATCGTAAGTTGCCCGTACCTGCCAGCCATGCTTGGCCGCATCCGCCGTGACGAATGCCGGCGCGACGTTCTGCCACGGTGCCCCCGCGCGCTCAAAGGCCCCGGCGGCCGGGGGAATCATGGCATAAACCGAGTCTGGGTGGTACGCCTGATTGCTCCAAGCCTGGTCCTTGATCTTCCAGTGCCCGTCTTCCTTGACGAAACGCATGCTCACGAATTGGTCTTTGCCGGATTGTCCGAGCAACGCCGCCTCGTCTCCCTGAACGAAAACCTTGGACGAGGTGTAATGCACATCCGGCCGCGGATGCGCATAGGGCCGCATCTTCTCCACATCCGACGCTGATTCGCGGCACCACAACCCGACCCAGGTGTTCGCGTCGCCGCTTTGCTCGGCCTTCTCCAGTTGCCTGTATACGGCGAGGACCTGGTCCTCAGTGCGCTGCGCCTGGCACCCGATCGTGCAGATCAAGAAACAGACAAGAGTCCGCATCTGTCGGATGATACCAGACGCGTTGCAGCCTGCCGCATGCTGCGGGCCGAGGTGCCCTACCTACCTCGGGCGAGCGCCAACGGCCCCGAGAAGAACCCGCCTCACAGACTGGCTCGAGTCCATGGCGAGCGCCTCCTGCGCCACGCCTTCGGCTTCCGGCACGCTCCAACACGAGATGGCCCGCTTGAGTTCGGGGATCAGCGGCGCGCTGACGCTGAATTCTTCCAGGCCCAGGCCAAGCAGAAGCGGCGCCGCCAGAGGATCGGCAGCCAGTTCGCCACAGAGAGCCACGCCGATTCCTTCGGCGCGGCCAGCCTCGATCGTCTGCCGGATCATTCGCAATACGGCGGGCTGAAAAGGATCGGCGATCGGCGCCACGCGGGAGTTCGTCCGGTCGGCAGCCATGACGTACTGGATCAGATCGTTACTGCCGATGCTGAAGAAGCTCGCTTCGCGCGCCAACCGATCGGCCACGGCCACTGCCGCGGGCACCTCGATCATGACGCCGATCCTGATGTTCTTCCGGAAAGGCAACCCTTCCCGTTCCAGTTCAGCCTCCGCTTCGCCAACCATGGCTTTCGTCTCGCGCAACTCGTCCACCGAAGTGATCATCGGCAACAGCAACTCGACTGCCTGTGCCGCACCCGCCCGGAGGATGGCACGGAGTTGCGTTCGGAACAGGTCGCGCCGGCTCAACATCACGCGGATGCCTCGCCAGCCCAGGAATGGGTTGGCTTCCTCGCCGATCGCCACGTAGGGCAGACTCTTGTCGCCGCCGATGTCGAGCGCGCGGACGCTCAGTGGACGCCCCCCTAGCGACTCGGCGATCGCGCGGTAGGCGGCCACCTGTTCCTCCTCGCCGGGTGCGGCCGTGCGGCCGAGGAACAGAAACTCCGTGCGCAGTACACCCACACCCTCGGCGCCACAGGCCACGGCCTCCGCTGCCTCGGCAACGCCGCTGATGTTGGCGAGCACCCGGATCCGGCGCCCGTCGCGTGTAGCGGCGGGTCTGTGCCGCTCCAATTCCGCCGCGCGGCGAGCGGCCAGCCAATTCTGGCGGCGGCCTTCCAGCGCCTGAACCTGACTCGCATCCGGGGAAATCCAAACCGTCCCCTGCTCTCCATCCACAGCGACTATCGTTCCATCGGCCAGTGCGGACACCCCGGGACCCAATCCCGCCACCACCGGAATCCCCATGGCGCGCGCCAGGATCACGCTGTGTGCGCTGGAGCCGCCCGTTTCGAGGCACAAGCCCAGAGCCATCGCGGGATCGAGGCCCTTCACCTCGGAAGGTGTCAGATCGTGCGCCGCCAGAATCGCCGGCGCGCCCAGAACCTTCACGCCGCTCGCTTGACCGGTGAGCCTCCGCAACACGCGTGCCGCGACATCCGTCACGTCGGCCGCCCGGGCCCGAAGATAGGGGTCCTCGAGGGCGCCCAGACGGTCTGCGAGCTTGGTAGTTTCCGCCAGCCATGCCTGCTCCGCACTGACCCGGTCTTCCACCACCATGCGCGAGACTCCGCCGATCAGCTCCGGGTCCTCGAGGAAGAGCGACTGCGCGTCGAAAATGCCCGCCTCATCCGCGCCAATGTGAGCTTTGGACCATTCGTATAACGCCCTGGTCTCTTCTTGCGCGCCATGCACGGCGGACATCAGGCGTTGCCGCTCCGCTTCGGCATCCTCGACGACCCGAGGGGTGAGTTCTACGGCGAGGGGACGGAGCTTGACCAGCGAGCCGATGGCGATGCCCGCGGACGCCGGGATGCCGCTGAGCTGGTGTTGGGACGGCGGAACCAATGGCGGCGGCAGCCGGTCTGGCATGTCCTTGACGAGTGCCTCTTTTTCGCCACAGCCGGATTCGATCAAATCCGTCAGCGCGGCGAGCGCTTCGTGGGCGTCGGGTCCGCGTGCGCAGATCCGCAACTGATGGCCTTGCCGCGCCCCCAGGCTCAGGACAGCGTTGATGCTGTCGCCCGCGGCTGGACCAGTCCGCTGGGTCACGTTCTCCAGTGTCACCCGCGCTGCATAACGCCGCGTCAGGCGAACGAGTTGCGCCGCCGGCCGTGCGTGCAGTCCGAGACGGTTGGGGAGCTTGACCAGCACCTCTTCGGAAGGCCCGGTGTCTCGAGCGGCGGCGGGAGGCTGCGGCTGCTCGCCGCCTGTGCCCAATTGCGCCACTTTGCCGGCCAGCGCGTTCCGCGCTTCGAGAGCGATTTCCGAGAGACTTGCTCCGGCGGCAGCAAGACTGGCTGCCGCCACGGCTCCTTCCACCAGCGGAGCGGCACACAATTGCACTCGCGATTGTCTCGCCTCGCCCAAGAGCTCCAGCGCTGTTCCGGCGCTCAGCACGGCGCTGCCGAGGTCCATGAGAACCAGCACTCCGTCCTCGCTGTAGACCAATTCAATGGCCTGGAGCACTTGGAATGCATCGGTACCGATCGGGTTTTCGGGATGGCCGGTGCCCCCGGCAGCCGCTATCCGGACCTTTCCCTGCGTCACCTGCCGCGCCAAATCGCACACACCCTCAGCCAGCTTGGAGCTGTGGGAAACAATGACTATGCCGATCATGAACGCCACGTGTCCGCGGCCGCCTTGATCAGCAGGTAGGAAGAGGTCGCTCCCGGATCCTGATGGCCAATGCTGCGCGCGCCCAGATAGCTGGCCCGTCCCTTGCGTGCCTGCATGGGAATCGTTCCCAGCATCCCAGCGTGGGCCGCCGCCGCACCCACGTCAAGGATTGCCGCCAGGCCGGCCCCTTCTTCGAAGGCCTTGCGCATCGCGTCCAAAGCCGGAAGCAGCGCGTCCATCATGGTCTTGTCGCCGGCTACCGCTTTGCCACGCTGCCCGACACCTTCGATGCCCGCCTGGAACAGCGCCAGCGCACCGGCCGCCTCGATCTCGGTTTTCCCGGCGCAGGCCGCGGCAGCCCGAAGAAAGAAGGTGCCGTACAGCGGCCCGGCGGCGCCGCCTACATGCCGGATGAGGGCGGTGGCCACGGTCTGGAAAACGGAACGAATATCGGACGGAACATGAGCCGAGAGTTCCGCTTTCACCGCGGTGAAGCCGCGGTCCATGTTGATCCCGTGGTCGGCATCGCCGATGGCCGAGTCCAATTCCGTGAGCCATTGCCGGTTCTCGGCGTACACCTGTTGCAGTACCTCCAGCCACTGCAGCAATTCGTGCGCGCCCACGGCCATTCGCTCAGATCCCCCAACGCAGCCCCGGGGTGAGCACGGGATCGTCCCATAGCGACAGCATCTCGTCTTCGGCTTTGAGCAGAGTGATCGAGCAACCGGCCATTTCGAGGCTGGTGATGTAATTACCTACCAGCTGGCGCGCAACCCGGATCCTCAGCCCTCGCAAGATCTGCTCTAACTCCCAATAGACGAGATAGAGTTCCATCAGAGGGGTGCCTCCCATGCCGTTGACCATGGCGATGACTTGGTCGCCGGAACGGAAAGGAAGGTCCGCGATGACCGCTCCCGCCATGCGTGCGGTCATTTCCCCGGCGGGTAGCAGCGGCATGCGCGCGCGCCCCGGTTCACCGTGGATGCCGATCCCCATCTCCATCTCGTGTTCGCCCAACTCGAAAGTGGGTTTGCCGGCCGCGGGAACGGTGCAGGAAGTCAGGGCCATCCCCATGGAACGCCCGTTCCGATTGACCTTGCGGCCGAGCGTTTCGACGCGCGCCAGATCATAGCCGCGTTCGGCCGCCGCTCCGCAGAGCTTTTCCGCAAGGACGGTTGTCCCAACGCCGCGGCGGCCCGCCGTGTAAAGGCTGTCTTCCACGGCAACATCGTCGCTGATGACCACCGCCCGCACTTCGATGCCCTCAGCCTGGCAGAGTTCAGCGGCCATCTCGAAGTTCATGATGTCGCCAGTGTAATTCTTGACGATATGGAGAACACCCGCTCCAGCGTTGACGGCGCGTGTGGCGGCTTCGATTTGATCGGGAGTCGGAGAAGTGAATATCTGGCCAGGACAAGCGGCATCGAGCATGCCTTTGCCCACGAACCCCACATGCATCGGTTCGTGACCGCTGCCTCCGCCCGACACGATGCCGACCTTGCCTGGAACGGGCGCGTCAGACCGGACCACATAAACCGGCTCCTGGCAAACCTTCAGAATATCCGCATGCGCCAGAGCCAGCCCAGCCAGGAAATCCTGCGCCACATTCTGCGGATCGTTAATCAGCTTCTTCATGCGTCCTCCGTAGCGTACGTGGCGCACGCACTCTTGCGTGCCGCGTCGCCACTCCTGGCGACGCGCGGGGTCGAGTGCACCAGCTCAGACCGCTTGCGCCCGCTGCCCGTCCCATGAGTACGTCCTACCAGTGCGGACGGCCAGGACACCCAGCAGCGTGGGCAGCGTCGAATGAAAACCCGTGTCGATGTTGACTACCGGATCCTGACGGCTCTTCACGCAATCCAGGAAATTGCGCACGTGCGCGTGGTCGGAAGGGCCGCCGTCATAGCGGAAACTTTGGCTCACCGGCTGGAAAGGCGGCGGCGGCGCCGGACCGCGCCCTCCGGTAGCGTTGGGCCGGTAGCGGAAGCCGGTGCGATTCACCTGCAGCCACCCAATGGTCCCAAGGAAGTGGTTGCCCTGACCATCGAATTCCGGGCTCTGCCGGACGCAGTTCGTGTAGGTCATCACGAACGCCGGGTACTTCCAGGTGACGGCCATGGTGTCGGGCAACTGCAAGGGTTGAGGCGGGACCCGCGCGTATTGGCCCGACGCGCTGCAGGTCAGCGGCTCCTGGACACCCAGGTACCAGTGCGCCACGTCGGTCAAGTGCGTTCCCCAATCGAGCAGCGTACCGCCCGAATACGCATAGAAAGCGCGCCAGGACCGCTGCCGCATTGCGGTATAGGGGTGGCGTTCGGCGGGCCCCTGGAACAGCTCCCAATCGAGGTCCGCGGGCGGCGCGGTTGGTTCGCCTTCGGGCCGCGTGTAGTTGCCCTGGTAAATGCACTCCGCGTGGTAAACCTTGCCGATCATGCCGTCCTGCACCCGTTTAGCGTTCTCCTGGAAGTGATCCCAGGAGCGCTGCTGAAGGCCGATCTGCACGACCCGTTTGTGGCCGCGGACTGCCTCACGCATCTTCTGGCCCACCTCGATGCTGTTCGTCAGCGGCTTCTCGCAGTAGGCGTCCTTGCCCGCTTGGCTGGCTTCGATGACCATGGGGCCGTGCCAGTGATCCGGCGTGGTGATCAGGACGGCGTCCACGTCCTTGCGGTCGAGTACCCGGCGGTAGTCAGCCACAGCCTCAGGGTGACTGTTGGTCTTCTCGCCCAACTTGGCCGCCTGCTGCTCGCGGGTGGGCTTGTAGACATCGCACACCGACACCAGTTCCACATCCGGGAAGTCGGTGAAAACCCCGCCGACATAACTGCCGCGGGTGCCGGCGCCAATAATGGCGAACCGGATTCTGTCATTCGCGCCGATGGCGGAGCGCGAGAGGGCCGCGGTGGCAGCGGTGCCGGCTAAGAAACTGCGCCTGCTTTGCATAGTGGCCTGCCTTAATTCACTTTCGGATGTGACGTGGTGCTGCCTTCGGTTCGTTTCATCGCCCACTTGACGGCTTCGAGATACATCTTCTGAACGTCCGGGTTCTCCCATGCCTCGTTGGTGTGGCCGAGGCTGGAATAGAAGACGCGGCCCTTGCCGTACATCTTCGACCAGGCAATGGCCTGGTCTTTATCGGGACGCGTGGCCCCGACGCCGTATTGCGGGTTGGTGTAGTTGAGCTGCGTCTCGTCCAGGCGCAGGAGCACGTTCACATTCTCGCGAGACCAGTTTCTCGGCGAATACATTTCGTCGTGAATGAAGAGCCGCGGCGGAAAGTGCCGCACCGCCGGGAAAGTGGGGTCTTCGACGATCACGGGCGCGTCGAACGTTCCCCAGGGGTGCGCCTGGAACCAGCCACCGGTCATTTCAGCGTACTCCGGCCAGTCGTAGTTGGCGTCGAGTGCGGCATGCGCCAGCACCAGCCCCTTGCCGTCATCGTGTACGAAAGCGAGCAGGGCCTGCTTCTGCTCGTCTTCCAGCTTCCAGTTGCCGGTGGTATTCACGAACGCCACGGCGTCGAACCAGTCCAGACTGTGGGCTTCGCTCGATGGCTGCTTCTTGGTGATCCACTCCATGTCCGTCTTGATCTCGGTCTCCCAGACCCCGGACTCCTTGCCGAGCTTCCAGAACGTGGCCAGCGCGTTGGATGTGGAGCCGTGATGAAAGCCTCTCGTCATGCCGATCACCAGCAGGTGTTTTTTCGCCACAGGCGGCGGCCCGCCGCGTCCGCCAGGCACCGGCGTGCCGCCGCGCCCGCCTTGCCCGCCGCGTCCAGCAGGCGGCTGCCCGCCCTGCGCCGGGGGCGGCGTCTGCGCCAGGATCGCACCGATCGAAACAACGCCGATCAGCATTGTCCACGCCAAAAACGATACTCTCCGCATGCAGTCTCCTTTTTCCTTTGACTGGCAGGCTCATTCTCGCCGGTTTCACTTTCAGCGTCAAAGGGGGGAAGCGGGGATCGAACTTGAAAAAGGCGGTCCCAAGCAGGTGCGGCACGTGCAAAGTGGTTGTGTTTTCAGTGCGCGCCTGACTCCGTCGTCCACGTAATACCGGCGCATTTTCGTGGCGTGGTTGCACGTTGGTTGCACGCGGTTGCGTTCAGAGCGGTTGCGTTCAGAGCGGTTGCGTTCAGAGCGGTTGCGTTCAGAACAGATCGGAGTGCGTCCCGGTGCGGACCAGGTACAGTCGTCGCCTTCCAGCTTGTAGATCAGCAGCCAGTCGGGCTCGATGTGGCAATCGCGGTGGTGGCTTCACTCGCCGCCCAACGGGTGATCTTTGTACCGGGCTGGCAGCGGCTTCCCCTCGATCAGCAGCAGGATCATCTCCCGCAACTTCGCCATGTCCTTGCCGCGCTTTTGCGCCAGCTTTACATCGCGGCGGAACTGGGCACCGCTGATCGGGGTCCGCAAACGATCAGATCCCCAGGTCCTTGAAGAGCGCGGCGGCGGAACGGGATCGCTTCCCCTTGCCTCTGTCGGCGGCGCGCATGGCCTTCACAGTAGTTGTGTTGGGGATCTTCACCTCGAAAGGCAAGGCCTTCTCCGCGGCCACGCGGACCAGCAACATGCGAACCGCGTCGGACACCGAGATGCCCATCCCGGCCAGCGCTTTAGCTGCCCTCTGCTTGGTCTTCTCGTCCACGCGCACGTGAACCATGGTCGTCGCCATCGATCAGTACCTCTCTGAGATACATTGTATCGCACGGGGACGCCAGCCAAGTCCCATGCCAAGCACAGCGCCGCGGCAAACCGGTACGCCCGCACAAGATCCTGGCCATATGTAGGTGGCTCTCCGTCGTGGACACGTTCGAACTCTGGCCACGAACCCCATGACGTCTATGCCGGGGTTCGCGACTCTGTAAGGCGTCCCGCCCAGGCACGCCCCGCCGGGCGCGCCTGCCACCTACGTTGCGCCGGACGGCGGTGGCTGGCGGCCATGTACCAGGAACGCCAGCAGGCGTAAGAGGAGGCTGCCAGCACCACCATCGTCGCTACCACGACCATGGTCGACGCCGCCAGCGTCACCGCCATCGCGACTTAACTCGTTTGCAATCGAGCGCCGGGCTGTTACGGTACCAGCATGACCGACGTCTGCCAGAAGGCTGCGGCTTGGGCATTCGGGTCGAGCACGGTCACCTGCAGGCGGTATTCGCCGGTTGCCAGTTTCTCAATCGGAATGCTCAGTTTGATCGGCATCGTATTTAAGCGGTTGGCTACGTGCTCCGCCACAGCTACCGGCGCGGTCTCAAACGCCTTGGCGTCTCCGCGGTAAAACGTGACGAACGCAGCCAGCGGATGCGGGGGTTCCGCGCCCTGCTGGTACGCCTGAAGGTACACGTACATCGGCTTGGCCTTACGGAACACGCGGGTGACGCTCGGGATCAGCTTCTGGCTTTCCTGCACCAGCGGATTCACGCTGTCCAGTACTTGGCTTTTCTCTTTGTCCCGGGTGGCGTTGAAGAGGGCGTCGTCAAGCTGTATGCGCTGGCTGCTGAGCACCACGGAACTGATGGCGATCTTCGAATTCGCCGCGTCTGGCTTGGGGTTCAGGTTGGGAATGGTCACCGGCGTCTCGAAGGTGCCGATGCGGCCGGTCTCCGCGTCACGCGCCAGGAACTTGATCCGGTAATTGCCTGGCATCACCGTGAAGCCGGTATCGTAGGTGATCGGCCGCGTGGAAAGTTCCGCCGCGGTGGCGTCGCTTAGCTTGATGTCGATCTTGTCGCGCACATTGTTTGCCGGCCCGCCGCTTCGTATCTCGCCCATGAAATCGATGAGTGTATGCTCCGCGCCGCCGTGCTTGGCAAGGGCCAGCTCGCTGCCGGGGATCTTGATGGCGATGGGCACAAAATATTCGGCCCGGTTCAACTGGAAGTAGTTCACCTCCATCGCCATGGTCAGTTCCGTAATCGGGTCGCCCAACATGAATGCATCTTCGAGCTGCCGCTCTTTGTCGGTGAGGGTAAATTTCTTGAACTCTTTGCCGGCGTAGTAACTGCCGCGATAGTCGAGTTCGGCGGAGAGTTCCCCGTTGAGCGTGATCTTGACCTTGCGCTGCCTGCCATCCAGCGCTGCGTTGGAAGTGTAGTAACCCAGCACGTAATAGCTGACGATGGCCCTCTGCGCTTGCACGATGCCCAGACTCAGGTCGTTGGCGTCCAGCAGCGCCTTGCCCCCGGTGTCCGCCGCCAGCGACCAGAGCGTATCCTGCGTGTGCTGCAGGGTGGAAATGGCGGTCATCGCCGTGGCGCCGGAGTAGGCGCCGATTCCGCCTGGCGATGCCCGCGTGGCGTCGCCCAGGGGCGCCTGTGCGATCAGACCGCGCGCATCCACCGTGAAGAACGAAACGCCGGCGCGCGTGGCCGCGTTGATGGTGGCGCGAAGCTGCGCGTGATTGTCCGTGCCGTTCAGCCGAAGCCCGCTGGCGAAGTAGATCAGCGACTTTTTCTCGTTGAGCGTCCCCAGCATCTTCGCGGCTGTCTGCAGCGCCGAAAGCTGGCGATCCGTGCGAAAGATTGCAAACTCACCGCCACTTTGGCCGAACGCGCCGTCCACCACCGGCTCGGGCACACTCTCGTCTTCGCCGACGATCATG
>Ga0209067_10002409_pt1 | contig 11079 bp, 10 predicted proteins | sample ColStrG_CSR_2013_FD_187199 | JGI IMG/M metagenome (GOLD analysis project Ga0209067, IMG submission 187199) | Freshwater sediment microbial communities in response to fracking from Pennsylvania, USA - Cold Stream Run_MetaG_CSR_2013 (SPAdes)... | ecosystem: Environmental > Aquatic > Freshwater >... | reverse complement strand
AAGTTATACGCTGTTCGATCTCACTGGTCAGTACGCGGTATCGAAAAACCTGAGTGTCAGCGGGGGAATAAAGAATCTGCTCGACAGGCTGCTACCGTACACCAATTCCTATGTGAACGGCTGGAATCCTGGTCTGGCAGATCCGCGGCTGCGTTCATTCTGGGTATCCGGAACGTATTCGTTTAAATAACTGCAGTGCGGCCCGCTCGGGTTGGCCTCACCGTTTCAATGTTTACCAGGAGTGATCGAGTGCATATCCAGTCTCGAATTTTGATGGTCACATGTCTGTTTTTCAGCGCGGTCATCCATGCCGCACAACCGGACCGGGCCCGCGAGCTGGGCGTGCCTTTTGAAGGCACCCCGGGCCCGTTTAACGCCATTACCGATGTGCCCGGCGTCGAAGTCGGACAGATCACCGTCGTCAAAGGCAATGGCAAACTGGACAGTGGCAAGGGACCGGTACGCAGCGGGGTTACGGTGATTTTCCCATTGGGCAAACACAGCGATGCGCCGGTCAATGCCGGTTTCTTCAACCTGAACGGTAACGGTGAAATGACGGCGCAAGCCTATCTGCAGGATTTCGGCATTGCGTACGCACCGATCGCCCTCACTAATACGAATGCGATCGGGCAGGTGTATGCCGGTATCCAGCAATGGACGTCCAAAACCTTCGGCAGCGCGATCTGGCCGGTGGTGGCTGAAACCTGGGATGGCATGCTCAACGACATCGAAGGATTCCACATCACCTCTGATCATGCACTGCAGGCAATTGCCAACGCACGGCCCGGTGCGGTAGAAGAAGGCAATGTCGGCGGTGGTACCGGTATGGTGTGCTTTGGCTTTAAAGGTGGCATCGGCAGTGCCTCGCGCCAGATTCAGGTACAGGACAAACGCTACACCGTTGGCGTGCTGGTCCAGTGCAATACCGGCAAGCGTGAAGTGCTGCGCATTGCCGGTATGCCGGTCGGGCAGGATCTGGCCGAACAATGGCTGGGCTGCTATGACGCGAAATTTGCCGGCGATGACAAATTGCCGGTCTGCCGGCCCGACGGCACTGGCGGAACACCCACTAAGGACCAGGGCTCGATCATTATTGTGGTCGGTACCAACACACCGTTGTCATCGACCCAGTTGAATCGGGTCGCCAAACGGGCGGCAATGGGTCTGGCGCGCCTTGGCTCGTTTGCCGGCAATGAATCAGGTGATATTATCCTGTCATTCTCGACGGCCAAAGGTGCCAACGACCCGGAAAACAAGGTGCCGGTTAACGCAGATCAAATCGCCAGTGGCGAGATCGATTTAGTATTTGAAGCCACCGTGCAGGCCACCGAAGAAGCCATTGTCAATGCGCTGGTGGCAGCCAGAACCATGAGCGGAATCGACGGATATACGGTTTTTGGTCTGCCACATGAAGCATTGCAAAAGGAACTGATCCGTTACAACCGGGTTGAACGGTCAAAATAACATTCTTGGAGTTGGCATGTCGTTACCAGAATTTTCTGCACTGAACGCCTGGATCGTGGACGGCATCCGCACGCCGTTTGGACGCTATGGCGGTGGTCTGGCGAGTGTGCGCGCCGATGAGCTTGGTGCGGTCCCGTTGCGTCATCTGATGAACCAGTATCCCCGGATTAACTGGAATGAACTCGACGACGTCATTTACGGTTGCGCCAATCAGGCCGGTGAAGATAATCGCAACGTGGCGCGCATGTCGGCACTGTTGGCAGGGTTGCCGGTGACGGTGCCAGGCTGTACGGTCAATCGTCTGTGCGGCTCCGGACTCGATGCAGTGGCGATTGCGGCGCGTGCGCTGCACGCCAATGAAGCGCAGCTGATCATTGCCGGCGGGGTGGAGAGCATGACACGGGCCCCGTTCGTGATGGCCAAAGCGGACAGCGCGTTTTCGCGATCGGCCAAAATCGAAGACAGCACGATCGGCTGGCGCTTCGTCAACCCGCGCATGCAAAAGGAATACGGCATTGATTCCATGCCGGAGACGGCAGAAAATGTGGCACAACAGTTTGGCATTGCGCGTGAAGATCAGGATCAGTTCGCACTGCGCTCGCAACAACGCTGGCAGGCGGCACATGCGGCCGGTTTCTTCGAAGGCGAAATCGTTCCGGTCACCATTCCTCAAAAAAAGGGCGACGCAATCCGTTTTGCAGCGGATGAACATCCGCGTGGCAGTACGACAATCGAGCAACTCCGCAAGCTCAAAGGCATTGTTACCCCCGAGGGCAGTGTCACTGCCGGCAATGCATCCGGCGTGAATGACGGCGCCTGTGCGCTGTTGCTGGCGTCCGATGCGGCGCTGAAAAAATATAACCTGACGGCCCGCGCACGGATCGTCGGCGCTGCCGTCACCGGGTTGGCTCCCCGCATCATGGGCATGGGGCCTGCCGGCGCCACGCAAAAACTGCTGGCCCGAATTGGCTGGAATGTCCACGACATCGATGTCATCGAATTGAATGAAGCGTTTGCCGCGCAAGGTCTGGCAGTGCTGCGTGAACTGGGTTTGAAAGACGATGCGGCACAGGTTAATCCGAATGGCGGCGCAATTGCGCTGGGTCATCCGCTGGGCGCGTCCGGTGCACGGCTGGTGCTGACCGCCTTGCGGCAACTGGAAAAAACATCGGCGCGCTGTGCGCTGATTACTATGTGTATTGGTGTGGGGCAGGGCATTGCGCTCGCAATTGAAAGAGAAGGGAAAACAACATGACAAAATTCACCATCAATCCGGACATCACTACCGCGACCACGCTCGACAGTTCCTTTTACAACGATGCAGCGAACTACGAGCTGGCGCGCGAAAAGATCTTTACAACAACCTGGCAATGGACCGGTGCACTCGATAATGTCAAGGAGCCTGGCAGTATCGTACCGCTCGACATTTTGCCCGGGCTGCTCGATGAGCCGGTGATTTTGGCACGTGACGATGCCAACCAGTTGCGCTGCCTGTCGAACGTATGCACGCATCGCGGCAATATTCTGGTGCACGCCAAATGCAGCAAGGCCCGGCATCTGCGTTGCAATTATCACGGCCGGCGCTTCGACCTGACCGGAAAAATGCTTTCCATGCCCGAATTTGCCGAAGCAAAAAATTTCCCTTCTGACATGGATCATTTGCCAGTCGTTCCATTCTCGGCCTGGAAAAATCATGGCTTCGCATCGGTCAGTCCGGTTGCACCGCTGGAAGAATTTTTGGCTGAAGTCAACGAACGGTTAAGCTGGATGCCGATTGAAACGTTTGTGCACGATCCCAAGCGCGACCACAACTTTCTGCTGGATGCGAACTGGGCCCTGTATATCGAAAATTATCTGGAAGGTTTCCATATTCCGTTCGTCCATCCTGGACTGAATGCCGTGGTTGATTACACCACCTATGCCAGCGAAATCGGACGCTATGCCAATCTGCAGCTGGCACTGGCCAAAGAAGGCGAATCGGCCTTCGACATTCCTGCCGGTGCACCCGACCATGGCAAACGTGTGGCGGCCTACTATTACTGGGTATTTCCGAACCTGATGCTCAATTTTTATCCATGGGGTCTGTCGCTCAATATCATTCATCCGGAAGGCAAAGACAAAACCCGGATTTGCTTCCGCTCGTTTGTCTGGGATGAATCGAAACTGGACCGTGGTGCGGGCTCCAGTCTGGATCAGGTTGAGATGGAGGATGAGGCGGTGGTCATGGCGGTGCAGCGCGGCGTGCGTTCGCGGTTTTACAGGCACGGCCGCTATTCACCCAGCCGCGAGCAGGGGACGCATCATTTTCATAAATTGATCTGTGAGTTTATGAATCGGTGACCTGTGTTGAGCAATTTCGGCCCCACGGTCGGTCTTGGCCCAAGATCCGTCATTCCCGCGCACGCGGGAATCCATTTTCAAACCAACCGTTATAACCTACGCAGTCTGATTAATGACGTTACCGCTGTTCGGCGCCCCCTGGAGATTTTGCGACAGCGATTGCAGGAAAGAACTCAGCGTTGCACCGCTCCCCGTTGCACCATCCGCACTCAACAGATTGTTAAAGCTTTGTTGCAGGTTGCTCAGCGCCGTGTTTGAGTTGGAAGTGGATGATCCCGTCGTACTGGTTCCGGTCGCAGCGGGTTGGGACGAAAGTTGCTGGATCAGGTTCTGCAGACCGCTTTCCAGCTTTCCTGCTCCACCGCCTTGATGGTGATGCCCATGCCCCGTCGCTGCCGCAATGGTACTGCCGGTGCTCCCGGTATTGGTACCTGAATCGCCGGAGGCAGTGCCGGAAGCCGAATTTTGTGCCTGAAGTGCAGCAAACAAATTTTGCAGGAAAGCTGCCAGTGCCTGCTGCGGATCCTGGGTGGTTGCTGATGTGCCGGACGTGGCTGAACTGGTCGCCGTGGCTGCATTGGGAGAAATGCCGGTCTGTGACAGCGCCTGACTGATCGCCGAGGCCAGCCTGCCGCTACCGGCACTGCCGGCAACGCGACTGGCACCGTTGTCACCGTCGGAATCCTGGGTGCTGAAACTGCTCGCGGTAACGGTACTGGTTTGGGTGGCGTACAGTGAATAACTGTTTCCAGAAATGGATGGGATTGACATGATGGTTCCTTTGTCGAGACGCTGCCTGTAAAGAGTTGATGAGATCATAACGACTTGCCGATCGAATTCACCCTCTGTATTTATAGACGATCCATTCGAATCTGGGGATTAAATATGGCGCGATTTGGGAGCAGATTTGTATCGATAAGTATCCAGAGGAATAATAAAAGATAAACAATTTTCTGAGTTGTCAGGATCAAATTGAACAAAATCATTTTTGAAGCATTTCCGCCGCAATAGTATTGCGTGCGTGATTGTTCGACAGGCAGATCGTTCTGAATTATCTTTTTTAAATTAAAATCAGATTTAATAGACGGAGAATTCAGCTGAAATATGAATAAGATTTAATCTCTTTGGAAAAGCAAAAAGCTTGCCAATTAAATTTATTTTTTTAAGAACAGGCGGATACAAAGGCGGAGTAAAACCTGAAGTTGAATTTGTAAAAATTATCGACAGGCGGCGTTCGATTTGTAAGAAAATTCGCGGAAAGCGCTTCCTTGTAATTACTGTGGTAGTGGTTGCAAAGACAGCGCTAAAATTGCTCCGGACTATTTGTGAGACTTAAGAATTTGCTTCGTTTGGCGGTACTATTTTCGAACAGCTGAAAAATGTTTCATCTTCAATTTGATCGCTGTAATTCAAAATCATTATTCCTGCAATTATTGGTATCAATATACTTGCCAAACCTGGCCCTCCAAAGACCGCACCGCAAATGATCAATGCAACGCCAACCAGCCGCCAAAAACGTCGCATCGTAAAAAGTTGATCAACTTTCTGACAGAATCGTTGCAGAAAATTTGATCCCGGTGGATGTGCCTCATTCGCGCCGCCTTGGTTCACAACCCGATCCAAGCCGTTAGCTGCATCTGCTTGATTAATTCGATTCGAGCCTATGTTGTGCATGTTGTTCACCTGTTAAATTACTGCTGTACCGGCAAGTACCGAATAAAAATCAGCAGCGTTGGTTGCGCAAATTCGCGAGCTTGATTGGGCGTGAACGGAACGTCCATAAAAATCCTTTCATTGATACTGACTCGTTATTCGAGTCACAACTGTAAAGGATCCAAATTATCAAAGTAACTAGAAATATCACGTAGACTGCATCGTAAAAACGATATGGCTGCAATTGATGGCAGATTTAGATGGAGGGGCTCATGGAGACAGGACTGTCGAGCGTTGGAAGTATCAGATTTTCAATAATAAAGCTCTTTGGGGCCCTTATATTCCTGCAGCGAATTCCCGCCATCCACCACAATCATCTGACCGGTCAGATAACTGCAGCCTTCACTGGCAAGAAACTTCACCACCTCGGCAATTTCATCCGCGCGTCCCGGGCGTCCTACCGGCGTATGTTCGCCGGCGGCGAGTTCTTCGGCAAAACTGGAGGGGGTGGCGATCCAGCCTGGCGCGACCGCATTGACCATAATATTTTTATCCGCCACTTCATGCGCCAGTGCACGGGTCAATCCTACCATGGCGGCCTTGGCCGCGCTGTAGCCGGCGGAACCCGGAACAGTGACCAGCGGACCGGTGACTGAGGAAATATTGACGATGCGACCGTAATGTTGGTCCAGCATGAGCGGCAAGGCGGCGCGGGTGACATGAAAACAGGTATGCAGATTCAGATCCATGTCACGCTGCCAGGAATCGAAACTGGTCAGATGCATCGGCGGACCATCGCTGCTTTCGTCGACGCCGGTCTGCACCATGCCGGCATTGTTGATCAGAATATCGAGCCGGCCATAACGCGCCCGTACGGCAGCGATCAGCGCAGCGGCCTGGTCTTCCCGGGTCAGATCGGCGATGAAACTCATGTGCGGATTTGGTTGAGCCGCACCACCCAGTTCTGCAAGACGCTGATGAATACGCTCAGTAGTGGAGGTAATGGCAACCTGCACACCGGCTGCGGCCAGCAGTCTGGCGCAGGCCATGCCGATGCCGTCGGCACTGCCGGCACCGGTAATCAGCGCTACTCTGGTCTCAGTCATGTCGGATCAGTGTCCACGCAGTTTGGAATTGCGCAAACCATACACAAAGTACAGCGCAATAAACACCGCCATCCAGATGAAAAACACTTTGAAGGTCAGGTCCGACAGATCTTTCATGATGTAGATGCAGGCAGCGATACTGAGCGCCGGAATCAGATACGGGCCGAACGGCACCCGAAAGCCACCCCGTACGGCCTTGTCACTCTTGTGACGCATGATTGGTACGGCGATCGCCACAATGATGAATGCCGTCAGGGTGCCCATGCTGACCATGTCCCATAAAAAGTTGGCATCGACCAGGGCGGCAACAATTGCCACAACCACGCTGACGATGAGTGTATTGTTGACCGGCACAAACGATTTTGGGTTCACTTCACGGAATACTTTGGGTGCCAGTCCATCGCGGCTGACCGCATACAGAATCCGGGTCTGACCGTAAATCGATACCAGGGTAATGCTGAATACGGAAATAATCGCGCCGGCTGACAACACCACGGCGGGCCAGGCATGGCCGGTCACATCCTGCAGGATCACCGCCAGACCGGCTTCCTGACCGACAAATTTCGCGGCAGGCTGCGCACCAACGGCGGCCACCGCCACCAGCATATAAAACAGCGTGACAATACCCAGTGCGGCCATCAGGCCAATAGGCACATTGCGTTTCGGATTGTTGACTTCGGAACCGGCCGTGGCGATCGTATCCAGACCGATGAAAGAGAAAAACACCGTCCCCGAGGCTGCAGTGACACCGGCCATGCCGGCCAGTCCCTGACTGTTGTCGGTATTAAAAAACGGGAAGAAATTGTGTGAATCAAAGCCGGAAAAAGCGATCACCACAAAGAACAGCAAAATCGCCAGTTTGATGACGACCATCACTGCATTGGTGGAGGCTGATTCGCGCGTACCGCGACACAACAGGATCGCGCACAGCACAATCAGGATCACCGGTGGCAGGTTGAACTGATCCGGGTGGAATTCAACCCCGGCAGCGCCGAGCACCACCATTGGTGAATGTAATGCGGCCGGAATCTGCCAGCCCACGGTATTCTGTAAAAAATTATTCACATAATCGGACCAGCCGATCGCCACTGCACTGCACGCCAATCCATATTCAAGCAACAGACAGGCGGCCACCACGAAGGCGGCAAATTCGCCCATCGACGCGTAGGCGAACGAATAGGCAGAACCGGAAGAGGGGATGCGAAATGACAGTTCGGCATAACACAGCGCGGTCAGTCCAGCTGTCAGGGCTGCGATTAAAAACGAGAGAATGACAGAAGGACCGGCTTTCGGCACGGCGACGGCCATGGTGAAGAAAATGCCGGTACCGATGGTGGCGCCGACGCCGATCATGGTCAGGGGAAATAACCCCATGGAACGGTGCAGGGTGGCCGCGCCGTGATCATGCGCATCTTCCAATTTGAGATCGACCTGCTTGGTGCGTGTTAACTGTTGAAAAAGCGTTTGTCCCATTTGTTTCCCTATTATGACTTTTTTTAATCGTGCAACTTTAAACGTTAAATAAGGTTCTGTGGGGAAATTTTTACGATGTTGCAAAATGCCATTCTGGCATTGCTTGTTCCTCTGGAAGGCGGAAAAAATTGACTGTTCAGGTCAATTTTTCCGCCAGGACGCCAACCTGTCTGGTTACTGCAGTGCCTTGATAATTTCAGCCACCATGGCCTGCGGCTGGTGGTACAACTGATCCGGTGTCAGACCCATGCGCACCACAACCAGTTCGAGCGAAGGAATGATCGCAATGACTTGCGTGTCGTGACCCTGCATCCAGTAAATGTCGGCAGGCAGATGGAACGGCTTGTCGGCATTGCCATCGCTGGCGGTATCTTTGGCCTCAGGGCCTTCCATCCAGAGTTGGCCGCGGCCATATTTGCCTTTTGAAGCCGGTGCTGGCGTGTGCATCATTGCCACATACCCGGCCGGCAGCAATTGCTGTCCATTCCAGACCCCATCCTGCAACAGAAACTGGCCGAAGCGCGCCCAATCCTGAACCGTGGCATACATGTAACTGCCGCCCGAAACGACGCCGCTTTCATCCGCTTCAATAAAGGCGCTGTGCATGCCGAGTGGTACAAACAGATGGGTGCGCGGAAAACTCAATGCATCTTTTTCCACAGTCTGCATCCACAGTTTTGCCAGCAGTACCGATGTGCCGGTGGAATAATTCCAGAAGCTGCCGGGCGGATGTTGCAAGGGCTTGTCGTGCACAAATTTGGCCATGTCCGGTTCCAGAAACAGCATGCGGGTCACATCGGAGATGTCACCGTAATTTTCATTGAACTCCAGTCCGGATGACATGGCCAGCAGGTCGGTGAGTTTAATTTTTTCGCGCCCATCGCCTTTGTCGTCCCAGAAATGATCCTGATCCAGTGCCAGCTTGCCGGCGCCGACCTGCAGACCAACCAGTGCTGCATTCACGGTTTTGGTCATGGACCAGCCGAGCAATGGCGTTTCCATGGTAAAGCCTGGAGCATAACGTTGCGCAACCAGTTTGCCATGTGAAATGACGGCGATGCCGCGCATGGCCGGACCGGCCAGGTCATCGCGCGCAATGACCTGAGTCACTTTTTCATTTGGCACCGCTCTGGAGCCCTGTGGCCAGTCGGCGTCATCGGGAGGGATTGGCAGTGCAGCAGATTCAAACTGGAATTTCTGAGCCTGGGCAATATTGCCATCGGGGACCGTGGCACAGCCGGTACCGGGGCGATACACCGCGATGCCGTTGCCGATGAAACCGAGTATGCCGGCGCGCACGATGCCGTGCTCGCGATCGACATTGACCTGCATCAGTTTCAGAAACGGATTGCCGGGAGCCTGGACGTCGACTTTCAGCACTTCGTCGGCATCACGACCTGCCATGAACACATTGGTGCAGACGATTTTGGCGCTGTAGCCGGAACCGATGTGGAACAATTCCGGCGGATTGTTGTGCATCCAGACTGCCGAGCCGGCCAGCAACAAGACGAGGGCGGCACTGATTTTAACGGGTAAATTCATGATTGATAATTTGTTCAATATGTTTGTGGGTTGGATTGCGTTAATTTTTGCTGCGTACGGTGACAAGCAGTAATGCTGCCGACAGCAGAATATGCAGCTGCTGGTCGCCGTCGAGCGGATAAATATTGAACTGCAACAGGCTCAGGGTAAAACAGGCCAGAAGGATCAAGCCACCCAGAATCGCGGTGATTTGTTTGCATCGGACCGCATTGATCATGATCAGTATCCCGGATACAGCCGGCATGACCTGGGTCCACGCAGCAAAATCCAGCACAGTCGTAACCCAGAGACAGACGGCACTCGCAATAATCAGGAAACTGGCTGCTGCGCGCGTTCTTTTGGCCAGATCTCCGTCAGGCCAGTACAGACTGAGCGAGAGCAGCGGAAAAGCGGCGCTGGCTGCAAACAGACTCACGAAATCATGGGGTCCAACGGCCTGGCGCACGCCGGCAAAAATCAGGGCGCCCAACAAGGCGGCAATGCCGATGATCAGCGTGCTGAGTGCAATGCCGGGGCGGGATTTCAGGTCGCGAAAGGTAATGCCGAGCGTGACACCGGCCAGCAGGAATTCGGATAATAAATCATAGTTCATGCCGGGATAGCCTGCTTCTTATTGATCAACGCCAGCCACAACGCGCTGCCCAGCATCAGCCCCAGTCCGAGAATTCGGACCGATTCCGGTGTCGCGTAGCCAAACCATTGCGGACTCAGATAAAAAGCCAGACCCAATGTCACAGTACGAACCAGCTCCAGAAGGTAACCGTGTCTGGACATGTCAAGCAGAGCACCAAGACTCTGCATGGTAGCGATCAGAACGCCGATATACAGGCCGAGCTGCACATTCGTCAGCTGTTCGCCGATACCGATGCAGTGCATGATCAGCGGCACCGACAGCAGATATTGGGCCGCCACATACCAGCGCACTGAAGTTGGTGTGTGCCAGCGGAAGCGCTGCATGCCGGTGGTGTCCAGATGTGCCAGACCGGCGTCGTTCCAGCCGCCGGGTGGCGCCACCAGAACGCCCAGTTTGGCACGCCAGCCGCTGGCCTGTTGCGCTGCCTGCCACAGCTCGTGGTAATAGTGCAGCACGCCCCACAGCGGGTTGTAACTGTGCAGCGGATTGCGAATGCCGTACATGATGGTTTCGTTATCGCGTTCTTCTTCAAAGGTGCCAAACAGGCGATCCCAGATGATCAGCACGCCGCCATAATTTTTGTCGATGCAGTAATCGTTTTTGCCGTGATGAACCCGATGGTTGGACGGGCTGACAAAGATCCGGTCAAACCAGCCCAGCCTGCCAACCAGTTCGGTGTGCACCCAGTATTGATACAGCAGGTCGATCAGACCGACACCGATAAATACTTCGGGCGGCACGCCGACGACGGCCAGCGGCAGGAAAAAAATCCAGCCAAACAGCCAGCCGGATGAAGGCTGACGCAGGGCAGTAGACAGGTTGTAATATTCCGACGAATGATGCACGATGTGGGAAGCCCACAGCACG
>Ga0209067_10002407_pt1 | contig 11082 bp, 5 predicted proteins | sample ColStrG_CSR_2013_FD_187199 | JGI IMG/M metagenome (GOLD analysis project Ga0209067, IMG submission 187199) | Freshwater sediment microbial communities in response to fracking from Pennsylvania, USA - Cold Stream Run_MetaG_CSR_2013 (SPAdes)... | ecosystem: Environmental > Aquatic > Freshwater >... | reverse complement strand
CGTGCACCGACGCGCATCGCGATCGCATCATGTTGGTGGACGTCTACCTCCAGCCCTTGTCGGAGCTGCAGTACCTCGTCATGCACCTGCAGTCGCACGTGCAGTTCGTGAGTGCGGACCAACTGCTGGAACCCGGCATCCCCAACAGCCAGTTGTCCGCCCAGGGGTTCCTCCAAATGGCCGACTCCCAACTTGCCGCCAAGGTCGCCGCCCTGCGAGCGCTGGGGTGGCGAGTACCCGCGACTCCCACCGGCGCGGTCGTGACCGGCGTCGTGGAGAACACTCCCGCGTCGCGCGCGGGCATCAACGTGGGTGACGAGATCACCGCGATCAACGGCCACCCGGTGACGTCGGCGTGCTCCCTGGTGGGGGTGCTGTCGTCGGTGCCGGCGAACTCTCGCCTGCGCGTCGCGCTGATCCCCGGGAAATTCTCCCCGACGGGCGTGTACACCCACTCGGCGCCGGTCACCTTGACGCTCACCTCCGCGCGTTCACCGAGCGCGGGAGCATTGACGGGCTGCGTGCGATATCCCCACGCCGGTCCGTCCTGGCTCGGGATCGCGCCCGAAGACGGCGCGCACTTCGTCCTGCCGGGCACCATCACCGTCAATACCGCCAATATCGGCGGACCCTCCGCCGGTCTGGCGATGACCCTGACCTTGATTGACGCGTTGTCGCGCGGTTCGCTCACCGGCGGCCACGCCATCGCGGCGACCGGCACGATCGACCCGCTGGGCCAGGTCGGCGACGTCGGGGGAGTGGCCGAGAAGACCATCGCCGTGGAGAACGCCGGGGCGCAGTACTTCTTCGTTCCCACGGCGGAGGTGGCGACGGCGCGCGCCGTGGCGTCGCCGTCGTTGCACGTGGTGGGCGTGGACACGCTGGGCCAGGTGCTCCGCGACCTCCAGGCCATCGGTGGGGCGGTCCCGGTCGCGTTGAGCCGGCCCCACTAAGCCGTTTTTTTTGACGCTCAGGTCGTAGGCTGGTGGGAATGGAAGAACGGCGAATCCTCTCGACGACGCGTCACTCTTCGACCGAAATCGCTCGGACCAACTTCGCCACGGTGCGCAAGGGTGGCTACGACCCACAGGAGGTACGCTCGCACCTCGAAACGGTGGCCCGCGAGGTCGGACACTTCGAAAGCCGCATCCGCGATCTCCAAGAACAACTCTCCGAAGCGCTGCGTCGAGCGGCCAACCCGACTTTCGACGAGGCGACCCTCGCGGCGGCCCTCGGGGCCCAGAGCGCTGCCATTTTGCGTTCGGCGCACGAGGAAGCGGGACGCGTCACCGCCGAAGCTCAGGAGCGCTCGGCGGCGTTGTTCGCCGAGAGTCAGAAGCGTGCGGCGAATCACCTCATCGAGGCCCAGGAGCGTGCCGCCGCCGTACTCACCGAAGCCGAGCACGGGGCCGCCCAAGTCGACGCCGAGGCGCGCCAAGCCGCCGAGCGCCTGATCGAATCGGCCAAGATCAACGGCGACGCTCTCGTCGAGCGGGGCCGTGAGCAGGGTCGCGCCATCGTCGAGCAGGCCAACGAAGCGCGCCGTAATGTGCTCAATGATTTGGCCGTGAAGCGCAAGGCCCTCCACATCCAGATCGATCAATTGCGCGCCGCGCGCGATTCGATGCAGTCCTTCGTGGCCAGTGTGCGCGAGCAGATCGACGCTCTGCTCGACAACATCAATTCCTCCGACGAGGCGGCGCGCGCCGCCGCTCTCGAGGCCCTGCGTCTGCGCCCACCGGTCAAGGAACCCACCGAGGAAGAACTCTTGGCCGGTACTCCCCTGCGCCACGTGCCCGAACCTTCCCTGACGACCCCCGTCCCCGCGGCCGTCGCACCCATTGCGGCGTCGCGTGCGGGAGCCGCGGCCGCGCCGCCTCCGGCGAAGCCCGCCGTCGCGCCCGCGGCATCGGGCGGGGCATCGAGCGCGGCATCGACGGCCCACCAGGACACGGAATCCTTTGTCGATGACGACGTCGCCGGCACCGACGTGGTGAACGAGATCTTCGCGCGTTTGCGCAAGGCCACTCTGGAAGAACGCGGTGCCACGGCCAGCGTCCCGAAGAAGGCGCCGCCGCCCTCCACCTTGCCCGACACGCCACTCGATGAGCTCTTCGCGCGGCGGAATCAGGCCATCAATGAGTCCCTCGGCGTCCTGACGCGCAAAGTGAAGCGGGCCCTGCAAGACGACCAGAACGTCACCCTCGAGCGCTTGCGCGACGTCAAGGGTGCCATCACCGACGAACTCGAGGACGAACTCGCCCAACGCCGTCGCTACGCGGACGCGGCCATCGACGCCTTGGCCGACGCCGCCGCGGCCGGGGTACAATTCGCCTTCGACGAAGCGGGCGCCCAGAGCGACGTCGGCGTCAGTGAGGGGGTGGGCGACTGCGCAGCCGACCTGGCCGTGACGATCGTCCTGGCGCTGCGCAAACGCATCTTGGCCGACGGCCACGGCGACGCCGCGGAACGGGCCAACGCCGCCTATAAGGAATGGCGCGGCGCCCGGGTGGAGCGCCTGTGCACCGACGCCGCTCGTCGCGCGTTTCATCTCGGGGTGACGGCGGCGGCCACGGGACGCCACCTGCGCTTCCTGCCGGCTCCCACCGACGCCCCCTGTGACGCCTGTGCGCTGGACGCCGCGTCGCCGCCGCGGACGGCGGGCGATCATTTCCCGAGTGGTTCGGCCTATCCGCCGTTGCACGCCGGATGCGCCTGTACCGTCGTCCCGGTCTAGTTTCTGCCCTAGGCTCGCGGTGTGCGTTCGCCCTCTGATGTGATTCCGCCCCGTCGATTGGGTCGCCCGTCGCGACGCGTCTGGATCGGCGTCCTGGTCGCCGTTCTCCTGGTTCTTCTGGCGTCGCTGCGCACCCTGGCGGTGTTGTGGACCGACCAGATGTGGTTCTCCCAGGGTGGCTACGGCCAGGTCTTCAACACCCTGCTGGCGACCAAGGTGGGTCTCGGGGTGGCCTTCGGTCTCGTCTTCGCGGTCGTGATGTGGGTCAACTTGATGCTGACCGATCGCTTCGGGGCGCGCGACCTGAGTTTCGATCCCGAAGACGAAGTGGTGCGACGATTCCAGAACGCGGTACGCCCCTACGCCGGACGGATCTACGCGGCGATCGCCGTGTTCACTGGATTCATCGCGGGACTCAACGCCTCGGGACAGTGGCAGACGTGGCTGATGTTCGTGCACCGCCAATCCTTCGGCGTGACCGATCAGCTGTATCACAAGGACATCGGCTTCTACGTCTTCACGCTGCCGTTCCTCTCCTTCGTGGTCACGTGGACCCTGGTGTCACTCTTCATCATCCTGGTCGTGACCTCGGTGCTGCATTTCTTCAACGGCGGTATCCGCACGTCGCGGCGGGCCCCGCGAGTGGCGCCGCGCGTCAAGGCACACCTGTCGGTGATCGGCGCGGGCATCGCGTTGATGAAGGCCCTGGGGTACGTCTTTGGGCGCTGGGAGCTCGTCAACTCCACCAATGGCGTGGTGCAGGGTGCCGGTTACACCGACGTCCACGCGCGCATGCCGGCGCTGACCATCTTGATCTTCTTGTCCCTCGCGTCCGCGTTGATCCTCCTCGCGAACGTGCGCTCGCGCGGGTGGTCGCTGCCCGCGGTGGCGGTGGGACTCTGGCTCTTCGTGGCCCTGGTGATCGGCGTGCTGTACCCGACCTTCCTGCAGACCTTCAAGGTCAGCCCGGCGCAGGCGACGTTGGAAGCGCCCTACATCGCCCGCAACATCACCGCGACGCGTCAGGCCTTTGGTCTCACCAACGTGGCGTACCACTCCTTCGCCGCGGCCAGCTCGGTGCCCACGTCGGTGCTGCGCGCCGACGCCAACACCCTCAACAACATTCGCCTGTGGGACCCGGACCCCAACATCGCCCTGGCCACGGTCACCCGTCGTCAGAACATTCGCGGGTACTACACCTTCTCGACTCTGGCGGTGGACCGGTACCTGGTGAATGGCCACATCACGCCGGTGCTGATCGGCGCGCGCGAGCTCGCGGTGGGGAACCTCACCTCACCGACGTGGGTCAACACCCACCTGCAGTACACGCACGGGATCGGAGCAGCCGTCCTCGCGGCCAATCAGGCCGATCCGTCCACGGGTAATCCGATTTTCAACGTGTCCAACGTTCCGCCGGTGTCCTCCAACGGACTGCCCGTCCTCACGACGCCGGACATCTACTTCGGCATCGGTGACACCGGCTGGGTGGTCGCCAACACCAAGCAACCCGAGCTCGACTACCAACTGAGTTCCGGCCAGCCGGTGGAGAATCACTACGCCGCGACCGGCGGGGTGGCGGTGGGTGGGTTCTTCTCGCGCCTGGCCCTCGCGGCGCGACTCGGCGACTTCAACTTCTTGATCTCGAACCAGATCACCCCGCAGTCGCGGGTCCTCTTCGTGCGCGACGTCACTCAGATGGTGCAAAAGGCGGCGCCCTTCCTCTCGCTGGATTCTCAGCCCTACGCGGTGATCGCCAACGGCGCGGTCAATTTCGTGCTGGATGGCTACACCACGTCGAGCCAGTACCCCTACTCGCAAAACGCGAACAACCTCAACGTCAACCAGGGTGGATTGCCCTACAGCTTCAACTACGTGCGCAACTCGGTCAAGGTCGTCGTCAACGCCTACACCGGCAAGATGACGTTCTACATCATGGACCCGACGGACCCCATCATCCGCGCCTACGCCGCCGCGTTCCCGGGCATGTTCCACCCGTTGTCCTCGATGCCGGCGTCGATCCGCACGCACCTGCGCTACCCGTCGGACCTCTTCGCCGTCCAGGCCGCGACGCTGGGCCGCTACCACATCACGTCGGCGTCGGCCTTCTACAACGCGGCCGACCGCTGGGAGGTCTCGCCGACCACTGGGGCCGGGGCCCCGACGCAGACCCTGCAGCAGACCACCGTGACCGACGTGAATGGCAACATCATTTCCTCGAACCTCTCCCCGATGGCGCCGATCTACCAAGTGGGTTCTCTGCCCCAGGCCAATCACCAGCAACTGCTCGAATCGGTGGCATTCGTGCCGGCGGGCAACTCCTCGGTGACCCAGACCCTCAGTGCCTTCATGGTGGCCACCAGTGATCCGACCGACTACGGGCATCTGCAGGTCTACGTGACCCAACGTGGCCAGTCGACCTATGGACCGGCGCAGGTCGACTCGGAGATCGCCTCGAACGCCAAGGTCTCCTCCACCATCACGTTGCTCGACCAGCACGGTTCGCAGGTGCTACTCGGGAATGATCTGATGGTGCCCCTCGACCAGAGCGTGCTTTACGTGCGGCCCTTCTACGTGAGCTCGACGACGAACTCGATGCCCCAGTTGCGCTACGTGATTGCGGTGTTCAACCAACAGGTCAGTATCGCGCCGACCCTGTCGGGAGCGATCTCGGGAGTGCTCGGTGGCACGGTGCCGCCGTCGGGTGGCACCACCGGTCCCACGGGCGGTGGCAAGACGGGGCAGAGTGCGGCGTACTACTTGTCCCAGGCCAGTGCCGACTACGCCAACGCCCAGGCGGCGTTGAAGGCGGGCAACCTCGGGGCCTACCAAAGCGATGTCCAGGCGATGTATCACCAGCTCCAGTTGTCCCAGCAAGCCCTCGCCGGGTAGTTCGACGAACGGGGCCACTCGACTCTCTGCTACGATGGAAGTCCGCAGCGCGGGGTGGAGCAGTCTGGTAGCTCGTCGGGCTCATAACCCGAAGGTCGTAGGTTCAAATCCTGCCCCCGCCACCAAGCAGTAAACAATGAACGCCGAGACCCCAGGGAAATCCTGGGGTCTCGTTGCGTCCGGGGTGTCGCCGGGGCGTGGATTCGCCCGGTCTTGTCAATGAAACCCTGGGAGTTCGTCAGTTTCCCGACATCCCGAGGCGACCCTTGGTCGTATTGTCACGAAATACGGACATTCCACGTCGTCGTCGTTCTTTGATCACCCCGTGTACGACCACCGTCGGTGACCTTCCCGGTGAAGTCGTCCTCGAGTCCTGTGACGATCCGATTACCCGTCGATGCGCGGTGAACTTGGAGCCGGTCGAAAGTATTGCCATCGCCCACTTGGAGGAGAAGATCGGCCGTGTCCGCGATAAACGGATGCGCTAGGTGTGCCGCGCTGGGCACTGGCGTCAATTGCGGATACCCACTCGTTCGAGCGCTGGTCGCAACGTCGTTTGCCGAAGTCATTCACTGGAGCACGGGAAGGACTCTTCATCCTCCCTTCGTTAGGTCGGGCCTTCTCCGTGGCACCAGCGTCGAAGAGCGGTACTCGACTGCTGCAGTATCTTTCTGGGGTCAGCGCTGGAGCGAGGGCGAATTCACCTCATCAACGGCGCGTCTCGCCACGGGCGTTATGAACAATGTGCCGGGGGAGTCCCGCCACGAAAGTGATCGACAGCGCCAATTCGTCGCGTTAGCACCCAACCATGAATGGCACGGAATCTGGACCACCGGGGCACTTGTATTTCACCAATGAGTTATATAAACTAGTAATTATGACTTCCCCCGATTCGCTCAGCCGGGCTTTTTCCGCTTTGGCTGATCCCACCCGCCGCGCAATCCTCGAGCGCCTGTCAACCGGAGACGTTGGTGTTGTTGAACTGGCAGACAACTCGAGGTTGACCCAACCCGCCATTACCAAGCACCTCCAGGTGTTGGAACGAGCAGGCTTGATCGTCCGTCGCCGCGAGGGGCAGCGCCGCCCTGCGTCTCTTCATCTTGAGGGTCTCCACGAGGTGGAGGTGTGGCTGCGCCGAGCCCACGCCGATTGGTCGGAGAGGCTCGACCGACTGGAGACGCACCTCGCGACGATGAATACAGGAACAATCGACAAGGAGAGCCCCCATGGATGAAGCCCGTCCCACCGTTAACGTCCAGTCAGCGGTACCTACTCACCAGCTCATCATCGAGCGCACGCTGCCAGCAGCGCCGGAGCAAATCTTCGACGCCTTTACGGATCCGGACCAACTTACGCAGTGGTGGTGGCCCAACGGTTTTCGTTGCCCGGCCGCCGAGGTCGACCTTCGTGTCGGAGGCACCTATCGCCTGGCGATGGAATGGCCGGACTTCATTCCTCGCGAGGCCCAGTTCTCCCAGTACATGGGTGGAGAATTTTACGAGATCGACCGTCCCCGGCGCTTGGTCATGAGCGGTCGAGCGATGAGTGAAGAGGTAGGCGAACTGTTCGCGACACTGATTGACATCACCTTGGAGGTCCGGGGCGACGGCACCATGCTCACCATTCGGCAGTCGTACTTCGACCCGATGCCACCTCCGGAGGCGATGGGCGGAGCCGAGCAGGGGTGGTCCGAGCAACTCGAGAAGCTGAATCGGCTCCTCACGAACCAAACGGACCACTAGTTGACGTATCGGTCGATACTCGGCGCTCATTCGGCCAATCGTTGAGCGAAAGGATGAGGGCTGCGCAAGATCTACTCGGTGTGACGGCCAGTGTTTCTTCACCCGGGGGGTCGCGTGACCACCCGTCAGGGGCCCGTGCGGTAACGACCTCGCGTCGGGGTTGCCCTACTGGCGGTCGCGAGAGGTCAGGAGTGGGTCGCCGAGGTGCCATTCTCCGCAATCAGCTCGAGCCGCCATCGACGTTGGTAATTCCTACCAGCCACGCCGCGACATCCACGTTGTGAAGAAACAGTTCCGTGAGATTCTCAAATGGTTCTCCTAGTCGGCCAAACACCTCAAAATTGATCTGTCCAAAGAGCAGTGCCCACGCCGCGAGAGCCGTGTCCATCCGTTCGACGGTGAGTCCCGGCAGGGCACCATCGAGACGTTGAAATTGTGCGTGAAGGGCGTCTGAGACCGGCGGAAGTTCGAACGGACGCGCCGGCGGGACCGGCTGGGACACCAGATCGATCAGGCGCAAAAGCGGTAGCAGAGTGCGCAGCGCGGCGGACGTTGTCGCATCGGGGGCGTGGTAACCGGGCACGGGAGAGCCGTAGATGAGGGCGTACTCGTGCGGGTTCTCGAGAGCCCACGTGCGGATCGCTCCACACAAGGCTCGCCAACGGTCGAGAGGGGCGTCGTGCGAATGACTGAGCTCGGCCGCGTCGACGGCGTCGCCGAGCGCGTGGTAGGCGTCGAGGATCAAGGCCGTCAACAGGTCATCGCGGGAGGCGAAGTAGCGGTACACACCCGACGGCGCCATACCGACACTGCGCGCCACCGCCCGCAATGACAGCGCGGCCGAACCGACCGAGGCTAACTCCGTCTTGGCCGCCTGGATCAAGGCGGAGCGCACAGCGGCGTGGGCGATCCGACGGCTCGATGTCGATTCTTGGGGGTTCGTCATCAGAACATCCTTTCACAAATAAAGACAATCGCTCACTTTAATGAACATTGTTCTTGACAGTGGCCGCCAGAACATGTACAGTGCTCTTTATAGAGAACATTGTTCACAGTTATGAAGGAGATGCCATGGCGACGACTACTCACGATGTCGGTCCCGGAACAACAGAGATGTCGAGCGGGTCGACAGGACGTCGAAGTCTGTCGCGCTCGCCGGGACTAGCGAGTCGAATTACCTCAGCGAGTGCCCGCCGTCCCCGGCGCGTGCTGGCCGCCTGGTTCATCGGGCTGATGTGCGCGGTCGCTCTGGCGGCCACGTCACTCTCGGGTATGACCTCCAATGGGTACGTCGTCGGCGCGACAGAGTCCTCGCGCGCCCTCGCGATCTATAACGCGGTGACGGGCGCTCGCGACGGCCTCGCGCCCACCGACTTCATTATCGTGTCGCACCGGACCGAAGTGGTGTCGAGCACCGTCTTTCGCTCCACGGTGGCCCGGCTCGCGAGTTTCGCCTCGTCGTCGCGCGGGGTGACGGGGGTCACCGCGAACGTGTCACCGGGGAGTCCCTTGGTCGCCAGTCACGGCCACGCGGCAATCATCGCATTCCACGTCGCGAGTGACCCTGACGTCCGGCCACTCGAGGCGCAGGTCCAGCGGCTCAACGGCGTCGACGGCTTCACGGTCGCCGTGACCGGCTCGCACACGTTGGCGTATGACCTCGCGGTACTGTCACAGTCGGATCTCCAGCGCGGGGAGTTGGATTTCGGTCTCCCCATCGCCCTGATCATCTTGATTCTCGTCTTCGGCGCCGTGGTCGCCGGGCTCATCCCGGTGGTGATGGCGCTCGTGTCCATCGGAGTCGGAATGGGCCTGGCTGCCCTGCTCGCTCAGCAGTTCACCCTGTCGACGTTCATCGTCAACATGATGACCGCGATGGGTCTTGCCCTCGGCATTGACTATTCACTGTTCGTCATCTCGAGGTTTCGCGAGGAACGCGAACGCGGACGCAGTGTCGTCGACGCGGTCGAGGTCGCCGGGTCCACCGCCGGGCGAGCCGTGCTGTTCTCCGGGGGGACCTTCGCCGTCGCGTTGTGTGGGATCTTCCTCGTGCGCGACAACGTATTACGCAGTCTCGCGGCCGGCGCCGTCATCGTGAGCGTGGTCTCGGTCGCCGCGGCTTTGACCCTACTGCCCGCCGCATTGTCACTCGTGGGAGACCGCGTCAATGCGCTGCGCCTACCCGGGTTGCGTCGCCGTGCGGACCTGCGACGACGCGACGCGTGGCGCGTCGCGGTCGAGTGCGTGACCCGCCGACCGGTCATCTGGCTCACCGCCACCACGGTCCTGCTGGTCGGACTCGCGGTTCCCGCCCTGGGTTTGCACCTTGGTCAGAGCGGGGTCTCGGATCTCCCCCGCTCGATACCGGTCCAGCGGGGCTACGTGATGATGACCACCACTTTCCCCCAGATCACCTCGAGTCCCGTGAAGGTCAGTGTGGTGGCCACACCCTCGACCATGTCGGCCGACATCGAGAAGGTACGGTCCGCTATTGCCGGCGAGCCCCTGTTGGGCCGACCACTCACGGAGGTCAACGTCACCCACACCGCCGTCGCCTTCAGCGTACCGATCACGGGGGACCCCACGTCGGCGTCGACGTTGCGAACGGTGCGATCACTGCGCGCGACACTGGCCCACGTCCTGATGGGAACGGGAGCTCGCGCGTACGTGGGCGGTGTCACCGCGCAGACGGTCGACTTCATCGACGTGGTGGACGCGGCGACGCCGTGGGTCCTCCTCTTCGTGTTCTCCATCAGCTTCCTGTTACTCCTGATCGCCTTTCGCTCACTCGTGGTGGCGTTGCTGTCGATCGTGCTCAATATGGTGGCGATCGGCGCTGCCTACGGGGTCCTCACGATGGTCTTCCTCAAGGGATTCGGCGCATCGGCGCTGGGTTTTTCGAAAGTGACGGCGATCGACGCCTGGATACCACTGTTCCTGTTCGCCGTGCTCTTCGCCCTGTCGATGGATTACCACGTCTTGCTGATGAGTCGGATCAAGGAGCACGTTGTCGAGGGGCAGTCGACGCGTGACGCAGTCATCAACGCCGTCTCGTCGTCGGCGAGGATCATCGGGGGCGCGGCCCTCATCATCATCGTGGTGTTCTGCGGCTTCGCCCGAGGGCAACTCGTGATGTTCCAGCAGATGGGCTTCGGCGTGGCGGTGGCGCTCCTCCTCGACGCGACGCTGGTTCGTCTCGTCATGTTGCCGACCGCGCTCACCGTGCTGGATCGAGGAGCGTGGTACTTGCCGAAGTGGCTCGAGTGGCTGCCGAACGTGAACCCCGAGGTGGCGTCATGAAGCGGCTCGTGTCGCGACTCCGGCGTCAGGGCCGACGACGCGACGACGTCGGAGTCGACCTGCGTCCGCCCGAGATGACGGCAGGCGCCATCGTCGCGACGCAACGGCGCGAACGACGACTCCGTCGATTGAGGGTGGCGATGATCGTGGGGTTAGGAGTCCAGGTGTGCCTCGGAATGGCCAACAACCTGTGGTTGCACCAGACGAAGCCGAATTTGCGCGAGGCTTCGCCCCAGGGCTTGCTGAGCGCCCATACGACGATGGCCGACGTTCTCGTGGCGCTCGGAGTGTGGCTATTGATCGAAGCCATTCGACTCCGGGAATCACGTTACGTCGGACCCGCCGCAACCGGTATCGCCGGTCTCGCGCTGGCCTTCGCATCGGGTGAGGCGTACTGGGCGACCGAATCCAGCG
>Ga0209067_10002404_pt1 | contig 11095 bp, 9 predicted proteins | sample ColStrG_CSR_2013_FD_187199 | JGI IMG/M metagenome (GOLD analysis project Ga0209067, IMG submission 187199) | Freshwater sediment microbial communities in response to fracking from Pennsylvania, USA - Cold Stream Run_MetaG_CSR_2013 (SPAdes)... | ecosystem: Environmental > Aquatic > Freshwater >... | reverse complement strand
GCCCGCCCTCATCCCAACCCCGTTATTCCCCCACCAAAAAACCCTTAGTTTTGCGATCCAAACCCACCGCTATGAAAACTCGCTTCCTCGCATTGGCATTTTTGGCACTGGCCTGCACCGCCAAAAAGGAGTCGCCTAAAATCTCCAACTACCCCGCCACCAAAAAAGTAGACACCGTCGACACCTATTTCGGCACCGCCGTGGCCGACCCCTACCGCTGGCTGGAGAACGACACCACCCGCGAGACAGCCCAATGGGTGGCAGCCCAAAACGACGTCACCTTCGGCTACCTGAAAAACATCCCCTACCGCGACCAGGTGAAGAAGCGCCTCGCCGAACTCAACAACTACGAAAAGCTGACGGCGCCATTCCGTGAAGGTGCCTACTACTACTTCTACAAAAACGACGGCCTCCAAAACCAGTACGTGCTCTACCGCAAAAAAGGCCTGGACGGCACGCCCGAAATATTCCTCGACCCCAACACCTTCTCCAAAGATGGCACCACCACCATGCGGGGCCTGTCCTTCTCCAAAGACGGCTCGCTGCTGGCATTTGAAGTAGCCAAGGGCGGCGCCGACTTTGTCGATGCCGTCGTCATCCACACCGCCGACAAATCTCTGGCCGAAGACACCGTCCGCAACCTGAAGGCCACCGGCCTCTCGTGGCGCGGCAACGACGGCTACTACCTCAGCCGCTACGTCATCGTGAAGGGCAAGGAGCTGTCGGCCAGCAACGACCAACAACTGCTCTACTACCACAAGCTCGGCACGCCGCAAAGTCAGGACCAGGTGATCTTTGGCAAAGAGCAAAAGCGCCGGTTCGTGTACGGCGGCCTCACCGAAGACGAGCGCTTCCTTGTCGTGTCGGCCACCAACAGCACCTCGGGCAATGAATTGTTTGTACAAGACCTGTCGCTGCCGGGCAGCAAGCTCATCAGGATGGTCAACAACGTCGACAACAACCACAGCATCATCGCCAACGACGGATCGAAGCTGCTCATTGAAACCAACCTCAATGCGCCCAACACCAAGGTCGTGTGGGTCGACAGCAAAAACCCCGTGGTCGAGAACTGGAAAGACCTCATCCCCGAAACGGAAAATGTGCTGAACACGTCCGTGGCCGGCAAGAAGATATTCGCCAGCTACATGGTCGACGTCAAAACGCAGGTAAAGCAATTTGACTTCAACGGCAAAATGGAGCGCGACATTCAACTGCCCGGCATCGGCACCGCCACCGGCTTCGGCGGCAAAGACGCCGACAAAGAAGTGTACTATACCTTCACGTCGTTCACCTCGCCCGGCACCATCTACCAATACGACATCGCCTCCGGCCGCTCCACGTTGTACCAAAAGCCCAAAGTGGATTTCAACCCCGACGACTATGAAACCAAGCAGGTCTTCTACCGAAGCAAAGACAGCACCAAGATTCCGATGTTCATCGTCTACAAAAAGGGCCTCGTGCTCAATGGTAAAAACCCCACGTGGCTCTACGCCTATGGCGGCTTCAACATCAGCCTCACACCCTCGTTCAGCACCTCGCGCCTCGTGTGGCTTGAAAACGGCGGCGTCTATGCGCAACCCAACCTGCGCGGCGGCGGCGAGTATGGTGAGAAGTGGCACCTGGCCGGCACCAAGATGCACAAACAAAATGTGTTCGACGACTTCATCGCCGCAGGCGAATACCTGATCAACGAAAAATATACGTCCAGTCCCTACCTCGCCATCGCGGGCGGATCCAACGGCGGCCTCCTCGTCGGCGCCACCATGACACAGCGCCCCGACCTCGCCAAGGTTGCCTTTCCCGGCGTGGGCGTCATGGACATGCTGCGCTACCACAAGTTTACCGTCGGCGGCGGATGGGCCTACGACTACGGCACCTCGGCCGACTCCAAAGAGATGTTTGAGTACCTGCACAAATATTCGCCGCTGCATGCGCTGCAGCCCGGCACCCACTATCCGGCCACGCTCGTTACCACTGCCGACCACGACGACCGCGTGGTGCCGGCACACAGTTTCAAATTTGCGGCCACCCTGCAGGCCGACCAGGCCGGCGACAGCCCCGTGCTCATCCGCATCGATGTCAACTCGGCACACGGTTCTTCCAACCTCAACAAAGCCATCGACCTGGCCGCCGACCAATACGCCTTTGCGTGGTACAACATGGGCGTGGTGCCACCCATGGTCAAAGCCAAGATGTAAAAATCTTTTCGATCCGACCGAGCAGGCTTTGGGCGTGCCCCGCGCGGCGCGGGTCGGGCTATACGCTACAAGTCCGGCAACGCACGTGCCATCACACTTCGGGCTTTCCGCTACTATCCCTCACGCGGGAGGGCACCGACGCATTTTCTGTTAAATATCACGGGCGCTGAATCCTTGCGCAACTGTTCGGAATTTCCGAACAGTTCAACAAGCGGGCAATCGTTCGGTTGAAAGTGACTTTGCGTATTACAATCTCGATGAAAAGTATAAGCATACGCAAAAGCAGATGCAGAAGGAACAAAGCCTGAAGGAAATTAAAGAAGATATGAAGCCGAGCAGGCAAACCAAGACGGATTAAAACTTTTAAGGTCGCAGAATGCGTCCTTAAAACTTCTAGATCACGAGTGATGACCTTGGATAAATAAAAATAAAATTGATTTGAGGTCGCAATTTGCGTCCTCAAGTTGGGGGGTACATACGATTCTTTTATGAAAGGAGAACACCAGAGTTAACCGATGTCAAGGACTTATTTTTTCCAAAAGCCTTAAATTGACGCAAGGAAGTTCCAAGAATTTTTGACAGTTCTTTTCGATTTAGCGTGTGTAGTGCAATGCCATCGGGCTGTCGCAAGTAGTCGTCCGACAAAATGAAAATCTTGTTCGCCGATGCCTCACCATATCCATGACCATGAGATTCGAAAGTTGTTGCTTGCCCTTCCCGGCAAGGCCATTAAAATATTGTACGATCACTACTATCAAGATCTTTTGAAAATTGCCTGCCGCCTCACGCATGACAACGATGCAGCAAAAGACATCGTGCAGGAGGCGTTCGCTCACTTGTGGAAAAATGCCAGAAAACTTGGCAATCATTTCAAATTGCCCATTCAATATTACCTGATCAGGATTGTTCGGAACAAATCGATAAGCTACTACCACGAAAAAGTTGCCCTGGGCCAGCGAAAAATACAGATGATGACGGACAACGCTTTTCGCTCAATGGACCAGTCCGTCGAAGCCCGGATCATTCAGGTCGAGATGGGCGCCGAAATACTTGAAATTATCGCCCGATTTCCAAAGCGGGAACGCGAATGCTTGATGATGAAAATCAGGGACGAACTGCGCAATGAAGAAATTGCGTTGCGCCTCGGTGTTGGTGTGAAGGCTGTGGAGAGGAGCCTCATCAGCGCGAAGAAGCGGCTCCGCGACCGCCTGCTATCCAGGTCCTGAAAAAATTAGTTTATCCTCACGTAGTAAATCGCGCCTGTTTTCCGTGTTGATAAAGTATAAAGTAGAAGACCACCACAATGGATAGAATATCGCTCATTTACGACGCGCTGAACGGTCAAGAGGGTCCACTTAACCGCGCGAACTGGTAGCTTGGATGGCAACGAACAAGGCAAATCGAGAAGCGTTTGAAGACATCAAACTTCTACGTCTTTTAGCGTCGCTTCTCGTCAATCGGTTTGTTTGAGCTTTTGTCTGAAGACGGACAACTCAACCATATTACCTTGTTCTTTAACTCCCCAATATATCCAGCCATTAATGCTGCTGTTCTCAACAGCTTTTGCCGCCCCGCTTGGTGAGTTAAATCGTTTCCCCCGAGTGTCGATATTCAGACTTATTGTTCCATCCTCATTGAGTACTCCTTCCACCTGCCTTGAGCCTTTGATCGGATGAATCACCTGACCAGGAATAAGCACACCCGCGTCTATTAGCATCTTAAGAGTAATACTGGTCATTTCAACGAGAGGCATCTCATTTTGATTTGTTGTTAACAAATTTAACCAGTTTAAATTAAAAGAGGGAAGGCCTATAAATTCATCTATTTTGACTTGATTTTGAGGTGTTACTGTGTATTATTGTAGTAATACTAATCGTAATTGTTAATGGGGAAGGCGGATAAACTTGGTCCTAACGCTAAAATTGCCATTAAAGCTTTTCTTAAACGGCCTGAACCTGGCGGAAATTCCACCATTGGCTTTGCAGATGATGATGAGAATCAACCCGTTGTCAGGCAAACATTCATAATTGGGTCAGCTTACCTTGATAAGATAAAGGACTTTGTTTATACCAAACGCAGATCAGGCCTTTTTGAGTACTCGCAAAAAGATGCGTTGCATGACGCTCTTGACCTATTATTTGCGCAAACAAAAATCAGTAAGCGACCTGCCGAAATTCGCGCCAAAGAGGAGAAAAGAAATATGAAAATTAGGGAGTCAAAGCGGTAAAAGTTTCCTACGAAGTAGATACTTTGCAATTACTTTTGAACAACCACTACATGCATAAATTGTCCAAGAAGAAGTCTAAAGTAAGGTTGGGAAAAAAAACCATTGACGATTTTGTTAATAAGGTTATCCAAGGCGATTGCCTGGAGGTATTAAAAGAAATCCCAGACAAAACTGTCGATATGGTGTTGTGTGATTTGCCGTACGGCACCACTCAAAACAAATGGGATTCGGTAATTTCTCTAGATAAACTCTGGGAACAGTATGAGAGAATTGTCAAAGATCGTGGAGTAATCGCCTTGACGGGGCAAGGTGTGTTTACAGCAAAACTTATTTTGAGCAACGAGAAGCTTTTTAAATATAAGATCATTTGGATCAAATCAAAACCAACAAATTTTCTGAATGCAAAGATACAGCCTCTGCGAAAGCATGAAGATATTTGTATTTTCTACAAAGGAAATCCCACATATAATCCTCAGATGACCGCCGGTGAAGCCTACGACAAGGGGTTCCGAAAAGATCAGTACACTGGAAGCTACGGGGATTTCAAGCCAAGGCATGTTAAAAGTGACGGTCAAAGATACCCCAGCGATGTCGTTGTGTATGACAATGACAGTCCGTTTGACATAGGCAATCCCATTGAGACAGCAGTTTATTTTAAGACCGCAGAATCTGAAGGGAAAGTTTATCATCCGACCCAAAAACCAGTTGAGCTGGGACGTTATTTAGTTCGCACTTACACTAATCCCGGCGACATCGTTTTAGACAACGCCTGTGGCAGCGGAAGCTTCCTGCTTTCAGCCCTTTTGGAAGATCGGAAATATATTGGGATTGAGAAAAATGAAAATGTCCTCCTTCATAAGGTTCACGCAACTGATTATATTAAAGTTTGCAAAGAAAGGATTAAGGAAACCATTCACCTTCGAAAGGGCAACAACCGTAATATGCGCGTGAAGTACCAAAATGGCCACACCTCGGCAGTGAAAGGAAGTTTTGGCAATGGTCAACTTATAAATGGAAGCAGCGATAAAAATGTTTCTCAATTGCCATTAATCTCAACCAAGTAATGACGATAACCGAGAGAACTTGGAATAGCGATTTAATAGGATGGATTAAAGAAGCGATCAGACAAGGGCAGACTATTTTTCAAGACGCCACTACAGAAGTGGGAATCCGGATTGATGGCGACACCACAAGGTTCCCAGATGTTCTTCTAATCTTAAATCGAACCACTTACGAGATATTCAACGGGTGGGAATTGAAATTTCCAGATGTTGCTGTTGATGACCAGGAAATGTTGCTCAATGCACTGCTGAAAGCAAAGCAGATCAGATCGAATTCATTTGTTACTTGGAATGGGAGCCGGGCAATAATTTGGCAAATTAGAGACGGTAATTACACCCTCGCCTCTCTTGAGATAATAAGGGAATATGCTGCGGAATCAGGGATTGCAGGGAGAGGTGATCTTTCAGACCTTAATAATTATAATAGACACGTACCAAGACTCAGAGAAAGACTTCTGGATATCCTTCATGATCTGGAGCAGTACAAGGCTGATGGTATTATCAGACCTGCGCTCAATATCAAAACGGATATTGTCGGTTCGATCACAGACACTGCCGCCAAACTGATACCTTTATTTGCTACAGCACTGCAGCATGAGATTGACAACAACGCTGGATTTAGAACTTCGTTTGGACGGTGGAAAATCTTGGAGGGATCAACATTAAAAATTCTATCGCACTCATCCCAGAGGGCTACCACCGTTAATCCAGTTGAGATTCTTGCCAGATTTTTGTATTACAAACTCATCGGAAAAATTCTATTCTACAAAACGCTTGCCGAAAATATGTCTGGCCGCGTTCCGGCATTGACTTTCATTACGTCCCAGCCCCTGAAGCCACAGCTCGACGCGCTCTTTGCGCAAGCCCGACGGATTGACTATCAAGCCGTGTTCGATCCAGATTTTACGGATGCGCTTGGATTTACCGACGATATCGACAGAAATCTAAAGGTACTACTGGATGTTTTTGCTAATATCGATTTCCGCTATCTTCCTAATGAAGTAATCGGGTATATCCTGGAGAATCTTGTTCCGAAAGAGGAGAAGCGAAAATTTGGACAGTATTTTACCTCTGAAAAGCTAGCTTACTTGGTAAGCATGTCGGCCATTTCTGGTGGTTCATCAGTCCTGATGGATCCAACGTCAGGAACGGGAAGTTTCCTCACTGCGTTTTATAACATACTTCGATATCGCGGGACTAGAGATCATAGTCAATTGCTTCGCCAAGTCTGGGGGAACGACATTTCCCATTTTCCAGCATTGCTATCAGTCATCAACCTATATAAACAAGACCTTAGTGTTGCAGATAACTTCCCGAGAGTTACTCGGAAAGACTTTTTTACCCTTCAACCAGGTCAAGAACTTCCGTACCCAGATCCTATTCAAGCAGGGCTTTTTATAAATGTTCCATTGCCATCCTTTGATGCGATTGCCAGCAATTTCCCTTTTATACAGCAAGAAGACATTGACAATTCAGCGCTTGGCACTCAGTTCAAAGCAGAGTTCTCGACAAGTCAAAGTGCTCTTCTGACCAAGGGACAATTTAACATTAACGAAAGGTCAGACTACTTTATATACTGCTTTTACAATTCACTCAAATTCTTGAGAGACGGAGGACATCTGTCAGCCATCACTTCAAATGCGTGGCTCACAAAAGACTATGGCCTTCAATTCAAAAAATTCTTGTTGGATAACTTCTCCATTAGAATGGTGGTCCGAAGTAATGCAGAGCATTGGTTCCAGGATTCCAAGGTTTCAACGATCTATACGGTACTTCAAAAAACAACGGATGATCGACCCACTAAATTTGTCACTCTCAATTTTAAATTGGAAGAATATTTTCCAGGCGATCTTACTACCCAGAATATCCAAAGAATGGATGATTTGTACAATGAAATAGAGCATTGTGATCTTGTTGGTAATGCCTCATGGACAGTTGACGATCAATTCCCAAATGTTTTTCATAAGAATGATGGATGTGTAAGTGTATCGATTGTTGAAAAGAGCTTCTTGATTGCTCAGGTTAGCTCTCAGCAGAATTGGGCAATCAACTTTATAGCCCAAGATCCTCTTGCGGCTTTCGCTGCAAAATTGATAGCACCATTCCCAACGTTGATGGACACCGGTAGAGGGACAAGGGCAAATACGGACGATTATCAGGTATTATCGAGCGAAGTAGTCAATACAGAGGGAATTGAGCAAGACTTTTTGGTTCCTGTAATCAAATCAAGCCGGGAACTCACTTCAATACATCATTCTGGTGCGATAACGAACTACATATTTTACTGTACTCGACCCATCGCCGAACTACGAGCCAATTTCCCACGCGCTTACCGGTGGGTGCAACGATTCGGCAATGACGTGAACAAAGTTGGCAAACCCTATCCGCAAGTATTGGCCAATAGACAACCTTACTGGTACACATTAGTTCCGGAGGACCCAGCTAATATTTTTATTTCCGTTGGCCCTGGCAATAAGATCTTTTTTGCATATTCGGACGCCCCCGTTTATTTAAATCAACGACTGGTTGCGATTCGGGTCCCGGCCAGCGATGTTTTAGTCATGGCCGCACTATTGAATTCAATTCTCACTCTTTTGATGGTTGAATTAAACGGGATTCCCCGCGCAGAAGGCGTCCTGGATTTGAATGCAGATTTTTTCAAAACGAGAATAAGAATCCTGAACCCGGCGCTCTTGTCGGAAGCAGCACGACAAAGAATTATAGATCGCTTCCGCGTGTTGGCCGACAGGCCGATAGAAAAATGTGATACAGAATATGATCGGGCAGACAGAATAGCATTTGACCGTCAAATCTTTGAAGAATATGACATGGATATCGCCTTACTTCCGAGACTCTATCAAACATTGAAACGCTCAATTACCGACCGAGAGGAAATGAAAAATCGGTAGCTTTACCAACTCCCTCCCTATGAATCTACAATATAGTTCAGAGAAGGAATAGTCAACCCAATGAAGAACGTAATCTTTTAACAATTATACATAAGAGGTCAACTTCTTTTTAAAGACTATTTATGCTCTCGAAACCGTTCTTAGCGATGTGCAGTAACAGAAGTTCTTTGCCTAAATCACACCCGACGAGTGGTTCGCCGGAACTCTGGTTCTCTAATGAAAGATTGCACGAAAATGGTTTAAAGGGTATTGCGTTCGACTTTTTCGTTGATTGGGGTATTATTCCAAATGCGCTAACACCGATTGTTTGGATTAAGAGATTCTTACAGCCGCAGTTTACTTATGCTCAACTCGTACAGAATATAGGCATTGAGCTTAAAGCTGAATTTGGCGACTCGTATCTGAATAGCTTAAAATCGTTTGCTATTAAATACGGGCTTGAGGTTCAGATCATAATTTTTCGAGAAGCGATATACTTTTGCGCCACATGCTGTTCAACATCGGGGAAATGCCGGATGAGTTTCTCATATCGATCTACGGCGCTGAGGTAATAGAGGTCGCGCATTCGTTCACGGCTGTATTCATGGTATTGACTCATCATGACGCCGTAGATGAAGCGCGCTTCCGGAAACCTTTGAGAGAGATGGAGCAGGTTGTTGTGTGTAATGCATAGTAATTCGGAGCGCGTTCGAAGTTGAATGAATTCCGGCGAGGGAATCTGCTCGAAGAAACTTCTTGGCGACAACATGATCTGTCCGGCATGCCAGAACCTTTCGACTTGTTTCTCTCCCTTGGTAAACGTGTAGGTCATCGCAAATCCCTCATCAAGGAAATAGGCACATTCTGTGACTCTCGTAGCCTCCTGCAACATGTGGTAGGGTGGAAGCGAGAGCGGTGTCAATACGCGCTCTACAGCAAATCTAAAGTCGAAGCTGATGGGATGAAGAGCGGACAGCACGGAGAAGAGTTTTTCAGTTTCCATAAAGACGTTTTTATTCGAAACATTCGCCGCACATAGAGCACGTCAAAGGGGGCGTCCATTGATATACTCCTAAACGCCAGCTGTTTTCCTACGCTGCCGACCGGAAAAATTTAGTTGGCCGCGAATTGGGTTACCTTGGACGATCAATCTTGTTTTGATAGACGCAACATTGAATGGATAAAACTTACTAACTTAAAAACCGTAAATTATTCTTAACTAAATAATTTTCGGCATGTCACGTTCTTTCCCCGAACGGACGAAAGCGAATATCATGAGACGAAAACTTGTCGTAATAGCACTCGGGTGAATAGAAATGCGGGAAAGTCAAGCACATGGTATGGATTGTTCGTAAGAGTAATTAGAACGGGCTGGAAAAAACTTCAAATTAATGGTGAGGAGATAAGGTCTTTTGTTAAGAATTCCTCTTTTGAAGAAACGGGAGAAGAAATTAACGAAGATGTGTTTGTTCGAAATGCTTCTTTTGATGAGTATGGCGATGAGGTCGATGAATATTTTGGTGAGGATGATTTATATGATATTATTTTTTGCTCTGTTCAGTACACTGAAAAAGGCTTAAGGACGATTAATTATTTCAAAGACAGAGGTTATTTCATCTATATACAATGGCTGAATCCTGGATACCATGATAGAAATGAAAAGCATGAAGATGTTTTGGAGTTTGAAAAGACTTTTGGCGGTTATGGAGAGTTTCATATCGTATCAGGAAAGGAAAAAGTGAATAGAGTTCGAACGATCAAGGAGTTCCTTGTTAAATGGATTCTGAAGACTAAAATTTAGTATAAGATCTAGGGCGAGAAACGATTATACTTCGAATTGCCAGAAGGAGAATTGAGTGAAGTTGATTCTAAGTTTTCATTCCATGAGAATGAGGACGCCTGTAACTGAGGTCGTCGATCCTGATCGAATGATGTACAACGAGGGTGGTGTTGTAATCACTTTGTCAGAGATTTTCGCCGTCGCGCCACACCACACGGGAAGCACAGAACCAATGTGTGCGGGCGCGGATCACTTAAAAAATGCATTTACTATTGACATTTCATCCCGTTGGGATGAAAATGCAATCTGCCATGAATATTTCATCCCGCCAGGATGAAACGACCACCAGCGTCAGCGCTCCAACTTAAAGTTGGCATCTGTGGCGGGGCGCTTCTCTGCGTTGGCGACTTTCCAGGCGGTGCGGTAAATCCACTGCGTCATCTTCAGCAACTTTTCATAGTTGATGTTCGCGGCGTTGTCTTGCGGCGTGTGGTAGTCGGGATGCAGCAAGGTGGTGTACATCAGCGCGGGCACGCCGAGCCGTGCGTAGGGCAGGTGGTCGCTGCGAAAGTACCAGCCTTCTTTGTGCGCAGGCTTATCCCACAAGGTGTCGAGTTTGAAGTGAGGTCCTTCCTGGTTGGCTTCCAGCGCCATCGCCACCAGCTCCGAAGAGTTCTTGTGCGGTGATTGCGCACCCAGCAGCGCCGCACTGTCGGGGGCATTGCGTCCGATCATGTCACCATTGAGCACGGCGGCGATGGACGTGAGCGGCACAGTAGGGTGGGCCACATACCAACGCGATCCCAAAAGGCCGCGCTCTTCCGCACCATGGACGACGAGCAGCGCCGGGCGCTTGCCAGGAAACTGCTTTAGCGCACGGGCCGTGGCGAGCATGGCCACACTCACCGAACCATTGTCGTCGGCGCCGTGATAGATGTCGA
>Ga0209067_10002403_pt1 | contig 11099 bp, 9 predicted proteins | sample ColStrG_CSR_2013_FD_187199 | JGI IMG/M metagenome (GOLD analysis project Ga0209067, IMG submission 187199) | Freshwater sediment microbial communities in response to fracking from Pennsylvania, USA - Cold Stream Run_MetaG_CSR_2013 (SPAdes)... | ecosystem: Environmental > Aquatic > Freshwater >... | reverse complement strand
CCGGCTTTTTCTGACCTGTTATTTTTTGTTTTGCCATAAATGGAAAGACCCTGGAGCTCAGTGAAGCTGCCCTTTTTAGGCCAGGTAGCGGCTGAGCTTGTGTTTGATCGTCTCTTCGACCTTACCTCTGAATGGCGTCAGAAGCAAAGGAAGGTCGACCACGATGGAAATCTGACTTCCTGCACCTTCGGGGCTCACCTGTACGTCAGCTTTGAACTGGCTGCCTTTGACCTTCCCTTGCAGGGTTTTGGGGTCAAACTGGCAGGTCAACTTGGAATCCATTTTGGCTAGATCTTTATCGGACTCAAAAAAAGTTTGAATTTTACTGAGGGCGTCAGTCGCTGGAAGTGAACTCGTATGGTTGACAGTGATTTTTGGCATGCTTTATTTGACCCATCGCCTCTTGACGTGTCAAGATCGGCGCCTATGAAATTTGTAAGCGAAAAAAAACGCACTCACTATTGTGGCCATCTCAATCAAACTCTTGTTGGGCAAAAAGTTGTCCTGATGGGCTGGGTCAACACCCGCCGAGATCACGGCAGTTTGGTCTTCATCGACCTGCGTGACCGTGAAGGAGTCGTTCAAGTTGTCCTGGACCCCAAAAATCCAGCGACGGCAGCGGCCAAAGATTTGCGCGGCGAATATGTTCTCGCGCTTGAGGGTCTCGTGAAAGCTCGTCCCGAGGGCATGATCAATTCGCGCCTGAAAACGGGTCAGGTTGAGGTCGAAGGTTTGACCTGTGAAATCCTCAATGAAGCGCAAACACTCCCCTTTCAGCTTGATGATGAGAGTGTTGGCGAAATGCTGCGGCTGAAATATCGTTACTTGGATCTGCGCTCTCCGCGTTTGCAAAGTCAGATTTTGCTCCGTCACAAAGTTTTGCAGCTCGTGCGAAAATTTTTGTCTGACAACGCTTTTATTGAAGTCGAGACACCTATTCTTTACAAGAGCACCCCAGAGGGAGCGCGCGACTATCTCGTTCCCTCGCGTGTCAATCCGGGTCTTTTTTACGCTTTGCCACAGTCGCCGCAAACACTGAAACAGCTCCTGATGATTGGTGGCTACGATCGGTACTTTCAGATTGCGCGCTGCTTTCGCGATGAGGATCTGCGCGCGGATCGTCAGCCTGAATTCAGTCAAATCGATATCGAAATGTCTTTTGTCGACAAAGAAGACGTCATCGAAGTCAACGAACGCCTGCTTCGGCAGATTTGGAAGGAAGTCAAAGGCGTCGAGATTGGCACCGTACCCAGGATGACCTTTCAAGAGGCCATGGATCGCTATGGTTCAGACAAGCCTGACGTGCGATTTGGTCTGGAGATCCAGGATCTGGCTGCGCTTGTGAAGGGCAGTGGTTTCAAAGTTTTTGACGATGTCCTGGCTCGCGGTGGAATCGTGCGCGGTTTGGCAGTCCCCAAGGGTGGCGGATTTTCACGAGGCCAACTCGACAAGCTGACGGATTTGGCCAAAAAGGCCGGAGCTAAAGGCTTGGTTTGGATCAAGTCTGAGGCCGACGGCTCCTACTCGTCACCGGTTGCGAAGTTTTTCGATGCCGCAAAACTGAAGTCCATCTTAGAGAAATGTGGCGGGCAAACTGGCGATGCTGCTCTGATTGTCGCTGATGATTATGATGTGGCGTGTGCGGCTCTCAACACTTTGCGCTTGAATCTGGGCAAGGAATTGAAGCTCATCGACACCTCCAAGGACCGATTTCTTTGGGTTGTCGATTTTCCCTTGCTTGAGTACTCGCCAGATGAAAAGCGCTGGGTGGCTCGACATCATCCGTTCACTGCGCCCATCAATGAACATGCCAGTATCATGCTGAACAATGAGGAATCAAAGTTTGGTGGCCTCTTGGCAAAAGCCTACGACCTGGTTTGCAACGGCTACGAAATAGGTGGTGGTTCGATTCGAATCCATCGCAATGAAGTGCAGCAGGCCATGTTCAAAACATTGGGCATGACGCCCGAAGAAACCAAATCAAAGTTTGGTTTCTTTCTGGAAGCGCTTCGCTACGGGACTCCTCCTCATGGGGGAATCGCGTGGGGTGTGGATCGTCTGGTGATGATTCTCTGTGGGACGGAGGCGATTCGCGAAGTCATCGCGTTTCCGAAGACTGCGAAAGCAACCGATATCATGGCGGATGCTCCCAGTGAAGTGAACCGAGACCAATTGGCAGAGGTGGGCGTCAAGCTCAGTCCTTTGGCCGAAAAGCATATCGAGGAACTTCGAAAGGCACATTTGTGAACTCAGGCGTGAAATCGATCATGAAGTCAGTGGCGAAGATGGCGTTTGCAGGCTCCTTGGCCATCGTGTTGAGCAATTTATTTTCTGCGGAAACGGCCCAAGCCTATCCCGAGTTTATAGGCTACGGTTATGCGTCTTGTGTGACCTGTCACTACAACGGATTGGGCGGTGGCCCCCTCAATGATTACGGACGTGCATTGTGGTCAGCCGAAATTGCGGCCCATCCCTTTTACGCTCCTCACAAGTCAGATGAAGAGGTGGCAACAGATTCCGGCTTTCTGGGATCAGTTCCACTGCCATATTGGATTCGGCCGCATTTGAAATACCGAGCGCTTGAGCTGCAAACCAATCCAAATCCCAATGGACCTCAGCCCGCTTTTTATCAAATGCAGGCCGACTATGGTGTGACGGTTGCTTTCGACGAGGACCAAAAGTATTTGTTTTCGGGAACAATGGGATACGCCCCTGCCAACTATGGTTCTGCCAACAATGGCTTGGATCGATTCTGGCCCACCGAGTACTATTTCCGGGTGCAGCCAATTGAATCTTGGTTTGTTTATGTCGGACTTCTCGAGAAAGCCTATGGCTTGCGGACTCCTGATCATGAATCCTATCAAAGAGCCTATCAGGGCTTTCAAATTTATCACAACAACCCAGCGGGTACGCAGAATTCGCAGAGTGTGATTTTGCAAAAAATTGCCGAAAAATGGGAGTTGGCGTTGGATTACTTTTTCGGCAGTCCCTATGAAGACGTCAACTACATCGAAAAAGGTGGTTCGGTGCTGTTTGAGTTTGATGTTGCTGAAAAAAAACGTCTGGGCTTTGGACTCTTGAGCTCAACAGATACAGCCGACAGCAAAAATATGGCAGAAATTCATTACAAACAGGCGGTCTCAAAGGGATCGTCTTTGCTGGCTGAGTACGGATTGATTCAAGATCAATTTCAGGGCAAATCTAATAACACCGGAAGTTACAACCTGCTTGAGCTCATGATCAATGTGAAGCGTGGTTACAATTTGGTTTTTTCAAATGAGCGTTACAGCCAACTCTTCAATCCGACGAGTCCTGATCAATGGCGATGGATGGCCGGGGTTCTGATGTGGCCGATTCCACGAGTTGAGATCCGTTTCGACGGAATCAACGGACGCAATCTTTCAACCAGTGGCGCACCGGCAGACAGCTGGTTTTTGGAAGGACAAGTGCATGTTTCTCTTTAAACGGCTCGCTTTCCTGTGGATTTGTTTCATCAGCACATCTTCTGCGTTTGCCGCGACTCCGTCTTTCGAGGAGGCCGAGGCCAAAATCGAAGCTGAAAGTGCAAAAATTTTTAAAGATGACTCAGCTGGGATGCCACAACGATGGATGGTGTCAGTGGCCTATGTGTCGTGGCAGGAGCAGATGAGTCTGACGAGCGGAGCGACCAGTGATTTTGGTTTCGCAGATTTTTCTGGCAACGCCATCACTTTGCAGCGTAAATTTTTTGCCCCTGAATCTCACCATGGCTTCTTGGCTGAGGGCGGACTTCTGTATGGAGCGATGACAGCTGCAGGCGCTGGTGGTGTTTTGAGCTACAATGTCTCGAATATCAGTTGGACCGGTGTTGAGGCCTCGGTGAAATATTTTTACCGTTTGTCTGCGCAAGCCTCCGTCGCGGTAGGGCCGTTGGCACTGAGCCGACAGGTCAGTTATCCAACTGTCGGAACAGGAACATCAGGCACCAGTGGTGCAAGTGTCAATTTTGGCGGTTTGTTGGAAGCCCGTGCCTTTCTCTGGCCACGCGGCGAATTGATTTTGGGAATCGGCAAGCTTATCCAGAATGCGGCGGGTTTGTGGAGTCTGGGCCTCGGTTACTCCTTCTAAGGAAGGCAGTTGAAAACGGCCCATCTGCTTCGTTGCTCGCCGGTCGCCCCTCCTTGCGACGCACAGGAGTGCGCCTCAGTCGGGTCGCCGTCGTGCGCCTCGCATCTGCACCGTTTTGAACTGCCTTCTTGAAAATCACGGAGTCGGCCCATCGGCTTCGTTGTTCGCCGGTCGCCCCGCAACTTTGTCGCGACTATTTTTTCACTGTCTCTTTTGCTGGCGCGTCTTTTGTAATGGGAAGAGTCACGTCCAAGGTGACTTGATCATCAACACCAATGCCCATGTATTTGATTCCATCGATTTTGAATTCCGAGAGTTTGAGGGGAAAGTGCGCAATCAGTTTTTCTCCGCTGATCTCGTATGTTCCTTTGATCTTTTGTTCGATTCCTTTGATTTTAATTGTGCCTTCGCCAGTTCCGTCTTTGCCTTTTCCTTCAGTCAAAATCGCCTCAGGAAAATGTTCAACATCGAGATGTTTCTTCGTATGAGTGTCACGAAGACTGACACCTGTTTGCAGGTTTTCGAGTTTCACGACGATTTGAGAGGCCGTAAACTCGGTCCCTTTTTGGACGGCAGAACCCTTCACATCAGTGGTTTTGGCCTTGAACGAACCGCCCGGATGAAGAACAACATTGACCACAGCTTCCTGAGCCGAAGTCAAAACGCCGGTCAAGACAATTGCCGCTGAACTCAAAACAGACGCCATCAGAATCAAGCTGAAAAATTTCGTAGATTTCATCAAATCCCCCTTGGGGTTAACGTTTAATCGGAGGGAGAGAGAGATGTCACGTCTTGGACCTATGAATTATTTTTCTGGCAGTCAGTTTTAAAGTTGATTGAGCTGGGCCCTTTTTGTGTTGATTTGATCGGCGGTGTGATTGTGAGGAGCGGCTTTGCCGCTCCTGAACCAAAGGCGGTGCCTTGATCGAAAAGGGAATCAGCCTTGAAACAAGGTCCTAAGTTCTTGAAGCAATTGCACAAAACCTGGACCTATCAACACAAAAGGGGCCCAGCTTCTTCTGCAAATCCTAGACTCTCGAATTTCCCAGAAAATGTCGAACAAACCGACAGCGGCATCAGGATGATGTTGTGGCACAGGAGGTGCGCGCATGGAGAAGATCAGTAGTATTTTTGGTTCCAGCCCCAGAGTTCACACAGACGAGGGGCCCAAAGGGTACCAGCTCACGAGTTCCCAAGCGCGAGCCAATCAGTTTCGTGCCGCCCAAGAGGCTGCCGCGGTCGCTGCGGGCAGTGACAAAGTCAATATCAGTGCAAATGCCAAACAAATCGCTGCCATCGAAGAGCCCATGCAACAGCCGGCTCTGGCCGAGCGCACTGCCGCATTGGAGATGATGCAAGAGAACCTGGGGGGCGAGATGCGAGCGCTGCCCGAAATGTCAGCGCCCCGTTTTCTCAATAAGTATGCCTGAAGACTCACATGAGCAAAGACGATAAATTCCCTCCAAGCCACGGCGCCCACCGGGCAGTCTTTGCAAAACCACAATTTTTTGCAACGATAGAAAAATCAAATTGCGAATGGCAGACAGAGCCCACATTGGTGCCCCCAACTGAACAAGCATCTCCAACCGCAAAAGAGCTTGATGGGGATCGCTGGCATGAAGCGTAGCCAGACTCCCGGAATGCCCAGTGCTGAGAGCCATGAGAAGATCTTTCGCTTCCGGTCCCCTGACTTCCCCCAGGACCAATCGATCCGGGCGCATTCGCAAAGATTGACGAACCAGTTCCATCAAATCAATTTTGGGTAACAAGCCTTGCGCATCTTGCCGAGACAGAAGTCGTGTGCTGGCCAAATTCGGAAGACTCAGTTCCTCGGTGTCCTCAATGAGAATGACTCTCTCGGTCGCCGGTAAGGCTTGAAGGCACGCGTTCAGGACCGAAGTCTTTCCGCAACCGGTGCCACCGACAATGAGGAAATTGTCTCGCTCGGCCAGCATTTTTGCTAGGGTTTGCAGCAGTTCGGTGTTTCCCCACCCCAAAGATTCCAGCCGCGCAAAGCTCCAAGGATTGCGGGGGTGCCGGCGTAAAGTCAAAGCGGGAGCGGCGTGAGTCAGTTCAGAACCAGCCAGATGCAAACGAAAGTCTTTGTATTTACCATCCATCATGGGCCGTTCCAAATTCAGGTGAGTGCGAGACTGGGCGCTCAATCGGTGCAAAAAATTTTCGTAACTTGAGGAACTGACAAATCGATCCGAATGCGGATGAAGTCGACCATTTTTTTCAAACCAAATCGAATGTGCACCATTGACGATGACCTCTGAGATTTGCTCGTCTTTGAGAAGTTCGGTCAAGGGGCCCTCGCCAATGAACTCGGACCAGATGCGGTTTTGCAGCTCCTCTGGCAGACCGGAGATGTGCCTTTGAATCAGAGTCTCAGTCTCACTTTGGATATTGTCCTGATCGGAAAAGCCCCGATAAGTCAGATCTCGAGGTGGCAGGGCACGCAGCTTCTCTTCGAGCGCCTCCAAATGTGCGATGTGAATCACAGCTGACCCTCCGTTGAGCGTTCGGCTTTCCAATTGGGAAGCAGTGGCTCTGGCATTGTGGATTCCGGGCTGAGAACAGTCGGGCGCACAAAAATCACCAGCTCTGAAGACTTGGTTTGAAAGTCTTTGCTGCCGAAAAGATTTCCCAGGATTGGAATTCGTCGTAGGAAGGGCAGTCCTTCACTGAACTCACTGTCTTCACTTTTGATCAGACCCGAAAGCGCAATCGTCTGCGGTCGTGAAAGGTCGAAATGGCTCACCAGACGATTGGTGAAGAGCCCCGGAATCCCATCAACCATCTGGTGGGGATCAATGCTCGAGACTTCGGTCTGCAGCGAAATACTCATCCGTCCACTGAAGTCCGCAACCGGAGCCACATGCAGCATCACTCCATATTTTTTCCAAATCACATCCTCAAGGTGGAAATTGATCACTTTGATTGGAAATTCACCTCCGGCCAGAAATTCGGCCTCTTTGCCACTGCGGCAGAGCAAAGTGGGACTGGCCAGAACGCGGCCAACACCTGCGGACTCTAGGGCTTGGGCGGTGACGGTGAGATCGGATATCAGGGGGCTTGATTCATTCAGAAGATTCGCCGAAAGACTGTTGGGCCACTGCAAGCCAAAGCGCAGCATCTGATCGCGTTTCACTTCAGCCACGGTGATTTGCACTTGGACGAGCGGAGCCAACTCGAGGGCTGCCGGACTGTCATCCAGACTGAGTCCATAGGCGGCAAGGAGCCGTTGCAATTGTTTTCGATGTGCGTTTTGGGGACCCAAGTGGAGCGATGGGGGACTTGTGGGTTCAATTTTTTGCAAAGGCAAGGCGTGCTTGAGAAGACTCTCATTGATTTTCTGCTGGGCTTCGATAAATAGTCCCTCGTTTATTTCGGCACGCATTTGGTAATCACAGAGCAAGTCGCCACAGGAGTCCGCCAACTGCTTCCAATCCGACCATCGCTTGAGGTGCCCTTGGACTTCGACATGTCCCCCAGTGGTGACGACATGCAGGCCCAGGGTTTTGGAAACAGCCCCAGTCAGCCGGTGAGCGGTTCTTTGCTGTTCGAGGTTGAGAACTTGCACATCCCAAGTTTGCGAGCCCATGCGAACTTCTGAATGTCCCGGCTTGCGACCCTCGACCTCGACGCCGCCTTTTTTCTCTCGTCCTTGCAGAACGCCACTGTCCTCAATCCAGATGGCACCAGTTCCGGAAAGCATATGGCGTTGCCCCTGCAAAAGAGTGAGTTCAGCGGCCCCAACTTGAGCCCCAAAAAATTCAATGAGAAGAAGCCACAAACCAAAACGAGCCACGGAAGCCTCCTTGCGGAGAAAATCTCAGTGCAAGAGTGGGAAGACTCTAAATTGACAATGAGCTCAGGCTGGCGGCGATTTTCGGACAGACGAGGGACAGATCCGGATTTCCGGACGCTCTTCGGATGGGTTCACCCTTGCGGCAGGAGAAAGGAAACCTCGACGCCCTCGTCACGATTTTCGATCAGGAGCTGTTGTCCATGAGCTTTGAGAATCGATTGGCAAATCGTCAGACCCAGGCCCATTCCGACCGCATGGTGCATGACATTCTCGTCGAGGTAAAAAGGCTGAATAATTTTATCAATCAGCTCAGCGGGAATACTCGGACCCCGGTTGTAGACGGCAAAACGCAAATGCTGTCGATCGGGTGCAAGCTCGACACGCACTAAGATTTGGCTGCTGTCCTCTGCGAATTTGATCGCATTGTGAACCAAGCGATTGACCACTTGTTGGAGCAGCTGGCGGTCCGCGCGAACGGGCATTTCCCCCCAGCGAAGAATCGTTTTGAGTTTTTTTTGCTGGGCCAAGGTTTGAATCTCAGTTGACAGTTGCAGGTTCAAAACGCTGACCGCAAAAACAGTGGTGTTGACTTTCAGCAGGCCAGTTTCGCCTTGAACGACAAAAAGGGCGTCCTCAATCAAGGACTGCAGTCGGTTGTTCGATTTTTCGATTCGCCGAACGCAAGTCTCTTGCTCTTCCGAAAGGCGCGTCTCTTTGAGCAAAGAAGTAAAATTGATCAATGAGGTGAGCGGAGTTTTGAGCTCGTGATTGATGAGGATCATAAAGCGGTTTTTCGCATCGTCCAAGCGTTGCAGCTCAGCCAGTGCCTCCGACAGTTCCGCATTGCGAATCTCAAGCTGAGCAGCCAATTCAAACTTCTCGACAGCACGATCGACAGTCGCCAGCAGGTCAACAGGGTCCCATGGCTTGTTGAGATAGCGATAGATCTGTCCCGAGTTGACAGCTTCAATGATGGATTCAATGTCAGTGTATCCCGTCAAAAGAATCCGGACCGCCGCGGGATGTGTGACGATGGAGTGTTCCAAGAACTGAACTCCGGTCATTCCTGGCATCCGTTGGTCAGTTAAAATCACAGAGATGGGCTCTGGATGTTGGTCGAGGATCAGCAGCGCTTCGGCTCCTGAGATGGCTTTCAGGACTTTGTACTTGCTCCGAAAGAGTCGTTCCAGGGCCTCAACGTTGTCAATTTCATCATCCACACAAAGAATCGTAGGTTTCATCGTGTGTTTAGTGTAAAATTCAGACTGTAGGGGGGCAATAGGATATTGCCAAAGTCATGAATGGATTCGCGACCCAAGTCTACATTCTCCAGGCCCGCAGCCTGGCAACTCAAGGCCAGTGGCCTGGCAAAAAAGACCAGTTCCCTGGCAACCCCTGGATATTTTTCGAGTTTGGGTCAAGTCTGTCTTCATTTGTGACGATGAAGAGAGCATTTGGTTTTAAAAATAGGAAGTTTCGAACTCTTATTGAGGAGTGAAATTATGTCGGCAAGGATGAAGATGTCTCGCATAGGACTGTTGGCTTTGGTGTTTGCAAGCGTCGGAGCACAAGCGCAGTTCGGTGGTCCGAGTTACGGTATGGGTGCCTACGGCGCCTCACCTGGCTGCGGTTACAAACTCAAAGTCGGAGATGCGGCCCAAAGTACAATTGATGACATCAAAGATTTGCAGACTCGCAAAAAAGAGCTTGCAGCCCAGTTGAAAGAACTCAATTCACAGAAAAAGGATGCGGAGTCGGACTCACGCGATGGCGCATCTGAGTTCCATGAAAATGGTTACAAAAGTCTTTCGAAGACGGACAATTTTCTGCGACGTTTTATGGGTCTGACAGGATCTTCAAGTCACGGTTCCCTCAATCCGCAAAAGTGCAATGACATTTATGATCCTGCAACAGGTGTGAAGGACTCGGCTGCAGCGACTCCTGCAGCAGGGGCGGCCGCCAAAGATCAGCCTAAAGTTGAAAAGCAGGATGTGTTTCAGCCCGGAGTTTTCAGTTCCATTTGTGACAAAGACACTGATCGCATCAAAGGAAGCTTTTTGTGTGCCAAAGAGTCCTGGACTTCCGACAAAGTCGGCTCTGTCGACACGGGTCGATGCGCCGAAGGTTGGGACAAGTGGCAGGATGCGAGTTTGAAGCTTGCTGAGGTTGGAAAAAATATCAAAGCGATCAATGAGGAAGTCAAAAAACTTGATCGTGAGATTTCAAAACTGGAAGACAAAGCGTCTGATCAGGTGACTGATTATTTTCAAGAGCAGTCTGAAAAAGGCCAAACCGAAGGTCAAGTGTGTATTCAGTGTATGATGGCCGGCAACGGCGCTGTTTACGAACCGCAACGGGCTTCAGGTTGGGAAATCGGCGCCAACGTCGCACTCGGTTTGGGTGCCATGTACTTGGGCAAACAGATGTACTCCAACACGGCCAATGCCAATGCCTCCTTGGGTTTTCAGACGGCACCTGTGTCTTCTTTTGGTTTTGGCTTCCCCTACTTTGCGAACGCTCTCTATGGAGCGATCGGCGGGGGCATGTCGTCCGGGGGATTTGGTTGTGCCGGTAGTATGTCGGGTGGTGGTTACGGTCAGGGTTATCTGGGGATGAACAGTCCTTGGGGCATGCAGGGTATGTATGGTCCTCAAGGCGGTGCCTTTGGTTATCCAGCGGGAATGTATCCTTCGCCAATGGGTGGGGGAATGTACAACCAAGGAATGGCACCATGGGGTATCGCTGGTCCTTGGGGACTTGGCGGAGCCGGTGGTGGCGGTTTCCCTTATGCTGGCGGATACGCGATGCCTTATGGCGGCGGTTTCGCTGGTGGTGGTGGATTTGCGATGCCTTATGGTGGTGGCTTCGCTGGCGGTGGCGGATTTGCGATGCCTTACGGCGGCGGTTTTGCTGGCGGTGGCGGATTTGCGAGTCCCTACGGCGGAGGTTTTGCTGGCGGTGGTGGATTTGCGAGTCCCTACGGCGGAGGTTTTGCTGGCGGTGGCGGATTTGCGAGTCCCTACGGCGGCGGTTTCGCTGGCGGTGGTGGATTTGCGATGCCTTACGGCGGCGGATTTGCCGGCGGTGGTGGATTTGCGATGCCCGGCGGTGGTGGATTTGCGATGCCTTACGGCGGGGGATTTGCCGGCGGTGGCGGATTCGCAATGCCCGGCGGCGG
>Ga0209067_10002402_pt1 | contig 11100 bp, 11 predicted proteins | sample ColStrG_CSR_2013_FD_187199 | JGI IMG/M metagenome (GOLD analysis project Ga0209067, IMG submission 187199) | Freshwater sediment microbial communities in response to fracking from Pennsylvania, USA - Cold Stream Run_MetaG_CSR_2013 (SPAdes)... | ecosystem: Environmental > Aquatic > Freshwater >... | reverse complement strand
GTTCAGGTTGGACGGGGTCAAGATAAAAAGAGGTCCAATTCAGCTTAGGGTAAATTGATTAATGAAAATTTTAATAAGTAATGATGACGGCTATCTGGCTCCGGGACTGTTGGCTCTGGCGGATATTATGTCCAAAATTGCGGAAGTGACAGTGGTAGCACCCGAGAGAAATCGGTCCGGTGCGTCGAATGCGCTGACGCTGGACAAGCCGCTTTCGGTATCCAGAGCGGGGGCCAATGTGTTTTTCGTCGATGGCACACCTTCCGATTGCGTCCACGTGGCATTGACCGGATTGCTCGATTTTCGTCCGGACCTGGTTTTGTCCGGGATTAATCAGGGACAGAACATGGGTGACGATACGCTGTATTCGGGAACCGTCGCCGCTGCCACGGAAGGATTTTTGTTTGGAATTCCTTCCATCGCCTTCTCACAGGTCGACAAAGGTTGGGACCATCTCGAGGATGCCGCAAAATTTGCCCTGAATCTGGTACAGAGGAAGCTGGACATGCTGGATCAACCTTATCTGCTGAACGTGAATATTCCGAATTGTCCGTTTGCCGAGTTGAAAGGCGTGCAGGTGACCCGTCTGGGCAAACGCCATCAGTCAGAACCGGTTATCAAATCAGCCGATCCGCGCGGCAATCCCATTTACTGGATCGGACCGAGTGGTGAAGCAAAAGACGGCGGCGAAGGTACCGATTTTCATGCGGTCGGACAGCGTTATGTTTCTGTCACGCCGCTGCAGATTGATCTGACGCATAACCGCCAACTGGATATTTTGAAGAAGGCCTGGCAATGACCGCAAAGAGTCGTCAATTCCCGCTTCCTTTGTCATCGTTAGAAAACAGGTCGGCCAATCGGGCCGACAAATTGGGTCATGCCGGCCTGAAAGTGCAGACACCTCAGACGGCGACGCAAAACGTTCGTCAACACGATGCACGTGCTGCCGGAACCATTAAAAAGCACGCGCCCCATCAGGTGCTGGGTCATGCAACACCAACCCGGGCCAGGATGGAAAATGAGGTTCATACAAAAACGGTGCTGGCACCGCCAGCCTATGAGGCACCGCGTCGCGCACTGGTGGCACGCCTTGCCAGTCAGGGGATCAAAGATCGGACGGTGCTGGCGGCCATGCAGGCAGTACCGCGTCATTTGTTTATCGAGCCGGGACTGGTTGGACAGGCCTATGTGGATGCCTCGTTGCCAATCGGGCATGAGCAGACCATTTCTCAGCCGTATATTGTGGCCCGCATGATCGAGGTGATGAGGAATGGCAAGCCGTTAAAGAATGTATTGGAGATTGGTACTGGCTGCGGCTATCAGGCGGCGGTTCTCGCGCAGGTATGCGAAAACGTTTACTCGATAGAACGCATCAAGCCATTGCATGAATTGGCCAAAAAAAATCTGCGTTCTCAGAGGATCGCAAATTTGAGATTGCAATATGGTGATGGTATGCGCGGTTTGCCTCAGGTAGCACCGTTTGACGGGATTATCCTGGCGGCAGCCGGAATGCAGATTCCAGACGCTTTATTGCAGCAATTGGCATTGGGTGGTCGTTTAATTGCCCCGGTCGGGGAGAAGCAACAAGTGTTGCAACTGATTGAACGTACTGGAAAAGCAGACTGGACTACAACGGAATTGGAAGCGTGTTTTTTCGTCCCGTTACGTCCAGGCATTATTTAAGAGTATCCGGATGAAAAGTTTAAAGAATATTGCCCTGTTAGCGGGCGTTGGCTGTCTGTTGCTGGCTTGTGCAAAACCCGTGCAGAAGGCCCCGGTCGAAGATCGCAACCCGCAAGCGGGCAAAGAAGTGCCGGCAGTATCCGGCACTGGAGCAACCCCGGTCGCCAAACCGGACGATGCGTCCACCATATATATAGTCAAGAAAGGTGACACCCTGTACCGGATCGCTTTGGACAAGGGCCAAAGTTACAGTGACATTGTTGCCTGGAATAATCTGGCCAACCCAAATGACATCAAAGTCGGCCAGAGATTGCGTGTTGCGCCGCCCGAAGAGGCAGGCGCTGTTCACAGTCCGAATGGGGTTGAAGTGCACCCGGTTTTATCGGCAACGACCGGTAATAACAAGAATGGACCCCGCGCCGACAAGCGTCCATACTCCGATGCGGCGTTAGCAGAAATGCAAAAAAATGAAAATCCAGATCAAAATGTAGGAATAAGTACTACAAAGCAACCCGGAAAAACGGCAGAAAATTCGTCAGAACAGCAAATAGTTGATGAAATTGTGTGGTTTTGGCCCTCAGAAGGTAAAGTCATTGCAAATTTTGACGATAACAAAAGTAAGGGGATCGATATCTCCGGAAAAATGGGGCAGGACATATTTTCTGCCGCAGCTGGAACCGTGATGTATGCGGGCAGCGGGATTCGAGGGTATGGTAATTTGGTCATTATCAAACACTCGAATAATTTGTTGTCTGCTTATGCGCATAACCGAGCGATAGTTGTCAAAGAGAAACAAATTATCAGTAAAGGCCAAAAAATTGCAGAGATGGGAAATTCGGATAGCGATGTAGTGAAATTGCATTTTGAAATACGTCAGCAAGGCAAACCGGTCGATCCGATGAAATTTTTACCGGGTCGATGATAAAGAAGCATTCCATCAACCTAAAGTCGAGTACATGCTATGACCGCCAAACACAGTCTCCTGGATGAAGAATTAGCCGAAGAAGCTTCGGAAGATTTACGTGAAGTTGAATTGTCTGACGGCTCAAATGATGATCAAGATTCAAATGAAGCAAAAGAATCCATTGTTGAGCCAGTTGATGAATTGAAAACAGTGTTGGCAGCAGAGTTGTCTACAGATACAACTCAGTATTATTTGAATCAGATCGGCACCCGTCCTTTATTAACAGCCCCGGAAGAACTGGCCTGTGCGACGTTGGCCAAAAAAGGTGATTTTGTCGCGCGCCAGAAAATGATTGAGCACAATTTGCGACTGGTTGTGTCCATTGCCAAGCATTACATCAATCGCGGTGTGGCTTTGTTGGACATGATCGAAGAAGGTAATCTCGGTTTGATGCATGCAATCGACAAGTTTGAACCCGAACGCGGTTTCCGTTTTTCTACCTATGCGACCTGGTGGATCAGGCAGAGTATTGAACGCGCCATCATGAATCAGGCCCGTACCATCCGTTTGCCTGTGCATGTCGTGCGTGAGCTGAATCAGATCCTGCGGGCCAAATATCATCTGGAAGCACAGCATCATGACGGTCGCGACGCAGCCATTGAAGATATTGCCAACATGGTTGGTCGTCCTATGGGTGAAGTGCAGGATATTCTGGCGCTGTCTGAGCATGCTACGTCGCTCGATATGCCGCTCGATAATGATCCGCAGTCGAGCCTGATGGATATGTTGCCAGGCGAAAGTGATGATGGTCCGGATAATCGTGCCGAGCGCCATGAATTAAGCGTGTTGGTCAGAGAATGGCTGTCCAAGCTTCCCGATAAACAGCGTGTCGTGATCATGCGTCGTTTTGGTCTGGACAATGATGATCCGGCCACTCTGGAAACACTGGCAGAAGAAATGGGCGTCACCCGTGAACGTATTCGTCAGATCCAGCAGGAAGCACTGATCAAGCTGAAGCGTTCATTCTCATCGCGTGGTGTAGGAAGAGACGCATTACTGTAAATTTTCTGGATGTTGCAATGATAAAAAAAGGGGCACTGTTCAGTGCCCCTTGGTTTTTTGGAAAACGCATTTCCTGCATTTTTTCATGCCATTCTTTGCTATACTCGCCAACCTTGAATTGCTCCCCACAATCTGCACCGTAACGCCCATGCCTGACTATAAAATGAAAATTACCGCACTCGACATGGATGCCCGTGGCATCGGTCATTTGCAAAATGAAGATGGCTCACAAGGAAAAGTCGTATTTGTTGATGGTGCCTTGCCGGGTGAGATCGTCAGCTTTTCCACCTACCGGAAAAAACCGCACTGGGAAAATGCCCAGATGACGCAATTGCATAAAGAGTCGGCGCAGCGGGTCAAGCCAAAATGCAGTTTTTTTGGTTTGTGTGGCGGATGTTCCATGCAGCATCTGGATGCCGATGCACAGGTCGCGATCAAGCAACGGGTTCTTGAAGACAGCCTGTGGCACATCAGTAAGGTAAAGCCGGCGACCGTGTTGCGGCCGATCGTCGGGCCGACCTGGGGCTACCGGTACCGCGCCAGATTGTCGGTGCGGAATGTGCCCAAAAAAGGTGTGGTGCTGGTCGGTTTTCATGAAAAGAAATCGCGCTATGTTGCCAATACCGAATCGTGCGAAATTTTGCCGCGTCATGTTTCCGACCTGCTCATGCCGTTGCGTGCCTTGATTGCCAACTTGACCATCATCGATGATTTGCCACAGATTGAGCTGGCGGTTGGTGAGAATGTCACGGCAATGGTGCTGCGAATCATGAAACCGTTGCAGCCGGCTGATGAACTTCTGCTTAAAGAATTTGCAGATCGACATCAGGTGCAATGGTGGTTGCAGCCTGGTGGTTTGGATTCGGTTGCAATTTATTATCCTGAAACGCCTGAATTGCATTATTTACTGCCGGAATTTGGTATTACCATGCCATTTAAGCCTACCGATTTCACTCAGGTGAATCATCACATTAATCGGGTCATGGTGGTGCGGGCACTGCGATTACTGGATGCACAACCCGACGACAGGGTTGCTGATCTGTTTTGTGGGCTGGGTAATTTCACCTTACCTATTGCAACTGTGGCAAGGCAGGTCATGGGAATTGAGGGCAGTGACAGCTTGACTGAACGGGCGCTGGAAAACGCCAAGGTAAATGGACTGGCTGGCAAGGTCAGTTTCAGCACCCGCAATCTGTTCGAAATTACTGCTGACGATTTGCTGAAGCTGGGAAAGTTTGACCGTTATCTGGTTGATCCGCCACGTGACGGTGCCATGGCGTTATGTGAAGCGTTATTGACGTTGTCATTATCGAATAAAGAATTTTTGCCACGACGAATTGTTTATGTGTCCTGCAGCCCGGGGACTTTGGCACGTGATGCCGGATTACTCGTTAAAGCCGGCTACACAATGAGTCTTGCAGGTGTGGTGAATATGTTTCCTCACACTTCTCATGTTGAATCAATGGCCGTTTTCGATTTGTCATAGTCCCGACTGCCTGCCGTAAAAAAAATGCCGACCATGCAGTCGGCATTTTTTATTGGTATCAGGTCTTAATCGCGCTCGCCGCCAAAAATTCCCAGAATAGACAACAGATTGACGAAGATATTGTAGACGTCCAGATAAATTTTAAGAGTCGCCGAGATGTAATTTGTTTCGCCACCATTGATAATTTGCTGCACATCGTAAAGGATATAGGCTGAAAAAATACCGATCGCAATGACGGAAATGGTCAGATACAGCGCTGGAATGTGCAGGAAAATGTTGGCAACGCTGGCGATGATCATTAATATCAGTCCGACTAACAGCCATTTGCCCAATCCGGAGAAATCGCGCTTTGAAGTCGTTGCGATACTTGCCATGACTGCCAGAATTGCTGCGGTACCGCCAAACGCCGTCATGATCAATGTTCCGCCGTTGGCATAACCCAGGGTGTGGCTGATCAGACGAGACAACATCAGTCCCATGAAGAAGGTAAATCCAAGCAAAACGGCTACGCCGGTTGCGGATTCTTTGGTTTTTTCAATGGCATACATAAATCCGAATGCAATCGCAATAAAGAACAGGAACGATATGCCTGGGCTGCCGGGGAAAAATGCGAAGTTCAATTGAACTCCCAGCCATGCTCCCAATACGGTAGGGATCATGGACAGAGCCAGCAACCAATAAGTATTGCGAAGAACCCTGTGGCGAATTAACGCACCATCGTTGCCATATACAATCGATTGATCAAAATTTTGACTCATTTTATCTTCCTCAGTGAATGACATAAAAACAAAGCAAGGATAGCATATGTGGTGTTGAATCCAACACGTTCAATGGGGTCCGATGCTTTTCTTTGTCATGCCTGACTGCAGGCGCGGACCGGCGAATTATCAAAAAATACTTTTTATAAAGTCTGTCTGAGTTCAGTTGCACTATGTTAAAATCTTGGGTTAGGTGATTTTTTATTTTTCCTTAATCCTTTCATTTTATTGGAGTTTTTCATGGCAATTGAACGCACATTATCTATTATCAAACCTGATGCAGTTGCAAAAAATGTAATTGGCCAAATTTACAGCCGTTTCGAATCTGCCGGTTTGAAAATTGTCGCCGCGCGCATGGTTCAATTATCACGTGCTGAAGCTGAAGGCTTCTACGCCGTGCACAAAGCCCGTCCATTTTTCAATGACCTCGTCACTTTCATGATTTCCGGTCCGGTTATGGTAACCGCATTAGAAGGCGAAAATGCTATCCTGACGCACCGTGATTTGATGGGTGCAACGGATCCTAAAAAAGCAGAAAAAGGCACAATCCGCGCCGATTTCGCTGATTCTATCGATGCCAATGCAGTACACGGTTCCGACGCAGCTGAAACTGCAGCCGTTGAAATTGCGTATTTCTTCCCAGCGTTAAATATTTTTTCACGTTAATTGCGTTTCACTGTTTGGCTGCGTAGCGATTTTTTAAGGGTTGGATGAAGTAAATGACAGCACTTATCAATTTATTGGATCTGGATCCGGCTCAGCTGATCGCATACTGCGGTGAGTTGGGCGAAAAGCCGTTTCGCGCAAAGCAGTTGCAACGCTGGATACATCAATTCGGCGTCAGCGACTTCGAAGCAATGACCGATTTGGCCAAGTCGCTGCGTGAAAAGCTGGCCGGGCGCGCCAAAGTTGAAGCGCCCGCTGTCATCAGTGACCATACCTCCACGGACGGCACGCGTAAATGGCTGGTTGATGTCGGGCAGGGCAATGCGGTTGAAACGGTTTTTATACCTGAAGAATCGCGCGGGACCCTGTGCATATCCACTCAGGCGGGTTGTGCAGTCAACTGCAGATTTTGCTCGACGGGCAAACAGGGCTTTAACCGCAATCTGACTGTGGCGGAGATCATTGGTCAGTTGTGGATGGCCGAATTTGAATTGCGTAAAACAAAGGGCATCCCGGTAGGTCAAAAGGGTGAGCGACAAATTACCAATGTCGTCATGATGGGTATGGGTGAACCACTGCTGAATTTTGAGCCAACGGTCACCGCATTGAAGCTGATGCTCGATGACAATGCCTACGGGCTGTCACGGCGCCGGGTTACTCTGTCAACCAGCGGTGTGGTTCCAATGATGGACAAACTGTCGCAGGAATGTGCTGTGGCGCTGGCAGTCTCGCTGCATGCGTCCAATGATCTTTTGCGTGATGGTCTGGTGCCACTGAATAAAAAATATCCGTTAGCTGAACTGATGGCGGCCTGCAAACGTTATCTGGAATTCGCACCACGGGATTTTGTAACGTTTGAATATTGCATGCTGGATGGCGTCAATGACACCGATCAGCACGCCAGGGAACTGATCGAATTGGTACGCAACGTGCCATGCAAATTCAATCTGATTCCGTTTAACCCATTTCCAGAGTCGGGTTTGAAGCGCTCTAACAATATTCGTATCAAGGCCTTTGCGCAGATTTTGTCCAATGCCGGTCTGGTTACAACGATACGCAAGACACGCGGTGATGATATCGATGCGGCGTGTGGACAATTGGCAGGTGAAGTGCAGGATCGAACACGTGTTCAGGAACGAATGCAAAAACAGGTCGAATATCAAAAAAAATTTGGTTCTAACTTTGGTCGAATCGTGGAGATAACTTGATGAGAAATTTTGCTCGGTGGTTATGTTTGTGTCTGGTCATGTCTGGAATACTGGCGGCTTGTAAAACAACTTACGACACGCCGAAGATGATTTCTCCATCTGCCGAGGGGCAGGTGCAGAGTAATGATTCAAAACGAGCCGCAATTCGCCTGCAATTGGGGATCAGTTATTTTCAGCAGGATCAGTTCGCGACAGCACTCAAAGAATTGAATAACGCCATCGCAATTGATCCGAATATGGCCGATGCCTACGAGGTACGGGCGCTCGTGCATATGCAAATGCAGGATAATGATTTGGCTGAACAGGATTTCACCAAAGCCAACAAGCTGTCTCCCAATAATCCGGATAATGCCAATAACTATGGCTGGTTTTTGTGCCAGACCGGCAAAGAAAAGCAGGCGATGGAATTGTTTGACCGGGTGATTAAGGATCGCACCTATACGCAACCGGTGAAGGCGTTGAACAATGCCGGCCTGTGCAGTATGAAAATGAAAGATTTCGGATCGGCAGAATCCTATTTTTCCCAATCAATCAGATTTGATGCAAATAATCCGACTACCAATTTGAATCTGGCCAAGATTAATTATAAAAAACAGGAATTTTCGCGCGCCCAGTTCTACATCAACAGGCTGATTAAATCGGAATCCTACACAGCTGAAATATTATGGCTGGCGATCAGGATCAATCATCGCCTGAAAGATCAGGAGACCGTTTCATCCTTGTACACCCAGCTCCACAAGCGCTTCCCCGACTCCGATGAAGATGCCTTGTACCAGCGTGGAGCTTATGATGAGTGATGTCGTGAAATTGAGCATTGTCGCCGGAACGGATGAGCAAGGCAGCCCCGCAATCAATTTGACGGTCGGCGCCCGGTTGGCACATGCGCGCAATCAGCAGGAGCTTTCCGTTGAGCAGGTTGCCGGTCAATTGAAATGGTCTCCAAGACAGATTTCTGAAATTGAAGCGGGTCACTATTCGGTTTTTCCGGATATGCTCACGGTGCGCGGATTTGTGCGGACCTACGCCAAAATTTTGAAAATCGATTCGACGCCGCTACTGGAAGAATTGAACAACGAATTTGAAAAGCTGCCGGTCAAGTCGATAGACAGACCAAAGCTCGACATGCCGTTTCCGGCAGGTGGCATGCCATGGCGTCATAACAGCAACCCGCAGAAAATTATTGCCGGGGTGTTTTTGATCTTGTTGTGTCTGCTGGCAGCCTTTGTGTATCGGGATGCATTGCTGAAATTTGAACGCAGTATTTTTCCGGCAAAATCTGAAGTTGAGCCCGCAATGACTGAACCGGTATCCGTCAATACAATCAATACGGCAGTGCCGAACACGCAGGACGGCAATAAAGAGGTGGGTATGGCTGTCGTAGCCGCCGCACCGGAGGTCAAATCCGAGCAGAAGGATACTGCTGTACTGCCTCAAGACATGACAGCCAAAAATGAATCAACTGTTCAACATGACACTTCGGTTGCGAAACCGGGTAACACGGTCGCGCAGTCTCAAGTGCAGCTGACGCCGGACGCTGCAACAAAGGATTTTTTGTTGATTAAATTCAAACAGGATTCCTGGTTGCAGATTAAACGTATCGATGGCTCTGTTTTGATCTCGCATCTGTACACCGCCGGTTCCGAAGAGTCATTTGCCGTTACTGAACCGCTGAATCTTGTGATAGGCAATGCCCCCGGTGTTGAGGCAAAGTTGCGTGGCCAAAAATTGGTATTGCCCGCCCAGGCTGGCAGTAATGTAGTCAATTTGAGCATTAAGTGATTGCTGGAATGAATTCAACAAAAGACGATGTGTATATTGCTTCAGGTGCGGCGGTCAGACGACTGAGTCGCTTTGTTGTCATTGCCCATGGAAATAAACAGGTTGTTGTCGGTGGTAACGCGCCGATCGTCATTCAGTCCATGACGAATACCGATACCGTGGATGCAATTGGTACCGCCATTCAGATTAAGGAACTGGCCAGAGCCGGCTCCGAGTTGGTCCGCATTACCGTCAATACGCCAGATGCGGCCAAAGCGGTTCCGGCGATTCGGGAACAGCTGGACCGCATGGGTATTGACGTGCCGATCGTCGGTGATTTTCATTACAACGGTCATACGCTGCTAAAGGACTATCCGGACTGTGCCGCGGCGCTGTCAAAATATCGGATAAACCCTGGCAACGTGGGGCAGGGTGCCAAACGTGATACGCAGTTTGCACAAATGATCGAGATCGCGGCGCGCTATGACAAGCCGGTTCGGATTGGTGTGAACTGGGGCAGTCTGGATCAGGGTTTGCTGGCCCGCATCATGGATGAAAATGCACTGCGCGCCTCACCCTGGTCGGCACAGGCGGTTATGTACGAAGCCCTGATCGTTTCAGCGCTGGAAAATGCCATGCGCGCCGAGGAGCTCGGGCTGGCGGGCGACAAGATAATACTGTCCTGCAAAGTCTCCGGCGTGCAAGACCTGATTGCCGTCTATCGCGAACTGGCCAGACGCTGCGATTATCCGTTGCATCTGGGATTGACCGAGGCCGGCATGGGCAGCAAGGGTATCGTGGCTTCAACGGCCGCACTGTCGGTATTGCTGCAGGAGGGCATTGGCGACACGATTCGGATTTCACTGACGCCCGAACCAGGTGGCGACCGCTGCAAGGAAGTGATTGTTGGTCAGGAAATCCTGCAAACCATGGGGCTGCGAAAATTTACGCCGATGGTGATTGCCTGCCCGGGGTGTGGCCGGACGACTTCGACCGTATTTCAGGAACTGGCCGATGATATTCAGACCTACCTGCGACAGCAAATGCCGGTCTGGAAAAATCAGTATCCCGGTGTTGAGGCAATGAATGTGGCTGTCATGGGCTGTATTGTGAACGGTCCGGGTGAGTCCAAGCATGCCAATATTGGTATCAGTCTGCCCGGAACCGGCGAAACACCAGCCGCTCCGGTTTTCGTGGATGGGGTCAAGACAGTCACCTTGCGCGGCGAACATATCGCCAGAGAATTTCAGGATATCGTGTTGAATTACGTGCAGTCTCATTATGGTTAGGTCTTATCTGTATGTCTGAAAATAAAAAAATGGAAAAAATATCGGCGATCAAGGGCATGAATGACATGCTCCCGTCCGATGCACCATTGTGGGAGCTGTTTGAAAATACGGCACAGTCTGTATTCAAAAGTTACGGTTTTCAACAGATCAGAACGCCCATCGTCGAGCAGACTTCGCTGTTTGCGCGCGGGCTTGGCGCCGTTACCGACGTCGTTGAAAAGGAAATGTATTCGTTCGAAGATTCAATGAATGGCGACAAACTGACACTGCGTCCTGAAAATACGGC
>Ga0209067_10002401_pt1 | contig 11101 bp, 11 predicted proteins | sample ColStrG_CSR_2013_FD_187199 | JGI IMG/M metagenome (GOLD analysis project Ga0209067, IMG submission 187199) | Freshwater sediment microbial communities in response to fracking from Pennsylvania, USA - Cold Stream Run_MetaG_CSR_2013 (SPAdes)... | ecosystem: Environmental > Aquatic > Freshwater >... | reverse complement strand
AGTCAGGCTTTGGCTGGTTCACTTTAGCAATCGCCTTTTTTATTATAAGTAAAGAAATATTCTTCTAAAGAGTTTAGTGACTTGGGTCACTGAAGTCTTGGAGCAATTTTATCAATTTTGTTCAAGATAAATTAGTAAAATGAAAGTCGAACAAATTTATACAGGATGTCTTGCCCAAGGGGCCTATTACATCCAGTCAGGTAATGAAGCAGTGATTATAGATCCGCTTCGTGAAGTTGACTCTTATATCGAAAAAGCAACAAGCGAAGGAGCGAAAATAAAATATATTCTGGAAACTCACTTTCACGCCGATTTTGTTTCGGGTCATTTGGATTTGGCGGAGAAGACGAGTGCCTCTATTGTTTATGGACCAACTGCCAATCCCAAATTTAAAGCACACATCGCCAAAGATGGTGAAGAATTGAAAGTAGGTGATGTGACGATCAAGGTATTACATACACCAGGTCACACGTTGGAGTCAACTACTTATTTGCTTAAAGATGAGCTTGGAAAAGATTATGCAATTTTTACTGGCGACACTCTTTTCCTCGGAGATGTTGGACGGCCTGACCTCGCTCAGAAGGCAGCACATATGACGCAGGATGATCTTGCCGGGCTTTTATTTGATTCTCTCCGCAGCAAGATCATGTCGTTATCGGATGACATTATTGTGTACCCAGCACACGGTGCGGGCTCAGCCTGTGGAAAAAATATGACGAAGGAAACAGTTGATACATTGGGCAATCAGAAGAAAGTGAACTACGCTTTGCGTGCGAACATGTCGCGTGATGAATTCATCAAAGAAGTAACGGAAGGATTGCAAGCACCTCCAGCTTATTTTCCTGAAAATGTGCGGTTGAATAAAGAAGGATATGAAAATATCGACAACGTAATTAAAGGGGGTACACGTCCATTGACCGTGGATGAGTTTGAGATGATTGCCAATGAGACTGGTGCGTTGGTTTTGGACACCCGGTCAGCCGATGAATTTAAGAAAGGTTTTATCCCCAACTCTATTAATATCGGAATTGATGGAAGCTTTGCACCGTGGGTTGGCGCGCTGATACCTGGAGTTGAGCAGCTCTTATTGATTGTTGCTGATAAAGATCGGGAAGAAGAAGTTGTTATCCGACTTGCGCGTGTGGGGTACGATAACACACTCGGATTCCTTAAAAGGTGGTTTAAGTCATGGATTCAAGCCGGAAAAGATATTGATTTTATTGAATCGGTGACTTCGCAAGAATTTGCTGATCGCTTCTCAAAAGATCTTAAGGTCATCGATGTGCGCAAAGCCGGAGAATTCGCTGCTGAACATGTGGAAGGTGCTACCAATATGCCTTTGGATTATATCAATGATTATTTAGCTGAAATGCCTAGAGAGGGAGAAGTATACGTGCACTGCGCTGGAGGATATCGTTCAATGATTGCCACTTCAATCTTAAGAGCAAGAGGCTGGAATAATCTAATCGATGTTAGTGGTGGCTTCAAAGCCATCGCAGAAACTTCGATTCCACGAACAGATTATGTGTGCCCTACATCTTTAAAGAATAAATAAATATGATTAAAAAAGGAACCAGGCTATATAGCATTTTGAATCATACGTGTCCGCGCTGTCATGGAGATAGTTTATTTAAATCAAAAGCTTACCAGTTAAGCCGTTTTATGCAAATGCCTGATGCTTGCAGTAAATGCGGGCAGCGTTATTTTCTAGAACCTTCCTTCTACTCTGGGGCTATGTATGTAAGTCATGCTTTACAAGTGGCCTTGTTAACTAGTGTATATGTGACAATACGCGTGCTCTTCAATCCAGAGGGAGAGAATGTATACATAATTTCGACAATTGCTTTTGCAGTTTTGCTGTTACCAATTAACCTCCGACTATCGAGAAGTATCTACATTAACTTCTTTGTCAGCTATAATAGAGATCACGATCGTCATCATTAGTATCAGGTTCTTAAGAACTGGAATGACTGCCAAAATCGGGGCAGTCATTTTTATTTATAATAAAATCGAGAATAATATTTCCTACGTGATCTAAGTCACAGAGATAGCGAACAGCCCTCTATAGTTTTGCAGCTTAAATAACTATAAATGAAGAAGGAATTACTCTGTCTATTGGTTTTCTCCGTTATTATTAAAACCGTCTCAGCACAGGATACGCTGGCACTTAAATTACAAGATGCCCTGGATGCCACAATTAAAAGCAATACTGAAATCTTACTGGCTACACTCGAACAGGAAGAGGCTGCCGCAAAGTTTAACCAAACCAATGCAGTATTCCTTCCCCAGGTTAACCTAAGCTATACGGCAATGGTTACGAATAATCCACTGAATGCTTTCGGGTTTAAGCTTCAGCAACAATCTATTACGCCATCTGATTTTAATCCTCAAGTATTGAACAATCCATCTGCAACCCAAAACTATATGACCAAGGCTGAATTTAACCAGCCATTGGTAAACCTGGATATGATCTATCAACGGAAAGCTGCCGGTCAACAAGTTGATGTATACGCGTACAAGACAAGAAGGACAAAGGAGTACCTGACTTTTGAGGTTCAAAAGTCTTACGCCCAACTTCAATTGTCCCATCAGGCCTTAATGGTATTGACGGAGGCGCAGCGTACCGTTAATTCAATTTTTGAAGCAACCAAAAATCGTTTTGAAAAAGGATTTCTGCAAAAATCAGATGTGCTGTTGGTGCAAGTTCAGGTAGCAACAATCGAAAACAACCTGGCCGAAGCAAAAAGCAATGTGCGGAACGCTTCTGATTACATCAGTCTTTTGATGGGATCAAAAAGCCGGCCTCTTTATTCCGTTGAGCCTCTTAGCAAAGTTGATCAAGCCGATAAAATAGATAGCAAAGTCCCTGAAAACAGAGCCGATTTTAAAGCCATGGAATCTGCTTTATCCGCACAGGAGATGATGATTCATTCTGGCAAAATGTCTCTTCTGCCCAAGTTAAATGCTTTTGGCAATTATATGTTCAATGATAAGACGGCTTTTGGTTTTGGATCCAACGCCTATTTGGTAGGCGCCCAATTCTCATGGAATTTATTTTCTGGAACATCTCAGCATTATAAGGTGGCCGAACAAAAAATAGAACATTCCAGGATTGAAAAACAATTGACCTATCAGAAAGAGCAAGGCCAATTGGAACTGAACAAGATGTTCCGTCAACTTCAGGATACAAAGTTTGCCCTGCAACAACATGAAGTATCGGTAAATCAAGCATCCGAAGCATTAAGAATCCTTCAAAATCGCTTTGAACAAGGGTTGGTGTCAACCAACGATTTACTGCAGTCGCAAACTACACTCTCAGAGCAAAAGCTTCGTCAAACCGAGACACTGTTTAAATACCAAACGACCTTGGCTTACATACAATTTTTAACGACAACTTCTGAAAAATAAACGATGAACAATATGAACATTAATTTAAACCGATCTGTAGAAATTTTACTATTGATAGCTGTGGTGACGCTGGCTTCTTGTTCGGGAAATAAAAAAGAGAGCGAAGCCAAAATGCAAAATCCTATCTCAGTTCAGGTCGGAACACCCACTCAACAATCTGGAGAAAGAATTATCGTCAGTGGGCAAATTGAATCAAAGGAAACCGCTGCTATCAGCACGCGGATTATGGGATTTGTAGCCAGTGTTAAAGTAAAACCCGGAGACAAGGTTCAAAAGGGACAGCTACTGGTGACGATTAGCAATGGCGATATTTTAGCTAAACGAGCGCAGGCACAAGCTATGGTTTCTGAGTCTGAAGCTGCATTAAAAGATGCTAAAAAGGATTTTGAACGCTATGAAGATTTGTATAAAAAACAAAGCGCTTCCGCTAAGGAATTTGAAAATGCAACGCTTCACTACAACTCAGTAAAGGCAAAAACAGAAGCTGCCCATCAAATGAAAAATGAAGCGGATGCGATGCTGACCTACACCAATCTGGTTTCTCCTTTTTCAGGGGTTGTCACACAGAAGAATATTGATGAGGGAAGTATGGCTAATCCTGGAATGCCACTTCTTTTAATTGAACAATCCGGTGAGTACCATGTAAAGGCCTCGGTTTCTGAAAATGAAGTTGGTCAATTAAAAACTGGCATGGACGCAGAAGTGACAATAAAATCAACAGGAAAGACTTTCACTGGTAAAATATCTGAGATCAGTCCTTCCTCACAATTCAGTGGCGGACAATTCCAAATTAAAGTTACTGTCCCCGCGATTGAAAAATCCGGATTGTTTTCGGGAATGTTTGTTAACGTCAGCATTTCTTCCAAAAACAGTTCGGAAGATCAAAGCCCACTTGTTCCGTCTTCAGCCATAATTCATAAAGATCAGCTATCCGGTCTTTATACGGTTAGTGAAAATCAAACAGCACAATTGCGTTGGGTGAAGACTGGGAAAACATATGGTGATGATGTAGAAATTCTTTCCGGCTTAAATCCTGGAGAAAAATTCATTACGCAAAGTGATGGTAAGCTGTTTAGCGGAGTGCCCGTGTTAGTTAAGTAATCAATCGTACTAAAGACTCTAAAATGAAAGAAGGTTTATCAGGAAATATTGCGAAGGCATTCCTGCAATCAAAGCTCACGATCTTATTAATGATCGCTTTTCTCCTGATCGGAGGTTATAGCACGATGCTTATTCCCCGCGAAGAAGAGCCTCAGATTGATGTACCAATGGCTGATATTTTCCTCCGCTATCCGGGAGCGTCACCAAAAGAAGTAGAAGCAAGAGTCTCGAAGCCACTGGAAAAAATAATTTCCAATGTGAAAGGTGTGGAGTATGTGTACTCCACATCGATGAAAGGCCAGGCCATGGTCATTGTTCAGTTTTATGTCGGAGAAGATGTTGAGCGCTCCCTAGTAAAGTTGTACAACGAGTTGATGAAGAACATGGATAAAATGCCTGCCGGGGTTTCTATGCCTTTGGTAAAAACACGCGCGATCGATGATGTGCCCGTACTTGGACTAACACTATGGAGTGAGAAATACAGCGATTATGATTTAAAACAGCTTGGCCAGGTGCTCACCAACGAAATTAAGAAGATACCCGATGTTGCAGCCGTTTCCATCATTGGTGGAAGAAGTCGCCAGGTAAGCGTAACCTTGGATAAAGATAAGATGGCGCAAAGCCATGTTGACTTTTTATCAATAGCGAAACAGATTCAGGGAAGCAATGCACAACTACAATCTGGCAATATGGTCAGAGTTGACACAGTCTTTTCAATTGAAGCTGGAAATTTTCTAAGCAACAGCGATGAAGTTGGGAACTTAATCATCGGAACAAATCAGGGACAACCTGTTTATTTAAAGCAAGTAGCATCTATTGAGGAAGGAGCGGAGAGATCTTCGCAATATGTTTTTTATGGATACGGTCAACATGACCCTGCATTGGCAGCAAAGTTTAATTCAGAATACCCTGCTGTCACATTGTCGATTGCAAAAAAGAAAGGCGCTGATGCTATGAACCTTTCAAGTCGCATTGTCGCAAAGGTTGAGCACCTCAAGAAAGAATTGATTCTATCCGATGTGCAAATCACTGAAACACGAAACTACGGTGAAACGGCTTCTGAAAAAGTTTCTGAGCTTTTGCTACACCTTTTTGTAGCCATTATTGCCGTTACTGGTTTTGTAATGTTGGCCATGGGGTGGCGCGGTGGACTGGTTGTATTCTTATCCGTGCCAGTAACTTTTGCATTGACGCTGTTTAGTTACTACCTGTTGGATTATACACTCAACCGGATCACTCTTTTTGCCTTGGTTTTTATTACGGGAATCGTGGTGGATGACTCGATTATCATCGCGGAGAACATGCATCGGCATTTCAAAATGAAGCGTTTACCTCTTTTGCAAGCGGCGATCTTCGCGATCAATGAAGTAGGTAATCCGACCATACTAGCGACGTTCACTGTTATTGCCGCTGTATTACCTATGGCTTTTGTTTCCGGAATGATGGGACCTTACATGAGTCCAATGCCTATTGGAGCTTCAATTGCTATGATGCTTTCACTCATTGTAGCACTCACCTTAACGCCTTACCTCGGTTACATTTTTTTAAGAGAAAAGGATGGTCATGGAGAAAGTGAGCCCCCGGTATTAGAGCAGTCTAAAATCTATAAGCTGTATAAAGCCGTTATTCATCCGATGCTTGAAATACGCTGGAAGCGCTGGGCATTCATCATGGGGACGGTTGTGATATTGCTTTTTTCGATGTCCTTCTTTTATACCAAATGGGTAGCGGTAAAAATGCTTCCATTTGATAATAAAAATGAATTCCAGGTGGTGATTGATATGCCCGAAGGAACAACACTGGAACGAACTGCGGTTGTGGCCCAGGAGATCGCACACTATTTATCTAAGCAAGAATTGGTTCGGAATTACCAGGCACACGTAGGCACCGCGGGACCTATCAGTTTCAATGGATTGGTGAGACATTATGATTTAAGGACTGGAGACAATGTTGCCGATATACAAGTGAACCTGGTGGATAAGAAAGACCGCAGTGTTCAAAGTCACGAGATTGTAAAACAACTTCGTCCTGCCATCCAGGTGATCGCGAAAAAGTACAATGCTAATGTTAAGATGGTCGAAGTTCCACCAGGGCCTCCGGTACTTTCTACTATCGTTGCTGAAATCTATGGACCTGATTATGATGAACAGATTAAAATTGCCAATCAACTCAAGGAGTTAATCGGAAAAACAGAAGGTGTTGTCGATGTTGATTGGATGACGGAAGGCGATCAGCCGGAATACAAATTTGAAGTGGACAAAGACAAGGCCATGCGTTTTGGTGTTGCCCCCGCACAAATCGTAGCAACTATGAATTCCGCATTGTCAAATATGAATGTGGGTATTATGCATGATCCGGTTTCTTTCGATCCAATCAATATTGTTCTACAATTAAAGGATTCAGAAAAGGGAAGCTTGAATGACATTAAAAACTTAAATGTTCTTGACCAGCAAGGAAACACGATTCCTATCGGTGATCTTGTGCACATTACGAAAAGCATTAAAGAGAAGAGCATTTATAGAAAGAATCAAAAATGTGTTGTTTTTGTATTGGCCGATTTGGCTGGTGAATTAGAAAGTCCATCGTATGCTATGATGGATATTTCAGAAAAGCTTGGAGACATTAAAATGCCAAAAGGATATGAACTTGAAGAATCATACAATCACCAGCCAGAGTTTGAGGATGACTATACGTTGAAATGGGATGGAGAATGGCAAATCACGTTTGAGGTGTTCCGCGATTTAGGAATTGCTTTTGCCGTAGTGCTGATTATGATTTATATGCTGATTGTAGCGTGGTTCCAGGATTTCAAAGTGCCGTTGGTTATGCTTGCTGCGATTCCATTATCACTGATTGGTATTGTTCTGGGGCATTGGATGCTGAATGCCTATTTCACCGCAACATCAATGATCGGCTTTATAGCGCTTGCTGGTGTAATGGTACGAAACTCGGTTTTACTTATCGACTTCATCAATATTCGATTGGAGGAAGGCATCCCGCTGAAGCAAGCTATTATTGAGGCCGGGGCCGTTCGGACTACACCAATTTTGTTGACCGCAGGTGCAGTAGTGCTTGGCGCAGTGATTATTTTATTCGATCCAATATTCCAGGGATTAGCGATCTCATTGATGGGCGGGACCATCACCTCTACTTTCCTTACGCTGTTAGTGGTGCCCCTCATTTACTATCGAATGATGCGCAGTAAGTATGACAAATCAAATGTTAAATAAGAAATTATGAAACTTCTATTGGTAACAAGTTTGAAGGAGTATCAGAAAACGGTGGCCGACATTTTTAATAAATCCGGCATTGCTGTCTTCAGTGTAACAAAAACAATTGGATTCAAAGATCAACGCGCGCACAACCTCTTAGATGATTGGTTTACAAGTGGCACTGACCAGTTTGATTCAATTTTTGTTTTCAGTTTTACGGAAGAAACTAAATCAGAAATGGCGTTGAACTTGATTAAAGAATACAACTTGAAAAACGATACAGGATTTCCGATTCGTGCATTTATCATACCTGTTGATCAATCCAGTTACACCTCAAACTAAATAGCTATGACCAGCCAACTTATGGAAAGCATTAATTACGAAAGCTCCTATTTACAACTTTTTCAAAGAGCACAAGAAAACCTACAGATCGTATGCAGTGAGTATAAGAAAAGTCCTCTTTGTAAAAAGACAAGGAGATGGAAGGGTAAGCATTTTAAAATTGAAACTTTAATACATTAAATTATGAAAGAACGAATTATCAGAGGTGTTGCAGGAACAATCGTACTGGTGAGTATCATATTGGCTTATTTGGTAAATATCAATTGGCTAGGATTAACCGTCTTTGTTGGGCTGAACCTTTTGCAATCTTCCTTTACTTGCTTTTGCCCTCTGGAGAGAATACTGGTATGGGCACGAGTGAAGAATTAGAGTTCTCAAGATAATCAATAACTTGAATTATGGACAATTCCTTTTGGGATAAGCGATATGCAGATGTGGATAGCGTTTATGGATACAATCCTAATGAATTCTTTAAAGATCAGATCCAGAAACTAACTCCTGGAAAGTTGTTGCTTCCGGGTGAGGGTGAGGGGCGAAACGCCTTATATGCGGCAACTTTAGGATGGAAAGTAACTGCAATTGATTTTAGTGAAGTTGCTAAGGAGAAAACTTTGGGCTTAGCACGGTTGAAAGGGTTGTCTATTGATTATCAACTAGGCGATCTAGGCTCTATTCACTTTCCCAAAGAGTCCTATGATTTGGTCGCATTAATTTATGTTCACTTACCAGAGAACAAAAGAAAACATCTACTGTCAGAATCCATAAATGCACTCAAAGTAGGAGGAAGGATTTTAATGGAGGTGTTTTCGAAGGAACAAATTAACCATACATCTGGGGGCCCTAAAGATCAAAAATTGCTTTACTCCCTAAAAGAATTAAGTCAAGACTTTAAAGGCATGGATTTCGAGGTAAAGTATGAAACCGTAATCAACCTAAATGAGGGACAGTTTCATCAAGGCGTAGGAAGCGTGGTAAGAATTTTAGCAACTAAAAAATGAGCCTCTTCCTCGGGCGTAAAATGCCATCTAGCCCTAATATCACGCTTAAATAATCATGTAGTTGTGTGATCTAAGTCACTGACCAGCATGTCAACACTTGGTAGCTTTACTCATAAACAAATTCAAAATATGAAAAAAAATATGGGTTCTGCTGATCGTATTATAAGGATTATAATCGCAGCTATGTTTGTTGTTCTTTATTTCACCGGGGTCGTCGGTGGAACGGTTGGGCTGGTGCTGATTGCCCTTTCCGCAATTTTCGTTCTGACGAGTTTGGTAAGTTTTTGTCCGTTGTATCTGCCTTTTGGCATTATTACATCAGGAAAGAAGACAGCCAATTAGAATATTTATTTAGATTCTTTAAAAGAATCGTTGTATTCACAATAAAACGGTTTTATGAAAAACGAGAAAATAATTATTGCCAACCTTAAATGCAACGGTTGCGCAACCACAGTTAAGAAGGAACTACTCAAGATCACAGGTATCCAATCCGTAGACGTTGATGTTGAAAATGATGCCGTGAGTTTGGCTCATGAGAATGTAGAAAGAGACGTGATTATAAAAAAACTCTATTCTCTCGGATATCCTGAGGCAACCGAAAAAAACGGATTGTTGCTGCAATTGAAGAGTTATGGTAGCTGCACGATTGGCAAGGTTAGCAACCTCGAGAGAGAAATGAGCAATTAGGGTTTTGAAAAGTAAGTTTTGAAAAGAAAAAATAATTATGGAAACAATTGAATCAGTTGTGGCTATGCCACGAATAGGTGATAAAGCTCCGGAATTTAAAGCGATCACAACTCAAGGTGAAATTAATTTCCCGACAGACTATAAAGGAAAGTGGGTAATTCTTTTTAGCCATCCTGCAGATTTTACTCCGGTATGCACCTCTGAGTTCATGACCTTTGCAAAGATGGAACCTCAGTTTAATGTATTGAATTGTCAACTGGTAGGTCTGTCAGTAGACGGCTTATACAGCCACATTGCTTGGTTGAGAACCATCAAGGAAAAGATTGAGTACAAGGGGATGAAGGATATTGAAGTTAAGTTCCCCTTGATCGAAGACATTACGATGAATGTCGCAAAACAGTATGGAATGATTCAGCCAGGTGAGAGTTCTACAAAAGCAGTAAGAGCAGTTTTCTTCATCGATCCCAAAGGAATGATTCGCGCTATCATTTATTATCCTCTTTCTCTTGGAAGAAATTTTGACGAACTAAAAAGGGCGTTGATCGCTATGCAAACTGCGGATGCAAATAGCATTGCGACACCTGCTGACTGGCGACCGGGAGATGATGTAATTGTGCCAACTGCAGGTTCTTGCGGTGTAGCAAAGGAAAGAATGGAAAACAAGAAGGACATGACTTGTTACGATTGGTTTTTCTGTACTAAACCATTGCCAATGGACATTATGTCCAATTGATGAGTTTAGTCAATATGCTTTATGGGTTCAATTTTTGACTAGAAGGTTATTGGCCTTGCGCGGTATTGGCAAAAAAAAAGCTACTGACGCCGAACTATCTAAAATTAGGACACTTCTGATGCTAGAAAAGCCCCATCACCTACACCACGATTTGAGACTAGCACCTGCGTGGATTCGAAAAAGTATTGGTGTTATTAAACCCGAGGCGAGGTAACATTTCTTCTCTTTTGGACCGCATTACGATTAGGCGCTGGGGTAAGAATTCGCTAATAAAATTAGACATACTAAGCACATTCTTAATTGTCCACTAGGCACAGATTTAATTGACCCAACCATTTGGTTGGGTCATTAAATAATGTTCATTGAGGTCTTTGATTCAAGATACCAATTTTCTGCATTATTGATATCGCCTGATGGGTTTCTCTACTCTATATATATGGACAATTAAAAATGTTCATTTCTCTCAGTTTTCGTTGATTTTAAAAAATTAAAATGAATATACCGGAATGTCTGTCCTAGGGTTACCGACAATGGTGAGTACTAGGGCTACCGACAATTGTCTGTCCTAGGTATACCGCTAATGGTCTGTCCTAGGTATACCGACAATGGTCTGTACTAGG
>Ga0209067_10002400_pt1 | contig 11104 bp, 7 predicted proteins | sample ColStrG_CSR_2013_FD_187199 | JGI IMG/M metagenome (GOLD analysis project Ga0209067, IMG submission 187199) | Freshwater sediment microbial communities in response to fracking from Pennsylvania, USA - Cold Stream Run_MetaG_CSR_2013 (SPAdes)... | ecosystem: Environmental > Aquatic > Freshwater >... | reverse complement strand
GATGAACTGGTTCGCCTCTCGCTCAAGGCCGGTAAAGTTGCGGAAAAACAGCAAAAAGAGGTCAAGCGCGCCGAACGCAAGGCGTTCGCTCAGGAAAAACGCAAACCCGCCAAAAAAGACCCGCAGGGTTAAAATCACACATCACTGAAATCTGTTACCCACTCTAGATAAACCTCAGGTGAAGGAGATAAACATGGCCGTTAGCGCCAACAGGCTCGAACTCTTGCAGATTGCCGATGCCGTCGCCCGCGAAAAGTCAATTGACCGCTCTATCGTATTGAAGTCGATGGAAGAGGCCATCCAGAAGGCGGCCCGCTCACGCTATGGTCAGGAAACCGAAGTGCGCGCCGACATCAATCCGAAAACTGGCGAAATCCGCTTCTCGCGCCTCCTTCTCGTGGTTGACCAGATCGACAATGATTCCATTCATATTTCGCTGATCGACGCGCGCAAGAAAAACCCGGCGGCGCAGGTTGGCGACTGGATTTCCGAAACCCTGCCTCCCTTCGATTTTGGCCGCATCGCCGCACAAAGCGCCAAGCAGGTCATTGTCCAGAAGGTGCGCGAGGCCGAACGCGACAAGCAGTTCGACGAATTCCGCGACCGTATCGGCGACATCATCAACGGTCTGGTCAAGCGCGTTGAATATGGCAATGTCATCGTCGATCTGGGCAAGGGCGAAGCCATCATCCGCCGCGACGAGATGATCCCGCGTGAAACCTTCCGCCCCGGCGACCGTGTCCGCGCCTATGTCTATGACGTGCGCCGCGAACAGCGCGGCCCGCAGATTTTCCTCTCCCGCACCCATCCGCAACTTATGGCGAAATTGTTTGCCGCCGAAGTGCCGGAAATTTACGACGGCGTGATTGAGGTCAAGGCTGTGGCCCGTGACCCCGGTTCGCGCGCCAAGATCGCCGTCATTTCGAGGGATTCCTCGATTGATCCGGTCGGTGCCTGCGTCGGTATGCGTGGTTCGCGCGTGCAGGCGGTGGTCAATGAATTGCAGGGTGAAAAGGTTGACATCATTCCGTGGTCGCCGGATGCCGCCACCTTCATCGTCAATGCCTTGCAGCCGGCCGAAGTTGTCAAGGTTGTGTTGGATGAAGACTCCGAGCGTATCGAAGTGGTCGTGCCGGATGACCAGCTCTCCTTGGCCATTGGTCGTCGCGGCCAGAATGTTCGCCTCGCCTCGCAGCTCACCGGCTGGGACATTGATATTCTGACCGAAGCTGAAGAATCCGAGCGCCGCCAGAAAGAATTCAACCTCCGCACCAACACGTTCATGGCCGCTCTTGATGTTGACGAGACGGTTGGTCAGTTGCTGGCCTCCGAAGGGTTCCGTTCGGTCGAAGAATTGTCAGTGGTCGATCCGATCGAACTCACCGCCATTGAAGGATTTGACGAAGACACCGCTGTTGAAATCCAGACCCGTGCCCGCGATTATCTCGCCCGTATCGAGGCTGAACATGACGCCAAGCGCAAGAGCCTCGGCGTCGCCGATGAAGTGCGCTCTGTGGATGGTTTGACCAGCGCCATGATGGTCAAACTTGGCGAAAACGGCGTCAAATCGCTCGAGGACTTTGCCGATCTGGCCACCGACGAACTGGTTGGCTGGTCAGAACGCAAGGACGGCGAAACCAAGCGTCATGCCGGTTTCCTTGACGGTTTCGACATCAGCCGCACCGACGCTGAAACAATGATCATGAATGCCCGCCTGAAATTGGGCTGGATTGAGGCTCTGCCCGAACCCAAGGCCGAAGAGGCCGCGGACGAGCCGGGCCTAGACCATCAGCAATAAAGGCCCGCCATTGGACAACCACAAGGCCACCGGGCCGGAACGCACCTGCATTGTCACGCGGACGCTCCAGCCCGCCAAGAACATGCTGCGTTTTGTGCTCGGCCCCGGCGATCAGGTGTTTCCTGACTTGCGCGGGCGGCTGCCCGGGCGAGGCGTCTATGTGTCGCTCTCGGTTCAGGCGCTGCGCCTCGCGATCAAGAAAAATGCTTTTGCCCGGGCCTTTAAAGTCAAAGCAGAGGTCTCGCCCGGCCTTGATGGCGAAGTGGACGCGCTGTTACGCAAAGCGGCTTTGTCGGCTCTCTCGCTGGCCAACAAGGCGGGCGGCATCATCGCCGGTTTTGCCAAGGTTGAGGCGGCGCTGGGCGGAAATTCGGTGATTGCGCTGGTTCATGCTCTGGAAGGCAGTGGTCACGGCACGCAAAAGCTGGCACAGGCGCTGCACCGGCGCGAAGAAAACCGGCGGCAAGTGTCGGAATTCCGGCTTTTTGCCTCTGCCGAGCTTGATTCTGCGCTTGGGCGCGACAATGTGGTGCATCTGGCCGTTCTCAATGGCGATGCCGGACGCTTCCTGTTGCAGAGTTTGCAGCGCTATTCGACCTATAGCGGCGCACAAGAAGTGACCGGGGACATTGTTGCGGAAGAAAACTTCTGCAATCCCGACGAAATATGTGATAAATCGGATGAAATTTCCGAAGAATGAGTTTATGAGCGGGCACGGCGTCCGAGACGAATAGGGTAACATGAACGATAATACCAATAATGGCGACAAGACTTTGACAGTTCCCTCGAAAACCCTGTCGCTCAAGCGACCGGTGGAGCAGGGCACGGTCAAACAGAGCTTTTCGCACGGACGCACGAAACAGGTCGTTGTCGAGGTTAAGCGCCGCACCCATCTGCCGGGCGATGTAAAGCCCGTGGTGGCCGCGCCTGTCGCGCCGCCACCGCCCGTTCGCGCACCTGCGCCGACGCAGCAGCGCCAACAGCCACCGCGCCCGACCACCGGCGTGGTTTTGCCGACACTGACCGAGGCCCAGCGCGAGGCGCGCGCCAATGCTCTGGCCGATTCTCGCGTGCGCGAAGAGGAAGATCGGCGCCGTCAGGAGGCCGATGCCAAAATTCGTGCAGAACGTGAAGCCCGCGAAAAAGCCGAACGCGAGGCCGCCGAGGCCCGCAAGCGCGAAGAAGAGGCCCGCCGCAACCAGGACCTCGACGCCAAGCGTAAAATTGAAGATGAGGCCAAACGGCGCCTTGCGGGCGGCGCCCCCGCGCCGGCGCCTTCAACGACTGCGCCGCGCCGTCCCTTGACGACAGCCACCGCACCGGTGGCGGGTGCAACTCCGGCTGCCCGCCGTCCGGAAGCCGAAGACGACGATATGAAAAAGACGGTGATCCGTCGCCCCGGCATTCCCACCAAAGTGGTTATTCCGCCCAAGGCACCGTCCTCGCGTGACGGTGACCAGAAGCAGCGCGGCCGCCTCACCGTGGCCAGCGTCACCTCCGATGAAGAAGAGCGCACCCGCTCGGTTGCGGCATTTCGCCGCCGCACCCAGCGCCTCAAGGGTCATCATCACCACGAGGTCAAGGAGAAAATCTCACGCGAAATCCAGCTTCCTGAAACCATCACCATTCAGGAACTGGCCAACCGCATGTCGGAACGTGCCGTCGATGTCATCAAGCTGCTGATGAAGCAGGGCCAGATGGCCAAGATCACTGATGTGATCGACGCCGACACCGCCGAACTCATCGCGGTTGAACTTGGCCACAAGGTGCGCCGCGTGGCTGAATCGGACGTTGAAGAAGGTCTGTTCGACTCGCCGGAAATTGACGGCGAAGACAAGCTGGTGCTGCGTCCGCCGGTGGTCACCATCATGGGCCATGTTGATCACGGCAAAACCTCGCTGCTCGATGCGATCCGCAAGGAAAACGTGGTGTCCGGCGAAGCGGGTGGCATAACCCAGCACATTGGCGCTTATCAGATCATCGCGCCCAATGGCGGCAAGGTCACCTTCATTGATACGCCCGGCCATGCGGCCTTTACGGCGATGCGCGCCCGTGGTGCCAAGGTCACCGATATTGTCGTGCTGGTCGTCGCGGCGGATGACGGCGTCATGCCGCAGACGGTGGAAGCCATCAACCACGCCAAGGCGGCCGGTGTGCCGCTCATTGTGGCGATCAACAAGATCGACAAACCGGACGCCAAGCCGGAGCGTGTGCGCGCCGAATTGCTGCAATATGAGGTTCAGGTTGAATCTTTGGGCGGCGACGTTCTCGAAGTTGAAGTTTCGGCCCTCAAAAAGACCAATCTCGACAAATTGCTCGAATTGCTCGCTCTGCAGTCTGAATTGCTTGACCTCAAGTCCAATCCGGACCGTGCCGCCGAAGGCACCGTCATCGAAGCGCGTCTCGACAAGGGTCGTGGCCCGGTGGCCACTGTCCTCGTGCAGCGTGGCACTCTGAAAACCGGCGATATCATCGTTGCCGGGTCGCAATGGGGCCGTGTGCGCGCGCTTCTTAACGACCAGGGTGCCCCGGTGGCAATGGCCGGACCATCGATGCCGGTCGAAGTGCTTGGCTTCTCCGGCGCTCCGGAAGCGGGCGATCGTGTTGCGGTGGTTCCGACCGAAGCGCGCGCCCGTGAAATTGCTGAATATCGTGAACGTCAGCGCCGTGACAAGGTGGCCGCCCGTGGCGGTGTCGCCCGTGGCTCGCTGGCCGACATGATGAGCCAGATCAAGGCCGCTGGCCGTAAGGAATTCCCGCTCGTCATCAAGGGCGATGTCCAGGGTTCCGTCGAAGCCATTCTGGCAACGCTGGAAAAGCTCAATACGGACGAAGTCGCGGCGCGTGTGATTCACGCCGGTGCCGGTGGCATCACCGAGTCGGACATCACACTGGCGGAAGCCTCCAATGCGGCGATCATCGGCTTTAACGTGCGCGCCCATAAGGAAGCCCGCGAACTGGCCGAACGGCTGGGCATTGAAATCCGCTATTACAACATCATCTACAACCTTGTGGATGATGTGAAGGCGGCGATGTCCGGCCTGCTGGCCCCGACCCTTCGCGAAACCATGCTCGGCAACGCGCAAATTCTGGAAGTGTTCAACATTTCCAAGGTCGGCAAAGTGGCGGGTTGCCGCATCACCGACGGCAAGGTCGAGCGCGGCGCGTCCGTGCGCCTTATCCGCGACAATGTCGTTATCCACGAAGGCAAGCTCTCGACGCTCAAGCGCTTCAAGGATGAAGTCAAGGAAGTCATGGCGGGTCAGGAATGCGGTATGGCCTTCGAGAAATATGAAGACATGCGCGCCGGTGACATTATCGAATGTTACCGTATTGAATCGATCGCCCGCACGCTTTAAGCGGCGCGGTTCATCCGGAGCAGACGGGGGTGCCATGCGCCCCCGCCTTTTGCGCGGCCTTTGCAAAAATCAGCAGGTTTTCCATGTCACGTCAGCATCACGCCGGAAAAGCCCCCTCGCAACGCATGCTCAGGGTGGGCGAACTCATCCGCCACGCCCTTGCCGAACTGCTGTCGCGCGGCGCGGTGCAAGACCCTGTGCTGGACAAGCAGGTAGTGACAGTGCCGCAAGTGCGCCTCAGCCCCGATCTTAAATTGGCGACCTGTTTTGTCATGCCACTGGGCGGCCGGGATATTCCGGAAGTTCTGCAGGCGCTGGTGCGCCACAAGAAATTCCTGCGCGGCGAGATCAGCCACAAGATCAATCTGAAATTCGCCCCCGAACTTCGCTTCCGCGCCGATGACAGCTTTGCCGAGGGTTCCCGTATCGAGGCACTGCTCCGCACGCCGGAAGTGCAGCGCGATCTGGAGCACGATCTGCCGCCGGACGATGACGAGAACTAAATCTTGAGCAAACCCCGTTCAAATCGCATCGAGGTCAACGGCTGGATCGTACTCGACAAGCCCTATGGCATGACCTCGACGCAGGCCGTCTCCAAGCTGAAATATCTGCTGCGCGCCCAAAAGGCCGGTCATGCCGGAACCCTCGACCCGCTCGCTTCCGGCATTTTGCCGATTGCCTTTGGCGAGGCCACCAAAACCGTGCCCTTTGTGCAGGACGGCGAAAAATCCTACCGCTTCACCGTGCGCTGGGGTGCGGAAACCACCACCGACGACATGGAAGGCCCCGTGAAGCAAAGCTCGGACACTCGCCCGCTTGAGGCGGAAATCCTTGCCCTTTTGCCGCAATTCATCGGTGAAATCTCGCAGGTGCCGCCCGCATTCTCCGCCATCAAGGTCGATGGCGCGCGCGCCTATGATCTGGCACGTGATGGCGAGGTGTTTGAACTTGCCGCCCGCACCATCCATGTGCACGATCTGCGTCTTGTCTCGCACACGGCTGATGAAACCGTTCTGGAGGCTGATTGCGGCAAGGGCACTTATGTGCGCGCCATCGCCCGCGATATGGGCCGTGCCTTGGGCTGTTTTGGCCATGTCACCGCGCTTCGCCGCACCCGCGTCGGACCGTTTTCGGAGGCCGATGCCGCCATTTTGCAAGAGATGATCGACAGTCCGGACGCTTTGCACGAGGCGTTGCGCCCGGTGGAAAACGGTCTGCTCGAAGTGCCCTGTGTCGTGGTTGATCAAACCCAGGCGGCACGGCTCAAGCGCGGCCAGTCGATCATTCTGCGTGGCCGTGATGCGCCAATTGATGGCGTCGCTTATGCGGCCTGCGGCGGTGTGCCGGTGGCTTTTGGAGAAGTGGCGCGCGGCGAACTGCACCCGAGCCGGGTGTTTAATCTCGATTTTTAGAGACGCCTAAATTTTAGGCATATTTTGGGATTGCTTGATCAGCAGGCGCTGCGCCACTATAGGACTTTAGTCCATGTCCTTTAGCGCGAGATCGAACAGCCATGAGTGCCAATGTCAATCCGTCCGATGAACTCGACAAGGACGTGCCGCTACGCGACGACATTCGCCTGCTGGGCCGTATGCTCGGCGATACCGTGCGAGAACAGGAGGGCGAGGATGTTTTCGCCATCGTCGAATTCATCCGCCAGACCTCAACCCGATTTCACCGTGAACAGGACCGCACGGTAGGCACCACGCTGGAGGCCATGCTCAACCATCTGAGCCCGCGCCAGACGGTGAAAATCGTCCGCGCTTTCTCTTATTTTTCCCATCTCGCCAATATCGCCGAAGACCAGCACCATATTCGCCGCACCCGTGCCCATGCGATGGCCGGTTCCGCACCGCGCGCCGGCTCGATGGCCTACGCCCTCACCCATGCCAAAAATGCCGGTATTTCTTCCGTGCAATTGGCAAATTTCTTCAAAACCGCCTTGGTCAGTCCGGTGCTCACGGCCCATCCGACCGAAGTGCGCCGCAAAAGCACGCTCACCCGCGAAATGGAAATTTACGCGCTGCTTGGCAAGCGCGATCAAACCTTGATCACCCCCGAAGAGCGTGAGCAGATCGAGGAAGAGCTGCGCCGCATCATCGTCACGCTCTGGCAGACCAGCCTGCTGCGCCAGAACAAGCTGACCGTGCTGGACGAGGTCTCCAACGGTCTCTCTTATTACGATTATACTTTCCTGCGTGAATTGCCGAAATTGCACTCAACTCTGGAAGACCAGTTACGCAATTTTGACGCTGCCGCCGAAATTCCGGTGCCGTCCTTCCTGCGCGTCGGCAACTGGATTGGCGGTGACCGTGACGGCAACCCGTTCGTCAATGCCGAAGTGCTCAAGCAAACCACCAACATGCATTCGCGCCGTGCCTTGCAATTCTACCTCGACGAACTTCATGCGCTTGGCGCCGAACTCTCGGTCTCCGACCGCCTCGCCGAAGTCACGCCGGAATTACGGGCTTTGGCGCAACAGGGGGGCGATCACTCCGCCCACCGCGCCCGTGAGCCGTATCGGCAGGCGCTGATCGGAATCTATGCCCGTGTTGCCGCCACCAATCTCGAATTGCACGGCCTTGAAGATGCGCGTCATCCCACGCGCATCGCGCAATCCTATGCCAAATCCGCCGACCTTCTGGCTGATCTGGATGTGATCGACACTTCCCTCAAGCTGCATGGCTCGCGCATTCTCGCCAATGGCCGCCTGCGCCAGTTGCGGCGCGCTGTGGATGGGTTCGGCTTCCATCTCACCAGCACCGATCTGCGGCAAAATTCAGCGGTGCATGAAGTGGTCATTGCCGAACTGCTCGAAGCGGCCCAGCCCGGCACCAATTATCTCGGCCAGGATGAAGCCGGACGCATCGCCTTGCTGCGCCGCGAACTCGTCACCGCCCGCCCGCTCGTCTCTCCCTTTATCGAATATTCCGCCCAGACCCAGTCCGAACTGGCTTTGTTTCGCACGGCCGCCGAGGCCCATCGCCGTCTTGGCCCGCAGGTCATCACAGCCTGCATCATTTCCAAGGCCGAAGGTATTTCGGACATGCTGGAACTGGCGGTTTTGCTGAAAGAGGTGGGCCTTGTGAAGCCGGATGGCACCAGCGCGGTCCATCTCGTGCCATTGTTTGAAACCATCGAGGATTTGCGCGCCTGTATCTCGGTCATGGACGAATTGTTCCAGCTTCCTGAATATCTGGCTCTGGTCAAAAGCCGCAATGGTGTGCAGGAAGTCATGCTCGGCTATTCGGATTCCAATAAGGATGGCGGTTTCGTCACCTCCGGCTGGGAACTTTACAAAGCCGAGATTGGCCTCGTCGAGGTCTTCGCCCGCCACAAGATCAGCCTGCGGTTGTTTCATGGTCGCGGCGGCTCGGTCGGTCGCGGCGGCGGCCCGTCCTATGACGCTATTCTGGCCCAGCCCGGCGGCGCCGTGAACGGCCAAATTCGCATCACCGAACAGGGCGAAATCATCTCAAGCAAATATTCCAACGCCGAAGTGGGTCGCCGTAATCTGGAAATTCTCGCCGCTGCCACACTGGAAGCCACCCTTTTGCAGCCCGATCACAGCGCGCCGGACCCCGCCTATCTTGAGGCGATGGCGCAAATGTCCGAGACCGCCTATGCCGCCTATCGCGGGCTGGTTTATGAAACTCCGGGTTTTGTCGATTATTTCTGGGGCAGCACGGTGATTACCGAAATCGCCACGCTCAACATCGGCTCGCGTCCGGCCTCGCGCAGCAAAACTCGCCGTATCGAAGATTTACGCGCGATTCCCTGGGTGTTTTCATGGGCGCAGTGCCGCCTGATGCTGCCCGGCTGGTTCGGCTTTGGCAGCGCGGTCAAGGCGTTCCTCGCCGCCAATCCCGACACCGGCCTTGCCACACTGCAGGCCATGTATAGGGAATGGCCGTTTTTTCGTACGCTTTTGTCGAATATGGACATGGTGCTGGCCAAATCCAGCCTCGCCATTGCCTCGCGCTATGCGGCGCTCGTGCCGGACGAGGCACTTCGCACCGCGATTTTCGGCCGCATCAGCGCCGAATATGATGAGACGGTATCAAGCCTGCTGAAGGTCATGGGCCATGAAAAGTTGCTGCAGGAAAACCCGTTGCTCGATCGCTCGATCCGCAACCGTTTCCCCTATCTCGATCCGCTCAACCATATTCAGGTTGAACTGCTGAAAAAACACCGCAGCGATGGCATGAACGAGGAAACCCTCACCGGCATCCAGCTTACCATCAACGGCATTTCCGCCGGTTTGAGGAACAGCGGCTAAACAATCGGCGCGCGCCAATCCCTCATCCTGAGGCTCTCGAAGGATGCGGGATAATATGCGGATGCAGGAGAAGGCCATGGGCAGGCGCTAGCGGCAGGTGGTTTGCGCCGGATAGATCGCATTAAAGCTGCATTCTGCCGCATTTGCCGGCAGGGCGGGGGCGGCGGTCTGGTCGGTGTGCTTATAGGTGCAGACCACGTTGGGCTCTGCACCGGCGGCGCGCGAGGCCGCGATGTTCCATGCTGAAACCTTGCCTGTAACCCGAGGCAATATTTCCGCGCCGCTTTCAGGCGGCCCGTCGTAAATTTTCATGTCCTGCAGCATATGAAACTTGCCCGCTTCGGTCAGGTGCGGCGGGCAAAGCTCGGTGACGCCGCCCATATCGGCAGCGAGAACAGGAAAATTCATCAGGCCCGGCGCAAGGCTAAACGCCACAAAGAACTGCTTTCGGATGGACATACGCAACTCCGCAACAAGAAAGCAGAGTCATTTGTTACGGGTAAATGCGGCATTGTTGCGATGGCGGGGTTTTAGCGAGGCTGTCGGGACGAGGCATCGACTCCAATCCTCATGCGCGGGCTTGACCCGCGTATCCATGACTACAAGCGCCATCACCCCAACACATTTGCCCAAACCCGTAAACTTCCCTTAACAAATGCCTCCCGTCCTGCTATCTCGCAGGCATGACGACACATAGCTTTGATAACATCCGCAATTTCTCCATCGTGGCCCATATTGACCACGGCAAATCGACCCTCGCCGACCGGCTGATTCAGCAAACCGGAACCGTGGCCTTGCGCGATATGGGTGAGCAGATGCTCGATTCAATGGACATCGAAAAAGAGCGCGGCATCACCATCAAAGCCCAGACGGTGCGCCTCGAATATAAGGCGCAGGACGGCAAGACCTACATTCTCAATCTGATGGACACCCCCGGCCACGTCGACTTTGCCTATGAAGTCTCACGGTCCTTGGCCGCCTGTGAAGGCTCTCTGCTGGTGGTCGACGCAAGCCAAGGCGTTGAGGCGCAAACCCTCGCCAATGTTTATCACGCACTCGACGCCGGCCACGAGATCGTGCCGGTCTTGAACAAGATCGACCTGCCCGCCGCCGAGCCCGACCGGATCAAGGCGCAAATCGAAGAGGTCATCGGCCTTGATGCCTCCGACGCTGTGCCGATCTCGGCCAAAACCGGCATCGGTATTGATCTGGTGCTGGAAGCGATTGTCACACGCCTGCCGCCGCCCAAGGGCGATGAAACCGCGCCCCTCAAAGCCCTGCTGGTGGATAGCTGGTATGACGCTTATCTCGGCGTTGTCGTGCTGGTGCGTGTCATCGATGGCGTGATGAAGCGCCACCAAAAAATCAAGATGATGGGCACCGACGCCCATTACACCATTGAAAAAATCGGCGTGTTCACCCCCAAGATGAACGACCGCGAGCAGCTCGGCCCCGGCGAAATCGGTTTCATCACCGCCCAGATCAAACAGGTGGCGGACACCCGCGTCGGTGACACCATCACCGACGAGCGCAAGCCTTGCGAAGGGATGTTGCCGGGCTTCAAGCCGGCGCAACCGGTGGTGTTCTGCGGCCTATTTCCGGTGGACGCGGCGCATTTCGAGGATTTGCGCGCCGCTATGGGCCGTTTGCGCCTCAATGACGCCAGCT
>Ga0209067_10002399_pt1 | contig 11108 bp, 4 predicted proteins | sample ColStrG_CSR_2013_FD_187199 | JGI IMG/M metagenome (GOLD analysis project Ga0209067, IMG submission 187199) | Freshwater sediment microbial communities in response to fracking from Pennsylvania, USA - Cold Stream Run_MetaG_CSR_2013 (SPAdes)... | ecosystem: Environmental > Aquatic > Freshwater >... | reverse complement strand
TCCCTCCCATATGCCTCCCTTCCCTTCCCCTCCCATTCGTTCCCCCAGCGCTCACAGAGCCCGGCAGCACGAGTGCCCCATCGTAGCCCAGGCGGGAAACAGAGCAGAGCCAGTTCTGGTGCTCCCCGTGTGCCTCCCGGATTTGCAGCCACCCCCATGGGCATCACTGTTAGCGTCAGCGCAGCGCTGGCTAACGGAGGACATGTCCGCCGGAACCCCATCCGCCAGCGACAGCCTCCAGTAGCGTACTACAGAGGCGTGTTGCCCACGACACACCCCAGCTTTCAGCAGCAGCGCCCCCGAGGCCGTTCCGCCAGTCGTCGGACGGCCAGCCCACAATGAGTCGAAGGAAGCAGCCCTCCCTTCGCCTACTCAGCCTGAATGTCAACGGCCTGCGCGATCCAGCCAAGCGGCGGACACTGTTCAATCTCCTTCACAGAGATCAGTGGGACGTCGTCTTGCTTCAGGAGACGCATCACAGCAGCGCCGCTGAGGGACAGGCTTGGGCGGAGGAGGGCCCCAACGGGCTCCGCGTCAATTGGGCGGGCCCGTCCTTTTGGTCCCACTACAGTACGCAGTCATGCGGCGTGGCAGTCCTCATCAGCCCGCGAGCAGACGTTGCCGATATCGATCAGCGGCACAACAGCACAGATGGCCGCACGCTCTCCATAGACTTCACATTCTGTGGCGGAGCCTTCACGGCTGTCAGCGCATATGCACCATCCACAGCCGACCAGCGCGTCCCATACTTCACACGGCAGCTGCCCCAAGCGCTTACCCACGGCAGACAGCTCCTATTGGGGGGCGATTGGAACTGCATAGCTGAGCAGCTGGACATTTTAGATCCCGCCGGGGCCCCGGGCGCACGCATCACTGGCTATTTTGATGGCTTGCGCTTGGTAGAGACGGATCATCAGCTCTACGACGTCTGGAGAGACAGGCACCCAGACAGACGGACATTCACACACTTGTCAGCGGCACACGGCACAGCAGCTCGCCTGGACCGCTGGCTAGTATCGGAGCAGACACGCACTTGGGTCAGTCGGGACGTGTCAGCGCTGGGGCAGACAGCCGGCTATCCGGGAGATCACTTGGGAGTTGCGCTCCGCCTGTCAGCGCCAGGCGGCACGCACTTGGGCAGTGCAGCATGGCGTCTGCCCCTTCACCTCTTAGACGACGACTTGTTCGTCGAGGAGGTCACAGCCCTCATCCCGGCCTTCCTCCAGGAGCACCCGCTGTCAGCACAGCTCAGCAGAGGCCAGCGCTGGGTGCATCTGAAGCAGCGGATCCGAGCTGGGGCCACAGCCAGATCCTTTGCGCTGGCAGCCCACCGCCGTGCAGAGCAGCGGGCAAACGAGGCAGCATATCGAGCTGCTCTAGCACGCTACGAGGCCGATCCGACAGATGCAGAAGCCCTCTTTGACTGGACAGTCCATCAGGGCCTCTTACAGGCCTCTCACACAGTTGATGCCCGCACAGCTTCCCTACAGGCCGGCGTTCTTTGGCAGCACTACGGCGAGACCTCCACATTCTGGTTTCACCATTTGGCCAGAGAGCGCCGCGCAGCGACCAGCATCGCAGCTCTCCGTGCTGCCCCGGCCCTTGATGCTCCCGTGATCCCGCTGGACAGTCCAGAGCACACACAGCAGGCGAGCACGGTCCTGACAGCATTCTACAGTGGCGACTCTCCGACCGGCCTCTTTCAGCCGCCGGAGGTGTCCCGGGCGGCGCAGCAGCAGCTGTTGGCAGCGGTCGACCTACGTCTGTCACTGGAGGACAGCGCAAAGGGCGAGGGTCCAGCAGGAGACGGCAGCATCAGCGAGGCCGAGCTTGCAGCGGCAGTGAAAGCCATGCCTCGCGGCAAATCGCCTGGCTTCGACGGCCTGCCATATGAGTTCTATCAGAGGTTCTGGGCCGCCATCGGCCCAGAACTTTGCGAGGTCCTCCAGTCAGCCTTCACAGACGCAGAGGGGCCCGGTCTTCCCCCGGACATGCTGGAGGGCCGCATCACCCTGCTCTACAAGGGCAAGGGTGCCGACAGAGCACAGCCAGCCAGCTATAGGCCCATCACGCTGCTCAACACAGACTATAAGCTGGCAGCGCGGGTGATAGCCAGTCGCATGGGCCCGCTGCTTAATTCGGTCGTCGACAACACGCAGACCGGCTTCTTGCCGCAGCGTTGGATCGGCGATAATGTGCTAGCACACCTGGAGGAGATAGCCTATCACGAGGACACTGGCCTTCCAGGCGTCATCCTATTCCTGGACTTCGAGAAGGCCTTCGACCGCCTCGATAGAGACTGGATCGAGCAGTGCATGGCAGCAGTAGGCTTCGCAGCAGGCTCACGGCGCTGGGTACACCTGTTACACAGTGGCACCACAGCCAAGGTAGCCTTCAACGGCTGGCACACCAGTGCCTTCCCAGTGCGCTCGGGCGTGTTCCAGGGCAGTCCTCTCTCGCCGCTGCTCTTCACACTGGCCGCTCAGCCTATGGCCGCCCATGTCAGGCGCACAGCAGCCGAGCAGGGCATCCAGCCCCTCAGCCTGCCATCGGGAGCAGCAGTCCCCTTCATACACCAGCATGCCGACGACACCACGCTCCATGCCAGGAGCCCGCAGGACGCACACAGCCTACTCACGCACAGCGTGGATCTGCACTGCAGTGCCACCGGCTCCAGGCTTCAGCGCAGCAAGTCCCAGGGGCTCGGCCTGGGAGCAGCCGGCCACTTGCACGGCCTGGAGCCAGTCACAGGGATCACATTTGCGGCACCAGATGCCAGCGTGCGCCATCTCGGCATACCGCTCGCCAGGGATGCAGCCAGAGCAGCCGATGAGCTGTTCACCCGCATTCTGGGGAAGCTGCGGTCACGCATTGCACGCTGGTCAGGCTTCCGCCTCAGCTTGCTTGGCCGCGCGTATGTGGCCAAGCAGGTGCTGGTGTCCATGTTCACATACCACGCCACCTTCATCCCGATCCCAGCCGTGCTATTGCGCGACTTCGAGCGGGCGATCTACACCTTCGTCGCGGCGAATCGCCCAGTTTTGGACGGGCAGCTGGCAGCAGCAGCACTCTATCCCAGCAGAGAGACCAGCGCCAGAGACAGCCTGCAAGGCGGCATAGGCCTGGTGCACATCCAGTCGCAGCTCTGCGCCCTCCAGGCGAAAATCATCAGCCGGCTTCTCGAGCCAGAGCCGCTTGCCTGGAAGGCGTTCTTTGATCGCCACCTTTTCAGAGACGAGGCAGACTTGGTCAGCAGACCCCAGCTGCGAGAGCCGGGGAGACAGCACGTCTGGCGGCTTGGACGTGCACTGCTGTTTTCCAGTTTCCCAGTCAGCCGATTGGACGCACCGCCTCGAGCCCTGGCGTACATCTCAGCCTTCATGCAGTTGGGCCACCACCGATTGGTGGCCGCTGACGCGTTGCCCTTTCAGGAGATCATGAGCCAGCCCTTGTTCCATAACCCCAGGATCAGGGACAGCGGCAGCGGCGCCAGCTTAGCCTGGCACGACTGGGCACTGCAAGGCTTAGTGCGCATCCGCGACTTACGCAGCCTTCGTGATGCCGATCCCGGCCTTGTCATGACACAGCAGATTCAGAGGCTCCTCTCAGCCCTGCCAGCCGCTTGGCGTGATGCAGTGATCGGCGCTGACCAGCCAGCCATGCACTTGGTCCTCCCCGATTGCAGCGACCGACGAGTATGGACAGCCGGCCCTCACGGACAGATCCTACACACACACACTGCCAGCCCTTCAGGCCTCCTCTTGGATGAGCCTGCAGCACCGAGCCAGGCAGTCCCACCTGGCTTGGTCCCAGCTCTCATCATAGACTGGGATCCTGACCGCCCCTGGCACCCCCGCCATCGGTCTAATACAGAGGCGGCAGACGATGAGGATGACGCAGCAGTGGCAGCAGCAGCGGCACAGCCTTCGACAGCAGTCCCACATCTATTGGGGGCTTGGCAGCGTGGCGTAGTAGACCCCCACTCTTGGGGATTGGGCAGCCGGCCTTCCCATCAGTTTGTGGTGAAGGAGGCCGCCGCACGCAGGCGGCTGCTTCACCGCCTAGCTTGTGGCACTCCCCAGGCGGCTCAGCCCTTGAGACCACCCATCTGGGGAGACACCTACGGAGATGCGCATAGCGGCCTCCGACGCATCGAGATGCGCTGGCAGACAGAGCCAGAGCACGCAGCTCCCGGCGCGGAGCCCGACTATGCTTGCGGCGGCAACAGCTGGTTGCGACTGGAGCAGCGACAGCCTCCACGAGCCAGCCCTGCTGATCGCAGAGCACTTCAGCGGCAGCGCACACATGCAGCTCCTCAGCCCGTCCCAGATCTCAGCGCAGCGGCCATTGCCGACGGAGCCGATGACTCTGTTGACAGGGCCGCGGCCGCCGTCGATGGGGCCAGTACCGGTTTCTCCCAGCCGTGGCGAGCTATAGCAGACTCCGGCCTGGACAGGAAGGCCAGAGTCACAGCATGGCGCCTCCTCCATGGGCAGCTCTTCGTTGGTGCCTTTCAGCGCCAGCGTGGGAGGCACGCCCTTCAGCACACTTGCCCTTGTGCCGCTTGCCAGGGTCAGCTGGCGACTTTGACCCATGTCATGCTGACCTGCCCCACAGCTGCCCCAGTGTGGCAGTGGTTTGCGGCGATATGGGCAGCCATTACAGCCGCAGCAGCTCCACCCATCAGCGCAGAGCTCCTTCTCGCCGATGACAGACGCCAGGGCTGGCAGCCAGAGGCAGCTCATCTCCCTCTGTGGCATCGCATCAGACTCATGATCATTCGGGAGATCTATGCCGCCTACATGACGGCCCTGTTGAGGCCTGGTGCACAGCACAGCGCTGCTCACACCACAGCTAGGGTGATCACAGCCTGCAGGGAGCTCATTCGCCGTGACTGGCTGATCGTTGGCACAGACTTCCGCCGGCGAGCCGGTGTCGTCAGCGATTGGCTCCGTGGCAGACAGCCACAGCTCAGTGCAGCAGCCTTCGCTCAGCGTTGGTGCCATGGCAGCGTCTTGTGTGACGTGGGGGACGCAGAGGACCCCCAGCTTACCATCCACTGGACAGCACAGCACCCCGTGCAGCTGCCACATTGAGGAGCCCCTAACACACACAGCCTGCCCGGGCTCAAAACGGGTCAGCCTGCCCAGGCTTAAAACGGGTGGCACGCCATGGCCTTTACAACTGGCAAATTGATAGCCATCTGGGCTTTGTTCAGAGGCCTCCCACCGCCTAAATCGTGGAGTGTATGATCATTCTCTTCCTTGTGCCCTTTTGGCACGACACCCGCTCTTAGCGTGTTTGTATCACGCACCCTTTTGGGCCCTTGGTGCCCTAGATGTGAGCATGGAGACTTTAATGTCCATGCCCTGATGATGTATTGATGGCCTCTATGATGATCTTTATGATTGTATCCGTCCCACGTAGCCCTACCTCATCTCTGGCTGCCCAGCCATGTCGTTGTTGTGCAGTCAACAGTTTGCTGCTACCTTGATAGCTGCCTTTCTGGGCACACCCTGGGATACACATGAGCTTGACAGACAGCAGCCGCCACATCCCTCCCAGACTCTTCGGAAGCAGCAGCCAGCGCCGCGCGGAAGGGACATCGCAACCCGGCGTCGGTCTCGCGCAGACAGCCCCCACTGCATGCACGGTACTGAGCAGGCGTCGCTCTTACCGTGGCTGGCTTCGCCCACCAGTTCTCTGACCAGGCCTTGCCACCCGGGTCAGACATGCAAATACAGCAATCTCTGCTGGGGTTTTGTCTCGCCGGCCGGCCCGGCTTGCTCCCAGCTACCATGGAGACATGCCCGGATGAGCGCCACACACAGTTATACTCCTCACACCACTATCAGATACCCAGGGTGTGCCACCCACGGGTGTGCCATGTTGTGATCCTGATGAGTTCTCTATTTGCTATGGGCAGTCAGGGGGCTCAAGCAGAGCAAGGCTCAACAGCCTGATGATATCCAGCAGTATGCAGTGTGATATGGTTGGTTCCCTTGAGATGCGTGTTTTAGGTCGCACCTGAGCGGGTGTCTAGGGACTCATCAGATTCTGCTGCCTGCCAGACAATACCAAACATATCCTGCCTTTCCATGCAGTCCTGATTGGGGACTCTGCCTTCACGTGGTCTGATTGGGACCTTGCCTGATCCGCTACTTTGTACTTTGGACCTTGCTGTTTGAGATGCGTGCAATTGTGCATTGCTGCGTTGTAGTGCATCACACCTGGCAGGTAGCCCTAGTGTCTAGCAGTCGGTGACACTCTTTGAACATTCGGCTACACCCCATGGGGCACATTTACAGAAATATGTGCCCCATGGCCTACATATTTCACTCACGCAGTGCCCTTTCTACGCTCCGCCCACACTCGGTGGGGTTAGCCTGTTCGTGCATGCATGTATGCTTGCTCGTTGCTTGCCTTGCCTGAGCTGTTTCACACACATCAGTATGGCAGATCCCCCCTACTTCAGGGCTGGGCTGCATACTCACCACTCCTAGGTTTGTCCTATCTTGCTTCATGTGGTGGTCAGGAAGCGTGCGACTGACACACATTTTGTAAGTAAGAGATTTTACAGACCTGTTGGGAGTCACCCTAGACTCATAGGTCTTTTGGTCCCCCCAGTCAGGGGCCCCACATCAAATAGTAATGTCTATCATCATGTTCTGCTGGTTATCCAGCATTCCTACGAAAGTGTTCACTTGCAAATTCTCGTGTTCTTGCACTCTGTCAAGAACTTTGCCACTAGGATGGGGTGGTGGCTCAAGAACTCATGCAGGCATTTTCTTTCTCCAATGAACAGCTCTGCATATTTTGCTCTCAATGCAGTATAGTGTGGGCAATCAAAGATCATGTGCATCTCATCATCGACCTCATGAGACTCACACTGCATGCAATGCCTGCTCTCATAAGGCAACCTCTCAAAGCGACCCATCTGCACACGAAGCCAGTGGCTGCCCACTCTGAACTGACACAATACACGGCGCTGATGCAAATTCCTAAACACAGTGAGGTAGGACTGGAATGCATAGCCCTCGCCTCGAATCACATTATATGTGCGCAGCTTCCTAGATGCATCTGCAGGCTGCAAAGAAGACTCTATGTACTGTGACGCGAGTGAGGCGACGATAGCTGCCTCATCTACAGGCTCATCGAAAGAAACCAAACCGCCAGTGTTGTGCTGGCAGAAAAATAGACACATCTGTCTGCTCCAGATGTAAGGTGAATGGTAGCTCATCAGCCGCAAATTATGATTCACGGCTGCCTGTAAAAGAGGATGGTCATCGAGGCACATGAGCCTGTTCCAATATCTGACCACCTGCTGCCCCCAATGCAGCCTCAGTGGTGTGCGCCCAAACTCTGCCAATACTATAGCTGAAGGAGTGCTGATGGGCAGCCCTAGCATACCTCTCAGGAACTGAGTGTGGACTCTCTCTAACCTCCGCAGATGATCGTTCTCAGAATAAGTTCCCCATATCTCACAGCCATAACTCAGCACGGGTACGACCAGTGCATCAAACAATCTGCACTTCAAACGTACATCTCTGATGCCCAACTCAGCACATCTACGTCTCAATGCGAAGGCGGCTTTGAGGCCAGCGCTCGCTAAATGTTCGGCCGAAAATGTAAACCCCCTGGTCTGATGTAGATCAATACCAAGGTATCTGAAAGACTGCACATACTCAATGGCCTCCTCGTCATACACCACTGGCTGAGCAGAGGGCACTCTCCCTCTGCAGAATATGACAGCCTTGGTCTTCTCTATATTCACAGAGAGGCGTCTCTGCTGACAGAACTCATGTAATCTGTCCAGCAGATCCTGAAGCCCACTGCGGGTGTGGGACAACAACACTAGATCATCTGCATACAACAGCAGTGGGACGGCAACACCATCAATGACTGGTGCTGGGGCTACATCAGCGAGAAAATCCTCCAAGCCATCAATGTAGAGGCCGAAGAGCATGGGGCTGAGCGGGCAGCCCTGCTTGACGCCCATGCTGCAGCTGAAAGTGTCTGTTAGGCCGCTGGGTGTAAAGACGCAGGCGCTGTCATTGCTGTACATGGATTGAAGGCACCGTAGAAGCTTGGTGCTGATGCCGAGCCGCTCCAGCACCTGCCACAACACATCACGTGGGATGGTGTCGAAGGCTTTTCTGAAGTCGACAAAGCATGTGAACAACTTGCGTCCGGAAGCCCTGCTGTCCTCAATGATGGTGCGTAAAATGAACAGATTATCTGTCGTCCTGTGGTCACGCCTGAACCCAGCCTGTCCTTTAGCACGCAAATGGTGTTCCTCAGTCCATGCATGTAATCTGTTGTCTAAAATCATCGCAAAAAGCTTACTGAGAACAGGGCCTACGGTAATGCCTCGGTAATTTCCAGGATCTGATGCGTCACCCTTTTTGAAAATGGGGTGAATGATGCCAATGTTCCACTCAGCAGGGGCACCTTCAGTGAAGACTTTGTTGAACAGAGCAGTCAGGGGTGCCACAAGACATGCTGCGGCATCCTTCAAAAACTCGGCCTTGATACCGTCAATGCCGGCGGCCTTATTTCTCTGCATCCCTTCAATGGCAGCCAGCACTTCTGATGCTGTGATGTCCATGTCTAGTACGGCAGATGAAGGTGGGGAGTTACCTTGGGGGGCGCCTTGCCCACCACTGCTGTGATGGGAAGGCGCCCCAGATGTTGGGGTGTTGGCAGATGCTGGCATTGTTGGTGTGTGTGCTGAAGATCCGGGGTTGAGGAGGGTGCTGAATGATGTGAACCACTCTTCCTTGGTGATAGTGTTGTCTTGTCGCTTGCACGTTTTGAACGTGGCCCAGAACTTCTGGGGCTTTTTCTGCACGAGATCACAGAACTCCTGAGCCGATGTATGCCTGAAATCTGCCTTCTTCTTTTTCAGCATGTTCTTGTACTGTTTATGTAGAAGTTTGGCAGCTGCATCGCAACCTGACGATCGCAGTGCAGCTCCTAGTTGCTTCCTCATGTGTTTACACTCATCATCAAACCATGCATTCTGGGGCTGAGTAGCGGTCTTAGGTTCTGCAGACGAAACCTTCAGACCATAAACATCTGCAGCAGCCTCAGTAATGCAGTTCTGTAATTTCGTAACGTATGTCTGCGTGTCCATCTCTGGATCAAGGTGCTCAGAAAGCAAGCACTGGAGCTTGTCTCTGTAAGCATCAGCTGCAGTGATATCATATTTAAAACGAGGAATATGCTTGGAGATGCTGTGATGGGTAGGAGGCCTTTGGGCAGCAGTGCTGCAAGGCAAATTGAAAACCAGCTCAAGCGGAAAATGATCTGATACAACAATATCACGATGGACAGTGAGGGTGTCAGCCATGGTAAGGAGCTGAGGTGAAGCAACAAAGTAGTCAACTGTGCTGGCATTGTCAGAAGAGCGGAACGTGAACTCCCCTCGTGTGTCGCCGCGGGTCCGCCCATTCATGATGAGCAGCCCGCTGCTGCGGCAGAGGTCCAGGAGCTGCGTGCCGAAAACATTGGTGGTGGTGTCCATGTTGGCTCTGGCAGGCACAGCAACATCCACAATTGGTGTCTCCGGTTGCAGTTCCTGCACATGCCTTGAAAGAGCTTCAGTGCAGATGAAGTCCTCCAGAGAGCCTGTTCTAGCATTGAAGTCCCCAGCCATCAAGACAAGGTCCCCCTGAGCTTGGATGTCAGCCACTCTGGAGCCCAGCACTGTGAAATAGTCAATGCTATCAGGTGCTTTATGCAGTACAGAATCAGCGGGTGGTATGTATGCGCAGCAAATGTACACAGTATGTTCTCCAAAGATGCCGTCAGCCCTTAGCCAGGCTATGCCATGAGATGTATCTAAGTCAATGATGGTAATGTGTTGTGCAAAACAGTCCTCGACATAAACGAGAACTCCTCCGGATCCCCTCGATAAACCCCTACGTAATGGTCGTGGCAGAGATATGCTCATGTAGCCTGGCACATCTGGGGTGATGCCGCCAGGCTTGAGCCATGTTTCTGTGACAATAACGATGCTGGGACGGTGGGTCAAGTGCGACAGGTAAGCAAACTTATCAGGTGAAAGTCCATGCGCGTTCCAAAGCAAGACTGAAAAGATGGGTGACTCCCTGTGCCCCTATGGGCAGCAGTACTCCTTCTGGTCGATGTAGAGCTTCTCTGCCCTCCAGTAGCAGTGGATGCTAGCCGCTTTGGCCTTGATGAAGGCCGGCCAGGCCTTCTTCTTCAGCTCCTGTTGTGCCTTGGTCAGGTCCTCGTTGATGCCCACAGTGCTGTACTTGCTGTCTCTGAGGTGCTTCCGTCCACGTAGCACCTCATTACGCGCCTGCACGGAAGCCAAACGCACGCAGACCACACGGGACTTGGCAACCCCTGAGACAGGCTTACCCAGGCGCCTGGCTGACTGGACATGCACAGCAGATGCAGTGAGTGCAAACAGATCGACGACAGCTGCTCGCAGGGATGCTTCGTCCTCATCGGACTCCTCAGGCAGGCGTGTGATGATGACATTACATGATCGCTGCTCACGCTCAGCCAAGTCAGTAGTGAGTTCCGTCACCTTGTTGACCGTTGACTTTTCCTGGGAGATCAGCTGGGCCCTGAGCTCTGACAAAGACTCCTGCATCACCTGGTTGACCTTATCCTGGTTGTTAACCTGCTCCCTCAACTGGCTGAGCTCGAGCTGATGTGCCTTCTGCTGGTTGCCAAATTCCTGTACGGCATCGCGCAATTGCTTCTTCATTTCTGCCATTTCTGCGATGACCTTCTCAAACATGGAATCCATCTTGCTCTGCAACGTGTCAAAGACAGCATGAGATTCTGTGTCAGAAGCGGGAGAGGATAGGGGCGCTTGTGTCGGTGGCGATGTGCCAACGGTATTTCCCGGAAGTCTGAGTTGGCCGCGCTCCGCCAGGGTATCAAGGACACGGGTCCCAATCTCAGCTTTACTGGAGTTTTTTAGCTGACCGACCTCAGTTGGGTCAAGGAGTTTCTCCGCAAGAGTTCTCAAGTCAGTCCCCTTCAGACAGTAAATGTCTGCGAAGCTGTACGTTCTCATCGTAAATTAACTCAATTCGCATTTCATTTCCATTTCCATTGTACAGTAT
>Ga0209067_10002398_pt1 | contig 11111 bp, 14 predicted proteins | sample ColStrG_CSR_2013_FD_187199 | JGI IMG/M metagenome (GOLD analysis project Ga0209067, IMG submission 187199) | Freshwater sediment microbial communities in response to fracking from Pennsylvania, USA - Cold Stream Run_MetaG_CSR_2013 (SPAdes)... | ecosystem: Environmental > Aquatic > Freshwater >... | reverse complement strand
AAGGCCGCGGCCCACGCCTGCCGGCGCAGCTCTCGGGCGGCCAGCGCCAGCGCGTGGCCCTCGCCCGCGCCCTGGCGGTCGATCCGCGCATCCTGCTGCTCGACGAGCCCTTTGGCGCGCTCGACCTTGAAGTGCGCGAGGACCTGCGCCTGGCGCTGCGCAACCTGCACGACGAGATCGGCCTCACCACCGTGTTCGTCACCCACGACGAGGACGAGGCCCGTGCCCTGGCGGATCGCGTCGTGATCCTGGAACGCGGACGCATCAGCCAGGACGCCGCAATCCCGCCACAGGCCAGTGACACATTCGCATCACCTGGACAGTTCAAGGCCCTGTCTTCATCTTCTGTTCACGTGAACGACTGAGACTGTCTGAAAATCAACCGATGGGATCGCAGTCATGAAATATCTTCCACTCGCGCTGCTGCTGGGCCTGCCGTTGCTGGCGGCTCCTGCCAATGCCGTCGTCTACTGCACCACGGTGGGCGTGCCGAAAGGCTGCGTGGTGCGGCCGGTGCCCGCGGCCCCGGTGGCACGTGCCGTCACCCCGGGTGTCGGTGCGCCTGGCGTCGGCGTCACCCGCGCACCCGGTGTCGGTGGCGTCGGCGCGGTCGGCAGCCCCAATCTCGGCGGACCGGTCAATCGCGTGGGCGTGCGCTGACGGCAGCCGGCTTGACGATACCGCGGCCGAAGGCGTTACGCTCGCAGCGTTGAACGCCTTCGGCCGGAGGTCCGCATGTCTCTGCATCTGACGCCGCTGCACCCGCTGTTCGCAGCCGAGGTCCATGGCCTTGATCTGCGCGACACCCCCGATGCGAGCCTCTGTGCGGACATCGATCGCGCGATGGACCAGTACGCGGTACTGGTGTTTCGCGATCAGCACCTCGACGACGACCAGCAGATGGCGTTCGGCGAAGCGCTCGGCCCGCTCGAACAGACCCTCGGTGTCATCGACCTGCACAAGCACCGGCTGAAGCATCACCAGATGGCCGATATCTCCAATCTGGACCTCGATGGCGAATTGCTCGCAGCCGACGATCGCAGACGGATGTTCAATCTCGGCAACCGGCTTTGGCATTCCGACAGCAGCTTCAAGGAAATCCCGGCCAAATACTCCATGCTGCACGGCAGGCTAGTACCGCCCGAGGACGCCGACACTGAATTCGCCGACATGCGCGCCGCCTACGACGCTCTGCCTGAGAAAACCAAGACGAAACTGCAAGGTCTCATCACCCAGCACTCGCTGCTGTTCTCCCGCGCCCAGCTCGGTTTCGCCGACTATACTGCCGAGGAACAACGCCAGTTCGCCCCGGTCCGCCAAAGCCTGGTGCGCTGGCACCAGGCGTCACAGCGCCACTCGCTCTACCTGTCCGCCCATATCGGCCGCATTGAAGGCTGGCCCACGCCGGAAGCCATGGCGCTGATCCGCGACCTCACGGAATTCGCGACCGAACGCCGCTTCGTCTATGCCCACCACTGGAAGCAATGGGATCTGGTGATGTGGGACAACCGCACCACCATGCACCGTGCCCGCCCCTTCGACGACCAGCTCCACAAGCGCGACATGCGCCGCGTCACCCTCATGGACGCGGGTCCGACTCTGTGACGGCACTTTCGTGCCCCACGCCGGGTTGTGGCGTGAGGCACGAAAGCCTAGCCTGAGTATGTCCCTTACAGCACCGGCGGAACCCGGGTTCCCAGCGGTGCGCCGCTCCCAAGACCAGCGCCAGTGACCAGGTCGTCGTGCGTGGGCGCACCATAATAGTCGTCAACACTGCGACCCCAGCCATCATCGCTCCAGCGCGAAACCTCAGCCGATTGGTACGACGGTGCAGCTTCCAGACGACGCCGGTCGAGGTCCACCACATAACCGCCCTGCGCCGCATCGTAGCGCAGCACGTGCCACGGCAAGGGGTGATAGCGCTCGCCGATACCGAACAGGCCGCCGAAATTCATCAAGACATATTCGGTTCTGCCAGACGCCTTGTTGAGCATCACGTCATAGACGCTGCCCAGCTTTTCGCCGGAGAGATCATAGACATTGGTGCCCGTCACCGTGCTGGCCGCGATGAGCTGCTTGTTGCCGTGCAGAGGATCCTGTAGGTCAGCCATGGGATTTTCTCCATTGTGTCGTTGCTTTGGAAGCGGCCAAGACATGGCGACCGCCCTGCCGAAACAACGGACAGGCAGAAGCTTGGTTCCAGCCGGCGCGACAGTGCAGCACGGCCCAACGCGTGAAACTGGAAGCGGCATAGCGCTGCCACCCGAGCCCCGGCCCACCACCCAGGCCGCCCGCGCCTGAGCGGCCGTGTGGCTGTATCGTTCTCGCAGCCTCATGTGGCGCGCCCAACGATACCTAACCACCGGCGTTACGTGCCGCGAAGCGTTCGGCGAACGCACGCTGAGAGTCGCCCAGGTTGCCATCGAAGGCCGTCGTGTAAACGAGGCCCTGGGCCGCCTGCAGGCCAAGCGCATGGATGTCGCTGATGAACACCACCGGTGCTGCCAGGCGTTGTCCTGCCTCGGTGATCCCAAACTCTGCCGCCTGCTTGATTGCGTTGATGAGATCACTACCGGCCATGACCAGTGCCACGACCTTGGCCCCGGAAGCCTGCGCCTGCAGAAGCGGGGACGAGTAGTCCGACGCGCCAAGCGGCGGCAGCGTGTGACCGACCACCCGACCACCGGCCGCGCGCACAAACCCGCTTGCGGCGGCTTCAACCAGATGGCCGCACCGTAGTCCGCAGTGACAAAGAACCAGCTGTCGCCACCGTCCTTTACCACCCCTGTCGCCGTCCCATGCGCCAGCGACCAGAGGTCGAACGCCCACTGAACTGTGTTGCGCGAACAGTCTTTGCCGGTCAGGCCGTCGCCGCCGGATGCCAGCAGCACGGTCCTGCTGCCACGCAGCAATCCGTGCACAGCAAGTACCGCCGATGTGTTGAGGGCCTCGACAATCGCGTCCACCCCGCGACTCATCCGTTCCCGGGTAGTCGACGAGGCCACGTCCGCCTTCATTTGATGGTCAGCTGACAGGACCTCGACAGGGAACGGCAGGGTGCCGTTGCCCGCCCGGTAATCTTCGACCACCATGTTGGCGGCGAGCACGGCCCCCTTGCCACTGATCGAGGAGTAGCTCCCGGACATGTCATTCAGGACGCCAAGTCGCAGCGGCGCCGAGCTGTCGGCAGCACTCGCGGCCGCTGCCCAGGCCAGGGCGGCCGGCAGCGCAAGCACCGCCCGTCGCGACAGGGGGCTCGCGGTGTTCATGACAGCACCGGCAGCAAAGGCAACGCGAACTCCTGAAGGTGCCCCGACGGGTTCTCCTCGCGGCCTGGGTCGGCTGGCAGATCGATCCTGAAATGCCGTTGCAGCACATCCGCGTGCAGCTCGTAGCAGAAGCCGATCCGGATCACCTCCACCTCGGGGAAGCGCAGGATGGTCGCAGACCGGTTGTAGGTGTGATACGTGCGGATACCGGAGTCGACCGTGAGGTCCGCGATCTCGCGAAGCGAGGGTTGGATATCATCGACACGAAATTTTGGCCCGGTACCGGTCAGGTTGGCTGACGATCCGAATATCGGGTGTACCGCCGCGCGGCTGAGCCGGCATAGCTCGTCGAACAGCCGCCCGGCGTTCAGCAGCATCGCGATCGGCCGTTCGCGGTGCTACACGCGAGCAGGTCCGGCGGCACTTTCTGCAGCATCGGGTGCCCTGGATCGTAGGGCGCGACCGCGCCCAGCGGCAGGTCGTAATCGACTGTCAGCGCCTCGATGATCTCGCGCGACCTTGTGTCCAGCACGTGCATCTCGCGTTGAGTGTCCAGGCCACACAGGAACGCGTTTCTCTTGTGGCCGCCACGCCCTTTGGTCTGGTTGATCCGCCGCACCGCGGCCGCCGACCCGCCCATCAGCGCGTAGCCAACGTCGTTGGGGAAGATTGCGATCCCGCCGCCCTGCAACGTCTCGAACACGCGGCGCGCGTCGGTCATGATGTCGACAACCGCCATCTGATGGTCTCTTTCTTGGTTGGCTTGAAGACGATTTCAGGTCTCGGGCACCGCAACGGCGCCCACGGCCAAGGTTTCGCTGCGCCGCATAGCTTGGCATCCAGCCGAGGAAGCCCCAGTAGGCGATGTTCCAGAACCCATAGGCCCCGCAGATCAGCCATAGCGTCGGCTCGCGCAGCACGTCGCGGAAGTTGCTCGCGGTGCCAGGCGCCGCGACCTGCGTCTCGGCCGACTTTCCCGCTGGGATCAGCGCGTAGTTGATGCCGGCCACGATGACGGCGGGGATTGCCAGCAGCAGGAACACCTCCTGCCATCGATATGAGAGCAGCAACCAGCCCACGATGGGACCGGTGATGGCTGGTGCAATCGCGAACGCCGTCACCCACACCGCGACGGCGCGGGCATGATCCTTTTTGGCGAAGTTGTCGCCGATCACCTTGTAGACAGCAGAATTCGACAGGCCCTCCGACACACCGAACAACAGACGCACGACTATCAGTGCGGCGACCGTAACGACGAAGCCGGTCATTCCGGTGAACAGGGCCCAGAACAGCGGGCCTATGATAACCACGGCCCTGGCGCCCCATCGGTCGGCAACCAGGCCACCTGGGATCTGCGACAGGAAGTAGCCGAACGCGAACGACGACAGCACGATGCCGAACGTCGCGGTATCAATGCCCAACGAGGTCATCATGGACGGGCCGGCGAAGCTGACAACCACGCGGTCGACGTAGTTGACGAACTGCAACAACCAGATGGCCACCAGGATGGAGACTTTCCCTCGCATAGCATGTACTTTCTTCTTCGTTTGTTGGACGTTTACGAAAATCGACCGGGTCAGAGGGGAGAGACGACCTCCGGGCCGAGCAGCCCCAGCAGGATCTGGAGGTCGGCCGCGTGCTCTATGCCCAGCACCGCCTCGGCGATGCGGTCCCGCCGCTCGGCCGTGATCCCGCCCTCGCACAAGGAGCGGAACTTGGCCTCGATCTCGGCGTCGGTGATCTCATCAGCAAAACGGATGCTTTCCTCGGTTTCACGGGATGTGCCGTCAGTGAAACGGATCAGCACGCGGGTGCGCAGCTTCAGCTTCGGTGATCCCTGGAAGCGCTCGTCCACATGCATCCGGATCCGCGGTATCAACGCCTAGACGTCGTCCGAGCCCATGCGTTCTGCGGAATATTGTCGGGCCATCGCGGCACCGTCGATGGCTGCCACAGCCGCGGTGTAGGCGAGGCTCATCTGGGCGCCGACGGAGGTCAGCGGGCGCTCGATCGGGAACGCGCCATGATGGAACACGGCGTTGCCGACCCAGATGTCGATCGCGTCGATCTCGTCCGACCGAAACGGCCGTTCGGTCCGCAACCGACAGATCACGGCGACCGGGGCGAGCAGCCCACCCATTGCGGCATAGGGCTTGACTGTAATCCGCTCAGTTTCCCAGATATCGCCGAGTCCTCGCGACACCTGGCTTGCGTCGTTGGTGTGAGCCTCGCCGAACATGGTGAGGAAGCCGCCGTAATCCTGTTCGAACACCCGTTTGATGCCCGTGTAGCCGTCGGATGCCAGCCAGGCTGCGCCCAGGCCGGCGCGGGCCGAGAAGCCGTGGTGCATGCGCTTGCACATCGCCTCGAACTGCGCGGACATCAGGCCGGCCGACTGGGTCGCGGCGAGCCCGAGCGCGTCGTCGAAGCCGGCGGCATCCAATCCCAGCAGCGCGCCCGAAGGGGCTGCGGCGCCGTGGGTGCCGAAGACAGCGCCGGAATGCCACCCCCTCGTGAGCATCTCGATGCCCCCCAACGCCAAACCGACGCGGGGTCCGACCTCGAACCCGGCCACTGCCGCCTTGAGGAAGGCGGTACCCGTCGCGCTCTCGCGTATCTCGGCCAAGGCCAGCAGCGGCGGCAGTACGAGCGCTGCATTGTGCAGCGGCGCGAACGGATGGCCGAACTGAAGGCACAGGGCGTGATCGGCCGCGACGCGGGCCCGTCGGTGCATGAGATACACCCGGAAACGCCGAATGCAGCGGCGAGGGCCAAGGCTGTTTCGGACGGGCTGCGGCGGCGCTCTGCGCCGCCGACGGCACAACCACGCACCAGGGAGCCATCGATATGAGTGCACACACGTCAGGCCCCCGGCTTGAGATACCGGATCGCCAATGACCTACGCCCCGAAGCGACTGGCGGGATCTGATCTTTGAAGTCCCGATGATCGTGCGGCCTGCAGAGTGCGCCGCGCTGCTGCATCTGTTCATGCGGCACGCCGACGCCGGCCGGGGTGGCAAGCCGCAGTTGCACGCCCCCACCGTTGTCGCAAGTTCAATCCTAAGTACACTGCACCACGCAGCCGCTAGCTAAACAGTGCCTCGTCGTCAAGGTGAGCGATTATCAGCTAAACGAGCTGCAGGCCAGCCCGCATCGGGTCGCCTCGCGACCGCTGCAGATAGAGCTGAAAGTAGTTCAGCTTCCTTCCCCGCTTCACACCCTACCTGCCCGCGCCAGACATCTTCGATTGCGTGACGCAAGATGCGTTCAGCCAAGTCGTATCGATTCCAATTAAACATTTGATATCTTGCCCTCCCCAGGCGGAAGTCGACGCCGCGGTAAGCACGATCCTTTATCGTTTCAGCTGATCCTAAAGTTACGTTTGGCAGCTCGAAACCGCCAGCCTCGACGAACTGGTCATAGACAACATCTAACGCATCAAGATCACAACAATCGAAAATGTTCTCTTCAATAGAAGACAAGTGATAGAGCGCTGTAAACGTCAAGGGAATGCTTAACTCCCGACAAATGCCTATGATTCCACTGACTTCATGTTTATTGGCACCCATAATTATGAATGATGCAATTACTTTATCAATCTCGCCATCGTTATACTTCTGTGCAAGCGACACCAATCCACGGTAAGCATCCTCCCATCGCGCCCCTTTTCTTATTTTTTCAAAAGTATCCTTAGTTGATCCATCAATGGACGCAATGAAAGATAATTTATTATGTTTAATTTTATTCCAAATCTTATCAGTAAATGTGGTTAGATTGGTATTAATGTGAACTTCGATATTTCGATCGGAAAAGACGGAGGTGGAAAGAAGCGCAACAAATTCGGTGAATAATAAGGCCTCCCCGGCACCTGAGGTAACAATCTTGCGTAAGCCTCCACCCTTAGCTAAGGTCTCAATTTGAGCAGTTGATCGTGTTACATTCGACTTGTTTATACGTATCTTCTGGTCTCGACACATGACGCATTCGAGATTGCAGCCAACATCGATGTCGTGTGTTAACAGCTCCGGGCTGTATTCTAAAGTTGTATCTCCTCTGAGAATAGAGCGAACCACGTTGGTCGGCGGTCGCTCGGGCAGCGCCGAGCCCAACAAGTAAGGGCAAACATCTTCGCGACAAGTTGCGCTATAGTCACCTTTGAGGAATGCGTCTCTATATCCGATCACAGACGGACTATTCCATATTTCTGAAAGAGTCGAATTCCTAGTGTCACCAAGATAGACATTGGGTTCCTTCAGTAGACTCAAGCATGGACAGACATGCGCGCCGCCCTTATATTGAACGCTTAAGTTGGTCCATGGAGCGAAGCACTTAAGATTTAACGGTGTACGGCCTTTCAAAAATACTGGGCCATTTAAAATGCGATGTTCAGAATCCCTAAACCGCACGTCCAGAGCATGAGTTTGTTCATCGTCGAGAAAGAATCTCAAGTCACTTGATACGAAGGCATGCTTCCCCGATCCCAATCCTGCTAGCTCGAGATCTTCGCGATAATTGGAAGCTAGGATTACTTCAACAACGTTCTCGTCGACGAGTATTTCGACAGTCGTCGGGCCATCATGGCCCCGCCTTGCCCATCCGTGTATTCTCTCTCCGTCGTACAGATCAATGAAACCTTCGAAGTCAAGGTGTGTCACTTCCCAGTTTCCTTCTTTGAACGCCGACTTAGGGCTGCTCCTTCCTTGCCTCTCCTGACTGATAACCCGCGAACGCGGGCCGCCCGATCGGATGATTTCGCAAGCCGCGAATACCGATAACGATCATCGTCTAAGCGACGTCTGCGAGCGCATGGTCCGGGGATTTCTCAAGCCTTACACCTTCATCGCCGCGAGGACGGGGCAGCAGCACTGCGGTTGACCGAATTATGCTGGCCAATAAACGCCTGGACTGTCAATTGCGAGATTTGTTTCGTCAACGTCTGACTCGGGTCGCCAGCCGACGTTGGCACCCGCGCGGCTTTCAGACATTTGGGCAAACGTCTGGGCTGCTCCGGGCGCGGCCGTGAGATTGTCACGCAATGAGAGCATACAACCCCGTTGGCGAGCACGCTGCGATGATGGCGGCTACGTCTGCGAGAGGATGGCGGCGGCTCTTCTGCGGGATTTGGTGGCGGGAGGTTTGGCATGAAGAGGCCCCGCCCGGCGCTGACCGCCCAGCCTGAGATGCCTGCCCAGCCTGAGATGCCTGCCCAGCCGCCGCTCACAGAGGCTGAGCAGCCCAGCCACTGCAGGCTGATACGAATTATGGATGAGATAATCATTGTCCTGCGACAGCAAAATCTCGCCGCCGCCCTCGGGCTCGCCATGCAAGCAGCCCGAGGCGAAGGGCCGCTTGTGGATCATTTCGCCGAACTGGGCCAGCACCGTCACGAAGGCTACCGAGCCGCCCCGGTGAAAGCTGGGGCGGTTTAGCGTTTGCCGCCGCCAAACCGCTGTGGCCGCGGGTGTAGCCGACAGGCACTGGATCAGGTGGCGGTTCGGCTGGGTTACGGCACCAGATGCATGTCGCCAGCGCGCTGCGGCGGGAGCTTGATCGCCAGCATTTTCAACCTGTCACTGCCTGAGACCGAACCCGCATGGACGGTGCCTTTGGGAATGATGATCAGGTCGCCGGCACGGATTTGCCGCTGCTGGTCACCCAACCAAGCCGTGCCGCTGCCGGCGATGATGTACTGGATCTCATTGGCGTCACTATGGGTGTGACGCGGAACGTCGCCGCTTTGGATAGCGATGGTGCCTTCGGGCTGCACCACCAGTGTGCGGGAGCGCAGCGTGCCAATATTGGGCACGAGATCGCCAATCTCGGCATCGGTCATGGCGCCAAGATTGATGATCTGCGGCTGCAGCGCAGATGCCTGCGATTGGGCATGGGCCACGGGCGCGACATTGCTGGCGAGCAACCCGGCCGCAAAGGCCAGTGGGATGGCGGCGATCAAGATAGCCTGACGCATAGTGACCTCCTGTGTGGCGTCCCGTGCGGATTGACAGGCAAGCACGGTGTTTCGCGGGACATTCCACCGACTATTCGGCAACTCGTTCCGCGGAACAAGCTAGCTCTTTTCCGGCACGCCCGGCCGGAAAAACGTGGCCGTTGCCTGGACAGCGCCTGCGCAGGGTTAGGCCGGGCCGGAGTTGATCGACCGAATCGACGATCCCCGTGCGCCACCGCCGAGTGACGCGCCGGCCGGGCAGGATCCGGCCTAGCCGACCGCACAGAGCAGATGTCGGGTTCGATGCCCCCTATTCCCTCTATGTCCTATGGGGTTCACGTCACGCAAAATACATTTTCTGCCATGACGGCGGGGGGAGCATTCCGGCCTTGTTCCGCACCGTCTATGCCGTCAAATTGCCGTATGGCGCCAAGTGAGACGACCTCGATACAGCCTAATGCGTTGATTTGATTGGTATCCCGTACCGGATTCGAACCGGTGTTAGCGCCGTGAGAGGGCGCCGTCCTAGGCCTCTAGACGAACGGGACAGCCGTGGCGGGGCAGGTGGGCCTCGCGCCGAGCGCGGGTTCTAGTGCAGGTGGCCGGCAACATCAAGGCGCTTTTCCTTGCTGCTTTCTGGCGGCGGCGCGGGTGCCGGTGCGGCAGGCGTCGGAGCAGAATCGGACTTCGTCCCAGGTGCTTGCCCATTTCTTGCGCCAGGTGAAGGCGCGGCCGCAGGCGGCGCAAGGTTTGGTGGGCAAATCTGCCTTCTTGCGCATGGCTGCCATCAGGGGGTGAGGCCTGCGTGCAGCAGGATCTGGCCGGTGCGCAGGTCGAGCGCCACCAGGCGGTCGGGTCCGCCGCCTTGCAGGAGCAGCACCACGCGGTCGCCGGCTGCGGAAATTTGCGCGATGTGGGTGCCGGGGGGTTCCTGCAGAAGGCTGGTTTCCATAAGCGCCTGCATGGGTTTCGGGCCGGCCATGCGGCCGACGATGGTGGCCACCAGCACCACGACACCCACGACAATCATGAGCCCCATCACCACGACCAGAATTTTCAGTCCCCGCATGCGGCTCTCCCGTTCGGCGTCACCCCTGACATTTGCCGTCAGGACGCGCTATCAGCCGTCGATGTCATCCCAAAACAGCGCCGAGACAAGGCTGCAATCCGTGCGTGCCCCCGCCGAGGCCGAGGGCCAGCGGGTGGATCGGTTCCTGGCCGAGGCCTGGGGCGAGATGTCGCGCTCGCGGCTCAAGCAGTTCATCGAGGAAGGCCGGCTGCAGCGCGACGGCGTTGCGGTGACACAACCGGCCGAGGCTGTGCGGGCCGATGCGACCTACACGCTGACCCTGCCCCCGCCGGTTGCGGCCCAGCCGCAGGCGCAGGCGATCGCCTTCGACATTCTATACGAAGACGGCGACCTCATCGTGCTCGACAAGCCGGCGGGACTGGTGGTGCATCCGGCACCGGGCAACGAGGACGGCACCTTGGTGAACGCGCTGCTGGCGCATTGCGGCGACACGCTGCCGGGGATCGGCGGTGAACGGCGGCCGGGGATCGTGCACCGGCTGGACAAGGACACCTCCGGCGTGATGGTGGTGGCCAAGACCGAGCAGGCGCTGGCCGTGCTGTCGGCGGCCTTTGCCGCGCGCGACCTGGACCGCGCCTATCTGGCGCTGTGCTGGGGGCTGCCCAATCCGGCGCAGGGCGACATCGAAGGGGCGATCGGGCGCGATCCGCGCGATCGCAAGCGGATGGCGGTGGTTTCGCGCGGCGGCAAGCACGCCTTGACACATTACCGCATGCTCGGCGCCGCGGGGGCCGCGGTGAGCCTGCTGGAATGCCGGCTGGCGACCGGGCGCACCCATCAGATCCGGGTGCATCTGGCCACCGCC
>Ga0209067_10002395_pt1 | contig 11119 bp, 9 predicted proteins | sample ColStrG_CSR_2013_FD_187199 | JGI IMG/M metagenome (GOLD analysis project Ga0209067, IMG submission 187199) | Freshwater sediment microbial communities in response to fracking from Pennsylvania, USA - Cold Stream Run_MetaG_CSR_2013 (SPAdes)... | ecosystem: Environmental > Aquatic > Freshwater >... | reverse complement strand
CTTGCCGTCGACGATCACCGGCGCTTCGCTGCGGCCGGCCGAGCGGCGGAGCAGGTATTCGGTGGCCGTGGCAATGTCCTTCTGGCTGACCGCCACCGGCTGCCGCGCCGGCGGCTTGGGCGGGGGAAGGCCGATGGACCCCACCGACCCGACCGCATTGGTGGGCGCGGCGGGCACGGCGCCCAGGCGTGGGCTGCCGCGGCCCGTGGATTTGGTGGGCGCCGGCTTCGCGGCTGCCTTGACGGGCGCCAACGGAGGCGCCTTGCCGGCCTTGGCTGCCGGCGCCGGCTTCGCTTCCTTGGCGGCCTTGGCAGGAGCCGGCGCAGTCTTCTTGGCTGCCGGCTTGGCAGCTACCTTGGCAGCGGATTTGTGTGCTACCGACGTAGTCGACTTGCCCGCCGCCTTGGGCGTGAGCTTGGCGGGGCGCTTGGCAGGTGTCTTTGCCGTCTTTGCCGCTCCCGCGGACTTTGCGGGCGCCTTGGATTTCGTAGCCATCGATCAACCTTTCCTACCGCACGTGTGCGCGGCGTTGCGGGGTGCTGCTGAAGCCAGCATCAGCGAATCAGGCACGATTCGAGACCCTGGACAAAAATTTCCTTGGGCAGATTGCGCCCGATGAAAACCATCCTGCTTGATGGTGTATCGCGGCGCTCCCAGGCGCGCCCCGGCTCTACGCCCATCAACATGTGCACGCCCTGCAGGATCATGCGTCGCCCCGACCCGCGAACGAAAAGCACGCCTTTATACCGAAGCAGGTCGGGTCCGTAAACCTGAATGAAGGCACTCATGGTTTCTTCCAGCCGGCGGGCATCGAAGGGCCGCTCCGACGTGAAAAGAAACGCCTTGATTGCGTCGTCATGGTGATGATGGCCATGGCCTTCTTCATGGCCGTGCTCATGATCGTGACCGCAATCCGGGCCGTGCACGTGACCTTCTTCCTCGTGGTGATGGTTGCCGTGGTCATGCCCGTGATCGTGCTTGCCGGACGCTTGACGGTCGCGCCGGGCATCCGGGTGTTCGGCCGCCAGGAAATCAGGGTCCAGTTCCAGCACGGAGTTCAGGTCGAAACCGCCAATATCGAAGATCTCGCCAACGGGTACTTGCCCCATGTGCACGGTGCGTATGGGGGCGCGCGGATTCATGCGCACCAGCCGGTCGCGCAGTGAGCTGACCTCGTCGGGGTCCACAAGGTCCGTCTTGGACATCAGGATACGGTCGGCAAAGCCCACCTGGTTCTGGGCCTCGGTCTGCGTGTCCAGTGTCTGGTGGCCATGCTTGGCGTCAACCACGGTGATCACGCCGTCGATGCGGTAGCGCGTGCCCACGGCCTCGTCGACAAAGAACGTCTGGGTCACGGGCCCGGGATTGGCCATGCCCGTGGTCTCGATCACCACGCGGTCGAAGGAGATGGTGCCCGCAGCCCGCTTGTCCCACAACTCGCCCAGGATGCGCGCCAGGTCGCCCCGCACCGTGCAGCAGACGCAACCGTTGTTCATCTCGACGATCTGTTCCCCGGCATCGCGCACCAGCAGTTCGTTGTCGACGCTTTCGGGTCCGAATTCGTTCTCGATCACGGCGATGCGGTGGCCGTGCGTTTCACTGAGGATGCGGTTGAGCAGGGTGGTCTTGCCGGCGCCCAGGAAGCCGGTGAGGACAGTCACGGGGATCAAGCTGCGTGCGCCGGCTTTTTCCGCCGACCGGTCCGTTGCTGCATTGCTGCGCTTGTCCGCCACGTTCTGCTCCACCTTCCGATGGTTGATTGAATGTCCGGCTGCAATCCCGGCTGAAACCTTTGCTGCAATCCCGCTGTGCAATCCCCGCTGTAAACCCCGCCGCAAACCTTACTGCAATCGCCGCCTGCTGCCGGGCCCCCGGCTTGCTCGCTTGCGTGGAATCCGGTGCCGGGAAGGGCTACGCCGCGCAGGCAGGCCACCCGTGTCGCGCCGGGCTGCCAATATCAGGCGCTTCGGCGGGGAAAAAATTGCGGGGCGCGAAGTGTAGACCAAATTTCCGCCGCAGGGCGGGCCCCCGCTGGCAGGAAAAAGTTGTTGAGAATCAATCGCCGGCGACCGGCTGGTGGGTAAATCCGGCGCCGTTGCGGCCTGGGTGGCTGCGTTCCAGCGCTACGCGCGCTCCAGCAGCAGACCCTTGAGGTATTCGCCTTCCGGTTGCGTGACCAGCGTTGGATGGTCCAGACCTGCGCCCAGGCGTCCGCGCAGGTAGCAGTCGATGCCCGAATCGATGACCGCACTGGCCACGATCTTCTGGAAAAGATCGACCTCGATGGCGCCCGAGCACGAGAAAGTGAGCAGGCTGCCGCCCGGTTGCAGCAGCCGCAGCCCCCCCAGGTTGATGTCCTTGTAGGCCCGAGCGGCGCGGTCCACCTGGTGCTGGTTCGTTGCGAACTTGGGCGGGTCGAGCACCACGAAGTCGAAACGCTCACCCTGGTCGCGCAACTGGCGCAACTGCTCGAAGACGTCGCCGCATATCCAGTGCAACGCTTGCGCCGCTGCGCCGGTAAGGCCGTTGAGTTCCGCATTGCCGCGGGCCAGCGCCAGTGCGTCCGCCGACGAGTCCACGGATATGACCTCCGCCGCGCCCGCGCGGGCCGCGGCCAGGCTGAACCCACCGGTGTAGCAAAAGCAGTTGAGTACCCGCGGCCCGCGGCCGTGGCGCTGGACAAAGCCCTGCACACGATCGGCCAGGGCGCGCCGGCTGTCGCGCTGATCCAGGTAAAAGCCCGTCTTGTGGCCGCGGCGGATATCCACCGCGTACTGCACACCGTGTTCGTGGATGCGCACCACCTCGGGCGGCGCCGGTCCGCGCAGCACGCCGCCCGAGGAGGACAGGCCCTCGCGGGTGCGCAGGGCCGCATCGGAGCGGTCGAACACCGTGGCGCAGCCCGTGGCGGCGCACAGTGCGTCGAGCAGGGTTTCGCGATGGCTGTCCACGCCGGGGGCCTGGATCTGCACGACCAGCGTGTCGTCATAGCGGTCAGCGACCAGGCCGGGCAGGCCATCGGCCTCGCCAAAGACCAGCCGCGCCGCGTTGGTGGATCCCCAAAGGCCGAGTCGTCGCGCCACGGCGGATCGCACGCGCTCACCCAGCCAATCGGCATCGATCACATCGGCCTCGCGGTAGCTCCAGCAGCGGGCGCGGATTGCGGACCCGGGCGAGTAGGCCGCCCATGCCAGGAAGCGCCGATCGCTGCCGCGCACGTCCACCAGCGCGCCATTGGCCGGCGTGCCGATCACCTGGGCAATGGCAGTGGCATAGATCCAGGGATGGCGCCGCTGCAATGATTTTTCCTTGCCGGCCTTGAGCAGCACGCTGCCGCCAGACGCCGTCGTCGTCGCCATCGTTACGGCGCTGACGCCGGCTCCGCGGGCACCAGTGCCGCGCTCGCCAGCTCGCCGATCCGCGCGAGCACGGCGGTTCCCAGATTGGCGTCGAAGCGTGCCGGGTCCGACGACCCCAGGGCGATCAGTCCGAATGGCGCTGCGTCGCCCGCACGCAAGGGAATTGCCGCGGCGCTGCGCGCGTTGGACCAGCTGTCGGCCAGGCCCTGCAGTGCGCCCAGGTCGAGGCCGGTGCCACACACGGGCGCGGGCAGGCTCGCCGCCCACCGTGCCGCGGCCGCGTCGTGGCTGGCCGGCGCCGCACCCCAGATGCGCACTTCCGCAAGGGGAACGCCGAACACCTGCTTGAGCGCGTCGGCTGCCACGGCGGCCATGCGGTCGCGATGCGGCTGGACCAGCAGCGCCTTGCTCCATTCGACGAGGTGGCGCGCCAGCACGTCGTTGTCGCGGCCAATGCGCAACAGCTCCGACAGACGCGACTCCAGGGTCTTGACGCGTTCGCGCAGCAGCGCGGCCTGGCGTTCCACCAGCGATACGGCCTTGCCCTCGTGCGGATCGGGCAGCAGCAGCTCGGTGAAGAGTTCGGGGTGCCGGACGAAAAAATCCGGGTTGTCGTTCAGGTAGCGAACAACATCGTCATCACTCATGGCGCGCTCCGCACGGCCGGACCGTATACGCGCAAGCGCAGGTCAGGCGGACGCAGCGCCCGCGTGTGCTGGTCATGATCACAGTTCGATTTCCCCTTCGAACACCTTTACGGCCGGACCGGCCATGCGCACGGGCGCCACCGCCGCGGTATCTCCCGCCCGGCGGCCCCAATGTCGATCCTGCGCGGCGTCGTCGGCGCGGCTAGAGGCGGGCCGGTTCGGGCCACCCTCGCGGTCTTCCCATTCGATGCGCAAGTCGCCACCACGGGCGTGCACCAGAACCGGCGAATCGAGCAGGCCCATGCGCATGCCGGTAACCACCGCGGCGCAGGCGCCGGTTCCGCACGCGAGGGTCTCGCCGGATCCGCGCTCCCATACGCGCAGGCGCACCGTGTTGCGGTCGAGGATCTGCACGAAGCCGGCGTTGCAGCCATTGGCAAAACGCGGGTGCTTCTCGATGAGCGGCCCCAATACCTCCACCGGCGCCGTCTCCGCGTCGGCCACGACCTGGACCGCGTGCGGGTTGCCCATCGATACGATGCACACCGATACTTCGCGGTCCGCAACCGCCAGCGGCCACATTTGCGCTCCACCGTGGTGTTGCGGCGCGAGCCCTTGCGTGTCGAATCCCGAGGCCTGCGGACGGAAATCCGGCGGCCCCATGTCCACACTGACCGTACCGTCCTCTTCCAGGCGCGGTTCGATAAAACCGCCGGCCGTTATGACGCGGATGACCGGGCGCCGGGTCAGGCCCAGCTGGTGCACGAACTTGACGAAGCAGCGCGCGCCATTGCCGCACTGCTCCACCTCGCCGCCGTTGGCATTGAAGATGCGGTAACGAAAATCCGCGCTGGCGTCTGGCGCGGCTTCCACCACCAGTATCTGGTCGGCGCCAACGCCAAAACGGCGGTCGGCGAGGTGACGCAGCGTGGCTGGCGTCAGGTCCAGGGCCTGACGCACGCCGTCGAGCATCACGAAATCGTTGCCCGCTCCCTGCATCTTTGTGAATCGAATTTTCATGCGGGCATTATCGCTCATGCGTGCGCGCGGCCCGCGTGAGCCTTGGCCGGCACCCCAGGCTCAGCCGTAGATCCCGGCTGCGCCCGGAGGGCGTGTCTTGAAGCGGCGATGGGTCCACAGGTATTGCTCGGGCATGCGCAAGACCCAGCGTTCGATCTCGCGGTTCATGCGGGCCGTGTCCTCTTCGACGGACGCGCCGGGAAAATCCTGCCACGGTGCCTCCAGGTGGACGACGTACCCTTCAGCCGTCTGCTCCGTGACGGCCATCATGACGCGTGCCCCGGTGCTGCGGGCCAGCCGCGAAACCATGGGCAGGGTGGCCGCGGGCACGCCGAAAAATGGCACGAAGATGGAGTTGACACCGCCGATGTCCATGTCCGGCAGGTAGTAGAACGGCAGGCCGTCGCGCAGCGCCCGAAGCGCGGTGCGCAGATCGAAGCCGCGCTTGGCGATGAGCACCGGCTCGTTGAAGCGCGCGCGCCCGACGCGCAGCTTCTCGTCCCACACCGGATTGGACTGCGGCGCGTACAGCGTTGCCATGCGCCGTTCGGTGGTCAGCCGCAAGCCGCCCGCATCCAGCCCCACGAAGTGCGGCGAAAGCAAGATGAGCGGCGCTCCAGCCGCCGCTTCCAGGTGCTCGGCGCCTTCCACGCGGACAAACTGCCGCAGGCGCGCGGCGTCGCATTGCCACAGCACGCCGTAATCGAGCAGGCCGCGGGCGACATGGCGGAACATCCGTCGCGCGATGCGCCGGCGTTCCGTGCCGGTCATCTGCGGAAAGCAGGCGCGCAGGTTGGCATCGGCGATGCGCCGGCGCCTTGCCACGGCCAGCCAACCCAGGTCGCCGATGACCGCCGCCATGGCCATGCGCAGCGCCCGCGGCCAACCCGCGCTGGCCGTGATGATGGCCACCCAGGCGTGGGCAACGGCGCGGTACAGAGGGTTCATGCCGGCCTCATCGGGGTCCTATTTCACGGTGAAATCGCGTTCACCGCGGGCGTGGCCGGCGGTGGATCGCCCGCTTGCGGGGGCGCCGCGACACCGGGCGGCCGCTTGTAACGGTTGTAGCTCCACAGGTACTGCTCAGGGCAGCGCAATATGACGTGTTCCATCGCCGCGTTGATGCTTGCCGCATCGGCCTGAGGATCTCCCGTGAGCCTCGCCTCCAGGGGCTGCCAGTGGATGCGGTAGCCGGCGCCGCGTGGCAGGCGCTGCGCGTAGACCAGCACGACCAGCGCGTCGTGGGCGCACGCCAGGCGGGCCGGCAGCGTCATCGTGAAGGCCGGGCGGCCGAAGAATGGCGCCCACACGCCTTCGCCGCGCGACGGCACCTGGTCCGGCAGCAGGCCGACGATCCCGCGGTTGCGCAGGGCGCGCAGCATCAGTCGCACCCCGTGCAGATCGGCGGGCGCCAGCAGCAAGCCGTGGCGGATGCGCGCCTGCTCGAAGAGCGGCCGCAGGCTGCTCTTGCGGGGCACGCGATACAGCGCCAGCATGGGCCGCGCCCGGCCAGCCGCGCCGGTCATGTGGTGTTGTGCGATCACCTCGAAGCAACCCAGGTGCGGCGTGAGCATCAGGATCGCGCGGTCCTGGCGCAGCAGGTCGTCGATCACGCCGGGGTTGGCGGTCTGCACGCGCGCCTGGATCTGCTCGGCCGTCGCGGTCCAGACCCAGGCCAGCTCGAGCGCTTGACGGCCACCTTCGGTTATCGCGCGGTGCAACACGCGGCGGCGCCCGGCGGGTCCCGCGGCCACGTTGGCGGGCAGGTTCTCGGCGATCCGGCGCCGGTAGGAGGGCGACAGCCCGTAGACCACCCAGCCAAGCACGCCACCCAGGGCGTGCAGCGCCCGCAGCGGCAGCAAGCCCAATAGCCGGAAGGCGGCGATCAGCATGGCGCGCGTGCCGCGGGGGCGGTGCCTCGGGCGCAAGCCGACGGTGTCGTGTGGGGTGGCAGCATGGCAAGGCGCGATAGTACTGACGAATATCAAACAAGGAACGCCGGCTGCGCCACCGGTGACCGGCTGGCCAGCGGGCGATCGCTTATACTGCGCGCACGGAACGCCGGTTTAATGGTCAACTTGCAGGGCGCTTCGGGCGGGCAGCATGAGCTGCCGGCGGAAACATCTGCTAAAGCGTCACCCGCCATAGCGGCCATGGGGCGCAGTTTGACCCGGGAGTTCACATGGCAGGCGATTTTCTCTTCACCTCCGAATCGGTTTCGGAAGGGCACCCCGACAAGGTGGCCGACCAGATTTCGGACGGCATACTCGACGCAATCCTCGCGCACGATCCGCGCGCCCGTGTGGCAGCGGAAACCCTGGTTACCACCGGCCTCGTGGTGCTTGCGGGCGAGATCACCACCCATGCCATCATCGACTACCCCGGAGTAGCCCGCGAGGTCATCAAGCGCATCGGCTACGACAACAGCGATTTTGGCATCGACTACAAGGGCTGCGCGGTGATGGTCTGCTACGACCGGCAGAGCCCGGACATCGCGCAGGGCGTTGACGAAGGCAAGGGCCTGGATCTGGACCAGGGTGCCGGCGACCAGGGTCTCATGTTCGGTTTTGCCTGCGACGAGACCCCGGAACTCATGCCGGCCGCCATCTATTACGCCCACCGGCTCGTGGAGCGCCAGGCCGATTTGCGCCGCGACGGCCGCCTGCCGTGGCTGCGGCCCGACGCCAAGTCCCAGGTGACGCTGCGCTATGTCGATGGCAAGCCGCACTCGATCGACACCGTGGTTCTCTCCACCCAGCACGATCCCGATATCGCCCACGAAGCGCTCGTCGAGGCGGTGATCGAGGAGATCGTCAAGCCGGTGCTGCCCCAGCAATGGCTCAAGGACACCAAGTACCTCATCAACCCCACCGGCCGTTTCGTCATCGGCGGCCCGCACGGTGACTGCGGCCTTACCGGGCGCAAGATCATCGTCGACACCTATGGTGGCGCGTGCCCGCACGGTGGCGGCGCTTTTTCCGGCAAGGACCCCACGAAGGTCGACCGCTCCGCCGCGTATGCCGCCCGCTACGTGGCCAAGAATATCGTCGCCGCCGGGCTGGCGAGCCGCTGCCAGGTGCAGGTGAGTTACGCCATCGGCTATTCCAAGCCGATCAACATCACCGTGAACACCGACGGCACCGGCAAGGTCGGCGATGACGTGCTGGCACGCCTCGTCACCCAGCACTTCGACCTGCGGCCCAAGGGCATCGTCCAGATGCTCGACCTGCTGCGCCCCATCTACGGCAAGACCGCCGCCTACGGCCACTTTGGCCGCGACGAGCCGGAATTTTCCTGGGAGCGTCTCGACAAGGCTCCAGCGCTGCGCGAAGCGGCCGGCCTCAAGGGCTGAGAAGTCCCGGCAGGGCCTGGGGTCGGGGCATGATCGATCGGTATCCGGCGATTCACAACCTGACCCCGTGGCCTCACACCGGCAACTGCAAATAGCCGTCACGCGAAAGTCACGTCCGACCCCCTGAATTGCGGGTGTTTTACCGGCCAATTTCCGTGCGCGGCAGGGGGTTGACTGCGTGCCGGACCGGTGCAGGCCGTCGTATACTCACGTTTGCTTCGAGGAGCGTTGCGACCGCCGCCCGTGATGGGATGGCGAGCCAGGCTCGGGGCACGTGGCGCCGCCCGGCGCTGCGGCGGTAACGGCGCTCGCGAACCTGCCTTTTCATGAAAGGAGGCGCGAGATGAGCGCCGTGCCAAAAGACCAGAAATTCACCGACTACATCGTTGCCGACCTTGCCCTCGCCGATTGGGGCCGCAAGGAAATCTCCATTGCCGAAACCGAAATGCCCGGCCTCATCGCCATACGCGACGAGTACGCGGCAACGCAGCCGCTGCGCGGCGCGCGCATCACCGGTTCGCTGCACATGACCATCCAGACCGCGGTGCTCATCGAGACGCTGCAGGCCCTGGGTGCCCAGGTGCGCTGGGCGTCGTGCAACATCTACTCCACGCAAGACCACGCCGCGGCAGCCATCGCTGCCGCCGGCACGCCGGTGTTTGCCGTCAAGGGCGAAACCCTGGCCGAGTACTGGGACTACACCCACCGTATATTCGAATGGGCCGATGGTGGCTATAGCAACATGATCCTGGACGATGGCGGCGACGCCACGCTGCTGCTGCACCTGGGCGCCCGTGCCGAGACCGACGCAAGCCTGCTTGCCCATCCCACCAGCGAGGAAGAAACCGCGCTGTTCGCTTCCATCGCCGCGCAACTCAAGCGTCACCCCAAGTGGTACTCGACGCGTCTTGCCCAGGTAAAGGGCGTCACCGAGGAAACGACCACGGGCGTGAAGCGCCTGTATCAGATGGCCAAGGACGGCTCGCTGAAGTTCCCGGCAATCAATGTCAACGACTCGGTCACCAAGAGCAAGTTCGACAACCTCTATGGCTGCCGCGAGTCGCTGGTCGACGGCATCAAGCGCGCCACCGACGTCATGATCGCCGGCAAGATCGCGGTCGTGTGCGGCTATGGCGACGTGGGCAAGGGTTCGGCCCAGGCCCTGCGGGCGCTGTCGGCCCAGGTCTGGGTCACCGAGATCGACCCCATCTGCGCGCTGCAGGCCGCCATGGAAGGCTACCGCGTGGTCACGATGGAAGAAGCGGCCGACAAGGCGGATATCTTCGTCACCGCCACCGGCAACTTCCATGTCATCACGCATGACCACATGAAGCGCATGAAGAACCAGGCTATCGTGTGCAACATCGGTCACTTCGACAACGAGATCGATATCGCCAGCCTCAAGCAGTACAAGTGGGAGAACATCAAGCCCCAGGTCGATCACATCATCTTCCCGGACGGCAAGCGCATCATCCTGCTGGCCGAAGGCCGCCTGGTGAACCTGGGATGCGGTACGGGCCATCCCAGCTACGTCATGAGCTCGTCCTTCGCCAACCAGGTTCTGGCGCAGATCGAACTCTTCACGCGCACCGCCGAGTACCCCATCGGCGTGTATGTGCTGCCCAAGCATCTGGATGAGAAAGTGGCGCGCCTGCAGCTCAAGAAGCTGGCGGCGACGCTCACCGAGCTCACCGATACCCAGGCGCGCTACATCGGCGTCGAAAAATCCGGCCCCTACAAGCCGGAGCCCTACCGCTACTGAGCCGCGCCAGCAGCCGCCGCGCAAGCCGCGCAGCGGCTGCGGCGGTGCGGTTCGCCGCGCCGCCATGCACGCCACTCGAAACCACGACAGGCGCCGAATGCCCGACGCTCTTTTCAGTGTTGAATTCTCCCCGCCGCGCAACCCCGAAGGCGTGGAGAAACTGCGTGCCACCCGTGCCGAGCTGGCCAGGGTGGCGCCAGCCTTCTATTCCGTGACGTTTGGCGCGGGTGGTTCCACGCGCGACGGCACGCTAGGCACGACGCTCGAGATCCAGCAGGCCGGATTCAACGCGGTGCCGCACATTTCCTGCGTGGCCAGCACGCGCGCCTATATTCGCGAGCTGCTGCAGACCTACCGCGCCGCCGGTATCCGGCATCTGGTCGCACTGCGCGGCGACGCGCCTTCGGGCATGGCCGGCGGCGGCGGCGAATTTCGCTATGCGGCCGACCTCGTCGAGCTGGTGCGCGCCGAGCATGGCGACTGGTTTCATATCGAAGTGGCGGCGTATCCCGAAACCCATCCGCAGGCACGCTCGCCCGCCGAGGACCTGCAGAACTTCGTGCGCAAGGTGCGCGCCGGCGCCGATTCCGCCATCACCCAGTATTTCTACAACGACGAGGCCTACCTGCGTTTCGTCGACGAGGCCGCCCGCCTGGGATGCGACATTCCCATCGTGCCCGGCATCATGCCCATCACCAACTACACGCAGCTTGCGCGCTTTTCCGATGCCTGCGGCGCCGAGATCCCGCGCTGGATACGCCGCCGCCTGGAGAGCTTCGGTGACGATCGCGCGGCCATACGCGCCTTTGGCGCCGACGTCGTCTCCGCACTCTGCGTGCGGCTGCTCGAGCATGGCGCTCCGGGCCTGCACTTCTACACGATGAACGCATCGAGCGCCACGCTCGAGATCTGGCAACGGGCCGGCCTGCCGGTGCCGCGCGCATGATCCAGCTTCGCCGCTCCCCGCTCTGGCTGCCTG
>Ga0209067_10002394_pt1 | contig 11122 bp, 4 predicted proteins | sample ColStrG_CSR_2013_FD_187199 | JGI IMG/M metagenome (GOLD analysis project Ga0209067, IMG submission 187199) | Freshwater sediment microbial communities in response to fracking from Pennsylvania, USA - Cold Stream Run_MetaG_CSR_2013 (SPAdes)... | ecosystem: Environmental > Aquatic > Freshwater >... | reverse complement strand
CAGTGGAAGTACCAGAAACCCGCCGCCAACGTCTTTACGAGCGATCAGTGGAACGGACGAGTTTTGCGAAAAAAGGTACGAGACCACACGCGCACCCACACACACCCACTCAGCACTCTTTTGCGTTTTGAGTCTTTTCAGCTTTTCCCCGAACTCTAAGAGAAAAGAGGCGATGCAACGACGACCCCCATTCACGCTTTCACGGGACTCACGCACCCTTCGTGACGTTGCAACGACGACCCCCATTCACGCTTTCACGGGACTCACGCACCCTTCGTGACGTTGCAACGACGATTCCCATTCACGCTTTCACGGGACTCACGCAACCTCCGTGACGTCACCAAACGATGACGCTCACAATCTTTACGGAACACGTCGACACACGGAACGAATGACGTTCGCACATTGAACCAAGGACGATCACGATCCTTAAGATCTGTTGCGCTTTACCTTCACTCAGACTAATGTTTATAGTTTTGTATGCATACGATTTTCACTTTACATGGCTCCGAACCACGCACGCAACCCTCAATCCTACCGAAAACCAAAAACAAAGTAATTACCACCTCGCAACTCCACGACACTACCCTGCACCACCACCTACAGCGCAATGCCGATCCCACCGATCCCAACGGGAGCCTCCACGATAATCGAAGCCCCCTTGGGACGCTCTTCGCAACAGATCCAAATCTCGCTCTTATCCTTTCCAGCAGTCACCGCCCCACCCGAGACCAAAGCCCAGGCCTTCGACTTCTGCATGGACACACTCAGTCAGCACCGCACCAGTTTTGAATTCGCCGAGCTATCCTCCTTCATCACCAGCCACGTTCCCTGCTCCGACGGGAGCGCTTTTAACCAAGCCGCACAGCTCGGCGCCGAGATGCGCGCCGCTGTCTTCTCCGTGCAGAACCTCCGAGGACGGGGATTCCATGACCACACTACGCGCCGGATTGCCGACGACGAGCTGGAGAAAATCCCAAGCAAGCGGCCTTCTGGTATCGCGTTTGTCACCATCGAAGCGACTATCGACCCTGCTCAGCACCTCCCGCGCGACACCACGCTCGGTACCCTGCGGCCCCTCGTCTTCATATACTCGCTCGCCCTTCCCCAAGAGGAGATCACGATCCCCAATGGTCGCGACGACAAAGACAAGGACCCGTTTGACACACCGCCAAGGAAGATCAAGATAACCGAACTCGAAACCAACACAGATGGTACCTTAATCGCAGGTACTAAGAATGGCACCGACGTCCTTGAGGATTACGAGGAGGACGTCATCGCAAAGCTCTCCCAGGCTGCCATCAAGCGCTTGAAATCGCGGAGCGCACTCAAGAACCCCAAGACCAAAGATGCCCCAACAACGGGGCTCTCCTCCCCGAAGTTTGCGCTCGGCGGGACCCGAAACAATGGTTCCACTATCACGACGTATGCAGGCGACTACCGGTTCCTCGAAAGCCAAGCTGCCTTCGACAGTACATTCCCCTCGCGGACTTTCGAAGGCGCTCAAGCAAAGACCGTTAAAGCAAGCATCGACAGGTTCGTCGGTGAATGTCAGTACTCCGCTTTCACCCAACTCTTGCGCATTGACTACGTTGGATCACTGGACCGTGTCGATATACGCACCGTCAGCAACATTACTGCTCGTATCCGACGGCTCCACATGACCAACCGTGACGACAAAGCATCAGGGAGCATCACCTCAGCAGACGATCTGTTCCACGAATTCCTAAAGCTCGCAAACCTGCTACCACCGGATACGACCCTATGGGGGCTCTGCTTGGCTCACCAATTCCATTCTGCCCTCACGGAGGAATGCCGCAGCAACATGGAAACACGCGATAACTTTCAGCTTCCGAACCCGTCCCTGCTGTTCACAAAAGCTGATCAACTCTCCGCCCTCCGCACCATGCGGCTCAGCGCACGTAACGCGCAGCAACGCATCGACGACATGTTCAAGCAGCAGACACGCTTCATGGCGCAATACCAGAAGATATCGAACAAGAAGTCATCCTCCTTTGCATCACCGACTGACGGATCACAAACCATAGCAGCGAGCCAGAAGACTGTCACGTTCGTCACAGAGGGTGAATCAGCGCATGCAGCCCCACCCACCGACACAACGAAAACCTTTGTCTCGCCTGCCGAAACTATCATCCGCCAACACACCCTGTCACCAGCTGGGCCACCGACCGAACGTACACCGGTAACCACCATCTCAACACCGGATGGTACCTTCCCCGTTAACCCAACCACGGGATACCGGAGCAAGTTCCCGATCGAGTTCAGAGGATGCCTCGGATGCGGCGACCCCAACCATTTCAACTTTCGGGAATGCCCCTTGCGCGCCGACATTCAGCGTAAAACAGAATTCTTCAAGGAACTCCACGCTCATAAGCCCCACGTCAGAGAGCGCAGCGAGCAACGTAAACGCAACAAGCCAGGACCCCCTGCTCAAGTACCATGGACACCGATCCCAGCACCTGCCAACGTACTCAGCTACGCCACCGGGCCGCCACAACCAAGCATGCCTTACTACGGCACCGCACCCGGACAGCCTTTCCCGCCCCAACACGTGGCACATCCGCACTCCATGCCGCAACCCTACAGTTACGCAGCCCTCGGCCACCCGGCACATCTTCCCCCACCCCCGCTCTTCCTGCCTTTGCCACCGATCCCGCTGCCAGACCCCGTGGCTGTCGGCAGCTCGCCACCCCTGCCACCATGGCACACACCACAGCAGCAACCACAACAACCCGATCCGAGCAGCAAGAAACCAAAGTACTTCGTGACGCGAGCGCGCTCATGCTCCTCACGCAGCGCAAACCCGACACCCCTACCCCCCATGCCCATCTGCATTGACAATGGATTCCCTAATCTCACAGTCACCCTCGGCACAGGCGCCAACAGCCTCGAACTGACCGGCCTCTTTGACACTTGTGGGTCACTCAACACGGGCTATTTACCCTTCCATGCATGGATAGCCTCCGAACACCCAGAGTCCGTGGCAGAGTTCCGCCACTTCAACAGCGATGACCCTTTTGAACCAGTCAAGCTAGAAGGAGCAGTCACCGACCCGGCACACATTGACACATCTCAACACGGACTGCTTACAGCTGTCATCCGATACAGGACACCTTATGCCACTCCTGCCGGGAGCCCTATTCTGCTGTCCTTCGCCCTGGGAACTGACGTATCTACAAACACGATCTTCGGCCTCCCAACAATCCTGGCCTTCGAATTCATCATCAACATGAAAACATTCACGGTGTACAGCCCGTGCGTCGATGCACCATTTAACCTCACCCGATCTGCGGGGAGACTCGGCCTTCCTGATGGCATCACGTTCGACCCGGACGTCTTCCGTCGCATGCACGAGGCAGCACTGGTCACCGCGCCTTCCTCTACCACTGCGATGGACGACCTCCCTGATGAGACCTTTGGCCGACTTCACGGCCTTGACGACGTCAGCCAGGGATACCTCAAACGGACGATCACTGCCCAACCCAACTGACACGAGGACAACACCACCACTTCGCCACCGACCATGCTCACCGACACAACCACCACGGCATGCACACTCACCATCCAGACCAACCACAATCGCACACACCAGCACGCAGTTCTGCACACTACCAACCCCCCTACATCTTACGCCATAACCGTTCCACCGAAAGTATGGCGCCCCAAACCATCGAGTCGCTATGTTCCACTGGACTACGGGCATGAATTCGATGAGAGCCTCTTTGTAAGCCCGCGCTTTGGCAGGACCCTTCAACGCACCACGACAGGGATTGACCTTCCCCCTCGTGACGACATCCGTCTATGGGACCCCACCATCGACCACCACGAGTTTGCCCGTGTCATCCGGATCCCTGACGACCTCGCCGCCGACCTTCGCGAAGAACTCGTGTCTATCCTCCACGACAACTGGGACTGTTTCTATGCAGAAGGAGTCCGGCGACCCGTCCGTGGCTTCGAGTTTCTCATCGACACAGGGGCCTCGCAACCTGTCGCCTGCAGAGCACCAAACTACGGAATCCACGAAGGAAGGATCATGCAGGAACATATTAACGACCTGCTCCATAATGGCTGGATCCGTAGTTGCGGCGGCGGGTGGTGCTCGAAGATCGTCTTAGCACCGAAGCCACACCAGGAAGATATAATCGATATTAAAGACTTCGTTTGGCGTTTTTGCGTCAATTACCGACCCCTCAACACTGTAACGAAGACCTTCGATTATCCGATCCCGAGATGCGACGACGCCCTGGACAACTTCGGGGACTCGAAAGGTCAACTGTATTTTATCAGTGTCGATGGGAAGGCAGGTTACCACCAGATCAGTGTCAAAACGGATGACCAGGAGAAACTTGCCTTCATCGGACCCGACATGGAGAAATACTGCTACGCTGTCATGCCCTTCGGGCCGAAGAATGCCCCAGCCGTATACACGGCGATGATGAGGATACTGAAGTCCGAGTATGATGCACTGTTTATGGAGAGACACCCTGGGTTCGTATCCATCGTCGGGAATAAGAACATCATGGACGACACCCTGTTATGGTGTACACGCCCAATGGTATGCCTTCACTACTTCCGCTGCGTGTGCGAGATCTTCAAGAAATACCGTCTATCGTTCAACCCGAAGAAGTGCGACTTCTTCAAACAGCGATTCGAATGGCTTGGCCATGACATGAGACCACTCGGGAATAGTCCGGCTGAATCCAAGTTTGACCTCATTAATGACTGGCCACGACCAACGTTCGCTCAGTCACTCTCATCCTTCATAGGGCTGGTTACATTCTACAACAAATACATCCCCCTGTATGACCAACTCAGCCGCCCCCTTCGGGAACTCTCTAAGGAATTCCACCGACGATCGATTCCTGCCTCGCGATGGACCCAACCCCTCCTCGACCTGTTCCACGAAATGAAACAGGCTGTCACGAACGATCCTTGCCTCGCGCGTTTCGACGAAGCCCTACCGATCTTCCTGAAAACAGACTGGTCGAAAACAGGAATGTCGTTTATCGTCATGCAGCCAGCAGACGACGAAGCATCGCGTGCGGCACTTGCCCTACTAACCGATGGAGGACCAAACAGATTCGATGAACTCATGTCCGGACCCCGCCTGCGACCCGTCCGCTTCGGGTCCCGTCGGTGCTCTGAGCGCGAACAGCATTTTCACTCCTTCGTCGGGGAAGCCGTCGCAGGACGGTGGGCCATCGGACAGAACAGAAAGTACATCTGGGGAGCCCACTTCTACTGGATGTGCGATTGTAGTTCCCTGAAGGAACTCTTTGACTACTCGGGTGACATTCACCAAATATGCCGCATCGCCCAAGAACTGCTCGGCTATAACTTCACATTTGTCCACCGCCCCGCTCGCATGATGCGCGACGTCGACAGCCTCAACAGGTTCTACGACCCTTTGATAGGACAGTATGAGATTGGGGTTGCCGATCGAGCGCACGCTGACAGGGCAGCAAGGCCCGGCCCATACAATGCTGCACACTTCCCCGCATTCGCACTAAAATGCCCGGACACAACCCATGCTGCACTTCACACACCGACGTCGGTCGCACTATCCGCAGTTACCCCTCATGTGCCACAGGACCAGACCCACCACCTCACCACGAACTACCCCATCACCTGGTCACGGATGACCTCCACGAACACATCAACCACGCTCCGCAACGCCTCCTTCGACCTCCTGCTGCAGAGCCGACCACCAGGTTGGATCTCAGTCGGATCGAGATCGGGGAGCTTAGCCTCCAGCTTCCTTTCGCTTAGCCAGGAGATGACCACGATGCAGTCGCTCCTCGTCGAACAGACACCTGCTGATTGCGCCATCTGCCGAGTCACCACTCCCTTCGCCACCATTGCATGCCTTCCGCTTCCTCAGCTACTGCAGCTGATCACGGCGAACGACACACCATTACCAACAGCTGCGGCAGGGACACACGGACACCCTGACACGGCGGCAGTATCAGGATTTCTTCACGACAAGCGCGGAGTCGCTGGCATAGACATCCACGGACCCTGCGGCACGACCGACCACCAACTAGAATGGCTAACGACGGCACTAGCCTTGATCGCCTCGCTTCTACCACAACCACAATTTAAATGCTTGGTTCTGTCCACCCCTCTTTCAGAAGATATCCACGACGGGTCAGCTTTATCCACCAAACTGGTGCTCGACCCATCACTGCGTGATAAGTGGAGCCTGCAGTGCGGCCCCACTTCCTCCGTCTTCTACGGCGACAGCGTGCACGCACGCCGCTGGATCGCGATTGGTCTCCGCAACACCACAGGAACTGAGCGCCAAGCGAACTTCCCGCCAGTTGTTGATGACCATTCACCCCTTTCAGCGTGTCTTGATGGACGGAACAACGTACGAGCACAGAGCCTCTTCACCTTCCGCAACGACCAGGCCATGTGGAACCCACCATCACCTCCACACCTCACGGACAACATTTTCCCGCGTACGTTGTTCACCGTAACGACTGACGCTGGCACCGACAAGCCGATCTTTGTTCAGAACCCCGACTGCTCTGCCCCGGAACCGTGTTCCAGACATGACGGAACCGCCTTCCAACGAAGTTTCGGCATACCGTTTACAGACGCCTTTGGAATCAACAGTGTACGACCCGCAACTGAGCAAGAAATCTTAATGACCTATTCATTTCCGATCACCGCCATCCAGCAACTCGACGATCAGCGCCTCCTCTCTGCTGCCGTCGATCGGGTGCAAGCAGGACTACCATTCCGCATCGCAGCAGCACTTGCCCGTCACATCTTCGAGCATTCTACAGCCTTTCCATGCTCCATGAACTCGCTATCCAGCCGCGAGAGCGTAGTCCACTGTATGGCGTACAGCCCGCGACCCATGCCCACCACCGACACTTGGTCCTCAGCATATGCAGAGGACCCTGAGACGCAGGCGATCATTGCACGCCTGAAGAGCGAAGTGCCGACCCAGTGGAGCAAGGCGACACTCGCTACCGTCGACTCCGGCTTCCGAGAATACCTTCGCACCGGCAACGCAGCCCTCGTACACAACAGGCTCGTCCTCTACCAGCAGTTAGGCGATGACGACCAACGGCTGATGCTGATCGTCGTCCCTCGACAACTGCGCCGGGACATCTTCTCCGCCTACCACGCATCGCCAACGGCCGGCCACATGAGGGCCTTCAAGACACTTCATCGGCTGCGAACCCGATTCTTCTGGCCTAAACTCCGCACCGACGTCATGAACTGGTGCAGCCAATGCGCCCACTGCATCGCGACCTCGAACAGCGTCCGTCGGCATAGCGAGCTGATGTTCTCATGGCCCATCAGCACACCATTCTTTATCCTGCACGTAGATTTATGGCAGCCAGGCAAAACGACAGCACGCGACTCCGGCAACACCCATTTACTTGCTGCTATGTGCGATTTGACTGGCTTTGTCGTAGCACACTCAGTCCGTGACATCACAGCGGAGGGTCTCGCAGGCACCTTCATGCAAGAGATCCTTTTGAAAGTCGGCCTCTGCGGTCTTGTGGTCGTCGACGCAGCGAGTTCCTTCCTCAGCGTGTTCGAACAGATGTGCACGGTGCTAGGGCTTCGCTTCCACCCTGCCGCACGCGGCAACCACAAAGCAGTGAGCGTGGAACGATTCTTCAGGTTTCTCAATAAGGCCGTCACTATCGCAGCGAACGACAGAAATACGAACCAAGTATTTGTGGAGACAGCCCAGTGCGCGGCCTACGCCTGGAACAGCAGCTGCATCGATGGAACCGACATCGTTAGGAGCGTCGTCGCAGTCGGCCGCGAGTTCAAGTTTCCCCTCGACATAACCCTGCAACCACCACCCATTCCCATCGACAGCGACGTCTTCTCCGTTCACTCCTTCCTTCGCTTAGCCCAGAGTCAATCGCAATTCGCTCTGGAAACTCACAAATACCTGACCGCAGAGCGACGAACTTACCACCGCGAGCGGGTCAACGAGTCACGCAAACAGCAACTCTTCCAGCTGCACGACATCGTCATGGTCAGGGTAGCTGTCCAGAGCCAAGCACGAACCAATCGAGTCGCGAAGCTCACATACCGTCTCCGCGGACCATACGAGATCGTTGAGGTGACAGGGCACGGCGCCTACCTCCTTCGAAAGCTCAACAACCAGGATGGACCCACACTCAAGTACCACGCTGAAGACATCTCGCTCTTACCCCCTGCCATCCGACCAGTAGAACCTCTCGACGGACCAGATTTACGGTACATGAACAACGCCCATGCGCCGATCCCCCACCCCTTAAAGAATGCCTTCAACATCAAGCTGTACAACGACATGTGGTTCTCCGAACCACTCGACACCTTCCCGCCCAAGCTCTCCGCGCTCGAGCAACGGACATTCGAACGAGCCACAGAACTGCAACACACAGCAGCCTCTCCACCACTACCACCCGCGACCTGCGACATTCCCATTGTCGCAGCAGACCTCCCAACCGAAGTGAATGCAGCCTCGCCACCAAGCCTCGCCGATGCAATCCAGCACTCAGTGGACCGACTCTTCTTCGTCAGATACACCCCTGACGGAACACTGCGATCGCGTTGGTACCTCGTGACCGTCGACCTCCAGCAGACAGCAGCAGAAATCCGTTGCGGCAACCCGCACGAGACAGGACGGTACTACGTTCACTTCCTCGCCCGACACCCAGCAGACAGCGACGAAACCGACCCACAGGCACGGTGGTGGCCGGAATGGCACGAATATAGGACAGACAAGGATGGTACCATTGACTACGGCGCTCGCTACCTTGTCGTCCCCAACCGCATCCCTGCCGCTGACAAGTACATTGCTTGGGCTGACAGCGTGAACTTGTGTGATACAAACACACGCCTTCTTGGACCGTTTAATTTCCAAGACCCATCGCTGAATCCGCCCGGACGCTCGCCATCCTACCGCCAATATATCCCAACGGTTATTTGGGCCCAGCTGGCAGAATTATGCATCGCTAACGGCATCCTCCCACCCCGCCTGACAACCATGACCACCACGAAACGTAGTAATCGCAAGCGGCAGCACATACCAGCCCCGTAAACGAAGAAGTGAAAGCACGAACAACGACACGAATACACCAGAAAATAGAAAACATATATACTGTTTCACTATGCAGTTATTTACCTTCGCTACCGATCCTCAAAACCACGATACTGCCGCCGCCTCCGATCCCTCTGCTCCCTCCCGAGCTCTGCATTCGCATTAACGAGCTCACCCAGGTCGAAACCCTCCAAAACAGAACGCGGCAGTATCGCATCATCCGATCCGAACTGCACCGCAACCTTCAGGATGCTCATGCGGATCGGCCAGAACACCACCGGCTCACGGCAGCCTTCGAACTGGATCAGACCGATCACGCCACTCTTATCCATACACTTTACCTTCCCAACACGACCGTGGTTACGATGCGGTGGATAATCCACTACCACTTCGACATACCGGAACTCATGTGTATCCGGCAACGTATACCACTCCTCCATGGCAATAAGATGCGCATGCGCGGGCAACCCACTCCTCTGCAGCACCACGGGCTCTCGCGGACGCCATCGCTCGTCACCACCACCAGCGGCATCACCACCTTCCGCCATGCCGTTCACTAATGACACCAACCACAGAATCTCCGCACCGGACCTATGCCATCGAAACGCTTTCCGCTCCGAACCGAATGACCACGTACGCACGAGATCTGTTATTAGCGAGACTTCGGCGATACTTCAACGCGCCAGACGATAGCCAGGCGCTAACACTAAACCCGGATCAACGACACCCCAGCCCCAACGGTACGTCCAGCCGTCCATCAGCCTATCCGGGTACCCCGCCTCCCGCGGGTCGTTCTCTTCGGCATCACTGCAGATAACCGCCACAGCATTGCCCTGCGTTCTGCTCAGCCCGAGGAGGCTAGTCCACCGCATGTCCAACGGCGTCGGATCACCTTCATCACCACGCGCCACTTCCAACCACCCGATCTCAACCGGACTCGCCCAAATGTCGCCACGAAACCACACCAATGCATGAGTTGCGTTAACCAGCGTATCTCCTTCAGTGTCCCTGGGATGATACGTGCCATGCGACTCCGGCCAAACGTCACCCACCATACCAAAGGCATTGACGTACCCAACCCGACCGAAGTCCTGGGAGTGCGGATCCCGCACAACCACCCAATCCCACACTCGGATTACACAGTCCCAGTAGTCCTCCTGCGTAACTGTGCGCCAGGAAAGCGGAAGCTGTAACCTATGCCTCTCCTCCCACCCACGCCGCTGGGAATGGGTATCCTCCACCCCCAACAGACGACCTTCGCGGTCATAATCATACCACCGAAACCCTGCACGATTCCATGCATCGTGATCCCTACTGCGCTCATCGAAGGCCATATCCAGCAACTGGTCATAACTGTCCCGCTCCTGAACCCCTTGCAACACGTTATCCCCATCATCCAGTGGCAGCACACACTTGACCATTCCCTTCGCATTTTGCCCTATGCGACACGGCCTACCCTCAGCAACAGGGGGACCAATCACCCCCGCTTCCTCAGCCAACCGCATCACGACACCAAGCCCACCCGCTGGTAACCCTCCACCAGCCGTAACCTCATCTGCGCCACCAGCCGCGACCTCTTCTGCGGCACTTTCCCCACTGTCATCTGAAAACAGACCACTGCTGTCCGAAGCAACGTCCTGTTCATACCCGCGATGACGTAGGTGAGCACCGCTCTTGCTTTCCGACCTACGGCGAGGTACGCCAGCACCACTCTTGCGCTCCGACATCGCGACCGATGACTCCGCCTGTGGCAGTTATGTGCTCGCGTCGTTTTACGCACTCGGCCCGGATCGCCGATCCGAACTCAACGCCCAAAACCCCAACGCACAACGCACGCACTCGCTCCACTGACGTCACACCGCTGCCACCTGTACACAGCACACCCACCACAGCGTACGCTCGGCACACCGCCAGCGCTACCCCACGCTGGGTTGTCCGTCTGACAACCCACCACTGATCAGCACACGAACACACACCACATGCCGCCGTCCGATCAGCGACATCATAGCACTTCGTTAAACCAGCACGACAAGAGGCACC
>Ga0209067_10002392_pt1 | contig 11129 bp, 10 predicted proteins | sample ColStrG_CSR_2013_FD_187199 | JGI IMG/M metagenome (GOLD analysis project Ga0209067, IMG submission 187199) | Freshwater sediment microbial communities in response to fracking from Pennsylvania, USA - Cold Stream Run_MetaG_CSR_2013 (SPAdes)... | ecosystem: Environmental > Aquatic > Freshwater >... | reverse complement strand
CCGCGAGTGCACCCTGGTGCACGACCACGTCGCTGGTCAGGGACTCGACGAGAACGTCGTGCCACCACTGGCCCACGCGCCCTGAGGTCACGTGCACATCGGGCGACCACCGAGGATCGTCGGCGGGTAGCCACCAGTCGATCCACACGTCATCAGGTTGCAATAGGACGAGACCGCCGCCACCGCGGCGACGCCGCACGGCGACCCGGTCGCGACGATCAGGGTCGAGGACGTCGAGCGACTGACTACCTCCGAGGACCAGAGTGGGTCGCGACGTGCGCACGATCATCATCGTCGGCGAGGTCATGGCCCGCAGAACGTCGTAGTCGTAGAGCTCCTCGATGCCGTCCTTCACGAGGCGCGCGGCAAGAACGGCGCCCACAGTGGGTCAGGGTCTGGGACGTGGCGCCACCGCCACCAAGGACCATCGGGGACCCGAGGTTCGAAGTGCATACGCCAGCCGATCTCCTCGAGTAGTCGATCGCCCTTTTGCATGTTGTGGCGCCGACACGCGGCGACGACGTTGGTCCACTCGTGTCCGCCACCGCGGCTTCGCGGCACCACGTGGTCGATGGTGTCGGCGTGCTCCAAGCAGTAGGCGCAGCGATAGCCGTCGCGCAGGAGGAGGGAGCGACGCGTCAGCGGCGGGGTGCGCACCTTCGACGGGAGGCGCACCATGTCGTGGAGTCGAACGATCGACGGGATGGTGACGCTGAGCGACGTCGAGCGGCACACTGGCGGATCCTGCGCGATGGCGATGGGTTCGGCGCGACCCGCGAGCAACAAGATGACGGCGCGACGTTCGCTCACGAGCTGCAGTGGCTCGAAGGTGGCGTTGAGGAGGAGGACGCGACCCACGAGTTAAAACTACCCGCCCACCCGTTGCTGGTCGGACCACCGAGCGACCACGACGACGCCCCGTGGATCGAGGTGACCGTCGACCCCGTTCACCGTCGAGAGTCGGAACTTCCAGTACTGCTCAGCGGGCAGGGGCAACCACGGGAAGTGACGCCACCAGTGCCGACGACGAAGTCGCCACGCCGCTCGCGCCACGCTCGCCCCGTCACGGGGGTGTCGCAGCACGTGACGGCCCAGCCCCGGCACCCAGTAGCGCGTCACTCGTTGCACCGCCACGCGACGCACGCCGCACCAAGGATCGGACCGTCGGAGCCCAGGCCCGAGCGCGCGACGTCGACATTGCGGGCGAAGTCGATGGTCGCGAGGTCGCGGGCGGCGGCGGTGGCCGTCGTGAAGAAGTCGTCGCCGAAGCCAAGGGCCACCGAGCCGGCGACGAAACAGTGGGTGAAGTCGAGCACGGCCGCGAGGGTGCCGATCGCGCGACCCACCAACGTGGCGGTGCGCACGCGCAGGGCCCCGTCGGCGAATTCGGGCGGTCGTCCGGTCATCTCCGCGATGGCCCAGCCCGACGCCTCGGCCTCCAGGCATCCGCGCGCGCCGCACGAGCAGAGCCGACCCTCGTTCACGACGTTGAGGTGGCCCAAGTGTCCGGCGTTGCCGGAGTCCCCATTGACCAGGCGACCATCCATCACGAGTGCTCCGCCGATGCCCGTCGAGACCACCATCGAGGCGTAACTCGCGACGTGGCGCGCGGCACCGAACCTGCCTTCAGCGAGCGCCAGCGCTCGCACGTCCCCCTCGATCGCCACGCGAAGGCCGGTCGCCGCGGTCAGTCGCGCGCGTAGCGGGAAGTCGCGCCACCCGGGGATGTTGAGGGGCGACACTGATTCGCCAGCGTGGCTCATGGGACCGGCACACGCCACGCCGAGAGACGACACGGCGTCATCGCCACGCACGCGCTCCAGGAGTCGGTCGATGTGTTCGAAGAGTTCATCACCGGCCGACTTGACATCGATGCGGTCGCGACGAATGGTCTCGCCCGCGGACGTCACCACGGCCGCGTCGACCTTGGTCCCACCGATGTCCAGAGCCAAGCACGGAGTGGGGGCCACCACTCCGGGCGGGGTCATTCGGGAGAGCGGCGTTGGCGCGACAACCAGTCGCGAAGAGAGCGAGCGCGGGGTCCCAAAGAACCCGACGCGTCATCTCCGGGGCGTGAGTGGGTGATGTCTCGCCACCCCGCACGGCCCATACGGCGAGCGTTTCGTTCGATCACGATCGCCGATGCGAACATCAAGGCGACGCCGAAGAGACCGGCGTAGATGTTCTGGGAAAAGAAGGCCAGCAGGATCGCGAGGCCCGCCACGAATCCGGCGATACCCCAGCGCACGCGACGAGTGCCGTGGGAGTACACGTTGGTCTCACGAACGTTCTTGGCGAAACGGGGGTCCTGCTTAGAAAGGGACTCTTCGAGTTCCGCGAGGATCTTCTGTTCGTGCTCTGACAGTGGCATCGCGACTCCTTTCTTTTCCGCTCATATCGTACCTCGTAACTTTCCCAACTGAGACGGGGCGGCGCAAGGGCCTTTGATGAAAACTATGTAATAAATACGCACCGACTTACATCAGGGGGTCGGCGTTCGACAGGGGTACCTCGTCGGCCACCGGATGCAGGCTTGTGCGCAGTTTCACTTCCGGCAAGGTCAGGCTCAAGAGGACCGCGACCACACCGACCGGGATGGCCAAGAGGTAGATGTGGCTGATACTCGCCGAAATCGCGTGCACGATCACGTCGAGCGCCCGGGCCGGCAGGGCTCGCAATCGACTGGGGGTCCACTGCGACGCGGGGGGCAGGGCTCCGCTGTAGTGGGTGGAGCGGATCCCCGCGACCAGTTGCCGGGGTAACTCATTGGCGAAGATCGCCCCGAACACCGCAGTCCCGAAGGAACCCCCGATGGAGCGAAAGAAGTTCGTTCCGGCGGTCGCCGCACCGACGTCGGCGGGATTGACGGCGTTCTGGACCGCGGTGACGAGGATCTGCATGACCAGACCGATCCCGACCCCCAAGACCAACATGTACGCACCGGTCAGGAGCGTGGAGGTCGTGACGCCGATGGTCCCGAGCAGTCCGATACCGATGGTCATCACCGCCGTGCCGGCAATGGGGAAGGGCCGGTAGCGCCAACCCCGCACCACGAGTTGACCGGTGACGATCGAGGCCGAGAAGAGGCCCACCATCATCGGCAAGAGCCGCAGGCCCGAGTTCGTCGGCGAGGCCCCGTGGACGTCCTGGAAGTACAGGGGAAGGAACGTCATCGCGCCGAACATCGCGAAGCCGACCACGAAGCCGATCGCCGACGCCGACGAGAACACGCGATTCGCGAAGAGACTCGGCGGCAGAACGGGTTCGACGGAACGCCGCTCGATGATGATGAAGGCCACGGTCAGCACGAGTCCGACCGCCAAGAGCCCGATCGACTTCCACGACATCCAGGCGAAGTCCGATCCGCCGAGCGAGGTGAACAGGATCAGCGCCGACGCGGCCAGCGTCAAGGTGATGATGCCCGCGTAGTCGATCACGTGCTGACGTCGCTCGCCGGCGTTGGGCAGGGCCGCCGCCGTCACCAGGAGCGCGACGATGCCGAAAGGGACGTTGACGAAGAATATCCACCGCCACGACCAGTATTCGACGATGAAGCCGCCGAGCAATGGCCCCAATACGGTCGCGGCGCCGAAGACCGCGCCGAAGAGTCCCGAATACTTTCCGCGCTCGCGCGGCGGCACCACGTCGGCGATGACCGCCTGCGCGCCGACCATGAGTCCGCCACCCCCGAGCCCCTGGAGAGCGCGAAAGAGGATGAGCTCGAGCATGTTCTGAGCGAAGCCGCACAACATGGAGCCCGCCAGGAAGATGACGATGGCCCAGATGAAGAACACCTTGCGTCCGTAGAGGTCGCCCAGCTTGCCCCAGAGAGGGGTGGAGACGGTCGAGGCGAGAAGGTAGGCCACCACCACCCAACTCAGGTGATTGGCCCCGTGCAGATCACCCACGATCGTCGGCAGAGCGGTCGAGACGATCGTCGCGTCGAGCGCCGCGAGCAGCATGCCGAGCATCAGCGCGCTCAGCACGAAGTACAACTCTCGTTTGGTCAATGTCGCAGGTGCGCGCGTCGGCATGGGGTTCCTTTCGACTGGGCTTCCCTCGAAGACGACCGGGTTCGCCCGAACATCATATGGCCCGCCGCAAAATCGGGGCTGGTTAGGCTGAGCACATGTCCCACGGCGTCGGGCGTCTGCGGCGGGCCCTTGATCACCAGTACGCGGCAGCCGTGACGGTGGGCTCTGGCGCGCTGGTGGCCCTGGTCTGGTCCGCGTTGTCCTCGTCCCAGTACCGACGTGTGACCGAGCACCCGTGGGTCTCGGGGCGCGAGGTCGGTCTGCACGGCGTCATCGTCAACGGTGCCATGACGCTGTTCTTCGCCGCGGTGGGACTCGAACTCTCGCGCGAAGTGCGCACGGACCTTCGCGGGCACCTGCGTTCGTCGTTGTCGCCCTTGATGGGTGCCGCGGGTGGCATGGCCGGGACCGCGGCGCTGTCGCTCGCGGCGGGAGCGGTACTGGGATCATCGGCCCTGCGACGCGGCTGGGGAATTCCCATGGCCACCGATATCGCGTTCACCCTGGGCGTGCTCGCCTTGGCCGGACGCGCGGTGCCGTCGGAGCTGCGCCTCTTCTTGCTCACCTTGGCGATCGCTGACGACGTGCTGAGCGTCATCGTCTTGACGTTCACCGGTCATCAACACGTGCGCGTCGGTGGACTCGCCGCGATCGTGGTCGTGGGGCTCGGCGCTCTTCTCCTCGCGCGGCGCACACCGACGACTCCGGTGTTCTGGGTCATCCTTTGCGCGATGTGGCTCGCGTTCGCGTGGGCCGGGGTCGAACCCGCTCTGTCGGGCGTCCTCACTGGTCTCGTCGTCCCGGTGACCTCGGTGCGCACGCGCCACCTCGAACGCACCGTCACGCGGTGGTCGGTCGGCGTGGCCCTGCCCCTCTTCGCGGTGGTGGCCTGTGGCGTGACGTGGTCGTCACTTCGCCTGACCGGGCCGACCGGCACGATCATCCTCGCCACGGTGACGATCCGCGTTATCGGCAAAGTGGTGGGCATCACCGCGGGCGTCGCCGTGGCCGCAGTCCTCGGGGCCCGACGACCCGCCACCCTGCGCGTCCCGGTACTCGTGGGCGCGACGTTCTTATGCTCCATCGGATTCACCGTGCCCCTGCTGTTCGCCGGTGACCTCTACCCCACCGGTAGCGCTACCTACGGTGCCTTCACCGTCGGCCTGTTCGGCGCGTCCGTCCTCGGAGCAGTGCTCGGCGTGGTCGTCCTTCGTCGCAGTACTCGCGAGCGCGACTGAGCCCGGCGCGAGGGACTCGGATAATCCCCGAGATTTAGGCGGCGTCCTAATCTGGGGGGATGGCAACCGACGACCTTCGAACGGAGGACGTGCTCGACACCCTGCGCGAACACGCCAAGCGCATCACGGGACCCAAGCGCGCCGTCGTCGAGGTGCTCGTCGCCGCCAGCGACCATCTGACCGCCGACGAGGTGACCCAGCGTGTCCAGTCGATACGTTCCGACGTGAGCTCCTCGACCGTCTACCGGATCCTCGACGAGCTCGAGGATCTGGCGCTGGTCGTGCACTCGCACGCCGGCCACGCCGCGGCGGTCTATCACCTGGCGGGTCAATCCCACGGTCACGTGACGTGCGAGAAATGTCACGTGACCTTCGAAGTCTCCTCAGACGTGTTCAACCGCCTGGCCAGTGAGCTCATGACGTCGCTCGGATTCGAACTCGATCGCCACCACGTGGCCCTGTCGGGCCTCTGCGAGCACTGCCGCACTCACAGTTCTTAGCGGGACCTTACCCCCGGTGCCCGAGGGCGCGGCGCCGCTCAGTAGTGTTCAAAGAGACCTTATGTTGAAAATCGACCACCTGACGAAGCGCTACGGCGAGACCCTGGCGGTCAATGACCTGGACTTCGAGGTCAAGCCCGGCGTCGTCACTGGATTCCTCGGTCCCAACGGTTCGGGCAAGTCGACCACCATGCGCGTCATCATCGGACTCGACCGCCCGAGCGCCGGTCGCGCCACCATCAACGGTCAGACCTACGACCAGCTGAAGGCGCCCTTGCGCGAGGTCGGCGCCCTCCTCGACGCCAAGGCCCTCGACCCCAGCCGTTCGGCCCGCAATCACCTTCGCGCGCTGGCCCTGGCGAATCGCATCCCCGTCAAACGCGTCGACGAGGTGCTGGAGTTCGTCGGCGTCGCCTCGGTCGCCAACAAGAAGGTCGGCGGCTTCTCCCTGGGCATGAGCCAACGACTGGGCATCGCGGGCGCCCTGCTGGGCGACCCGGGCATCCTGCTCTTCGACGAACCGGTGAACGGGCTCAATCCCGAAGGGATCCGCTGGATCCGTGACTTCTTCCGGTCCCTCGCCAAGGAGGGCCGCACGGTCTTCGTCTCGTCGCACCTCATGAGCGAGATGGCCGTGAGCGCGGACCAGATCATCGTGATCGGCCGCGGCAAGTTCATCACCTCGGGCACCGTCGACGACCTCACCGCCAACGCCACCGGCACCGTCTACGTGCGCTGCGCCGACGCCGATCGCCTGGCCCAGGCGCTCGTCGCCGCCCACGGCGTGGTCGAACCGGTCAACGACAACGGCTTGAGCGTGAGTGGGCTCACCTCGGACCAGGTCGGCGACGCGGCGCTCGCCGCGGGGATCGCCGTTCACGAACTCACCCCCCAGCGCGCGTCGCTCGAGGACGTCTTCATGAGCCTGACCGCCGACTCCCTCGAGTACGGCCACAAGGACGTGGGGGCGATGCCGTGAGCGCCTCTCCCACCCTCGTCGACACCACGCGCTCGGAGTTCCTCAAGTTCCGCACGGTCCGCGCCACTTTCATCGGCCTGGCGACCTTCGTGTTCTTGACTATCGGCCTGGCGGTCCTCATCACCCTGGTGATCAAGTCCAATTGGAGCCACCGTCCGATCACCGAGAAGCTGGCCTTCGACCCGGTGGCCACCAGCCTCGTGGGGGTCTTCTTCGCGGAGTTCGCCGTCGGCGTGATGGGCGCGCGCTTCATCACCTCGGAGTACGCCTCGGGCGCGATCCGTACGACCTTGGCCGCCGTGCCGCGGCGCGTGCACCTGGTGCTGTCCAAGGTGATCGTCCTGCTCGCGGTGTTCGTCGTCCTCAGCGAGGCCGTGGTGTTCGTCGCCTTCGAGGTCGGCCAGGCGATCTACAAGTCGGGCCATCTCCCCACCGCGACGCTGTCGGACTCGACGGTCCTTCGCGCCGTGATCATGTCGGGTGTCTACCTCACGCTGCTGACCCTCATCGGCTTCGGGTTGGGACTGATCTTGCGCACCACGTCGGTGACGATCAGCGTCTACGTCACGCTGCTGTTGATCATTCCCATCATCGTGAACTTCCTGCCGTCGAGTTGGCAGGATCACATCACCAAGTACCTGCCGTCGAACTTGGGCGCCTCCATGCTCTCACCCACGCAGTCGTCGAACTCCTTCGCGTGGGTGGCGGCGAGCGTGGTGCTCACCCTCTACACGGTGGCGATCATCACTGCGGGCACGGTACTGCTCACGCGACGCGACGCCTGAGTCGGCCCTCGGGGTCACCCTTCTCTTTACTCGTCGGTTACCGGACGAACGTGGGCTTACCGTGCGGTTACTCGTCACGCGGTGTTCACGAAAATCGGGCCTGTGCCATAATTGCTATCCATGATTGAATCCACTGGCAATAGTGGGGCGTCGCACGACGATGACCTCGATCACGCATTCTTCGGCGAAGGACACCCGGTCGGTCTTCCGACGTTCGAGCCCGACGTGGGAGCCCACCTGCGCAACCGCCGCAAGATCAACAGTCCCGGCGAGCTGCTCGCGCTCCAAGACCTCGTGCACTTCAAGGCGAGCCACGGTCGCTGGAGCATCGGCAAGGACCTCATCGGGTTGATCCGCCGCGGACCCGCTGGTGAACGCGACGAGTCCTACCTGGACAAACTGCGACGAGAGACCGGTCGCGGCAAGTCCGAGTCCTCGACCTACGGCCTGGCCGCCTTCGACGGCCACCCCGTCGTGCTCTACGCGATGAACTGGGACTTCTTCGCCGGTTCGCTCGGCGTGGTCTCGGGCGAGACCTTCCAAGCCGCCGCCGACTTGGCCATCGCCAAGAAGCTGCCCTTCGTGAGCGTCTACGTGTCCAGTGGCGTGCGCCAGCACGAGAACTTCGCGGGGCTCACCCAGATGACCCGCATGGTCGAAGCCATCCGCCACTACAAGGAGAAGGTCGACCTGTTGCAGATCGCGGTCCTGCTCGGCAACGTGTGGGGCGGCGTGTCGGCGAGCGCCGTACCGAACGCCGACCTCATCTTGGCCACCTCGGGGACCGACTACGGATTCGCGGGCCCCAACGTCATCGAGGCCTTCGAGGGCAACGCGGTGCCGTCGGGGTCTCAGAGCGCCGAGGCCAACCTCCTGGACCGCAACATCGACGTCGTCCTGCACGACGTCAACGAGCTGGTCGCCTACGTGGGCAGCGTCCTGGCCTCGACGACGTTGCCGGACCGACAGCACCAACTGAGCGCCGACACGGTGCCGGCCATCCGCAACGTGAGCGCGCCCGACGCGCGGCGGACCTTCGATTTCGGACCCGTCGGCATCCAGGGACCGTCGTTCGAGATCGCCAAGGACGCCGAACTGGTGCGGCCCTCCCCGTCGCGAACCGCCTCGAGCAACGCCGACGACGCGCTCGTCGAGCGCTACCAGGACTTGATGACCGACGCCAACCGGATCGACCTCGAATTCATCGCGCGCTACGGCTTCAGCGACGCCACCGCCGTGTACAACTTCGTCCAGGAGTCCGACTTCCGCCGCTACCCGGCCATCGTCGGAGCCTTCGCCAAGATCGGTGCGCAGCCCTTCGTCATCGTCGGCACCCAACCCTCGTACCAGCGCATCGGCGACACGGTCGTCAAGCGCCCCTCGAATCCGGCGCCCGAGGACTTCGCCTTCATGGAGCGCATGCTCGACATCGGTGAGCGGCTCGGTCTACCGGCCTTGTTCGTGACCGACACCCTCGGGGCCAAGCCCACCCTCGAGAGCGAACGTCGGGGTCAGAGCCGCGCGATCGCGCGCTCCATCTTGAAGGGTATCGACTACTCCGAGCCCGTGATCACCGTCGTGGCCGGTGCGCTCGGTTCGGGCGGTGGTCTCGCCACGACGCCCATGGCCGACCACGTGATCATGCTCGAAAAGGCCATGGCCTTCGTGGCCGAACCACGATCGGCCGCCTCGATCCTCTACAAGACGGCGACGCCGTCGCACGAGCAGGTCAAGGTCACGGTCTCGACGATGCGTTCGACCGCCGCCGACCAGCTCGACCTCGGTCTCATCGACGAGGTCGTCGCTGAGGACCCCAATCCCTTCATCACGGTGGAATCACTGCACCAGGCCATCCTCGCCAGTTACGTGGAGCTGGCGGCGCTGTCGGAGAAGAAGCTGCGCGCACGCCGTCACGAGCGCATCCGCAACCTCAGGGCCTTCGAGATCGTCCAGGAATAGGCGCTAGGCGCCCAGCACGTCGTCGGTGTCCTGACCCAAACGTCGCGGGCCGCTGCGCAGACCCGGACGCTCGCCGTCGATAAGCAGGGGCGAGCGCATCGTCCTCACCGGACCATGCGCCGTGTCCATCTCCCCCACGAAATCACCCTCGCGCACGGTCACCTGGTCGAAGGCGCCCGCCACGTCCAGGATCGGCGCGTGGGGCACCGCGGCCGCCGCGAGGAGGTCGAGCCACTGCTGAGTGGGCCGGGTGGTGAAGACCGCCTCGAGACTCGTGCGCAACTGGTCGCGGTCCCGCACTCGCTCAGCGTTGTGACGCCACTTGGTGACGGCGCTCAGTCCGTCGTGGCCCACGGCCTCGACCAACCGCGCGTACTGCGCGTCGGTGCCCACCGCCAGCATCACCAGTCCGTCCTCGGTGCGCACCGGCCCGTAGGGGGCGATGGACGGATGGTCGTTGCCCAGACGCCGGGGATTCACTCCGGTCGCCAGGTATCCCTGGGCCTGGTTGACCAGCGCCGACATCGTCGATTCGAGCAACGGTGCCTCGTAGTGGCGTCCCGGTGTGCCCGCGAGGCGCGCGTACAGGCCCGTCACCAGGGCGACGGCGCCGTAGAGGCCGGTGACCACGTCGGCGAGGGGTGCGCCCACCTTGGAGGGTGGGCCGTCGGCCTCGCCGGTCACGCCCATGAGGCCCGAACGGGCCTGGGCCAGGATGTCGAACGACGGGAGGGACGCCAACTCGCTGCCCGAGGAGGCGGGTGTGATGCTCACCCATACGCAGTCGGGGTTCGCGCGTCGAAGTCGCGCGATGTCCAGGGCCTCGAACTGCGAGGGCAGGTAGTTCTCGACGACCGCGTCGGCGACGCGAACCAGTTCCTCGATGCGAGCGAAGTCGCGAGGATCGCGAAGGTCCGCGACGACGTTGCGCCGGTGGCGATTGACCGCCACGTAGTAGGTCGCGTCCTCGCCGAAGAACGGCGGGGCGAGCGACCTGACCGGGTCACCATCGGGTCCTTCGACCTTGATCACGTCGGCGCCGAGGTCGCCCGCGATCATCGCGGCCAAGGGACCGGCGAGCACCCGCGAGAAGTCGAGGACGCGAACCCCTTCGAGTGGCAGGCCCGAACCCACGTTGACCTCACTGAGTTCCCACACCACGAGACGACCTTAACCCGTTACGCCGAGAACGCCTGTCCGGACTCATTGGCGACGTGCGCCGAGTGCCCTGGTGTCGCCGAGTGACGCGGCAGGAAGAAGAACGTCACCACCGCGACCAAGATCGCGGTGATCGCCGCCACGACGCAGGCCACGTGGAAGCCGTCCATGAAGGCGTGGGTGACGCCGGTCTGGACCAGGGATGACTGTGCCGATGGCCCGTCCGCGACCAGACTGGCGACGACCCGCAACGCCGCCTGCATCGAACTCTGCGCCACGACGACCTGGTGGTGACTGAGGTTCAGCGGAGCCAGGACCGCAGCGATCCGACGACCGAAGAGTGAGGCGAAGACCGACCCCACGACCGCCACGCCCAAGGTGCCCCCGAGCTCGCGCGTCGTCTCGTTGACCGCCGCGCCCGCCCCCACCTGGGCGGGACTCAACGAGCCCATCAACGCCGCCGTCGAGGGTGAGGA
>Ga0209067_10002391_pt1 | contig 11133 bp, 13 predicted proteins | sample ColStrG_CSR_2013_FD_187199 | JGI IMG/M metagenome (GOLD analysis project Ga0209067, IMG submission 187199) | Freshwater sediment microbial communities in response to fracking from Pennsylvania, USA - Cold Stream Run_MetaG_CSR_2013 (SPAdes)... | ecosystem: Environmental > Aquatic > Freshwater >... | reverse complement strand
CGCACGCGTCGGCGAGCTCCGAGTTTCATTCCTGGCGAAGGCGTCAAAAAAGTGGGTCAGCACCCAACTGCTGGAGCCTCATTGCCGCTTTGCAAACCAGGAAGGTTTGAGGATTCAGCAGACAGGGCGATTCAGTGTCCCCCCTGAGCTCTTGGCACAGATTGAAAGTCTTTCTCATGATTCAAAAATAAATCCAAATCTCGTTGCCGGACTGATTGCCCAAGAGTCAGGTTTCAATATTCGAGCCGTCAGCATGTCAAAGGCCCTGGGGTTGACTCAGGTGACCCCTCTGGCAGAAAAAGAAGTCGTCGCACGCCATCCGGAATATCCGCAGTTTCCGGGTCTGAACGACTACAGTTTCCTTCGACTTCTCACCCTCATTAAAACCGAAGAGATTGGTCCTCACCAAGAGTGGCGACTCGATCCTGCTCACTCTATTGTCGGCGGAATCACCTTTCTTGAACTTGAGCGTGAGTATTGGAACCGCTTTGCAAACTCGTCTGCTGGAGCAGGCGGAACCCCGCCTCTGTTGCGCAGCCCCGCAAGAGAGGCGGTCGAAAAGAGTCTCAACAAGCGGTCGTTGACAGAGCAAGACAAGATGCTCCTCCTACTGGCCAGTTACAACTCGGGTGCCGCGCGTGTGAAAAGAGCGTATCTGCAGAATCGCAAGATGTGGCTGAAAGACGAAAGTCTTTCTGAAGCCCGAGTTTATGTTCATAAAATTTCAAGCTACTGCAGTCAGTTTGCTGAAGCTCCAGCGCAGAAAAAGGGAGAGTAAACTTGCGAATGAATTTGCCGATTCATCACCACCAGCAGGATCTCACGGCGCGTTTTTCGCCCCTTGAGACCAAGCCCTTCGAAGGTCGCTACCTCACGACCCTCTCGCTGTATTTTGCGGGTCTGACAGTCTCTATGCCTGTGCAATTCTTTTTGCTGCAAGACCTGAACCTCAGTGACTCGATTGACGTCTTTGAGTTTTTGCAATCACTTCCATTTCTGAACTGGGTCTGCATGATCAGCTATTCGACCACGGCCGTTGCTTTGATGCGTCGATCAACGAAAATCTGGGCCCACTTGACTGCAACAGTTCTTTTGACTGGCATCAACAACTCCTTTGTTGCTTTTACAGGCTGGGATTACTCTGCGTTGCAAGTTTTCTCGGGCAGTCTTTTGTTCTGCATTCCGATCGCACCGACAGTTCTCTCCGCCCAGTACCGTCAGAGGATCTGGCAAAAAAGAAAATTTGCAGGTGTGCAACCGGCCCCCCGTTTTGACAAACGCTGGCGGGTTGAAATTCTGACCGAGGGTCGGGTTGTTCCCTCGACTGGCATCACCTTGAATATCTCTGAATCCGGAGCTCTGGTTCATCTTCTGAATGAAGACCCCAAAGCCCAGGACTTCGGGCTTCGCCTCTCTGAAGCAAAATCGGGATTGATCTTAGAATGCCAAGCCAAGCGAGTTCGCGAGGCCCTGCGCCCTGCACTTTCGAACAGCAGTCCGCTGCCCGTTGTCGGAGTGCAATTTATGGGTTTGGACGAAGAACAAAAAAGAACTCTCAAAAACAAACTGCAGTAGCCGATGTGTGGCCGATCAATTGCCGGTGTTCACCCATGTGGTGAAGTTGTTTGACGAAGCGGCGACTTTGGATCCGTGGCACATCACACAGTCACCCAAACCACCATTGTTGACATGTGAATAATTGTTGGCGCCGGCACCGCCCGGAGGGCGGGTATTGGCGTGACAGTCCAGGCACGATCCGGGTTGCGCCAAGCCCGCTCGGTTGAGACTGTTGTGAAATTGAGTTCCAGACCAACGAACCCCGGGGGCTTGATGACAGATTGCACAGTCTTGAGTCACAAGCGGAGTGCTTGTCGCCACCCAGTTGCCGCCTTGGTTGGTCCAAGCCACGGCTTCGTGTCGCATTTCACCTGATGCCGGGGAGCGGGATGTTGCCACGGGTCCGACAAAGCCCAGGGGCCGGGCACCACTGTGACAGGACATGCAGCTGGTGGGCTGAGCCTGGGTCACGATCAAAAAATTTCCATGAAACTGTCCACCCTTGTAATTGCCAGATGCAGAACCCGCGTGGCATGCAGCACAGTTTGAGCTGAGCGTGCCTGCCATTCCGGAAAAGGTGTGGTTCATCAGCATTGGCATGGCTTCGCTTTGCGAAGTGACTCCAGACACCGTTGTTCCTGTGAGCGTGGGAATGTTCGCAGAGATATTCAAGGACACGGATCCATAGAGCCCCGTGTTGGCATACGAGGCTGAAGCGAACTGAGCACTGTCAAGAGAAGGGGTTTGCACTCCGCAGCCCACCAAAGTCAAACTCGCAACTGCCACAGTGAAGAGACCTCGTGCCAAAAGCTTCACACTGAATTGGTTCGCAATTTTTGTCTGCACGGCACGCCTCCCACTTCAGTCTGACCCCACTCTGATCTTGACACTCACGTTGCGAAATTTCTATTTTACCGAGCCAACTTCTCGCTTTGAGACAGACCTTTCCGCATGCCGGGAATGGATCCGTCACTCCTTCTGTCTGCCTAAAAAACAGTCGTCGCGACTTTCGACAGCTGAATGCAAGTTTGACAGCAGGTTTGCGAGCAAAAAAAAAGGCATCGCAAGGATGCCTTTTTTTTGACTGGGAAATTGATTCCCATTCAACTGCCTTGCAGCAATTTTTCGTCAGGACACTTTTTTCTTCTTCTTTTTCTTTTTCTTTTTCTTCACGCTGGCCGTGTCGCGCTTCGGCTTTTTCTTTTTTCCTTTTTTATTTTTCTTTTTGGTGCTGGCAATATTTCGTTTCTTCTTGTGGTGCCCACCACCGCTTCCAGAGCCCGTCATATATTTACTGGCTTCTGCTTGGTCGGCCCGAGCCTCGGGCAGATTTCCAATTGCGAATATTGGCAAGAGCAACAAAGCAAGAAGGTACATTCGTATTTTCATAAAATCTCCTTCGACAATCCAGTGATCGGCAAATCTGGGACGGACTGAACTCAATTCCGATTTTGTCCAGCCGATTCTCCATTCGAGGCATTTTTGAGTTTGAAAATTCAAGTGAGTCAGATCAATCGACCAAGAGATCGGCAAAAAAATGAACCTCGAATGAATTCAGAAAACAGCGCCCTTTGGCGACTTGTTTATAGAAGCCATTAGGCGGTCTAATGCTAAACAGGCTTTCATTTCCATTTCACCTCTACTGAAGTCCTGATTTCACAGTTTGCTTTCCCAGAAACACCCTCGACATGGCTTGATATTCAAAAACCAAAGTCAGCCAAGGGGGCTCAATGAAGAAACTCGCAGTTGTTGTATTGGCCATTTTCACTTTGAGTGGAGCATCACAAATCCACAAATTGTGTGCCGGTATGTTTCCTAAAAATAATCTCTGGATCGGCGTTGAATTGGTCAATGACGGCATCAGCGAAGCGGTCTTCAACAAAGCCCTCGACAAGGTTGTCGCAATTTACAATCCGATTGTGAAAGCTCATGGTTTTCAACTGCAATTCAATCGCCTGTGGAGCGATGGGACAGTCAATTCCGACACCAGCACAGAGGGTGATTCTTGGGTCATCAATTCCTATGGTGGCCTGGCTCGTTACACAGGGATGACATCCGATGCCTACATCGCAGTAGCTTGTCATGAATTGGGGCATCACCTGGGTGGAGCTCCACAATTCAGTGATGGCAGCGACATGTCTGTCGAAGGTGAAGCCGACTACCACGTGGGCACAAAATGTCTGCGCAAAGTCTTCGCGAAAGATGACAATGTCAAAATCATGAGTGGCGCGAAGATCGACCCCACGGTCCTTGCACAATGCACAGCCTCATTCACTGGTGATGCCAATCAGATTGCCCTTTGTGAACGCTCGGCCGCCGCAAGCCTGGTGCTGGCGAACATTCTGCGCGCCTTGGGTAACGACAAGCCTATCGCTTTCAACACTCCGGATCGCACTCAAGTGACTCAGACATTCGAAGACCATCCCCAAGCTCAATGCCGCCTTGACACTTATTTTGCGAGCGGAATTTGCACGGCTTCTGCAAATACTGAATTTAGCAACACAGATTACAAAGTCGGCGCTTGCGTGAGCCATGCTGGCGCACGTCCTCGCTGCTGGTTTGCTCCCAACTGATTTTCCTTCTGTCGTACGAATGCGCACCCACGAATGATTCATATCGTGGGTGCCTTCTCACCATCTGAACCCATACAAATCTTTATAAAAGTGACAAACTTATCTGCGCAGCGCTGTTGCGCTGAAAAAAAAATCGCCAATTCATGAAAACTTCGATCCCACTTTGACCCAAGATCGATCTGACCCCGCCAAAAGTCGAGCTCGCCCTTCATAATTCGCTTCGTCCTGCCGATCAGTTGGTGTCCGACGTGAAAGTCTAACCACTGGAGTCGCGTATGAAGTTCCTCTCGCTTGCCTTCGTGTTCTGCCTTTTCAGCACCACCACTGTTCAAGCTGCCGAAGGCGCCGCTTGCCTCTTCAACAACACGGTTGTGCCCGACACCACGACGATCGTCGCCTATCAGAACTCGACTGTTCCTTACGGTCAGACATGTGTCTCGGAAATACGCCTGTGTGACAATGGCACCTTGGTGGGATCTTATACATTTGACAGCTGCACCGTGGATGGACCCGCGGCTTGTCTGTTCAACGGTCAATCGGTTGCCAGTGGTCAGACTGTCACAGCATACCAAAACTCAAGCGTCCCATATGGACAGGCCTGCAGTTCCCAAACTCTGACCTGCACCAATGGAGCCTTTGACGGAACCTACACCTATGCCAGCTGCACTGTGGGTGCTCCAGCGGCCTGCCTGTTCAATGGCCAAACAATCGCAAGCGGCCAGACCATCACGGCCTACCAGAATTCAACAGTTCCCTACGGCCAAACTTGTGTCTCGCAAGTTGAAACATGCACCAATGGCAGTTTCGATGGCTCCTTACAATTTGCATCTTGCAGTGTCGATGCTCCCGCGTCTTGTTTGTTCAACGGACAAACCGTGGTCAGCGGACAGACTGTCACAGCCTTTCCCACGTCCACAGTCCCGTACGGCCAATCTTGCTTGCCCCAAACTGAGCTCTGCACGAACGGTGTCTTGAGTGGCAACGATGCCTTCTCTTCATGTACCGTGGATGCTCCAGCTGCGTGTCTGTTCAATGGCACGACAGTGGCGAGTGGCCAGACCATCGTCGCGTATCCGGCGTCCTCGGTGCCGTATGGACAAAGTTGTCTGGGGCAAAACGAAACTTGCACCAATGGAGTTTTCAACGGCACAGCCAGCTTCCCAAGCTGCACAGTGGGTGCTCCCGCCGCCTGTCAGTTCTTAGGACAGACTGTGGCCGACGGGCAAACCGTTGTCACATATCCATTGCCAACCGTTCCCTATGGACAAACTTGCACACCCGTCACCGAGACTTGCTCCAACGGGACGCTGAGCGGCTCAAACGCCTATGGATCTTGCACGGTCGGAGCTCCAGCCGCTTGCACCTTCAATGGCCAATCGGTGCCGAGCAGCCACGCCGTGACGGCCTATCAAAATAGCTCGGTGCCCTTTGGACAGACCTGCCAAGCTCAGCAGCGCAACTGTGTGAACGGCGCACTGGATGGAAGTTATGCCTATAGCACTTGCACAGTCTTGCCTCAACCGCCGCCGCCTCCGCCACCACCACCGCCTCCACAACCTCAAACTTGCAGCTTCGACGGCGAAATCCTCAAAGAGGGTCAGTCGGTGATCGCCTACAAGTACTCCCGTGCTCATGGTGATGACGAGCGTTCACACGAGAAGAGATTCTCACACTCCGATGACCGTCGCCGCCACGACCGTGATGAGGGTGATGATGAAGATGACGAAGGAAAACACCACAGTCGCTGTGAGGACAACTCACAGGTTCGGACCTGCCACAAAGGTCAACTGAGTGGGACTTACCAGTACCGTCATTGCGAAGAGTGCGATGAAGAATTCGAACGCCATCGCCATCATCATGATGATGAGGACCGAGATGACCACCGAGAAAAACGTGATGAGGATCATCATTAATCAATAAACAGTCTTATTTGGATCGGTGGCGCGAGACCACCGTTCCAAGCCAAATCAGCGCCAGCCCAAGCGCCCAAATGACCAGCCCCAGAACGACAGCATTGATCAAGACTTGGGACCATCCGATCTTTGTCACGTTCAAAAACGGATACGGATACCATCCCGAGAGTGACCCCCGAATCAATGCCAGCAGACAAAACGCCGTTGGATAGACCATCCACTGGGTCGAATGCGCCCAGCGGAGCTCGTTTTTGCCCACAAAGAACCACCAAAACAGAACGGTCGCCAATGGGCAGACCGTGTGAAAAAAGAAGTCCGTGAGAATTTCAAGACCCTGCGGGTTCCATGTGTGCCTCAGAAGCGCATGATACACCGCCGCGACAATCACAATCTGCAAAGTCAGACACGCCATTCGGGCTTGGTCTTTGCCATTTTCCACACCCATCACTCCGCGAGCGATCTGAATCATGAGGGCTGCGACAAATCCATTTGTCAAAAATGTGTAGTAGCCAAGCAAAGTCCAAATTCCAGAAAAGAAGGCCTCGCCATTCGCCAGATGTGATTGCGTTGACAAAACTCCTTGGAGCACAAGGGCCAAAGTTGTGAAAAGTCCAATGGCCAAAGCCAACAGCCGGATTTTGTTCCCGGAAGAAAATGGTTTTTGCAGCGACGTGAACATCAAAGCGCTTCCCTTTTATCGGTCGAACTCAGGCAGAAGTCTCAGAGTGTGCTGCAGACTGACTTGCACAACCTTCATCTTTGCAGCCTGTGCTGAACGAATACCAGCGGCACCATCCTCAAAAACCAGACACTCCGAAGGTGCGACGCCCAGCTGCTGGGCTGCCAAAAGGTAGGGATCCGGATTGGGCTTGCCCCGCTCACAGTCTTCGGCACAGACTCGCACGTGAAAAAGTTCCGCCACGCCAATCACTTGCAGCGTTCGATTGACAGTTTCGCGAATCCCTCCGGAAACGACAGCCATCGCCTTGCGCCCGTGAAACCGGCGCGCAATATCAACCACGGCTGAGATCGGCTGTACCTGGGCCACAATCTGGGCGTAAAGTCTTTCTTTTTCGGCCGTAACAAGGTCAAGATCCAAGGTCCAACCAAATCTCTGATTGAGGATCTCAACGGTTTTGCGAGTCGGCACCCCCGAATATTCGTGCAAAATCGCCTCTGAAATCGAACATCCCGAGCGTCCGAGGATCTCAATCCAGGATTGATTGGACAAAGGCATCGAATCCGCCAAGGTTCCATCCAAATCAAACAGCAAAGCCCGATGCGCCGCCAGCGGTAAAGTCAAATCAGTCTCTGTTGGTGGAAACGAATCGATGGCCACGGCAGAACCTCTTGATCACAACCATTCCTGAGTTCGCTTTGAAAATCAAATCCCATTCGCGGACTCAAGCCTGAGGACCGGCGGAATTTGCAGTTTCCCTTCACCATGAGATCTGGTAGTCTTGGGATACAAAAAGGAGATCCAGATGGGCAAAGGCGATAAAAAAACCAAAGAAGGCAAAGGCAAACCCAAATTGACGACCAAAGAAAAGCAAGAAAAGAAAAAAGAGAAGGCTGCACAAAAATAGTTCCCGTGACACCAGAGATCTGGATTCAGATCTCTGGCTGCCTTTGTCTTGATTTTAGCGGCCGGCCTCGGTGAGGCCTTGCTGATAGCAAGCCAGATCTTGATTGCTGGAATAGCTGCCATTGCCTTCATGAGTCTTGCCATCCTGGACTCCCTGTTTGTAGGCATCAACACAAGACTGCCCCACCACCGCCACGTTTCCGTCGCGGGCTCCTGTCGACAATCTGACTTGCCCAAAAGTATATCCATCCTGGCTGCACTCTGGATACTGTCCCAGCTCCAGTACGTCAGCCTGAAGTCCCATTTGCAGGGCGTCGTTGTAATCACTTCGGCAAAAATCCTTGTCAACCGACGAATCGGCATTTGCTTGTGCCAGCGCTTGACCATCTGTGCGCCCCAAAGCGAAACATTTTTTGTCGAGATGCTTTGGTAACAACGAGGATCCCGTGTATCCAGAATTGAGGCCATACCCGTAGCTCTCGTAGGCAAACCCAGTGGCACAAACACCTGGCTGATGATGCCCCAGCGCGCCAGCCGCGGCCGGCAAAATCAAAAAGATACAAACTCTTGAAAGCACCAATTGAGACAAAGTCATCGTTCACCTCTTTTCATGTTCGGCTCAATTCATAAGTGGCCAGGTGCTCACTGTCAATCCTGTGTGGCACGGGAATAGGGTGTCTGCCTGGCGTATTCCGCAAACAGAGCGGCAATTTGGGCTTTCTCATCTTCAATAAAACGGCCGATCGCCCGTCCCAACGGCGCATTGTGGATGTGATGAGCACTGTAATTCAAGCGCGGCAGAAAACCCCTGTAAAATTTATGCTCGCCTTGGGCACCCGCTTCAAAAAGACGGAATTGTTTTTCGATCGCAAATTCAATTCCCTGATAGTAACACAGCTCCAAATGCAGAGATTTGTGATCCTCCAGGCAGCCCCAATTCCGTCCAAACAACGTGGATCTGCCATAAAAATTCAAAGCCCCCGCCACCGGTTGTTGGTTGTCTCGCTCGGCATAGACCAGCAAAATCCGATCCGACATTGTCCGAAAAATCTGGAGAAAAAAAGGCAAAGTCAAATACGCGTACCCACCTTTTTTTTCGGCGGTGTCGACGTAAAATTGATAGAAAGCCTGCGCGTGCCTGTCCCCCAGCTGCTCACCCGTCAGACGAGAAATCTGCAAGCCCGCCTGGTGCACCTGACGTCTTTCGCGTAAAATTTCACTGCGCCGTTTGGAGCGCAGCTTCTGCAGGAAATCTGCAAAATCGCGATAATTTTGATTCCACCAATGATACTGGTAGCTGTGCCGAATCAACATCTGTTCGTTTTGAAAGGTTGGGATTTCACTTTCTTCTAAAAAAAGAGCGTGAAAAGAACTCACTCCAGATCTCGATGCCAACTCTTTGCCAGCCACCACCAGCTGTTGCGCCACCTGCAAGCGCGTTGCAGGATCCAGAGTTCCGTCCAAAAGGAGCTTCGGACCCGTTGCGGAGGTGAAAGGAATCGCGGCAGTCAACTTGGGATAGTACTCAAGTCCTTGATTGGCAAACGCCTGGGCCCAGGCAAAATCGTAAATGTACTCACCAAAACTGTTGCTCTTGAGGTAAAGAACGAGGGCTCCCTTTAACACCTGAGAGCTCCACACCGTAAGATAAAGTGGATCCCAACCCGTGCGCGAACCCAAACAGTTGTTCTGTTCCAAAGCCAGGAGAAATTCATGATGCGAAAATGGAAAATCGGGCGAGCAGACACCCTGCCAACTTTGAGGGGCAATTTCAGCGATCGAGGTGAAAATCTGGATGTCCAAAGTCAGTTCCTTTTCCACGCTTTTGGCTTGTCAAAGGCAGTCTGCCACCTGTACCAGTAGGATTCACGGGAAACTCAGGCCAGACAAGTTTTTTGCGCAAAGGATGACCGATGGCAGAAAATGATTCAGATTCAGGAATCCAAATTCTGGACAAACCTGACATCAAATTGAAACTTCCCAAACCTCACACCGTTTTCGTGCACAACGACCCTTTCACTCCACGAGAATTCGTGGTTGATGTTTTGATTCGTTTTTTTCAAAAAACAAAGGACCAAGCTTTGCAGGTGATGATCCGAGCCCATACCAAAGGAATGGCACCTGCGGGAACTTACACCAAAGAAATTGCCGAGACCAAGGCCTCCGTGGCCAACGCCTATTGTCGCAGCGAAGGTCGCCCCCTGCATTTCTCGGTTCAAGAGGAGTAAGAACCCGACCAAAAGCTCGTTTCCATCTGTCCAAATATCGGCCAGAATTGAAACATGATGAAGATCAGTTTTCGACAAATTGGCAGGCTGACCTTGGCTTTTGGAGTCCTGATGGGACACACCTTCGCCCGTGCTGATGACAACTCCTGCTACACCTATCATTCAAACAAATTTTTCGGTTACGATCACAAGAAAAAAGCAGTCTTCCACGTCGACGAGCTCAGCCCGAAAATGCGCAAATTGCTGGTCAACTTTCCACAGGACAGGCCGGGACAGGTCGTCTCGGTCGGGCTGTATGCCTTTGTTTTTGATGGCACGCATTGGATCACATTGCGAAAAGGTCCCCAGGATGCAGACTACACTCGCGTTCCCACTCAAAAAAATGGTCCCACTCGAGTGTTTGCAGATGCGGCAATCTATGTTTCGCTTGAAAACGAGTCTCCACCACGACTGCGCTTGCGCCGAAACGACTCCGATGAAAAATTTCAAATCGAAAAGCGCCTGACATTTTTACCCAATGAAGTGCAGATCTCGGATGCGAACAAAGAAGGAATCGAAGACTCCTTCAACTGCTCCGGCGGGAAAAAAACAGGCCCATCGGCAGTCCGTGCCACGAATTCGCCAGGCGGAGCTGACAAATCACCCTAACTGGACGTGACTTCATCAAAAAAACCATCTGAGCATCTGAGCATCTGAGTTTTAGGCCGATTGCTTTTGGTGCGAATGGGCATTCGGAAAGCAAAGCTCAAAGCAGGTGTTGGCCTCCTCGGGCCGGATCGCTATGGTCGCCTGATGCTCAATCAAAATTCCTTTGGCAATCGAAAGACCCAGGCCTGTTCCTTCGCCGATTTTTTTCGTTGTAAAGAAAGGTTCGAAGACTTTGTCGCGTATCTCAAGGGGGATCCCAGACCCCGAGTCTTGAATCAACAGCACAACCGAGTCTGCAGTTTGATTGACTGTGATTCGCAGCCATTTCTCGGGAAGATCTTTGACAGCGTCCGCAGCATTGTTGATCAGGTTCACGAGGACCTGTTCAATTTCAATTTCATTGCAGTAAATTGGCGCCCGACCTTCGGTTTTCAATTCCAATTGAATTGCATTTTTTTTCAGTTTGGCGTCAGTCAACAGTAACGCTTCATTGAGAAGGAGATGCAAATCATGCAGGCTGCGTGTTCCTTTTTCCCCCGACTGTGAAAACTTTCGCAGACTCTGGACAATTTTACTGATGCGCTCGGTGGCTTCTCGGATCCCCGCCACCCGCGCCGCGAATTTCTCGG
>Ga0209067_10002390_pt1 | contig 11142 bp, 7 predicted proteins | sample ColStrG_CSR_2013_FD_187199 | JGI IMG/M metagenome (GOLD analysis project Ga0209067, IMG submission 187199) | Freshwater sediment microbial communities in response to fracking from Pennsylvania, USA - Cold Stream Run_MetaG_CSR_2013 (SPAdes)... | ecosystem: Environmental > Aquatic > Freshwater >... | reverse complement strand
AACGCCGCCGGGTAGTGCACCTTGATCCACGCCGAGCAGTAGACGAGGTGGGCGAAGGAGACCGAGTGCGACTCGGGGAAACCGAAGTTGGCGAAGGCCGCCAGCGCGTCGAAGAGTTGGTCGGCGGCGCCACCGGTGATCCCGTTGAGCGCCATTCCCGAGTAGAAGCGGCTCTTGAGCTTGAGCATGCGCAGTTCCGACCGCTTGGCGGCCATGGCTTGACGGAGCTCGTCGGCCTCGGCCGGGGAGAAGCCCGCCACCGCGACGGCCATCTCCATCAACTGCTCCTGGAAGAGCGGTACCCCGAGGGTGCGCGAGAGGATCGGCTCCAAGCGCGGGTGCAGGTACGTCACGGGCTCGTCCCCGCGGCGCCGACGGATGTAGGGATTGACGGCGTTGCCCTGGATCGGTCCAGGGCGGATCAGCGCCACTTCGATCACCAGGTCGTAGAAGCACCGCGGGCGCACGCGCGGCAGCGTCGCCATCTGCGCGCGCGACTCGACCTGGAACACGCCGACGGTGTCGGCCTCGCAGAGCAAGTCGTAGACCGCGTCCTCCTGCTCGAGTTCGCCCAGGTCGAGCGTGACCCCGTGATAATCGGCCACCTGGTCGACGGCGCGATGCAGCGCGTCGAGCATGCCCAGTCCCAGCAGGTCGAACTTCACCAGCCCGATCGCCGCGCAGTCGTCCTTGTCCCATTGCAGCACGGTGCGACCGGGCATGCGCCCCCACTCGACCGGGCACACCTCGAGCACCGGCCGGTCGCACAGGACCATCCCGGCCGAGTGGATGCCGAGATGACGGGGGCGGTTCAGCATCTGGGTCGCCATCGTCAAGATCAGCTCGGGCACGTCCTCGGACATCGCGGTCATGCTCGAACGGTCCACCTGGTCGCGCAAGTGGTTGGCGGCCTCCTCGGAATAGCCGAAGGCCCGCGCCACGTCGCGCAACGCCGAGCGCGGCCGGTACGTGATGACGGCGGCGACCTGGGCGGCGTGGTGACGTCCGTAGCGCTGGTACACGTACTGGATCACCTCCTCACGCCGCCCCGACTCGATGTCCACGTCGATGTCGGGCGGTCCGTCGCGCGCGGGTGAGAGGAAACGTTCGAAGAAGAGATGCAGCTTGACGGCGTCGGCGTTGGTGATGCCGAGCGAGAAACACACCGCGGAGTTCGCCGCCGAGCCACGACCTTGGCAGTAGATGTTCGAGCGCCGACAGAACTCGGTGATGTCCCAGACCGTGAGGAAGTAGCCCGCGAACCCCAGCCCGCCGATGACGCTGAGCTCGTGGTCGATCTGACGCCACGCGCCGGGCACGCGCTCGCACTCGCGTGGACCGTACTTCCGCGTCGCCCCCTCGATCACCAGCACCGTCAGGTACGCCTGTTCGTCCATCCCCTCAGGCGTCTGGAATGCCGGCAGGTTCGGCGCCACGAGACGCAGGTCGAAGGACAGCTCCTGACCGAGCTCCCCGGCGCGGTCCACCACCCCGGGCCAGCGTGCGAAACGACGCCGCTGCTCGGCGTCACCGCGCAGGTGGGCCATCGGCGAGGCCGAGAGCCAGCCCTGCATCTCTTCTAACTCGCGGCGCGCGCGGATCGCCGCCACCACGTTGGCGCGCGCGAAGTCCTCGGGTCGGGCGTAGTGAACATTGCCCGTCGCCACCAGGTGTACGTCGTGGCGCACCGCCAGTTCGGCCAGGACGTCGTTGCGCGCAACGTCCTCGAAGTGTCCGTGGTCCCAGATCTCGACCGCGATGTTCTCGCGCCCGAAGCGCTCGATGAGACGCACCAACTCGCGCTCGGCCGCGCGCGGACCCTCGGCGAGCAGCGCCCGCGAGAGTGGTCCCTTGCGGCACCCGGTCAGCACCAGCCACTCGGCGGCGCAAGTGGCGATGTGATCGAGATCGAACTGCGGCGTCCCCTTCTCACCGCGCGCGAGGTGCGCCTCACCGAGCATCGTCGAAAGCCGTCGGTACCCCTCGGGCGAACGCGCCAGCACGACCAGGTGGTCACCCTGGGGATCGGGCACACCGACACGGTCGTCGCGCGCGTCGATGGTCAGTTCGGTGCCGAACACCGTCGACAGCCCCAGCGCGCGCGCGGCCTCGGCGAAGCGCACGACGCCGTAGAGTCCGTGGTGGTCGGTGAGGGCGAGGCCCGAGAGTCCCAGACGCACTGCCTCGGCGACGAGCTCCTCGGGGTCGCTCGCACCGTCCAGGAAGCTGAAACCAGAGTGGGCGTGCAGTTCCGCGTAGAGCGCCATCAGTCGTAGATCCCCACGAGCCACCATCGTCCGGCCTCGCTCGACAGCAGCATCGCCTCACCGCTGTCGAGCAGGACCTGCACGTGCGCGCGACGTCGTCCACTCGCCCACCAGCGTTCCACCAGCGGCCAGGGGCCGGCGTGCCACACGACGCGACGACGCGAGCCGCGTACCAGCACCACGGACGCCGGGGGCGCACTGAGCGAGCCGCGCGCACCCATGCGCACCGGCTCGTCGTCGGCGTCGCACAGTTCGACCGCCACGGGGTGGTGCAGCGACGTCATCGGCGAGGGACCCGCCAAACGACCGGGCCAGGGCGCGTCGTCGCGTTGGTCGCGCGAGGGTGACCCCCAGGGCGTCAACGTCGCACGGTCCTCGGGGACCCGTCCGCCGTGCAGCCGCGCCACCAGGACGCCCTCGGGGCCCAGACGGTGACGCACGCGGTGCGCCGCCGCCTGGGCCCGGTCGTCACCGGCGGTGCGCTGGCCGAAGAAACCCACCTGCTCGTCTCCCACGATGTCCTCACCGCGCGCGCTGCGCAGACGTGCGCCCAGACGGGTGTCACGCTGACCGGGTAGTTCGGGCAGTTCCCCGCGCGCCACGCGATGCAGTACTCGCACCGCGGCGCTGAACCGCTCGGCGACGCGCGCGGCGTCGAGGTCGGCGAAGTCCCCCACGGTGTAGACGCCGAGGCGACGTCCCGTCGTGGCGAGCTCCTTGTGGCCCAGCGCCGACAGCGGCTGGGCTCGTCGAAAGGCCGTCGTCTGTCCCGCGCTCAGCACCACTCCCTGGCGCGCCGCCAGTTCGGCGCAGAAGAGCCCCTCGGCCACCCCCAGTGAGACCTCGAGGCCCAGTACGTCGCATACGCTCTGACGCACCGTGGCGAAAACGGCCTCGTCACCGCCGAAGAACCGGCTCGGTCCGCGCAGGGGCAGGGTGCACAGTCCGAGTCGCACGGGCTCGACGAAGGGACAGAGCGCCCCCAGGACGTCGAGGAGACGGAGGTAGTCACGCAGGGTCGACCCGTCAGGGCGTTCCTCGACCAGCGGCTCCACCCAGAGCGCGAGGAGGCGTTCCACTTATTTCGCCACCGCCCGACCCTGCGCGTCGGGCACCATCACCACGTGTTCACCGCGACGCGCGGCCTCGCCGCGACCCCCGACGCGCAGGGTCACGTAGCGCGCGTCGAGACGCGATGACATGATCCAGCGCGAACTGGTCAGGTGAAAGGAGAGATCAACCGGCAGCGGCCAGGGCGCGCTGGGCTCGGTGAGGGCGATCAACACCGTCCCGCGTTCGCGCACCCGGTCCATCAACTTGCGCGCCGCAGCGTGCGACGCCCGTGAGGGGGGACGCACGATCAAGAGATCGACGCCGTCGAGCAGGTCGGCCGCCGCCTCGGCCCAGGCGCCGCGCGGACGCGGCACGAAGAGGACTCGGCGCAGGTCCACACCGAGATCAGCCATCGCCACCACACCGGGGTCGTCCACCCCCACCACGGCCGCCCAGTGACCCTTCGCACTGGCTCCGCTGAGCAGGCTCAACGCCACGCTGAGCCCACCGAGTCCGGGTTGGGCGTGGACCACCACCGTTGATCCGCGACGCAGCCCGCCACCGGGCGTCAGGGACGTCCAGGGCTCCGAAAGAGGAATAATACGGGACTTCGCCAGGGTGACGGGACGTAGCGTCGCCACGAGGTCGTCCGAAAGACGTGGGCGTGGGGGTGAAAAAGCGAACATATGTTCGCTACAGTAGCCACTCACCGTCACACGCGCCAATGGCCCTAATGTCGCTGGTGGAAGGAGTCGTCATGTGCGGTCGCATCGCCCTCTACAGCCCCCCGATTCGCTTCGCGCGCCTCCTCGACGCCACCCTGGCAGCCGGCATCGAGGAGGAGGCTCACCCGAGTTGGAACGTGGGACCCCAACGTCGACTCTTCGGCGTCGCCGAGCACGAGGGGGCCCGCGTCCTCGATCGCTACCGCTGGGGACTCCTGCCGAGTTGGGCGAAGGACCCCTCGATCGCGAATCGACTTTTCAACGCCCGTGGCGAGACGGTCGCGGAGAAGCCGTCGTTTCGCGCGGCGTTCAAGAAGCGCCCCTGCATCATCCCCGTCGACGGCTTCTACGAATGGGACCACCGACCGGGTCGTGAGAAGCAGCCACACTTCTTCACCCGCCACGACGGCGAGCTACTGCTGCTGGCGGGACTCTACGAGTTCTGGCACGATCCGACGACGCCCGACGATGCACCGTGGGTGCAGACCTGCACGGTGCTCACGACGACGCCGAACGAGGACATGGACGAGATCCATGACCGCATGCCCGTCGTCATCGAGGCCACCGACGTCGGCGACTGGCTGGACGTCGGCGACGCGGGCCCCGAGGAACGCACGCACTTGATCCATCCGGCCCCTACCGGGACCCTGCGGCATTACGGCGTCAATCCCGCGGTCGGATCAGTGCGCAACGACGGCCCCGAGTTGATCGAGCCCGCCGAGCCACAGTCACTCTTTTAACCCGGGCGTCGACTCATCGCCATCGCGATGAGTCGGGTCGACAATCCCCGTCACGTGCGCGGGGCGATCCTCTTGCGATCTATCCCGCGCGTGGGGTGATCACCAGGGGCACTGGCGCTCCCGTCGAGCCCTGGGTACCCGACCCGACGATCGTGCACGAGCGCGCGACGCACGACATCGCCCACCCCTGCAAACTTGTCCATCCTGGTGCGCTCGGCGAAGTGCTCAGTCGCCAGTGACCACTCGCGCTCATGGTCACCACGCCCGAGAAGCCACCCGAGACCTTGGTGATGACTCCGGCACAGGCAGGAACGTCGACGCACGAGATCGTTTCGAGCACGCTCGCCCCTGGCGACGACAGCGCGTACGGTGCCGACCAGCGACCGTGGTGCTCCTCGGCCGCGATGGCCGTACTCCCGCTGCTCTTTAGCGGGTCACTCTGGCCGCCCGCGACGCACGCGCCCACACCCGTACACGAGATGCTCTCAAAGAGGCTGATGCTCGTACTAGCTCGGTAGGCGCTCAAAGCGTGCAGGTCGTGCCATTGACCACCGGAATACGTCGCGACGAATGCACCGGAGTTGCGCCCCGTCTGCGCAGCGGCGCTTCGCACTGTCGTATAGAGACCCACCGCCTCACACCACGACCCTACGCAACTCAGAGCGCCAGACGACATCAGCGTCGCTCGTGGGCCGAGCGCCGCCGCGCTGAGAAAGAGGGGCCTGCTCCATTTCGCGGCGTGCCAGGTGAGTGAGAACACCCGACTGGCGGTCCCGTTCTTCAAGAGCACCCCGGTGATCACACATGACCCTACCGATGGGCACGCCATTCCCGTGAGGATGTAACTTGCCTTCGGCCCGAGTCCCGTCGTGGGAACGAGCTGAGCCCTATCCCAGCGGGTCCCGTGCTGGACCACTAGGAACGATGAGAAATGTGCCCCCGAACTTGACGTGGTGTTGGTGATCACCTGGCCGAGCGCCACGCACGAGCCCTTCCGCGGGCAAATCACGTGCTCCATCGTGTCCGAAGCACTGAGGGGGATCACGCTAGTCCCCACGATTTGGGGCTTGCTCCACACCCCGTTGGCCTCGGTGCTGAGCACCGCGTGTTGCCCCGTCAACCCCGACGTCTCGGTGCCACCGGCCACGCAACTCCCTGGAGCAGTGCACCAGATTGCGGTCTCCTCGCCCCCCGTCACTCCAGTGGTGAGTGGGAGGCGTGTGATGGTGGCCCCGGTCCCCGTGCTCAGGGTTGTGGTGGTCGCAGCCCCCTGCGCGGCCGACGCCAGAGCGAACGAGCCCATCATCGCCACCAGACTGATGCCGATGCGAAGGAGTGGGCGTTGGAGCGGTCCGTGAGTGCGCATGGGTACACAGTAGTGAAGGGACTATCCAGTACTGGTTTCTCCACCCCTCGCCCGGATGACTTTTCGACCATGGGCAGGGGTCCGCGTCCGCGACTCGTCGGTGTCGCAATGGGCTCGTCCACACGAACCCCTTGCGATACCGCCCTTATCGCGCGCCTAAGGGAATCGGGTTGGTGTTGGGGGCGAAGTCGAGGTACTGCGCCGCCAGCGGCACGACCGAGAAACTCACCTGGTACCCACCATCGACGACGGTGCCCGTGTAGTGATACACCGGCAACTCCATCCATCCGCTCTTCATGTCGTACGCGCCGTAGCCGGTGGTCACTGCGGTGAGATCGACCACCCTCGTGGCCGGCGACGTCGTGGTCGTAGTGCCAGTCGTTCCGGTGGCACCCGATGGACCCGTCGCACCCGTCGCACCACTGGAGGTGACCGGCACGGTGGTCGTCACGGGAGCGGTAGCACCCAGCGGAGCGATCGTCGTCGTCGTTCCGTTCACTCCCGTGACGCCGGTCGCACCTGAAACGACCGTCGTAGTCGTTCCGGTGGTTCCGGTGGCGCCACTGGCGCCACTGGCTGATGCCGACATCTTCACGGCGACCGGAGCGGTCAATGACTGGGCGCTCCCCGCGGGACTCGCGACACCGGGCGTCGTCGTGACAGGAGCGTAGGCGATCGGTCCACCGAATGCGGAGAGGCTGCGCAACAACTTCTGCTGGGCGTTGATCTGATCGACGCCAGCCGCCGCTGAGATCAAGGGGTAGGTCGCGCCCTCGCTCAACGTGAAGGCATTACCCGACGCGCTTTGCAGCGTTCCATCGCTATTGAACGTGAACGTATCCGACATGTCCGACGGTGATCCATTGACCAACAGTGGCACGGTGATGCTCGTGCTGCCACCGCTCGTCGTCTGCGTGGCGCTCCCGGCCGTATCGCCCAATGCCTGCACGTACCCCACGGCCTGGTTCGCCAGTGACCCCGTGGCCGCGACGGGTCCGGTCGCACCAACGGACCCGGTGGCGCCGGAGGACGCGCCCCCACTAGCGACTCCCGTCGCGCCCGATGCACCGGTGGACCCGGTCGATCCCGATGACCCGGTCGCTCCTGTAGCTCCACTAGCTCCCGTGGCTCCCGACGCGGCGGGAGAGTTCGAGGTCACGGGTGGCACGGCGACGCCGACGGCTCCGGTCGTACCTGACACGCCGGCGACGCCATTGGGCATCGTGTAGATGTTCCAGTAATCGCTCCCGTTACTCGTGTTGATGGACGCGAAGTACTTCTTGCCATTGACGACGTAGTCGATGCTCGGATTGGTGGCGGGGCTCGGGATCTTATCCAAGGTGACCCCCAACACCTTGATGACGCCGGTCAGTGTCGCGGCAAGGTCACCGGGGGCGCTCATGGTGTAGACCGGCGCCGCACCAGGTGCGTCCGAGAAGTTGCCAGCTCCGGTGAACGTGTAGTTCAACATCACCGGCAACATGACGCCCCCCAGCACTCCGAAACCGGATTTGGCCGCGGCGGGCGTGGGGCTCGCACCGGCGTGCGCCGCACTCGCCTGGAACCCGAGCACCGGCAGGTACGTACCCGCGCCGTTGAGGGCGCTGACGCCCAGCACGGTGAGGGCGCTGGCCGCGGCCACTGATCCCGCCATGCGCAGGCGGAACGTCGTCCACGCCGCGTCGCGCGAACGCGACTGGCGCATGGCGCGCGTCAGCATCTGGTCGTACGCGGCGGGCACGTAGCCCTGGGTCACGGGATTGCTGTCGGCCAATCGCTCGTCAATAGATTTCATAGCGTTCTCCTTCGCTCTACCTGGTCTATGTCGCGAGCGGAGAAAACTTTCAGCTCACCGGCACATCGGTGAAGTGCTTGCGGAAGCGATCCTGGGCCCGGGAGAGTCGCACCGCCGCTGCGTTGGTGGTGATGCCCAGGATCAGAGCGATCTCGTCGGCGCTACGACCGTCCCACGCGTGCAAGAGCACGATGTCGCGATCGTCGTCGCTCAACGCCTCGAGCGCGCCGCGCACCGCCTGGTCGGCGATCACGTTGTCCTCGGCCGAAGGGTCGCTGTGCGGCGCAACCATGCGTGCGTTCGCCGCGATCCCGCGTCGATACTTACGTTGAGCGTTGCGCAACACGTTGCGCGCGACGCCGATGAGCCAGGGCACTTCGGCCCCGAGGGGGATGTCGTCGAGGCGACGCCAGGCGATGATGAGGACCTCCTCGACCAGATCGTCGACGTCGGAATGACTCATCGGATAGATACGGCGCTTGAGGTACGCGCCGATAGCCGGCGTCGCCTCATCGGCGACGGTCCGGAACCGCCGCTCTCTTTGCGCCCTCATACCCACGTCCTGTCTCGACTTCCCACTTTCTTACCGTGTTTTCTCACGACGGTGTTCCATGGTCATCGACGCGCAGTGCCGTCGGAAAAGCCGAAAACCCCGAGTGACCAGTGAGCCGAAGCTCACCCGCCCCTCGGGGTTTCCGAGGCACACCATTCGTCGCCCCGTGTCGGACGGGCCACCGAATGACGGCAGGCACTCCACACCCTTCACCGTCTCGCCAAGCGGACCGAACTCCGCTTGCCGCCGAAGTGATCCGTTCCTCTTGCGAGGCCCCTCTCACTTCCGCCTCCCTCTCCTTTCGGATCGGTCTGCGTCGGCAGGTACTGCGTGGACTACGAGAAATACAATGCCACCAGCGAAAGCCCCCGTGAAGCCCTGATGACGAAATCGAGAGGTTTTGCCCAGATATTGTCGACTTTTGCACCACATTCCTCACGTTCAGCACACTTTTGCACGAGTAATTCTCAAGTTGTGCACATCATGCAACGATGTAATTACGCGGATGCGCGAAGAAACGGTGAGTTCACGATGCGTGCGGCGCGGAGGCGACGGAGGCCGCGAGGGCCGAGCGAGCCTCGCAGTAGGTCAGCCAATGACCTTCGTCGAAGTCGTAGAGCTTGCAGGCCATGGTGTTATGCCGGAAATCCTTGAAGCGCAGCGGGGCGTCGTGCACGACGTCGGGATAGACCTCTTCGATCGCCAACGCCGCCATCTCGAGGTTGTACATCGGGATGCGCATGTCCACGTGATGCGGCGAATGGATCATGATCCAGTGGAAGAAGAAATTGACACCCTTGGGCACCCGCAGCACCGTGGTGCCCTCCATCTGGCCCTTGAACTTGTTCCACTCATTGCGCTTCCACCAGCGGATGTCGGGCGCGACGTGGTGCACGTGCACGACCGATCCGATCATCGCCGTGAAGCCGAGGAAGGGGATGATCTCGGCGCGCAGGATCAACCACGCGACCCCACCGACCGAATGCGTACGAGCCACGGCGACGAGACCCAGACCGATGGCCATCAACGACGCGAAACCGAGGGTCACGATGCGGTCACGGCGAATCGCCTTCACCCACCGCGCCGGCGGCGTGAAGGCGATCATCTTGTGCCACCAGACCTCTTTGAGGTAGTACAGGCCCGTGCCCCACCACGACCACTCGATGCGGTGCAACACCTTGCCCGCGCGCGACTTGTCCGCGTACTCCCGCGGGGTCACGGGGTGCCAGACGAAGTCGTAACCCTGTCGCACGGTGAAGGCGTGATGGATGCGATTGTGCCCGAGGACCCAGGCCTCGAAGACGTGCCACGACGGCAACATGGCGATGCGTCCGATGATCGAGTTCTTGCGCTTGGTGTTGAACAGCGCACCGTGCGCGCTGTCGTGGGCCACCACGAAGAGAGCGGTGACGGCCAGGACCGCGAGCACGTCAAGGGCAGCGTCGGCGAAGGGGTTCGCGACGAAGACCAGGGCGAGTACCGTCCCGAGATAGATCACCGCATCGCGTGCGAAGTACGCCATGCCCTTCCACGTCGGATTCTCGTAGGCGGCGGCCGGGATGACGTCGATGACCGGCTTCAAGGAGCCGGCGCGTTCATCGCGTTCTTCTCGTTCGAGGGTCTCTTCGCTCACGCGAACACTGACGGGGGGGCGTCGTACTCGAGCACCGCATACTGACGAACGTACCGAAGAATCATCACCGACAATGCTACTGAACCCTCAGATCTCGCTTTGAGGACCAAAGTCCCAGAACCTGGTCACGGAGCGAGAACGGCCTGCGTAACGTCGACGCCGACCTCAACCACGCGACCCCCAATGAGCCGCCAGTGGCGAGCGTCCTTGAGCCGCTTCGCGTCCTGGTGCGAGATGACGACCACGACGCCGTCGCGGTAGTGCTCGCGTAGCGCAGCGAGTATCTGACAGGCCGCCGGGTCGTCGAGTCCCTCAGTGGGTTCGTCGAAGATCGCGAACGGTCGGCCACTGAGGAGTTCGCGCGCCACGCCCAAGCGTCGTTGCTCTCCCCCCGACATGCCGGTACCAATGCCGCCTAGTTCGCTGTCAAGCCCATCGGGCAGGTCGCGGAGGAAGCACCCGAGACCCGCCGCCTCGCACGCCGCGACGAGCTCCTGATCGCTGGCGCCGGGACGGGCGACGCGCAGGTTCTGGGCCAAGGTCGTGGCGAAGACGTAGGGTGCATCATCGACCAGACCCACGACGCCGCGCACCGCCTCGCCACGTAACGTCGAGTAGTCCACCGCACCCAGTGACATTTCGCCTCCGCTGGGATCGAGGAACTTCGCCATCAGACGCGCCAGAGTCGTCTTGCCTCCCCCGCTCGGTCCCGACAGCACGACGACGTCTCTCCTACGAACGTCGCACGTGACGTTCGCGAGCACGTCGGCGCCGTCGTAGTCGTGCCTCACGCCACGGATCTCGACGCTCGCTTCGAGAAGTGGACGGTCGTTGGCGACGGCGGGTTCGCGCACCGGCCAGGTCGTCGCGTGCAACGCGTTGAGACGTCGTGACGCTGCGCGGTCACGCGAGGCGCCGACGACGCCGGTGAGCACCCCGCTGACCAACTCCAGCGCCGCGATACCCACCAAGGCCGGCACGGCCACCAACGCCACACCCAGGTGGTGCCT
>Ga0209067_10002389_pt1 | contig 11142 bp, 10 predicted proteins | sample ColStrG_CSR_2013_FD_187199 | JGI IMG/M metagenome (GOLD analysis project Ga0209067, IMG submission 187199) | Freshwater sediment microbial communities in response to fracking from Pennsylvania, USA - Cold Stream Run_MetaG_CSR_2013 (SPAdes)... | ecosystem: Environmental > Aquatic > Freshwater >... | reverse complement strand
GGCCGTTGCGCCAACGTTGGTGCCTTTACTGTCGTCGTAATATTCCACTTCGGCGATCGTGGCGATCAGCTCCACCCGGTGCGGTTCACCCTGATAGTCACGCAGACCGTGCAGGAGCGGTGCCAGCGGCAACTGGATCGCGCGGCATAATGCCAGCGCCGCCAGCGCATTCACGGCATTGTGTCTGCCGCGAATTTTCAGGGCATCGGCCGGCATCAGTCGTGTCAGAAATACTTCAACTTCCGGGACCGGCTGATTTTTGGCGCGGCGTTTCGGAACCGGCACATCATCATCCACCGGGGTGGTCATGCATAACCAGGTCATGTCATGTTCGCTGGACAAACCAAATTCATTGACGCGTTGTGGCACACCCAGTCCGAATGTCACCAGATCAGCCGATAAATTCTGCATCTGCATCACCAGACTGTCGTCACGGTTCAGCACCTGTACAGTGTGTTCTGAAAAGATTCTGGCCTTGTCTGCTGCATAGGCTGCCATCGAACCGTGCCAATCCAGATGATCCTGCGTCACATTGAGCACGGTAGCGGCATCGGCCTTCAGACTGTAAGTCGAGTGCAACTGGAAGCTCGACAATTCCAGCACCCATACTTCCGGCAGTGCCGCGCTTGTCACGCACTCTCTTAATACATCCAATACCGAAGGGCTGATATTGCCGGCAACTTTGACACTTTTTCCTGCACGTTCCACCCAGCAGTCGACCAGACTGGTCACGGTGGTCTTGCCGTTGGTACCGGTGATCGCGATGACTTTCGGCTGGTAACCCTGCACTTCGCGCAGGTCTTGCAGGCTTTGCGCAAACAGTTCGATCTCGCTCCAGAGCGGAATGCCGCGTTCTTTGGCCAGCGGTGCAATCTCTGCTAGTTCCAGCAACTCCGACAGTCCGGGACTGACAACAACGAAATCAATACCGTCAAGCAGGGTGGCAGCAAATTCGCCGCCGATAAATTCACAATCGGGCGCAAACTCCAGCAATTGCGGCAACCGTTCCGGCGCCTGACGGGTATCCGCCACACGCAGCACTGCACCGCCGTGCACCAGCCAGTGCGCGGCAGCCAGACCCGATTCGCCGAGTCCCAATATCAGTACTTTTTTATCCGTATACATCATCGCAGCTTCAGTGTTGACAAGCCAAACAGTACCAGCATCATGGTGATGATCCAGAACCGCACCACGACCTGGGTTTCCTTCCAGCCCTTTTGTTCAAAATGGTGATGCAGCGGCGCCATCAGAAACAGACGCTTGCCGGTGCCGAACTTCTTTTTGGTGAATTTAAAATAACCGACCTGCAAGATCACCGAAACCGTTTCCACCACAAACACCCCACCCATCATGAACAATACAATTTCCTGACGCACGATCACGGCGATGGTACCCAACGCACCACCCAGCGCCAGTGCGCCCACATCGCCCATGAACACCTGGGCCGGATAGGCGTTAAACCATAAAAACGCCAGCCCGGCGCCGGCCATCGCGCCGCAGAAAATCAGCAATTCACCGGCACCGGGAATATGCGGCAGGAATAAATATTTCGAGTAACTGGCGTTTCCCGTGACATACGCAAACAGTCCCAGTGCACTGCCCACCATAACGGTCGGCATGATCGCCAATCCATCCAGGCCGTCCGTCAGATTGACGGCATTACTGGTACCAACGATCACAAAATAGGTCAGTGCAATAAAGCCCCACACGCCCAGCGGATAGCTGATGGTTTTGAAAAACGGTACGATCAGATCGGCCTTGTTGGGCAGATCCATACTGAAACCGGATTGCACCCAGCTCAGGAAGATATTCAGGAACTGGGAATTGGAAGGCGCAGAGACCGAGAACGCCAGGTACACCGCCGCGATCAGTCCGATCAGCGACTGCCAGAAATACTTCTCGCCGGATGCCATCCCCTTGGGGTCCTTGAACACCACCTTGCGGTAATCATCGACCCAGCCGACAGTGCCAAAACCCAGCGTCACCACCAAGACCACCCAGACAAACCGGTTGGTCAGGTCAGCCCACAGCAATACCGAAACACCGATCGAAATCAGCAGCAGCACGCCACCCATGGTCGGGGTGCCGGATTTGACCAGATGGGTCTGCGGTCCGTCAGTACGTACAGCCTGACCTACTTTCATGCGGGTCAGCATGCGGATCACGCCCGGACCGGCGATCAGCCCGATCGAAATCGAGGTCAGCGTCGCAAACACGGCCCGGAACGTAATAAAGTTAAAGACCCGGAATACGCCGATATCCTGTTGAAAAAATTGTGCTAACCAAAGCAGCATAGTGTTAACTTTCTGAATTTAACCACTGTGTAATAAATGCGCCACGACCCGTTCCATTTTCATGAAACGCGACCCTTTAACCAATACGGTGCCACTGCCGGTCAGACATGCATCCAGACTGTCCTGCAAGGCGCCGATTTCATCAAAGTGCGCAGCGCCGGCGCCAAATGCGTCTGTACTGTGTTTTGCCAGCTGTCCCAGCGTCAGCAATTTCTGTATACCCTGTTGTCTGGCATAGGCGCCAATTTCGACATGGTAGGCCGGACCGTCAGCACCGACTTCACCCATGTCACCGAGCACCAGTATTTTTTCACCCGAGGCCTGTGCCAGCACGCGGATCGCGGCCCGCACTGAATCGGGATTGGCGTTGTAGGTATCGTCAATCACCACGGCGCCATTCGCGGCACGTTTTTTCTGCAAGCGGCCCGAGACCGGTTTGAAATTCTGCAAGCCGTCGATGATCGAGGCATGACTGCAGCCGATGGCATGACAGGCTGCCGTGGCGGCCAGTGCATTGAGCACATTGTGTACGCCGGCGGCTGCCAGTTGAATGTGCAGGATGTCCGGCCCGATATACACGGTGAGCTCACTGCCAAATTCGTTGGCCACAAATTGACCGGCCACATCCACCTGCGCAGAATTGTCTTCCAGACCAAAGGTCAGTACCTTGCGCGTTCCGGCATAGCCGCGCCACAGATCAGCATAATCATCGCCGGCCGGAAACACGGCCACACCATCTGCCGGCAGGCCGGTTATTACGGCGCCATTTTCCTGTGCAACCGCTTCCACGCTTTGCATGAATTCCTGATGTTCGCGTTGCGCGTTGTTCACCACACCGACGGTCGGCGCGGCAATTGCGCTGAGTTGGGCGATTTCACCGGGATGATTCATGCCCAGTTCAATCACCGCTGCGCGATGCTGCGCATGCAGGCGAAACAGCGTCAGCGGCACACCGATTTCGTTATTCAGATTGCCCTGCGTGGCCATCGAACCTTCCGTCCCGTACGCCACCGTCAGGATTGAAGCGATCATTTCTTTCACCGTGGTCTTGCCGTTGCTGCCGGTAACACCAATCACCGGCAGGCTGAACTGCGCGCGCCAGCAATGTGCAATTTCACCCAGCGCAATTCGCGTATCGGGCACGACCAGCGCCGGAACACCGGCCTGATCAGGCAAACGTTGCACCACGATGGCGGCGGCACCCTGACGAATCACGTCGTCCAAAAAATCATGCGCGTCAAATTTTTCACCGACCAGCGCCACAAACAGGCAACCGCGCGTGACTTTGCGGCTGTCAGTGACCACGCCGTCAATCACCATATCTTCAGGATACAGCGCAGGATTGATCGTATGCTGAGCGCCTTGGGTCAGGCAGGCTGCCAGTTGAGTCAGCGTCATCTTCATGAAGCAGCTCCCTTGCTGGCCAGATCGCCCAACGCGATATTGGCGTGATCGATATCGGAAAACATTAATTTGCGGCCTTTGATTTCCTGATATGCCTCATGGCCTTTCCCTGCGATCAGTACCACGTCATTTTTGCCGGCATTTTTAATCGCATACAGAATCGCTTTGGCTCTGTCGGTTTCCAGCACCGGCGCCGGTGTTCTGCCCGGCGTGAAGCCGGCGGCGATCTGATGCAGAATCTGCTCCGGCTCTTCGCTGCGCGGATTGTCGCTGGTGACAATAATTTCATCGGCCAGCTCGGCAATTTTCCCCATGACCGGACGCTTGCCCGGATCGCGGTCGCCGCCACAGCCGAACACGCACCACAGTTTGCCCTGGCGTTCGCGTGCCACTTCCTGCAGATTGACCAGCGTCTTTTCCAGTGCATCAGGCGTATGGGCATAATCCACAATCACCAATACCCGACCCGGACTGCTCAACTGTTCCATTCTTCCTGGCACAGGGGTTAATTGTTCAATTGCCGATACCGCGTCGCTGAAAGTCAGTCCATACACCAGCAACGTGGCCAGTACTGCCAGAACATTGCTGACATTGAAGCGGCCGATCATCTGTGATTTGACGATGCCGCTACCGAACGGCGAATCCACCTGAAAACTGGTCCCACCCTGCCAGTTGCGCAGGTTGCTGGCCTTTAATACCGGGAACAGATGATCCTGTTCCGATTCATCCAGCGTATAGCCGATCACCCGGGTTCCGTGGGTCTGGCAAAATTGCGCCAGGCGGTTGCCGGCAGCATCATCCAGATTCAGGACGGCTGCTTTCAGATCGGGCCAGGCGAACAGTTTCTGTTTGGCGGCTTCGTAGCTTTCCATATCGCCATGAAAATCGAGGTGGTCGCGGGTCAGATTGGTAAACACGGCCACATCAATATGCATGCCGTTCATTCGACCCTGCGCCAGACCGATAGACGAGGCTTCAATCGCCAGCGCCTGGCAACCGGAAGCGCGCCGCACGGCAATTTTCTGGTGCAGCTGGATGGCATCCGGGGTGGTAAAGCCAGTCTCGTCGAACTCGCCCATCGTGCCACGTGTCACTGCTGCAATGCCCAGTGTGCCGATCACGCAGGACGGGATGCCAGTCAGCGACAAAGCACGGGTGATCCAGTGCGTGCAGGACGTCTTCCCATTGGTGCCGGTCACGGCCACGGTAAACATCGCCGCATCCGGTTGCTCCAGCCAGGCACTGGCGATAATGCCGGACTGCCACAGCAGATCGGCTACCGCCAGATGGGGAACGGCTAAGTCCGTATTCCAGACAAAATCGGCTGCTTCATAAATCACGGCTTTGGCCCCCTGCGCAATGGCCTGCCCTATATATTTGCGCCCGTCGCCGCTGCCCACCGGACAGGCAAAGAACACATCACCGGGCTGGACCTTGCGTGAATCGGTAACCAGATTCTTTATTGGCGCCAATGCGCGCAGCCATTCAACGATATAGGTGGTCGACATCGTTTCCATCACATGATGTCTCCCAAACCGTTATCGGGCAGCAGGCTGGTGACAGTCGTATCCGGCGGCACATTCAAGGTGCGCAACGCATTCGCGGTGATACTGGAAAACAGCGGTGCTGCGACCGGCCCGCCAAAATGCGGACCAGCCGGATCCGGTTCATCAATCATGACCGCAACGATGATGCGCGGATTGGATACCGGAGCAAATCCGCAAAAGGATGCGATATATTTTTTGACGTATTGCCCGTGCTCGACCTTGTAGGCCGTACCCGTTTTGCCTGCCACGCGATAACCGGGAACACGCGCCCTGATTGCAGTGCCTTCCGGTCCAGTCACCGATTCAAGCATCATGCGCATCGTTTGCGCCGTATTCGGCGAAATAATACGCTCACCGACCGGTGCCTGATCGAGCTTTTTCAGACTGAGCGGGATCAACTCACCGTCGCGAGCGAAGATCATGTAGGCATGCGCAAGTTGAATGGTCGATGCCGTAATGCCTTGCCCATAGGCCATTGTGGCCTGTTCAATCGGTCGCCAGGTTTTGAAATTGCGCATACGCCCAGTTGCTGTACCAGGGAAATCAAATTTGGGAGCCTGACCAAATCCGACCTTGGTAAACATTTCCCACATCTCCTGTGGCTGCATCATCAGCGCGATTTTTGCGGTTCCAACATTTGAAGATTTCTCGATGATCTGCGCTACCGTCAATGCGCCGCTTTCATGGGCATCACCTATCTGCGCGGTACCGATGGTCATCTTTCCAGCGGTCTGAAATACCGTTTCAGGTCGCACCCGGTTGGTTTCCAGCGCCAGTGACACTGTAAACGGTTTCATCACCGACCCAGGCTCATAGGCATCGGTCATGACACGATTGCGCAACTGCGCACCAGTCAGCACTGAACGATCATTCGGGTTGTAAGAAGGCAGATTGGCCAGCGCCAGAATTTCACCGGTCTGCACATCGACCACCACGACGCCCCCCGCCTTGGCCTTGAATTTGGCCAGCGTTTCTTTCAGCTGGGCATAGGCCAGATACTGAATTTTACTGTCGATCGACAGTGTCAACTCCTTGCCGTCATGCGGTTCATTGATGGCGCGCAGATCTTCCACAATATGGCCGAGACGATCCTTGATCACACGGCGGCTGCCCAGCTTGCCGGCCAGTTCCTTCTGATCGGCCAGCTCCATGCCTTCCTGCCCGGCATCTTCCACGTTGGTAAAACCAACCACGTGTGCCATGGCTTCCCCTTCCGGGTAATACCGTTTGTATTCCTTGCGGGTCTCCACGCCATTAATTTTGAGTGCTTCGATTTTGTCAGACGTGACCTGCTCGACCTGCCGTTTCAGGTACACAAACTGATGGTCCGAATCCAGTTTCTTGCGCAACTCTGCTTCACTCATTTCGAGCAGGGCAGCGAGCTGCTGAATTTTTTCTTTTGGTTCGGCCAGCACATCCTCCGGGATCGCCCAGATCGCCTTGACCGGGATCGATGAAGCCAACACCAGACCATTGCGATCGGTAATCTTGCCACGCGTGGCCGGCAGCTCCAGCGTGCGTGCATAACGCGATTCACCCTGCTTTTGCAGAAAATCGGTACTCATCGCCTGCAGCCAGAAAGCGCGGCCGACCAGCGCCACAAAACTGACGAACAGCACAAACATCACCAGACGGCTGCGCCAGGCAGACAGTTTCGGCGCCAGTACCGGATTTTGCGAAAACGGTACCCCCTTGGCATTCGCCTTGCGGGGACGGGCTGACTGGCGGGACTGACTGCTCATTGTTTCTGCCTGTCGTGGATGGTTAAGTATTGGGTGCGCTCGGCCGTGACCGGCACCATGTTCAGATCTTTCATTGCACTGGCCTGAATGCGCTCGTGCTTGCCCAGATTGGACTGGTCGAGCTGCAACTGTGCCCACTCCACTTCCAGTTGGCGCGCTTCGGTCTGCGAGCGCTCCACTTCAATAAACAGATGACGCGCCTGATACTGGGTTTTCACCAATATCAACGCGCAGACCACCACGGCGATCAGCAGCAACACGTTAAAACGCCCGCTCATTGCATTGCCGCCTGTGGCAGACGCTGCGCAACGCGCATGATGGCCGAACGCGCGCGCGGATTGGCTTCCACTTCCGCGTCACCCGGTTTGACGCGCCCCAGCAATTTCAACAGCGGCTGCGGCAAATCGGCGGAACGTATCGGCAAGCGGCGGTCCGGCTGCTTGACGACCGCTCTGGCTGCCATAAATTGCTTGACGATCCGGTCTTCCAGAGAATGAAAACTGATCACCACCAGTTTTCCATCGGTCGCCAGCAGGTCAAAGGCCTGAGTCAGGCCGCTTTCAAGGTCCTCAAGTTCCTGATTGATGAAAATCCGGATAGCCTGGAAGGTGCGAGTGGCCGGATCTTTACCTTTTTCACGCGTTTTGACGGCACCAGCCACGAGTTCGGCAAGCTCTCGTGTGCCTGAAATTGGTGCTGTGAGCCGGCGAGCTGTAATCGCCTTTGCAATCTGAAAAGCAAACCGTTCTTCCCCATAATTTTTTATGACCTCCTCTATGTTTTTTTCCGTCGCCGTCTCCAGCCAGGTGGCCGCCGAGATGCCGCGCGTCGTATCCATGCGCATATCGAGCGGACCGTCGGCGCGAAAACTGAAACCACGGGTTGCGTCATCCACCTGTGGTGAAGAAATACCCAAATCGAGCAGCACACCGTCAACGTGCGTAATGCCACGCTCGGCCAGCTCGCTGTGCATCGTGGCAAAACTGTTGTGCACGATGGTAAAACGCGGATCCTGAATCTGACCGGCGTTGGCAATTGCCTGCAGGTCCTTGTCGAATGCGATCAATCGCGCAGTGGCGGGCAACTGTGACAGCAGCAGACGGCTGTGGCCGCCGCGCCCGAAGGTGCCATCGATATATATGCCATCGGCCTTGAACGGCTGCAGCGCGTCAACCGCTTCATGCAGCAGCACCGTGCTGTGTCTGAATTCTGCAGCGACAGCGGATGCCATCGCAGCTGAATTATCGGGAAGTGGATACGGGTTGGAAGGTTGGCTCATGCTCACCCTCCATCAAAAAGAGAAATTGCTCAATACGTCCGGCATGCCGGCAGCAACGGCTTCGGACTCGCTGGCCGCCAGCTTCTGGGCATCCCAGACTTCGAAGTGGGTACCCATCCCCAACATCATCACATCGCGCGCCAGCTCAACGGCACCGCGCAGTTCGGGTGCCACCAGAATCCGGCCGGCACCATCCATGTCCACATCGCAGGCATTACCCAAGAATATACGCTGCCAGGAACGGGCCGACATCGGCCATTTGGCGATTTCTTCGCGATGCGCTTCCCAGGTCGGGCGGGGAAATAACAGCAGACATCCATGGGGGTGACGGGTCAGCGTAACGCGCCCTTCACACTGCACCAACAGGGCGTCACGGTGCCGGGCCGGAATCGACATCCGTCCTTTTGCATCGAGAGTCAGTGCTGACGCGCCTTGAAACACAGTGGAACCCCTTGGAAATGTGGAAATACAAAAAGCTGCGGGATATTTTTTCACTTAAATATCCCACAAATACACACTTTTTTACACTTCCGCCCACTTTAGAGTAAGCATTTCCGGCGGTCAAGCGAAATAAACCAAAAAAAGCGGAATTTTCATAATGAAGTCAACGACTTAGCTGCGATTGCTCATGTGTCGTCAAGATGAAATATTACATAGAATTAATAACTTAGATCGGGATGTGAAAGTGAAGCATGAGCAATACACATGGTTTTATCGGATTCTGATGGTTTTGCAGGACGCCATAAATCCATTTTTTTGTCGCTTAAATGAACAAGCCCCGCATCGCATGTCGGGGCCGCAACTCCAAGAGGAAGTGAGCAGTTTATTAAAAAGTAAATAAGCAATAACCTCGATATACTTAATAAAATTGCCAGACTAGTATCGCCAACCTCAGTCGATTTTTATCCGCGCCTGACAGCGCAATCTGACAGTTGGAGGAGGTCTGCATGCACTTTTTTAAAGGAACAACCACGCCAGTCCCAGCGCTGGTACCCGTAAAATCGCCCAATTTCAGGCCGATGGAATCCGAAAACGGGGTCGACAGGGATGGCAGAAATCTGCTGAGCCGGTTCCCGTGCCGGGCCACATTGAAGCTGTTTGCCAGGTCCTGCGCCGGCAGAACAATCGGACATCCGGCAACCAAAGCGCTCGCCGCCCCGCTGTTTGCACTGGGGATGAAATTTGACTGTCTTGGTATGAACAATGACTGGTTTGGTGAGTATGCTGCTTATGTGGCCGCCGCCAGCGCAACACTGTGGCTGGTCAGCACCGCCGTTTCACTTTACAACAAGCCACCGTATGAAAGCTGCGTCAAACATCTGGCGCAGTCTGTCGGCTATGGCGTGGCCGGCAGCGCTCTGATTCCCGCGCAGCTGGTCACCTGGCTGTGTTGCCGGGAATCGTTGCGCGAATTTGATGTCGACGCGATCCGCAAACAGCTTTCCGCCGAAAAAAGCCTCTTTCTCGACGATTCCGATGTCGAATCCCGTGCGCCATCCTTCACCGAACCGAGCGGCGAGCACGACGACGATCTGGCCGTTCCATTTGCCCGAAGTTTCCACAAAGACCTGAAATATCAAGACAGGAAAATGCCATGAACCTACCAGTGACAGACCAATCCCAATTCCAATCCCAATCCAAATTAAGCGCCAGTGGCACAGATCGACTCAACAGGGGAACCGGGGAAGAAGCAAGACCGCTGTTCGGTTCCCTCAACGTTCAGATCGATGCCTTAGACCTGTCATACGAACCTGGCCCGCGCCTGCTGCAGCGCTGGACGACTTTCGGCCATGGCGCACTGTACGCCTCCAGAGCATTCGGTTCTGCCATGTTTACGACCGGCATAACGAGTCACGTTTGCCACAACATGATGGACAGTCCGCATCACAAGGAAAATGAATTTTTGCTGATCAGTCTGGGGACGGTGTCCTATCTGACCGGAACCATCTGTTCGGCCTTGACCTCGACAGAACAGTGCGGGGCAGCCTTTACCCCGCCCGGATCAATCCAGTGCATGGAAAGCGTCAAACAGTCCCTGAAAGATGCAGTGGTACCCGCGATTGTCGCTTTCAGCGTCTATCTGGCGCTGGCGCACCACGCTATCTGAACCCCACGGAGCCAGACGAAACGCATCCTTGCCGCCAGTTCATTTTTTCAGGAAACAGTTATGACCCACCCCTGCGTCACCAATACCTCTTCAGAATATGCTGTCCAAATGCTGGTAGAGAAGCGGAAAGAAAATCCAGCCAAAATCATCCCACCCACGCCCGGCGTTTTGAACCGCTTCACGAACTTCGTATCCGACGGCGTGACATCCGTTAAAAATTATGCCGAAGAAAATCCGTTCCGATTTACCTGTATCATGGTCGGCTTGATTGGGGTTGTGTTGACTGGCGTGGGCGGAATCGTTGGCAGCGCGATACTGGTTACAATCGGCCTGAGCATTTTTGCTGCCGTGAACGTGCATGCCTGGATTGAGGCAGGCAGGAGTACAAGGTGCCACCAATCCGACGATGACATTCCGCCACCTGCACCCAGCGTCCAAATCGAACTCGATGATTCCCACCACGTTGAAAGGCAACCTGAACTGCATGCGCCATCTGCAGAGTCGACAAGCCTGAATCTCGAGCCCGAAAATCTCCATCCTGCAATCCTGATTCGACTTCCCTCAGAAAGCGACATCCGGTTTTAATTCGACGCTGTGGCTAACAGTGCGGGGTTGGAATGAGCGTGCTACTGCGACCCGCCCAAAAATGCCATGAAATAAGTTGAAGCAAACCGATAGGCCGGATTCTGTTACGACACTTGCCGTTGCCGGTTCGTGTTATGACAGCCATTCCTCTAGGCCCTGAATTACTCCAGGGCTCAAGCTTTCT
>Ga0209067_10002386_pt1 | contig 11149 bp, 10 predicted proteins | sample ColStrG_CSR_2013_FD_187199 | JGI IMG/M metagenome (GOLD analysis project Ga0209067, IMG submission 187199) | Freshwater sediment microbial communities in response to fracking from Pennsylvania, USA - Cold Stream Run_MetaG_CSR_2013 (SPAdes)... | ecosystem: Environmental > Aquatic > Freshwater >... | reverse complement strand
GTCAATCAGCCCGCAGAGTTGGCGACAGTGCTTCGAAAGCTCGAAGAAATTCAGAGTTCTTTCAATGCGACTTCCAAAAGGAAGGTCTCGTTGGCAGACCTGATCGTGCTGGGGGGCTGCGTTGGCGTGGAGGAGGCGGCCAAAAAAGGCGGCCAAAAAGTGAAAGTTCCCTTTGTCCCTGGCCGAGCCGATGCCACCGAAGCACAAACAGACGCTGAATCTTTTGCTGTTCTTGAGCCACGAGCAGATGGGTTTCGAAACTTCGCCGGCCCAGGCTTGGCAAATCATGCCGCTGAACATTTGTTGGATCGGTGCCAGCTGCTGACACTGACAGCTCCTGAACTGACAGTGTTGTTGGGCGGAATGCGAGTTCTTGGGACAAACTTCGGAGGATCGAAGCATGGAGTTCTGACGAGCAAACCCGGAGTTTTGACCACGGATTTCTTCGTCAATATTCTTGATATGCAGATAGAATGGAAGCCGTCAGCGAAGGTCGGTGAGTTCGAAGGTCGCGACCGAGTCTCTGGAAAAGTCAAATGGACGGCGACTCAGGTGGATCTGATTTTTGGCTCTCACTCGGAGCTCCGTGCGCTGACAGAAGTGTACGCCCAAGACGACAGCAAGAAAAAATTCGTCGATGACTTTGCAGCGGCCTGGAGCAAAGTGATGAATCTCGACCGTTTTGATTTGCGTTCTTAATTTCAGAAAAAGTGGAGTGGACCGCAGGGTCCGCTCCACTGCTATAGATTTTCATTCAAATTTAACGTGTCCATCTTTCATATAATAGACGGCAATGCTGATCTTCAGTTTTCCCTCTTGGACGGCATGGGCAATGATTTCAGAACGCGCAACAAGGTCCCGCGCAACGCCCCGGGCATTGGCAATGGTTTCGCTCTCGTAGTCAGGGCTTGCTGTCTTTCCTTTGAATTCCGAAATTCGCGGGTGAATGTCGGCCACGAGTTTGTTGAGATTTGGACTTCCTAAATCTTTCCCTTGCAGGCTTGAGAAAGCTGCGGTGACAGCTCCACATGAGGTGTGCCCCATGACCACCAGCGACTGTACGCCGAGGTGTTCGACGGCGTACTCGATGCTGCCGATCGTGGTGGGTTCAAGAACTTCTCCGGCAGTTCGAACGACGAATATTTCACCCAGTTTTTGATCGAAGACCGTTTCGGGCGGGACTCGGCTGTCCGAACAGGACAGAACAATCGTGTGTGGCTTTTGCCCAGTTGAAAGTCGTGCGATGTCTGCCTTGCTTTGTCCATCTTTCCGCAGTTTTCCTTCGACGAATCGGGTGTTGCCATTTTTCAACAATTGAATCGACTGTTCTGGCGAAACGCCGGACGCCTCTTTTGTAGCTTCTTTGGCAAAGGCAAACGGGGTGCTGAAAGAAAGGGCCAAGAGCAAAAAAACTGTTTTCATATCTGTCCTTTTCATGAATGAAACGACTTGTGAAGAGTCTTTGAGTTTGCACTATTTTTATCAAGCGAAGGAGCCTGGACAAGGCCGAACTGAGTTCCACCCCAGAACTAGACGCTGACATTTGAAGCCTGATTGCACAAAATTTGCCGATTCAAATGATGCCAATTTTTGAGGGACAGGTTGGAAAACTTATTGGGCTCCCTTTCTCCTGCTTGAAATCTGGCACAACGCTCTGGACGTAAATCCTGGAACTTATTTTCATTTGACAGAATTGGCATACGCTTTAGTTTAGACGTGAAGCTGTCGTGCATGATCGGTTTCGGAAATTTGAGGAGTCAAATGGGAAATCAAAAACAGGTCGGTTTTCAAAATTGTTATTTATTGAGGCTGCTGATGGTTTTGACCTGCTGCCTTGGTTTTTCGACGGCCTCGGCAAAGCCTGCTGCCGCCACCACCACCAGCTACATTCCCTGGACGACCAACTACAAGCCCAAGCCCGTCAAGGGACCGATGAACTGTGAACCGAACAATGGCAGAGACTCAACTGAGGGCGCCATTGCATTTTTACGAGATCCTGTTGTTGATTGGCGATGCTTCCCCGAGACAGAAGTGAAGCACAAAGCGGAGGGGCAAGAAACCACTTTCTGGGAGTATTTCAACAACAACCCCGAAATGTTTGGCACCAAGCCCAACATTCGGGTCAGCTACGACAAAGAGAGTTTCGATAAGTTTTATGAAAGTTCCAAAAATGGCGAAAGACTGCTTTTGAAGGTTGGCAGTTCCTTCAACACCTTTATGAATTCGCTTCATCAGCTTGGCGAATTTCGAGCCTACCTCGATCAGAAGAACAATCCCGCGGGCTTGCCTGATTTTCTCAAGGCTGTCCGTGAAGTTCACATCGTTTACAATATTGATAAAGTGGCACGGCTTGAATTGAAAAACGGAGTGATGACTTACAATACGGCATTTAAAAATAGAGACGGAAAATTCGACACCCTCACATGGCAAACCCCCGCCAGAATGTGTCGAGCCTTGGCGAATATTTTGCCAAACTTTGGTATCTATGCCCAAGCCAACTCAACAGAATGTGGCCTGACGGGCTTTGCGGCGCCGACTGTTAGCAAAGGACTTCCGGCCGAGCCGAAATGTGATTCGAGTGTCAACGCTGAAAGCGCAATCAGTTATGAACGAAGGCCGATTGTGGACTGGCGGTGTGAAGATCAGATTCGCGATGCCGAGAAAACACCGAACAAAACATACGCCAACCTTCGCGATCATTTGAACAAGTTTGCCAACGGTCAAGGCGATCAGATTCGCTTCATTCTTGATAAGAAGAGTTTTGACAGGCATTTTGAAAACGAAGCGAAATCAGCGAAAATTATTGGCAACAAAGACCATTATGAGCCTTTGGATCAGTGCACTTGGATGTGGAAAGATTTTTTCTACAGGCAGGGAACTGAAAATCCGCTCGAGCAAATCTACAAATTGAAAATGGGCGACATGACTGAGCTGATCAAAAAAGCCAAAAATGTCGTCTGCAGTTACAGCGATGACAAAGACAGTGGCACGGTGGTGATCGATCGCGGCATGTTGCGATACTACATCAACAACAAAGGGAATTCAGGCAACTGGCGAACCTTTGCCAAAGGAATCTCAGAGCAGCTGGATTTCATGAAAAAAGGACTGATCAAACTGAGACAAGAAGATTGGTACAACAAATAGTGTGAGTGTTGAAGATTCAAAGTTAATGCTCACAAACCTTTGCGAACTGTTGTTGGAAAACGGTGGCAAATTGTGGGTTGTCGAGCGCAGATTGAGGAAATTTTTGTTCAGAGATCATTCTTTGCAGGACCGCGGCCCGGCCAGCGGTGGCGTCTTTGACTTTCATCAAAAATTGGCTGTTAATTTTGATGAGTTTGTTGACACTTTCACAGTCGCCATTCTTGATATACCAGTAAGCCGTTTTCTTCATTTCTTCTTCATAGTCATCGAACAGGAAAACATGCTGATCGGTCGCGGTGGTTTTACCCGCATAAAAGTTTTGCGCTCTTAATTTTTCAACATTCGCGGGCCCCAGCAGCCTGTTTGAGACCGAAAACACGCCAAAAATGGTCAATCCCGACGCGAAAAAAAACAGAATTCCAGTGTGCAACTTGCGCAGGCCATTTTCATGAACCTTCATCAGCAGAAAACTGATCCCGAATATCAAGGGCAGGTAGTGGAAAGAGTTTTTGACCGCTGCTGATATCGAATTGGTGTTGAACCTGTCACCAAGATAGGTCAGGGCCTGTATGATGCCGTCAATTTTGTAGCCGTACTCATACTGCCAATTCCACGATTGGCTTTCGCTGACATAGAAAAAACACATCGTCACAACGCCGTGCCAAATCGGGCACAAGGCTAAAAAAAACCAGATCGTAAACTTAGTTTGCCATTTTTGTTTCATTGTCCAATCCATAAGTGCACAAAGGAAAATGACGGAGGCGAAGAAAAAATCGACAAGGTGTCGGGTGTTCAGTTCGTCGCTGATCACCCAAGTTGTGTACATTCGAAAGTAAAAGGGCAGCGCCGAGATTGCGATGGCGAAAAGAATCCAGCCGATTTTTTTTCTATGGCTGAGCGCAGCTCCCAGGCCTGCTCCGATTCCGACAAACACGGGACTCACCGGCAGTGTTCCATTGGGGCCGAAAAGGTTGTACTGAGCGGACGACACGAGGAAGTCTCCAAGGTCGTAGCCTTCGAGATAGACCTGCAAAGGTGGCAGGATCTGTTCTGTGATCATGAAGTTATTCATTTCCACAAAGCCAGCGGGGAGGACTGCGCCCATTAGAATCCAGCTGAAATTCTGACCTTTGTGCGGAAAATTCCAAATGAAGAATGTGTAAAGAATTGAGATCCAAAACAAATGAATCCGAATCGCCAAGCCAAATCCTGCAATGGCGCCAAGTGCAATCAATTGAGTTGGCCGAATTTCCTTCTCAGAACGTAGGTTCCAGTAAACAGACAAGGCCAGGATGGCATAGGAATTTGCAAAAATGTCGACGTTTGTGGAGCAGAAAGCGAAGTAGTAAAGGAAAGGCGTCGACGTGGCGACCAGGGCCACGGCAAGGGCGCGATTGTAAAAGCCAAATGCATCCAGCAATTTGGCCAAGACAAGGAGGCCCAGAGCGGTGAAGAAAATCGTCGACAAAATATGGACGGGCATAAATCGAGAGTTGAAGATTTCTGAACTTTCGCCTGCCAGTTTGTCGAGCCCTATTTGATAAAGATAGAACGGAGCCAAATATCCCGAAACGGCAGGATGCTCGAAGGAGGGAGAATAACCTGTTTTCGAGACCAGCCAATTGCGACTTTGTTCCGAGGCAGGGTCCTGCTTGATGATATTGAAATCGCCGTCATGCAATGCGCTCAGGGTGAATTTCCCATAGGCGCCATCTTCAAAAAAATAGTTGACCTGAAAGGCCGTCAGTAAAATAAAAATTGCAAAAATTGCCAATGCCAAAAGGAGATAACGAGAGGCAGAATTGGATCTCTTCAAACGGTAGTCCTCATTCGTCGAATGCTCTGTTTAATCCCACATTTCGCAATGGTGAAATTCAACCACTTTGAGGGCGGGACTCGAAGTCTTCGTCAATGCATTGTGCTACGGCAGTGGACCTGATTGGTACGAAAAAAAGCCGGATTTCGCTTGTTGCTTTGATACAAAACCTGTTTTTTTGGTTTCTCAGTCTTGCCCGAGCAGGTACAATTGAAAGATGAAGATTGTCCTGATTCGGCCCAATACGATTGTCCCGAAAGAATTTCTGGCCTATGGAGGCATGCCGACACCCGCAGCGGGGCTGGCTTACATCAGCTCCAGTCTCACGGCCGCAGGGCATGCAACAGTTGTGATTGATGCCACCGGCGAGGCACTGGGAAGCTATCAGAAAATCGGCGAATTCAATATGGTGGTGATTGGCCTAACGGTGGAAGAAATCATCTCCCGAATTCCAGCTGATGTCGAACTGATCGGCCTGAGCTGTATGTTTTCCTCAGAATGGTTCTATGATGCGCAGTTGATTCAAAGAATCAAAACACGATTTCGCAATATTCCCATTGTCATCGGCGGCGAGCACGTCACTGCGGATTGGAAAAATATTTTTGAGGTCTGTCCCTCGGTGGATTTTTGCGTTCGCGGTGAAGGTGAAGAAACAATCGTCGAATTGGCTGAAGCTCTTCAACAAAATCAAACGGTCGAAGGTATCGCTGGAATTGCATTTCGCAACTCCGAGGGTGTTGTTGTTGCGACACCCTCACGTAAAAGGTTGAAAAAGCTGGATGAACTGCCTTGGCCAGCTTGGGATCAGATGCCCTTGCAAGGTTACCTGGATGCTGGTTACAGCTTCATGATGCAAAATCGCCGGACAATGCCGATCGTCACGACTCGGGGTTGTCCCTTCTCGTGCTCATTTTGCTCGGCTCCGCAAATGTGGGGCAGTGAATTGAGCTATCGCAGCCCCCAGGACGTCGTGGCGGAAATTAAGCACTATTACGAAAAATACAAAATTGAACATGTGGATTTTCTCGATATCGTTGGAGTCATCAACCCCGCTTGGACGAAAGAGCTGTTGGAAGCCCTCATCGCTGCAGATTTGCCTGTCACCTGGATTTTTCCTGCGGGCACACGATCTGAGATCTTAGATGAAGCGACTTTAAAGCTGTGCAAAGAATCGAAGGTTGCGCGTCTCATTTACGCACCTGAATCGGGGTCCAAGAAGACGATCAAAAGAATCAAGAAGAGATTTGAGCCGGATAAAATGCTTCGTTCGATGAAGATGGCGAATAAATTGGGAATCAAATTACGGGCACCCTTGATTTTTGGATTTCCAGAGCAAACGCTGTATGAAGTTTGGGAGAGTGTTCTCTTTGGTTTTAAAATGATTTGGGTCGGTGTCGACGATGTTGTCGTTTACATTTTTGGTGCCTATCCTGGCAGCCAGTTCTACAAAGAACTCGTGGCCTCAAAGCAAATCGATGAACAAAAGATGCTCGCGGATGGCACCTACAACGAGTATTTGAAACGCGCGGTGGTGGCCGGTATTTGGAATCAAGAGTCTTGGTCGGAGTTCATTCCGGCTTGGAGCTTGGGGTGGTTGAGAATCGGCACGATGCTGATCAACCAGATGCTGCGAATCTTGCTTCGACCTTGGCGTTTGCCAATGTCGATTTATCGCGGCCTCATTCTGAAAAAGCCAATTTCGATTATGGATCAGCAGGCCTACATCCGCACCCAGGCGTTGCCTTATCCCTATGACTACGCTTCCCTCAGCGAGAGTGACTACATATCTTTGCGCGCGCGGCAGGAGTTTGCTCCCCGTCGCATGGTGCTCAATTCCAAAGGGTTTGAGGGCCTGACAAAAATACGATCAAAGGCCTAAAAGACTGGGTCGTGAGATATGGTGACCGCGGTCCGATAGTCCGGGAACTGCTTTGTTGGGTCGAAGAATACCCGATCCAGTGGCGGAAACCTGGGTTTGATCTGGCGGAGCTGGCAAAACTGCGTTGGACTGAGGGTTATTCTACAGAAACACTCATGGCCCGCTATGGGAAGACTGAGGTTGCAATCAGGAATTACTATCGAAGGGCGCGAAAATCTGGATTTGGGTTCTCTGGGATCAATGGTTCGGAAAGAAAAGCCATACTCAAATCAATTCAAGGCCGCACCCCAGAGTTATTCCTCAGAAATAAAGGTGCGTAAACGATGCACTGGAAATCGGTCTAAATTGGATTCCTTGTTATCATCAATATCAAGAAACGTAATTTCGAAATCATTGTTTTGAAGCACAGAGATTTTATAGAAAACTCGGTAGCGGCCATTGCCTATTGGCGAGGACCGTTCGCCGATAAGGTCCTTTGGCTGTGGGGTTCTGTACATTTGTTCAAGGGTATTTACGAAATCTTCGATGGCAGCTGCAAAGTTTTCAACTCCACGGATGGCAGACTCCAAACTCTTTTGGGTGTCCATGATGGAATTAAAAATAAAGTCTTCAATTCGAAGACGATTTTCTTCAAATGGTGAAGCGTACCGAAACTGTATGGCCATTACTTTTTGAACCGTGAGGTTCGATTTTCATTTTTAACGAAGGGCTTGGTTTTACCGTCAACAATTTCACTCATTCCGAGGAGTCGTCTTTGTAGGGATTGAATTTCATTTCTAAAGTCTTCATAAATTTGCTCTGACATAAGAATGAAACTTTGACCATCCCTGCGATTAATTCGAACCGGCTCGGTAACGGCAGCGTCCATGAAGTCTTTGAGTTCGGAGCGAAATTTCTTTGCATTAGCACTTTGCATAGATGCCTCCCAATCCTCAAAGAGTACCCTTAAAGGTACTCTTTGTCTACGTAAAACATGTGGATCTAAAATAATTCAGGTGGGTCTGCCACTTGCAATGTAAATGCACATGAATCTCAGTGGCTCTCGCTTTAAGTTAGGGCCTCAAATGGCGTACAATGGATTGACAGGCGTTTGTCAATTTTTGCTGCTATTTTTGGTCTTTGCGGCTTTGTTTCCCTCTTTGTCTGAGGCTGCTCCCTCTTGCGCTTCCATTTTTGAAGATTCAATCATTGCCAAGCGCCTGGCGGATTTAGAAAGGCGAGGGCTCCCAAATTATGACTATGCGGCGGATCCCGGCATTAGGTATGAGTTCCCAAATACGGTATATCCGAGGTCAGCTTGGAATATTGACCAAATTCAAACCAATGATGGCCATAGGTTTTTCTCATTTGATGTCGGTATGAAGAGGATTGCAGATGACCAGGCTTCCTACTTGGCGGTCTACAAGTCACACCTTTTGAATCAGGGTACGTATTCCAGACCGATTCATTTCGACGATACAGGTGAGGCAAAGGTCGCGAAAGCAGAGCTGCAGAAATGGAGATGGGGGTTTCATGATGCAGTAATGAGGACCTATGAAAATACTCCGCATAAGAAAAAGTACATAGATCCGCTCGAACGAAATGCTTTGGCGGCCTATAATTCTCGAAACGAAAACAGCGACGTATTTGGCATCGTGTACGCCCCTGGGCAGTCGTTTGAATCATTATCACGAAATCAAATCAATCAACTGACCGCAGTCACTGCCCAACTAACCTATCCCTCGCAGGACATCACGTTCCTCAGCCAAGTGAACACAGGTCCATTCTTAAGGCAAATTCGTGGGGAGGCTGAGCCGCAAAAATACTTGCCTTTTATGAATGGTATGCGAACACCATTGATCCAAATGGAGATGAATCCTCCAGTCAAATTGTCTGAACCGGCGGCGGGACCCTTCGAAGTACCTCAAACTCCACAAAGGGATTTGACCGAATTTTTTAAAAAATTAAACGAGGAATTTTCTGGACTAAATATTGCCGAAATCAATCGCTTGGCAAAGCCACAAAAGGATATCCCCGATTCAATTTTAAGCGCCATTTTGCTTAAAGTATTTGAGCGTGCAGAGGAAATGAAGATTGATATCCTTTTCGCAACTGCCGATAGGGCAACTCGGGTGCTCTTCAAAAGAGATTATGGATTTACCGACTATTTGAATTTCACGAGGCCGATTTACAATATTAGCTCACACGAAATTGTTGGCGAGACGGACGAGGTCGAATATGTTCTGCTTATTCGAGTCGGTTCGCCTGAGTATCTTGCCATGAAAGAACGGCTTAGAAGGTCTGTGCAAAACTTAACTATTTCGCCCCAACAAGCAGCCCCTTAACAACGAGCCACAGCCGCTCTGCTGTAACTTCGACATTTTCTTCTGCCTTCGAGTACAAGACTTTATAGATTTCACCCACCAACAGGCTGTGAATAATTCGCGCAAGGTAATCGGCATCTTGTACCTTCCAGAAAGTCTCTCTTTCGCCTTGAATGATGATCGAGCGGATTCGGGCTATAGCCTTAGCAACAATATCATCATATAGACGGCGGAGCTCTTTGTCTGAATTCGCAAAATAGTATAATGCCACATCGGAGTTCGCATGAAATCGGTCGGTATGAAACCATTCTAGATTTGCAAGAATGTTAAGCCGGAGCTTTTCATCAGCGGGTAAGTCGACCTCGACTTTTCCATCGATATATTCCCCTGAGACTCGCCAAGCCTCGAGAACACAGCCCTTCAAAAGATCCATTTTATTATTAAAGTGATTGTAAATGGCGGGCTGGGAGATGCCACACTTTTTTGCGACATCGGCAAAGGTGGTGGACTCAAATCCCTTGCTGGCAAATAGCTTGGAGGCCTGTTTGATTATATCTGTCTTGGTGCCTATTTTTTTTTCAGCCATGTCATAGTTATAAAATATAATACATAAATTATAAAATATAATTTTTCTCCTTTCAAAAAAGACAGATCCGAGATATATTGCAATGCAGCAACTAACCAACCCCGATGGGTTTTAAAAGGAGAGAGTATGAATATGGCAATTAAATCAATGGTTTCTGGACTTGTTCTGATTATTGGAACTGCGAGTGCGAGAGCAGCCGAAATCTCAACCCAAGAATGTTTGGCTAACCTGAATGCAGATTTGAAGCAAGCTGTAGCAGCCAGTGAACAAAATGCAAAAATCTCAGACTTTAAACGATCTGACGTATGGGGAGACGGATCCTCGCAATATTCGACTTATGTATTCACAAGAACGACGTCTCAGGGTGCAATTCAAGCCGTTGGCCAAGTAGAACTTACCCAGGAATGTAAAATAGCCGGCAGCGAAAAGTTTTTGGGATTGAATTTTGTCATAGTTGGCGCACCCCTCATGTAGTGCACCTTACAAAAAAACAAATGTTAGAAAAATTTGTGAAGAAAGTGGAAGTTGGTGTGAAAAGCTTCAAAATTCATTTTATCGTTGATGAGGAATATCATGAGCAGGAGCTGGCTCTGAAAGTGGTCGGCTCCAACCCCAAAGGGAGCGGTGTTTCGGAGCTTCGCGTTTTTTTAAAAGATCACAGTTCGAATACTTTGGCAATTGGTGACCCCGGCACGATTCGAACGTGCGACCACCGACTTAGAAGGTCGATGCTCTATCCAACTGAGCTACGGGGCCCCTGTCGTAACTTGTTTCAAGGGTGTCACACCGATCAATCTCAAAGATCAATAGCGACGTCAATGCCCGCCGCGCACCCGAAAGTCTTCGCCATGCTTTTCGACCTGGGCAAACGCTCGCAAGGGATCGTGCTCAAAAAACAAAAACCACGAATCTTCAGCAGCTTGGTTCAGGAGTTCTCGCTTTTCTTCAATCAGCATCAAGGGGTGCAGATCGTAGCCCATGATCCATGGCAGTCGCACATGGGAGGCCATCGGAATCAGATCGCCACAGTAAACCAAGGTTGAAGTTCCATCGGTCACCTTCACCAACTGTTGGCCCTGGGTGTGCCCATTGGATATGAAGACCGACAGGCCCGGCAGGAGATCCTTTTTCGGGCCCGGTAAAATGCGCAGGCACTGGGCGGCAAGCAAAGGCTCAAAATTGGCCGGCAGATAGCTGGCTTTTTCGCGCACATTGGGCTTCTGGGCGGCTTCCAGATTAGCCGCCTGAACGTAATATTTGGCATTTGGAAAAGTCGGAATCAGTTGACCATCCTTGGCGCGAACGGCTCCGCCGGCGTGATCAAAATGCAGATGCGTGAGAATGACATCCGTTACATCGGAAAGCTTGACGCCCACTTTGTTCAGGCTGGTCTCGAGGGTCGCGCCATCGGCCGCCGGCAC
>Ga0209067_10002385_pt1 | contig 11149 bp, 7 predicted proteins | sample ColStrG_CSR_2013_FD_187199 | JGI IMG/M metagenome (GOLD analysis project Ga0209067, IMG submission 187199) | Freshwater sediment microbial communities in response to fracking from Pennsylvania, USA - Cold Stream Run_MetaG_CSR_2013 (SPAdes)... | ecosystem: Environmental > Aquatic > Freshwater >... | reverse complement strand
CCACGGGATGGATTGCCAGCGCTCGGCAAGGTTTATTTCGTCTAGGGGGAGCAGATCCCAAGGGATCGCGGGGAGGCCGGCCTGCTCGAGATACCGGGCCAGCGAGAGGTTGAGAAACCCATCGTGGGTGTTGTAGGGCCGGCCAAGGACAACCGCGGCTCGCTCGAATGAGGCTTCCAGGGCCTGCTTCCCCAGTTGCTTCCGGGCATCCACAAAGCGCGCCTGAATGGCCTCTGCCTTGAGAAAGGCTCGGCGCACGCTGTCGAGGGAAAGTCCGAACGCATCGGCCAAAGCGAGAACGGGTTCAACCATTCCGATCATGCCGTTGCCTAACGCGAATTGCGCGGTGACGATCCGCGCCTTCCATTCGACGCGCAGCATGTCGGGGAGTTGCTGCACGAAGAAGCAGGTGTGAGAGGGATCGCCATCGCTTCGGGGCGGGCACTCCAGCAGGGCCGGGACGAAGATCTTCTCCACGCCGCCGGAGGCGAACAGGGCCTTGGCGTGGGCCGCGGCGCACTTGAGGGGCAGGCAGACCTCGGCGGGCAGACCGCCGCAGAACTCCTGCAGCAGTGCGGGTGTGGTGCGGCCGGACACCACGGGATCGTAACCGAGTTCGCGAAGGAACGCCGCCCAGAAGGGGAGGAACTCCAGGTTCAGGGTCGCGCGCAGCAGGCCCATGCGGGTGCGGCCGTTGCTGTCCGCTGGCAGGAAGCCTTCCATCAGCCGCTCGCGTTCGGCAAACAGTTCGGGGAAAGGTCGGCAGATTTCTTTCGGCTCACGGTCCCGCTCCGAGTAGCGGTCGCACACATCGCCGAAGTGAACCACCCGCGGGCCGACGCGCACGCGGTTCACCTGGCAGCGGTTATCGCAACGCTGGCACTCAAAGCTGCGCAGCGAGGATCCGGCGCAGGACTCGAATCCCAGGAAGCGGCTGCGGTGTGGCATGGCGCGCGCCGCCAGCATCGCCGCACCGATGGCGCCGGAAACGCGGTTGTACGGGTGAACGTACACGGGGCGTCCCAGCAACTGCCCGAATGCCGCGACCACCGCCCGGTTCGACGCGGTTCCGCCCTGGAACACAATCGAGCGCCCGATGGTCCGCCCGGCGACAACTTTCTCCAGGTAGTTGCGCGCCACCGAGTACGCCAGGCCCGCGCACAGATCTTCCAATGGTGCGCCGCGTTCCCGCGCGCGCACAAGTTCGGTGTCCATGAACACCGTGCAGCGCGTGCCGAGATCGCTGGGACACTGGGACCGCAGCGCCAACCCGGCAAACTCGCCGACGATTTGAATGCCAAGCCGCTGCGCCTGCTCTTCGAGAAACGAACCGGTGCCGCCGGCGCAGATCTTGTTCATCTCGAAATCGGCGAGCACGCCGTCGCGGATGGAGATGTACTTGGAATCTTGCCCGCCGATTTCGAAGATGGTGTCGACTTCGGGAACAAACAGCAGGGACGAGACCATCTGGGCGGTGATCTCGTTGTGGGTGACGTCGGCGCCAATGACCTTCGCCGCCAGATGCCGTCCGCTTCCGGTGGAACCGACGCCCAGAATATGGAGGCGTTCGCCAAAGCGCTCGTGAATCAGGTTCAGCCCTTCATTGAGGACGTCTACGGGACGGCCGCGCGTCGGCAGGTAGACGCCCTGGAGCACTCGGAAGTCCGGGCTTAGCAGCACCAGGTTGGTGCTCACCGACCCAACGTCGAGACCGAGGTAGGCTTCCACGAGTCCACTGACGGGCGCCGGATCTTCGATTGGGTGCTCCTCCTGGCCGGACCGGGGAAGCGGCGGCAGGATCGCCTGTCTGGCGCCGGTGGTTTGGGAAGCTTCGTTCCGGCGTTGCTCGAGTGCGGATACAAACTCCGCGATCGTCGTGAGGGGCGCATTCACGGCCATCTGCGCGGCGCCATGCGCGCCGAAAAATGCGGCGTCCTCCGGCGCCAGCAGTTGGCTTTCGGTGAGCCGCAACTGTTCGCGAAAGGCGCGCACTAAGCCGGGGTTGGCGGCGCCTCCGCCCACCAGCACCACCGGCGGCGCCGGCTTGCGGCCTTGCATCACCGTGGACACGAAGGTGCGGACCAAGGCCTGGCAGAGACCGTATGCGATCTCTTCCAGCGGAGTTCCCTTCTGCTGGAGGTGAATCATGTCCGACTTGGCGAATACGCTGCATCGTCCGGCGATGGTGGCGCCTCGGCGCGCGGCGGCCGCCATGACACCGAGCCGGTCCAGCGGCAAACCGAGGCGGCCGGCCTGTTGGTCAAGGAACGCGCCCGCACCGGCGGCGCACAGCCCGTTGCTGGCGAAGTCGATCACGGCGGCGCTGGCGTCCGGATCGTCGCCCAGCAGGATCCATTTGGAAAACTGGCCGCCCAAGTCGATCACCGTGCGGGCTGAGGCAAGCGCGTGCCGGGCGCCGAGCGCTGTGGCCACCACCTCGTTCACCGCCCGGCAGGGCGCGACTCCGGTAAGCAGCGTCTGGCCGCTGCCCGTCACCGCGATTTGAACTGGACCGCCTCGGTGCAAGGGCTCCGGGATACCGGCAGCCAATTGGCCGAGCAAAGCGAGGGGGTGACCACGATTGGGCGCATGAGAGCGGTATAAGGACTCGCCCTCAGGCGTGCACAGGACTATCTTGACCGCGGCGGCTCCCAGGTCAACGCCCAGCCGTCCGGCGCCGTGTGACTCGTCTCGCGGCATTGCTACCACCTCAGGACTGGTCAACTGGCATCGCTACAACTTCAGGCTACGCTTGCGGCGGCTCGGAAGCAATCGTTTTCTGGGCGCTTTCTTGGCGAGCGGCGCGGCAGCGATCCCCGCAGCGACCGTCAGGACGGCCCGACAGATACGGAGCAAGCGCCGCCCTTACCGCGTCTCGGGTTTGGCGCGAGACGTTTTGGGGAACGCAGTCCGAGCCGGTGTTTTGTTGTGAACCCGCGGCGGATTGCCAACCCGCCGGACCCAGGGTGCTCCCATAGCGCTAACTTAAGATTGCAACTGGATTTCGGGCGGGGGATTGTTTCCGGATAGCGCGTATTCCGCCCGAGCTTACACATCTCTAAACGCTACGCGACAATGGAGGATCTACTGCTCAGGAACGCTGGGTTCGGGACCACCGCCGGGCCGAAGCTCGGGCGGCCGAAGAAGACAGGCAGTTCTCTAAACATTGCATCGTAGGTGTCCGCAGAACAGGTTCGAGACGACGTCCTCGGGCATGCGAATCGCGCTCCCAACGCGGATATGCTTCCACTGCTGCCGCCCCGGGGCCTCGACACTGTTTCATTTCTCCCCCTCTCCTTGCTCGTGCTATTTGTCCCTCCCCGCTCCTGCAGTGACGACGATCAGATAACAAACCGCACCTAATCTCCTCCGCCATCCAGAATGTGACGGACTCGACCGACACGGCATTGATTCGCCGTTAATCCACCGTGAACGTTATTGATTCGAAACGGCCTTGGCCAGAATTTCCTGGTACTGCCAATTGTCCGCGAGGGCGCGAAACGGATTGAGGACGCCGCCGAAATGCCCGGCGCGGAGCCATGGAATGCAGGTTGAACGCTCCGCAGCCGCGCGTTCCAACCACGTAAGCGCCTGATCGGAGTGACCTGCCGACGCATAAGCGGCAGCGATCTCGCATGCCACGTATTTTCTGTTCGATAAGGCCAAAAGGCGGGCGATCACCTTCTCGGCGGCCTGGCGCTGACCGAGTCTGGCGTGTCCGGCAGCCAAGAACTCTAAAGCACGGGCGTTTTCCGGGTCGGCTGCCGCAGCCTCCTCGAACGCCACCAAGGCTTCCGGAAGCCGATTCTGGGCGGCAAGTGCCAATCCGAGATTGACGCGAGCGAGTGTGGAAGTGGAGTCGATCTCAAGCGCTTTTCCGGCCACCGAAACAGCGCCCGACTGGTCCCCAGATTCGAGATAGAGGCTGGCAGCATCCACCAGGATTGGCACGGATAGAGGATCCAGGCGCAAGGCTTGGTCCAACTCGCGGCGCGCATCTTGTAACTGGCCAGATGCCAGCAGAAGAAATGCGTACCACCAGTGTGCGGTTACGTACCCTGGATTCACCGCGATGGCCTTTAGATATTCGCGGCGCGCCGCTTCGATATCCCAGTCGTAAAACAGGTGTATGGCCCCAAGCGAAGTGTGCGCCTCGGCGAGGGATTCACTCAGTTCAAGCGCTCTGAGGGCGTAGTGCCTGGCTCTTGGCATCGTCTCGCGTGCATCCCTGGACGCCCACCTGCCAAGCTGCAGGTAGGCGTCTGCCAGACCTGCGTAGGCCCGGGCGTAAGTGGGGTCCAGCCGAACGGCGGCTTCGAAATCGCGGACCGCAGCGTCCAATTCCGGTTCGCTCCGCTTGCTCCAGTGATAACGCCCCAGCAGGTACAAATTGTACGCCTCCAGATTGGACGTATCTCTGACCGCGGGCGGCGGTCCGCCAAGACTCACCTGCAGCGCACCGGCAATTGACCTGGATAACTCTTTTTGAACGGCAAAAACATCCTTCAATTCGCGGTCGTAAGATTCGGACCACAAATGGTACCCGTCGGGAACGTCGATCAACTGAGCGGTAATTCGCAAATGATCGCCGGCCTTGCGAATGCTGCCTTCCAGCACAGTCGCCACATTCAACTGGTTTCCAACCTGCCGCACGTCTTGAGGTTTCCCCTTGAATTGAAAAACCGACGTACGGGCAACGACGCGCAGCCCATCGATTCTTGCCAGTTCCGATATCAACTCCTCAGTCATGCCATCGCAGAAGTACTCCTGGTCCTGTGTCGGACTCAGGTCCAGGAAAGGCAGCACGGCAATCGATTTTTCCGGTCTCGGCAAGGAACTCTTACGCGCGGAGCGGAAGACAGCCAAGCCGCTCAGAGCGGCGACCACCAGCAGCCCAATCCAAGCCGCGGCGGTGTGCCAGTTCTTTCGGGCAACGGGCTTGCGGGTCGCAATCCTCCCGGAATAATACCTTTCCAGGCGCCCACGTAGCCCGGGCCGCGGCGAGTTAACCTCTGGGCCGGAGCTGGTGATCGCAGGCTCAACCGCTGCTTGACGAAATACGGGTGCATAGCCGCCCTTCGGCAGTTCGATTACCAGCGCGTCGTTTTTCCCTTCGCCTACGTAATATTCACCCAGCCGCGCTCGCAGCCTGCCGGCCTCAGTCCGCACGATCGAATCCTGTTTGGGATCATGATCCGGCCCGCGCCCGAAGACCTCGAGTGCGATCACCGATTCCTTGATCTCGTCGTCCTTGCCCTCCAAATGCTGTTCGACAACGAACTGTAGGAACCGGGCCAAGCGCTCATTGCGGGAGAAGCCAGCGCTGGCAAGTACGCGTTCCAGTTGCCGTCGCGCGGCCTCTACCCCGAATTCCGCGGCAGCCATTGTCCGAGCATACCTCTTGTTTTCAGTGGTGTGCAAATGTATGAAACACCCCTCCTACACCTTTGGCCTTGTTTTGACACGGCGGGCGAGCGCAAGGTGAATGCAGGTCAAATACACTCCAAGCAAGCCTTGGACCCAAAGACAGAGGAGTGAGTAATGATCCAGAAGGAAAACAGAGTTAAGCAGATTTCAAAAAGGATAACCATGACGAGAACGAAGAACGTTAACCAAAAGTCCAACAAGCGCATCCTGTATCTGGTGCTGCTGAGTACTCTTACCGCGGCCCCAGCGCTTGTCGCTGCGGACGATGCTGCAACCCAGGAGGCCGAGCACGCCCAAGCCGGTCACGCGCAAACTGCCGCCCCGGCCAAGTTGGTTCAACTCGTCCGCGACGCCACGAAGCGCTTCGCCGACGTGAATGCGGCCACCGCTGCCGGTTACCAGCCATTCCTTGGCTGCGTCAGCGGCCCGGATCATGGAGCTATGGGCAATCATTACGTGAACGGCGCCTTGGTCGGCGACGGTGTGCTGGATGCCTCACGGCCGGAAGTGCTGATATACGAAGCGTCGGGAGACGGATTGCAACTGGTCGCTGTGGAGTTCGTTGTCATCGCCGACACCTGGCTGGCAAGTCACAACAGTCCGCCAGTGCTCGAGGGGCAATCGTTCCAGTTCGTTAGCAGCCCGAACCGATACGGTTTGCCAGCACATTTCGAACTGCACGTCTGGGCTTGGCGGGACAACCCTCAGGGCGCCTTCGTGGACTGGAATAACAAGGTCACCTGCGAAGGTAAATAGATCGATGCGCGACGTCCGCTCACGCGATGGCGAGGCAACGCGATGTCTTTTCTGACGCAGGCGATGGCGCCCCAAAACCTCTGCCAAATCTGAGGGCCCGCGCCTGCTGCTAGAACAACGGCACGGTTTGAATAGCCGGAAGGAGACGCAAACAACGTGATCTGCTCCGCTGCCTTCCTTTCAGGGACCGCCGCGGCGCAGCCTGTTGCGGAATGCGAACGTCGGAGAGCCGCGAAATTATTCCTTCATTGGATTGAAGCGTGACATACAATTGAGTCCCTCCATCGGGTGGCCAAAAAAAGAACACTCTCAACGTCCGGGACCCGTGGTGGTACTCGTGAAAAGCGGCGCCCTAACGGAGACTCATAGCAATGGCTGCGTGACTGTGCATCCTGCCGGTTCGGCGTTCTTCGAAGCGGCGGGTGAAGTTCACAACGCTGTCAATCAGACCGGCGTGGTGACAGAAGTTTACGCGACGTTCCTTTCGCCGGCAGGCGCGCAGCCCCTGATACCGGCATCCGATTTGGGAAGAACTTGCCGCCAGGAAGACAAGTAGCAGGCGAAAGGGGAAGGATGGCGGCGCAGGGAAATCGGTTGCAAGCGGAAATTGCGTTGCGCCGTCAACCACAGAATGGGCATCGAGAGAACGATGCCCGCTCGCAGTGATGATTGCGAACTGATAGGCCGCCACTTGGCGACGGCTCGCGGCTAATCCAGTACTGTGCAATCTCCGCTCCTGCACGTCCTCTTTTCAGCCTCGACCTTCACCCAGATTGCGGACTACGCCATCCTTCGGCTGCTCGATACACCAGATAGAACAGAGATAGGCTGCTGCGGCGTGGTACAGCGGCGCCTGCGCCGGGTCCTGGACCGCACAATCCAGGCACGCCCAAGTGTACTTCACCAAGTGGGCGTCGTTCCGAATGGCGGCTTCTGTGGCGATTGTCTGCTCTATCCGGGGACGCTCATCCTGCCGGGCAAACCAGGCCACCGACGCAGCCGCGCGCGGCGAGTGAACCAGGGCTTCCGTCAGGTCCATCTCGACTTGTTCGAGCTCAGGCATGGGTTTGAGATTCCCATTTCCGTGACTCGCTCGGATCGCCATGACCCAGGTCGCGGCTGTGTGCGCTGCCTCGGCTGCAAACGAGCGTCCGGGCAAGAATCGAGTCAGCGCCCAGGACGCGTGCGGCAGAGTCAGACAGTGCGTCCAATAATACTTGGCCGGCTCGGGCTTGTCTTCGAGCATAGACAACGCTGCAATCCGGCAAGCGGTTCTCAAAGCGCTTTCGCACCGGACCTCATCCGTGCTGGAAAGCAGTGCATCTCCCAGCAGTCCATCGGGCAAGCCGGCTTCTTCGGTGGCTTGCATCATTGCTACCATCCCGGGACCCGGCGGTGAAACCACAGGTACAGAGCAGAGGATGGCGGAAAGCTCTGTTTCCGGATCTTTCAGAGTGCGATGGGTAGTGACGCGCTTGAGATTGAGCCCGGGCGCCTGCGCCAGTGCTCGCACACCGGCTCGAGCCAAACCCAATGCGGCGTGGCCGACGTCGTTGGACATCCTGGTCATCAACATCAAGCCGATGTGGGTATGGGCGGCGCCGGTCAACGTGCGCAGCGTGAGATCCGCAATCGAATCCAGAAGTTCCTGCAAGCCTCCGGCGTCGGCGAGGCTCACGCAGAGTGCATCGGCGCGCTCAACATCGCCTGCTTGGACGGCGCGACGCAGATGGAAAGCAGCATCCGACGAACGGCCAATCCGAACTCTTTCAGGTGGGCTGAGTCCTTCTCCGGCAGCTTGGTAGTGCGAGGCAGTTGCCACCATCTGTATTCCAGCCAGATCCCGGTCTGCCGGCGAGACCAACGGAAGCAAGTTGTACCGCGCCATGATCTCGAGCGGCGCGTGAAGGCGGAAACTGCTCAACTCCGGTTTGGGCTGCGACACGATTTGAGCGACGGCGCGGAAGAGTTCCGTTTCACTCAACGCCTCCAGCTTGCGGGTGTGATAGGACTCCACGACACGGTCCGGCGGGATGCCCGAGAGAGCCTCCGCAATCGGTTCCGGTTCCATGGGATTCATCATACTCTTACTCTACCCGGCACACTCCAGGGCCACAGCCGGCGAGCTCGAGCGTCTCGCGGTAGTTCGAAGGCATCCGCTCCGGCGGACAGGAATTTCCCAAATTTCCCAAATAGATCGTGTGTAACGTTTACTTGGGCCACTGGGCGCATGGTCACGCGCTACTCCGAAACTACGCGCGTCCTTGTGCATTGAAGCCAAGCCGACTCGGCCATTGTCCAGCTTAAGTTAGCGCTTATGGAGGTTGCCCCTGCCAAGCTGCCGCACAAATGTTCGTTGGCCTTGCCAATCCACTGTAGAACCAGTTCGCGTTTAGTTTCCTCAGGCGGCTTCATAGAGAATTCGGCCGTGCTTGTGCGCCGGATAGGCGATACCGCCGATGATGTCCTTTGTCGCCTCGAAACGCTCTGTCGCAATTACGATCACGTCCACCGGATATCCAACATCTCCCAACGCCCGGCGAATTCTCACGCTCTCCTCTCTGGTGTTGCCCGGAGCTGAATCGACGATGAGCAGATCGATATCGCTGTCCTTCGTCATCTGGCCCGCCGCGGCGGAGCCAAACAAAATGATCCTGTCCAGCCTGAACGGCGCTCAGCACACGGCGCCCGATTTCATTCCACAGGGTCATCGACGAAAGCGTCAGCTAGACTCGCGGTTACGAAGCACGTCGCGCGCCACCGCGGCCGTATTGGCGTGAATCGTGATGGTGTCCTCGACGCTCATGGCGTATCCGCCGGCCAGCACGATGGCTACGGGTATCTTGTGGCTCAGCGCGGTCCAGATCACCAGGTGGTCGCGCTCGCGCAACCCGTCCAAGGTCAGGGAAAGCCCGCCCAACTGATCTTCGTAATAGGGGTCGGCGCCGGCGACATACAACACCAGTTCCGGCCGAAACATGGCCAGGGCCGCGCGGTAGCCGTTGCCCAACCGGTGAATGTACTCGGCGTCGCCAATGCCATCGGCCAGGTGGATGTCCAGACTCGAAAGCGGCTTCTCGCTCGGATAGTTGTTGAACTGGTGAATGGAGAGCGTGAATACCGAAGAGTCGCCCGAGAAAATCGCCGCGGTGCCGTTGCCGTGGTGGACGTCGCAATCCACCACCATGCAGCGTTTGATCGCGCCATCGTGCTGCATTCGCCGCACAGCGATGGCGATGTCGTTGATGGCGCAGAAGCCCTCGCCGTGGCCGGAGAAGGCGTGGTGAAACCCGCCGCCAATGTTGAACCCGATGCCCGCCTTCAAGGCCAGGCGCGCCGCCAGGGTGGTGCCTCCGGCCGCCAGCCAGAAGGCTTCCACCATCTGCCGCGAATAGGGAATCTCCAGTTGCAGGATGTCGTGGTAGGACAGCGTGCCAGTGCGCAGTTTCGTTACCCACTCGCGGTCGTGCACCAACAAGACGTCCTCATCGGTGGCGGGTTCGGGCTGGGTGAAATCGGAGGGTTCGGCGAACTGCGTGCGCAATAGGCGATCATGCAGCCACTTGAACTTTTTCGATGGAAAAACGTGCTCGCCGAGGTGCAGATCGTATTGCTCGTGATAGACCAACTGGTACGGAAGCATGGGGCCCTCAGGCCTCGGACTGCAAGGCCGTCACCACCGCAACATTATAGATGTCTTCCGCCGAACAGCCTCGCGAAAGATCGTTGGCCGGCTTCGCCAGCCCTTGCATGAACGGACCGATCGCCATGGCGCCGCCCAGCCGCTCCACCAGTTTGTAGCCGATATTCGCCGATTCCAGGCTGGGAAACACCAGGGCGTTGGCGCGGCCGGCCACCTTCGATCCGGGGGCCTTCGACCTGCCCACCACGGCCGATACCGCGGCGTCGGCCTGCAACTCGCCATCCACGTTCAACTCCGGCGCCCGCGCTTGCAGGATGCGCAGCGCCTCCACCACTTTGTCCACCTGTTTGCCCTTGCCGCTGCCTTTGGTGGAGAAGCTCAGCAGAGCCACCGCCGGTTCGGCGTCGATCAGCACCCTGACGCTCTCGGCGGTGGCGATGGCGATATCGGCCATCTGCATGGCGTTCGGCTCCACTACCACGGCGCAATCGGCGAAGGCGATGAGCCCGTTATGCCCCAGCGACAGGTCTTGCAGGGCCATAATGAAAACGCTCGAAACCAGCCGCGCGCGGGGATGCGGCCCCACCGCGTGCAGCGCCGCCCGCACGGTTTCCGCGGTGCTGTTTACGGCGCCGCCCACGCTGCCGGCGGCGTCGCCGGCTGCCACCATCAACGAAGCGAAGTAGAGCGGTTTGCGGGCAATCGCCCCGGCTTCCACCTGAGTGATACCTTTGGAGCGTCGCCGCTCGTAATAAAGGGCGGCGTACTTGGAAGCCGCCTGCGAACTGGCCGGGTCCACGAACGCGACACCGGCGGGCGGGTTGGCGGGTGAGGTCCCGATGAGCACCGGCTTCACCACGCCTTCGCGCGCCAGGCGGGCCGCGGCCTCCAACACGCGGGGGTCCGAGCCTTCCGGGAACGCGATGGTCTTTTTCAGCTTGCGGGCCCGCTCAATGAGCCCCGACATGAAGAGTGTTGCCGATTGGGGAATTTCCGCCATTACGATGGAAACTTGAGTCTAGCAGCCTTTGCGGGGCAGGGGATCAATCGCCCAGGAACTTTCCGAATGCGCGCAGCCCCTTGACGTTGTCGCAGACCGCCTTGATGGCGGCCGTCAGCGGAATCGCCAGCAGCAGCCCTGGGGCGTCCCACAGAAAGCCCCAGAGCATCAGGGAAAACGTCACCACCAGGGGATTCAGGTGCACGCGCGACCCGACAATTTTAGGGTAGAGCAGGTTCAGCGCAATCAGGTGCAGCATCCCCACCGTCACGATCACCAGCACGTACACCGAGACGGTGTTGAGCGGCAGCGCGGCAAACAGC
>Ga0209067_10002384_pt1 | contig 11150 bp, 10 predicted proteins | sample ColStrG_CSR_2013_FD_187199 | JGI IMG/M metagenome (GOLD analysis project Ga0209067, IMG submission 187199) | Freshwater sediment microbial communities in response to fracking from Pennsylvania, USA - Cold Stream Run_MetaG_CSR_2013 (SPAdes)... | ecosystem: Environmental > Aquatic > Freshwater >... | reverse complement strand
AATATATTCAGGGCCGGGAAGAAGTAAGCAATTTCAACCGCAGCAGTTTCTACCGCATCAGATCCGTGCACTGCATTCGCGTCGATCGAATCAGCGAAATCGGCACGGATCGTGCCTTTTTCTGCCTTTTTAGGATCTGTAGCGCCCATCAGATCACGATGAGTCAGGATAGCGTTTTCGCCTTCCAATGCAGTTACCATCACTGGGCCAGAGATCATGAAAGTGACCAGGTCATTGAAAAATGGGCGGGCCTTGTGCACAGCGTAAAAACCTTCAGCTTCAGCGCGTGACAACTGAACCATGCGGGCGGCAACAATTTTCAAACCGGCAGATTCAAATCGGCTGTAGATTTGACCAATTACATTTTTCGCAACTGCATCAGGCTTGATAATCGATAATGTGCGTTCAATTGCCATACAAAACTCCAATAAAATGAAAGGATTAAGGGTGAAAAATAAAAATCATCTAACCCATGATTTTAACATAAATCCACTGACGAACTAATAATTTAGCCATATTACAAGGCAGGACCCGAACATTCGCTGCCAAACCCTCAGTTGCTGACGCGTCCGGAACAAAAATTTACCGCGCATTATTGAAGCTGCAGGGATTACCACCATCTATGCTATCCTTGCATTGTTATTCGTTCATTTCACTGAGGAAGATAAAATGAATCAAAATTTTGAACAATCGATTGTATTTGGTAACGATGGTGCGTTAGTCCGCCATAGAGTTCTGCGCAATACGTATTGGTTGCTGGCGTTGTCCATGATACCCACCGTACTAGGTGCATGGATAGGCGTAGAGATGAATTTTTCATTATTCCCCGGTCGTCCAGGCATGTCATTCCTGATGTTTATGGTCGTGGCCTTCGGATTTATGTTTGCCATTGAAAAAACCAAAGAATCTGCAATGGGTGTTGCAGTCTTACTCGGCTTCACGTTCTTCATGGGGCTGATGTTATCGCGCCTGATCGGCTACACACTGGGCTACTCAAATGGCGGCACGCTGATCATGACCGCTTTCGGCGGCACAGCGGCGATACTGGCAGTAATGGCAACCATCGCCACAACATCGAAACGTGATTTTTCTGGCCTGGGTAAGTGGCTGTTTGTTGGACTGATGGTGATCATTGTCGCCAGCATCGCCAATATATTCCTGCATATTCCGGCGCTGTATCTGGCAGTTTCTGTTATCGCTATCGGTATATTTTCGGCCTATATCCTGTATGACGTTCAGCAGGTAATCAATGGCGGAGAGACCAACTACATTTCTGCCACCCTGCGCATTTATCTGGACGTCTACAATATTTTCGTCAACCTGCTTTCGCTGCTTGGCATATTTGGCGGCGACCGGGATTAATCTGTCGATTTGCACTGGGACTTCACCAAAAAAATGCCGACTTAACGTCGGCATTTTTTCGTCAACCTAAACCGGATTCAGATCAAAAACAGCCATCGATTCCACATGTGAAGTATGCGGGAACATATTCACCACCCCGGCCTGTCGCATTACATATCCGGCTTTGATCAATAATCCTGCATCACGCGCCAGGGTGCCCGGACTACATGAAACATAGACGATGCGTTTTGGAAGAAAGTCAGGTCTGAATGTCGAAATCTGCACCAGTGCCTCACACAGCGCCATCGCACCGTCGCGAGGGGGATCCACCAGATAACGATCAAACCGCCCTAACTTGATCAGATCTTCAGCAGTAATCTCAAATAAATTGCGGGTACTGAAACTGACCTTGTCAGTCAATTGATTGGCAACCGCATTCTCCAGAGCCCGTGCAGTCAACGTATCACTGCCCTCAATTCCCGTCACATGATGCGCCTGAGTGGCAATGGGTAAAGTAAAATTACCCAGCCCGCAAAATAAATCGACGATTCTTTCATCTGGCTGCGCATCCAGCAGCCGCAATGCGCGCACTACCATTACCCGGTTAATGTGATGATTGACCTGCGTGAAGTCGGTCGGTTTAAATGGCATTTTTATGCCAAATTCTGGCAGCAAATAATACAATTCAGACGTTTTTGGATAAAAAATTGCAACCGTATCCAATCCGCCCGGCTGCAACCACCACTGAACCCTGTAGCGGTCCGCAAATTCTTTCAGCAATACCTCATCAGCGTCATTCAGTGGTCGCATAATGCGCAACACCAGCGCCGTCACTTCCTCACCCACGGCCAATTCAATCTGCGGCACATCGTTAATGACAGAAAGTTGCGCGATCAGAGCTCTTAACGGCATTAACATCTGCGAAACATGAGCAGGCAGAATTTCACAGCTTTCCGTGTTCGCCACAAAACTGGATTTTTTTTCGTGAAACCCAACCAGCACTGTGCCCTTTTTAGGCACATTTCGAACCGACAGTCTGGCCCGGTACCGATATCCCCAAGTAGGTCCAACAATAGGGCGCAAGATCATGTCCGGCTTTACTTTGCTGATATGCCAAAGACTGTCTTCCAGAACGCGCTGTTTGACTGCCACCTGCGCATCCGCATCAAGATGCTGCATCGAGCAGCCGCCACAAAGCCCAAAATAACTGCATTTCGGTCTGGTCCGTTGCGATGATTCCCGGTGCAACTGCGTCATTTGCGCATTTTCCCAATGCGGCTTTTTTCGGTAAGTCTGGAAACCGACGACTTCGCCTGGCAAGGCACCATCAACAAACACGACTTTACCTTGCGATCCATCTTCATTTTGCAAATGACCGATGCCGCGGGCATCCATGTCAAGCGCGGTGATTTTCATTTTATTGTCAGACATAGGGGTATTCAGAGCGACTCACGGGCAGGAATTCAAGGCTGGCGAGTATAACAGGGAAAGCGACTTACAAAAACTAAGGGGCACTGATGAGTGCCCCTTCAATCATGCCATTGCGAAAATCCGGATCAGATTACAGCAATGCATCCCTTCCAACACCGCGAGACGAAAACGAGCGTTTCAGTTTGATCAATGCTTCCTGCTGAATCTGGCGAATACGTTCACGGGTCACACCCATTTCTTCGGCCAGGGTTTCCAATGTTGCAGGATCATCATTATCCAGACCAAAGCGACGCATGATCACGACACGCTGTTTGTCCGGTAACTTGGATAACCATTCTCTGACCAGCACACTCAGCTCATGACGTTCGGCACGATTGTCCGGACCATCATCGCTGTCGCCTGGCAGCATATCCATCAGACTGGACTGCGGATCATTATCCAGCGGCATATCAAGAGAAGTCGCATGTTCTGACAGCGCCAGAATATCCTGCACTTCGCCCATCGGACGGCCAACCATGTTGGCAATGTCTTCAATCGCTGCATCGCGACCATCATGATGCTGTGCTTCCAGATGATACTTGGCACGCAGAATCTGATTCAGTTCACGGACCACATGTACCGGCAGACGAATGGTACGGGCCTGATTCATGATGGCCCGTTCAATACTTTGTCTGATCCACCAGGTGGCATAAGTCGAAAAACGGAAGCCGCGTTCTGGTTCAAACTTGTCAATCGCGTGCATCAGACCCAGATTACCTTCTTCGATCATATCCAGTAATGCCACACCACGATTAATGTAATGTTTGGCAATCGACACAACCAGACGCAAATTATGTTCAATCATTTTTTGGCGTGCTACAAAATCGCCTTTTTTCGCCAGTGTTGCGCAGGCCAATTCTTCTGGAGCTGTCAACAGAGGACGGGTGCCTATCTGATTTAAATAGTACTGAGTTGTATCTGTAGACAACTCGGCGGCCAACACGGTTTTTAATTCATCAACTGGTTCAACAATGGACTCTTTTGCATCGCTTGCATCGTGGTCATCGCTGGACCCATCGGACAATTCAACTTCACGTAAATCTTCCGAAGCTTCTTCGGACATTTCCTCGTCTAAGAGGCTGTGTTTGGCTGTCATAACATGTACTCAATTTTAGGTTGATGGAATGTTTCTCCAATTCATCGACCCGGTAAAAATTTCATCGGATCGACCGGCTTGCCTTGCTGACGTATTTCAAAATGCAATTTCACACCATCGCTATCCGAATTTCCCATCTCTGCAATTTTCTGGCCTTTACTGATAATCTGTTTCTCTTTGACAACAATTGTTCTGTTATGGGCATAAGCTGACAGCAAATTGTTCGAGTGTTTGATAATGACTAAATTGCCATACCCCCGAATTCCGCTACCGGCATACATCACCGTTCCAGCTGCGGCAGAAAATATGTCCTGCCCCATTTTTCCGGAGATATCTATCCCCTTGCTTTTGTTATCGTCAAAATTTGCAACGACTTTACCTTCCGCAGGCCAATTCCACACAATTTCATCAACTATTACCGGTTCTTGCGAATTTTCTGCCGTTTTTCCGGGTAACTTTGTAGGTGGTTTTCCTACAGCAACATCTGGATTGTCGTTTTTCTGCAACTCCGCCAATGCTGCGTCGGTATAAGGACGCTTGTCTGCACGGGGTCCGTTCTTATTATTGATCCCTGATGGCGCTGCCAAAACTGGTCTGGTCTCAACGCCATTCGCACTGCCTGCTCCGTTGTTGCCATCCGGCGGAGCAATCCGTAAAACCTGACCGACCTTGATATCGTTCGGATTCGCCAGATTGTTCCAGGCCACGATATCGCTGTAGCTTTGTCCTTTATCTAACGCGATCCTGAATAAGGTATCGCCTTTCTTGACGATGTACTGAGTCGCCGACTCATCCAGCTTTGGCGCTGCAGCCGAACCGGCAGGTGCAGCCACCGTTGGTTCTTTGCCAATTTGCTGATTACGATCTTCGACAGGCGCTTTAGTTACTGTCGTTCCGCAGGCTGCGAACAGGCAGCTCACCACTGCCAATAAGGCAATATTTTTTAAACTTTTCATCCGGGTACTCTTAAATAATGCCTGAACGTAATGGTACGAAGTAACAACCTTCCAATACCGTTGTTGTCCAGTCTGCGATTCCAGACCGTTCAATCAGCTGCAACACCTGTTGCTTCTCCCCGACGGGAGCAATTAAACGGCCACCAATAGCCAACTGTTGCAATAGAGCGTCTGGAATCTGCATTCCGGCCGCCGCCAGGATAATACCGTCGAACGGTGCTACCTGAGGCAAACCGCGCATACCGTCACCATAATGCAATCTCAAATTCGCAATCCGAAGAGAACGCAAATTTTTCTTGGCTAATTCATGCAATAGCTTGATGCGTTCTATCGAGTAGACGTTTTCACTTACTGCCGCGAGAACTGCCGCCTGATAGCCACAGCCAGTGCCAATTTCCAACACATTTTTCAGTGCTTTTCCATTACGCATAATTTCAATCATGCGCGCCACAATATAAGGCTGTGAAATGGTTTGTTCGTATCCGATAGGCAGTGATGCATCGATATATGCCTGCCCTACCAGGCCCGATTCGATAAACAGATGTCTGGGTACAGAAGCCATCGCATCCAACACGACACGGTCTTTGATTCCCTGTTTTGCCAGACGTGCAACCATCGCCCTGCGTGGCGCCTCATACGCCAGCGCGGCCTGCACCGGCTGCCGATGGTCATTGCCGATTGGCGCACGAGCAGGCAATGCATGGCTCAGTACCTGCTGACTGGACTTGCGGTTAGCCTGTGCGCTGTGGCTTAAATCGTGATGTCTGACGTTTTGCGTGGCGGTCTGAGGCGTTTCCACTTTCAACACCGAATGACCTGATTTGACGGCGCGGCTGGATGACCTTTTTTCAAGCGAAGACAACGGAAGCGGAAATTGCCGGCTCTTTGCTGTCATTGCCAGGCCTTTTGCAATTTTTCCAATTGCCGGACATGGGTCAAATCGACCTGCAGAGGCGTCACAGAAACATATCCCTGTCCGACAGCATGGAAATCGGTACCGTCGCCACCATCCCTTGCTTCACCGCAAGGCCCGATCCAGTATATCGGCCGGCCGCGCGGATCAACTGATTTGATCACCGGCTCGGATTCGTGTCGCTTCCCCAGCCGGGTAGCGCGGATCCCTTTCAATTCAGCGTAGGGAAGATTGGGAATGTTCACGTTCAGCAGAAAAGGCGACTCCAGTTCGCCCAATCTGTCTTTGACCAGATGCAAAGCAAATCGCGCCGCATCGTCGATATGCTCCCAACCTTTGTCGGCCTGCGAAAACGCAATGGAGGGAACACCAAACAGGTACCCTTCGGTTGCAGCCGCGACGGTGCCAGAATAAAGGGTGTCGTCGCCCATGTTCTGGCCCTGGTTAATGCCGGACACAACCAGATCGGGACGGTAATCCAGCAAACCTGTCATAGCCACGTGAACGCAGTCCGAAGGCGTGCCATCCACAAAATAAACATTTTTACCGGCTTTGAACACCGAAAGTGGTTTATCCAGGGTTAAGGCATTTGACGCACCAGACCGGTTACGTTCAGGGGCAACCACCACGACTTCGGCTATTTTTGACATCGCATCGGCCAGGGCCAATAAGCCGGGCGCCAGGTAACCGTCATCGTTGCTGATTAATATTCTCATTGTTCTGTTTTCCCTGGCGCTGCAGCTTATTCCTCAATGCTGATTCATTGCAGCGTATTGATGGCAATCCGATGATCGTTGTGCGACCACACTCTATTAATATGACTTATACCGCTTCAGACCCCGTTTCGCCGGTTCTGATCCGTACGACCTGCTCAACATTCTGCACAAAAATTTTGCCGTCACCAATTTTTCCGGTGCGCGCTGCCTTGATAATGGCATCCACCGCGTTATCCACCACCATGTCATCGACCACAACTTCCACTTTGATCTTCGGCAAAAAATCCACGACGTATTCGGCACCGCGATACAGCTCGGTGTGACCTTTCTGACGGCCAAATCCTTTGACCTCGGTAACAGTCAGGCCGGTAACACCTACTTCAGCCAGCGATTCTCTGACCTCATCAAGTTTGAACGGTTTGATCACCGCAGTAATTTGCTTCATGGTGCACTCCAAAAGGAAAATGAATCAATTCAGGTCAGTCACGAAACCTGGAAGTAATGGGATAACGCCAGTCCCGGCCAAAAGCCCGGTGCGTCACCCGAATACCGACCGGCGACTGGCGCCGTTTATATTCGTTGATTTTAATTAAACGGGTAATACGATCCACGTCTTCTTTCATATAGCCCGCGGCGATGATCGCTTCCGTCGGCTGATTTTCTTCCATATACATTTGCATAATACCGTCCAGAATTTCATAGGGCGGCAGCGAGTCCTGATCAGTCTGATCGGGGCGCAACTCGGCAGACGGAGCGCGGGTCAAAATTCTCTCGGGAATGACTAACCCAAGGCTATTGCGGTAGGCGCACAGGCGATAAACAAGAGTCTTTGCAATATCCTTGATCACCGCAAAACCACCGGCCATGTCGCCATACAGTGTGCAATACCCTACCGCCATTTCACTCTTGTTGCCGGTAGTCAGAACGATAGAGCCATATTTATTCGACAATGCCATGAGCAGAGTCCCGCGAATTCTTGCCTGGATATTTTCTTCGGTGGTATCCGCTTTCAGTCCTGCGAACTCCGTCGCCAGGGTGTCTGTAAATGCGGCAAAACAGGCATTGATCGGGATTTCGTCATAGCGCACACCCAGTTTGCTCACCATCTCACGCGAATCAATCCACGATATATCCGCCGTATAGGGCGAAGGCATCATGAGCGCGCGCACCTTGTCCGAACCCAGTGCATCGACTGCAATCGCCAGCGTCAGTGCCGAATCGACGCCGCCCGACAGTCCCAATAAAACGCCTGGAAAACTGTTTTTCCCGATGTAATCTTTTACTCCCAGCACCAGCGCCTGATACACCTGGGCCTCGACTGCCAGCTCGGGTTCGCACACACCGGATACCGGAACAGCGAGTTCAAAATCGACAATCTGCATGTCAACCTGCGCGTGCTTTAACTGAGCAACCACGGCACCTTGGCGATTCATGACAAACGAATTACCGTCAAAGATTAACTCATCCTGTCCACCCACCAGATTGACATAGGCCAGTGACATTCCCTGCGCGCACACGTTATCGCGCATGACCTGATAACGCAGATGCTGCTTGTTCATGTGAAATGGTGATCCGTTGAGGACCAGCAAAACTTCGGCACCGGCGGATCGGGCCTGAGCCGGCATGGTACCGCTCCAGGTATCTTCGCAGATAGCGATGGCAAACCGGGTTTTTTTCAACTCAAAAACCACAACTTCCTGTCCCGCTTCAAAATACCGTTTTTCATCAAACACATGGCCATTCGGCAGATCATGTTTCAGGTACATCGCCTGAATCTGGCCGTTCACCAGCAGGGAAGCCGCGTTAAAACGCCTGCCGTTCTGCATGACCGGATGACCAACCAGCACATGCAGGTCGGTGAATTCTGCCAGACTGTCTGCCAAAGACCGCAGCGCATTCTGACTTGCAAGGTAAAATGAATCGCGCAACAGCAGGTCTTCCGGCGGATATCCAACCAAAGACAATTCGGGTGTCAGTACAATGTCGGCACCCTGCTGAAAGGCTTTCCGGGAAAAATCGACAATTTGCGCGCTGTTGTTCGCCAAATCGCCAACCGTACTGTTCATCTGAACTAATGCAAGCTTGATCATGATCCGACACTAAATATATGCAAGAAGCGAATTATCGCACGACTGTGGTCAATAATTTATCTGAAATTTCTTCTGCACAATGGGAGCGATTACGGAATTCTGACCTCAATGGCCCCGGCAGTCCTTTTTTATCCCATGCCTACCTGAGCGCGCTTGAAGAAACCGGCTGCGCCACTACCGCCACTGGCTGGACCACGCAATTTCTGTGTGTCTGGCACGGCGCAGAGCTGCATGCAGCGATGCCGATGTACCTGAAAACACACTCCTATGGCGAATATGTTTTCGACTGGTCGTGGGCCAGCGCATTTGAACAGCATCAGTTGCCGTACTACCCCAAATTATTGTCCGCCATTCCGTTTACCCCGGTCACCGGATCGCGCCTGCTGGCTGTCAGCGATGACGCGTTTGATGCGCTGGTACAGGCGCTGATTGCACACAACCTGAAAAGCCAGGCTTCATCCTGCCATATTCTGTTTCTGCCCGAACGGCAGGCACAGCGACTCGCGGATGCGGGCTTCATGCTGCGACTCGGCGTGCAATTTCACTGGGTCAATCCTGGCTATGTGGACTTTGCCGATTTTCTGGCGAAATTGGAAAGCAAAAAACGAAAGAACATCCTGGCCGAACGCCGCAAGGTCAGGGACGCCAATATCACCTTCCGGCATAAAACAGGTACGCAGATCACACCATCAGACTGGGAATTTTTTATTCAATGCTACCGACATACCTATTATCAGCACGGTGGCCAAGGCTATCTGAATCTGGAATTCTTCCTGCAACTGCATGAAACCATACCAGAAAATATTTTGATGATTACTGCCTGGCGCAACGACATACCGATCGCAGCCTCGCTGTTATTTCGCCACCAGGATACAGTTTATGGTCGCTACTGGGGCTGTCTGGAATATCACCCCTGCCTGCATTTCGAAACCTCATACTATCAGCCGCTGGAATTTTGCATCGCCAACCAGATTCGCTATTTTGAAGGCGGCGCCCAGGGTGAACATAAAATGGCACGCGGCTTTTTGCCCCAGACCACTTATTCCGCACACCATATCAATCATCCGGCCTTTGCCGATGCCATCGAACGTTTTTTGAAACGTGAACAAATAGGCATGAGTCACTACATCAACGAATTAAATGAACATAATCCCTTCACCCACCCGCCCAAAAACACCCTACAATCATCGGGTTAAGAAAAGTGATTTGGATTTAGTCTATAAAATGTATAAATTGCGCGACAAAAACACTGTCGGCCGCTATCCAGTTTGACCTTGGTCTGAATATACCGAATAATGCTTTCCGCGCCGATAACGCACTGATAACTACAAGAACCTCACCAGACCACTCATGAATCAAAGTTCCAAGTTCATTACGCCAGGAATGGCGCCAATTAAAAAGGTCGGCCGCTTCTTGCTTTATCGTGAACTGGGACGTGGAGCAATCGGTACCGTTTATTTTGGTCATGATCCGGTGATCGACCGTGACGTCGCAATCAAGATTTTTCACAATCTGCCAACTGCGCAGGATAAAAAACAGCGTGACCAGATTTTCATGAACGAGGCGCGCGCCGCCGGTCGTCTGTCACATCCAAACATCATCACCATTTTCGACGCATCGACAGAAGGCAATATCAGCTTCATCGCCATGGAATATCTGCAGGGTCAGGATTTGCGCCAGTTCCTGGCCGATAACAAGCCGCTGCCATTTCTGCTGGTGGCGCAGATGATGCAAAAAATCGCTGAAGGCCTGGAATATGCGCATACCGAAGGCGTGATCCACCGCGATATCAAACCGGCGAATATTTTTCTGACTGAAAATATGCAGACCAAGCTGGTTGATTTCGGCATTGCCCGCGCGGTCAAACGTGAAACCAGCGAAAACAACGAAACGCACGCCACACTGTTTAATAACAATATTTTAGGTACGCCCAATTACATGTCGCCGGAACAGGCCCAGGCCAAACCGGTGGACAAATTAACCGATGTGTACTCGCTCGGTGCGGTGATGTACGAAGTGCTGGTGCGGCAAAAGCCGTTTCAGTCGCGTGATATGGATACGCTGCTGCACATGATCGTTCACAAGCAGATCAAGGCACCGCACGAAATCAATCCGGAAGTGCCACTGGCACTGTCACGCATCGTCATGCGGGCGATGTCCAAACTTCCTGAAAAACGCTTCCAGTCAGCAGCAGAAATGGCCGCCGAATTACGTCGCTACGTATTGACAGAAAAGCGGGACAGTAACAGAGACGCGTTGAAAGCAGAGAAAAGCACCAATCCTGAGCCGAAAGGCCGGCTATTCTGGATCAGCTGCATTGCCATTGGCATTGCCGCGTTGGTGGCAGTCAGTTCCTGGCTTGGGAAATAGGCCTGGTTCAATACGGCAGGCAAGTCCCGCCCATTTATCGGCACAACAATAATGGACGGGGGTAATCGGGTTATGCCGACTCGGAATCCTGATAGGCTTTCACACCGCCGAGAATTTCGGCATGTGCTTCCACAGCATCACCCCAGCCTTCCACCTTGACCCACTTACCTTTTTCCAGATCCTTGTAGTGTTCAAAAA
>Ga0209067_10002383_pt1 | contig 11150 bp, 8 predicted proteins | sample ColStrG_CSR_2013_FD_187199 | JGI IMG/M metagenome (GOLD analysis project Ga0209067, IMG submission 187199) | Freshwater sediment microbial communities in response to fracking from Pennsylvania, USA - Cold Stream Run_MetaG_CSR_2013 (SPAdes)... | ecosystem: Environmental > Aquatic > Freshwater >... | reverse complement strand
AGTCCGATCCAAGAGTCACGGTTAAACAGCGTACCGGTTTCCGTACTCTGACCATTATTGAGCTGGAGTCCGGCTTCGATCTGAAACAAGGCCTTCAGGCTGCCTCCAAAATCTTCTGAACCTTTGAACCCGATCCGAGACGGGGTGGATATGCCGCTGCTTAATGAATACAGACTGCCCGAATTCGGTGCGGAAGTTGGTGCTGTTTCGTAATTCAGACCGGCATCCAGCACGCCGTACATGGTGACGGAAGATTGGGCAGCAGCTGAGCCAGCAAAGGTCGCGAGTGCAGACAAAGCGATAAGTGTTTTTTTCATGGATAATTTTCCAGACTGGTACTGAATTGCTAAGCTCAGAAAATGGATGCCGGCAAAGTTTCATGCAAACATGCTGACTTGCCGGCCGACAGATGCGAATTATAGTCGACAATCACATTATGGTTTTTTTGAGCGAACAATTTGATACAAACAGCCTCAACAACTACAAATCACCCCAATGGTAAATGATGCGGACGCACCAGCATGTGCCAGTCCTGATGTTCATCAATAATCAGTGCTACAGCCGATAAAACAGCGGCCCGCAAGTCTTCGGATGCTGCCAGTGGGTTGGCAGAAGATAACGTAGACCGGATGGGAATTGCCGCCCGTTCCAATTCGGCCACCAGTCGCATCGAGGTCGCTTCCAACCGATACGCTTCGGACTGGGCCAGCGCTCCATGCAGTGATGCACCCAGCGCCGGAAAAAAAGTCGTGGTCAGTGTCAACAACTTGGAATGAAACAGCAAATGCGCCAGCGCAGCGACTGCGGTCAGGCTGAACAGCCAGGTGTTGATGGTATGGATCCGGTGCAGCAGCGCATGCTGATAGTGCGCGACATTGCGATGATAGTGAATTTGTCCATCCAGAATGTCGACCGTCCATTGCGCGTAACTGATTACGAATTGCGGATCGGACCAGGCTCCGGCCAGCGCTGAATGGGCCAGATTGGTGTTGGAGGCGCAGAGGGCATCAATGTCCGCTCCTCCCTGCGCTTCCTGTTCCGGATTGAACAGTCTGGTGTACCAGTTCGGGTGTGCGTCGGTATCGTCAAAGTCAACCAGCGGTGCAATTAATGGCAGATACCAGGCCAGCTCCGCCTTGGTGCGTGCACCGAGCCACTGCCCCTGCCAGTCCTGCCGGTGTCCGCGCCAGTAAATCAGACCGACCATAAAAATCACCAAGGCTTCGGCCAGTACCCACACGATTGAATAATGATTCAGTTCGTGATGCTCATTGTCCCAGCCCAGTGCCATTGGCAAACCTGCGAACAGCACGGCCAGTGCGCTGAGCAGATAAATCAGCCAGAATGCGCTGCGATACCGGTGCCCGAATTCGATGGCGCGCGCATTGTAGATCCGGTGCACCGGTGCGATGGCAGCGATCAGGGCAGTCAGGGCTGCTGGAGGCGCCGTCTTTTTTGGGGTGCCGGCACCGGGAAGTTTGACACCGGTCAGAATCAGCTTTTGGATGAATTTATGCAAGACCATATTTTTATTTTCTTTTCACTTCGTAGGTGGCATCAAAAATCGCCGGGGCGACGATGCCCAGCGTGCCGTCTCGATAATCAACCAGCCAGTCACCGGCAGTGCCGTAAATGCGCGAGTGACCATCATTCAGAACGACGACAAATTCGGTTTCCATTGATAAAGCGAACACGTCGATTGGCACCGTTGTATAGGTTCCGTCCGCACCTTGTCGCAGTGGATCGGCTGCCTGATATTTTTCTGCAAAACGCTGCGCTGATACCGGCCATTGCTCACCCTGTGCGCCGGTAATGATGGCGTCTCCTGCCGCTGCATGCACCGGGCCTTCCAAAGTATCAATCAGCGATTCTGTTTTGGAAAATCTGACCTGCACCTGATTTTCGCGCTTGATTGCCCTGACGCGATCCGGATGATTCTGTAAAAGCGTGCCGTCAGCCTGAACCCCGGCCTGAAATATAACAGGTGCAGAACTGCTCATTGACTGACCTCATTTCCCGTATGGCACTCTGCGAACAAGTGGATGCTCCGCACGGTACATGGTTTGCCACCGTCGGCCGTTAAGTGTAATTTAATTTCTTTAAATTAACTTATAAATATGTCGTTTTATGGAATTTTGAGACAGATTCAACCTGCTGGAAATCGAGTGTTCCGATGTCGAAATTTTTTACGAAGCAAGCTAACTGCTTGGTGATTTATTGCGATGAAAACTGTCAAGTTTAATAAAATCAATGAGATACGCAAACTGGCACGGTCCATGCAAAGAACTTCGTGAACTTGTAATGGAGGGTTAGATGACTAAATACAATCCGCGCTCCTTGGCACGATTGCTTATTACTTGCCTGTCCCTTTGCCTGGCCCTTTGGCTGCCACTTATATCGGTTCAGGCTGGTGTTCTGCTGGATTTGGTCAATCCACCTGGACAAAACAATACGCCCTACGCGCTGACCTTTAACGCGACCCTCCCGGTTACGACGCTTGCATTGTCGGGTTATCAGCAACCTGCGGCACTTTGGACAACCGATAACGGTGTTTTTCTCAACGGTGCAGGTGCCAATCTGTTATCTCCGATCTGGACATATAGTCCGGCTGCATCTGGGGCTGATGCCTATGTGGAGAATGACGGCTCATCAGTGCCGGCACTCTTTTTTGAAGGGACCACACCGGGAAGCTTTGATACTTTTTATCAATTCATTGCTACTACCGTCGGTGACAGCTACACTTACCAATTTTATTTTTCGAATAACCCGTTGTTTCCGTATCCGAGTGCATTACTTGTGACGGTGGATGACTTCGCGGTGGATGTTCCGGAACCGATCAGCCTGGCGTTGTTCAGCTTGGGTCTTTTGGGTCTTGGATGGAGTCAGCGGAAAGTCAGGATCTAAAACAAAAAATGCCCGCATCAGCGGGCATTCCTTTCAATACTGGCGGAAGTGGTAGGATTTGAACCCACGAAGGGCTATTAACCCTTGCCAGTTTTCAAGACTGGTGCAATCAACCGCTCTGCCACACTTCCAAGAGCCGCAATTATAGCCAGATATCATTGGGCTAGCTAGTACCCAAATGCATTATTTATCTGCTTTTATTGGTAAATTATCCAGCTATCCGTTAAAAGTTTGGCCTTTATCGGCCAAATCCTGCAGCAATGGCGATACTTTCCATACCGATCCGTACTGTCCGTTTGCGAATTGCCCAATCGCCTGAACCACATTCGACAGGCCGATCCGGTCGGCATAAAACATCGGGCCACCCAAGTGCAGCGGGAAACCGTAACCGCTCAGGTACACCATGTCGATGTCGGAGGCGCGTTGAGCAATGCCTTCGGCAAGAATCGCAGCACCTTCGTTGACCAATGCAAAAATCAGCCTGTCAGTTATTTCCTGGTCGGAGATTTCTCTTCGGGTAATGCCGAGCTGTGCCGAATAATCAGTGATCAGTTTATGGATCAACTCGGACGGATGTGGCGTGCGATCACCGGTCTGATAGTCATACCACCCTGCTGAAGTCTTCTGACCGTAACGGCCGGTCTCGCACAGTTTGTCGGCGACCTTCGAATACACCAGATCCGGACGCTCCTGCAGGCGGCGCTTGCGGATGGCATAGCTGATATCGTTACCGGCCAGATCGCCCATACGGAACGGGCCCATGGCAAAACCGAGTTTTTCCATTGCTTTGTCGACTTGCGCCGGCAGACAACCCTCTTCCAGTAAAAAGCCGGCCTGCAGCAGATATTGCTCGAGCATTCGGTTGCCGATAAAGCCATCACATACCCCGGATACCACGCCGACTTTTTTCATTTTCTTCGATAAGGCCATGGCCGTGGCCAGCACGTCATGCGCAGTCAATTTTCCGCGCACGATTTCCAGCAGCTTCATGACATTGGCCGGACTGAAAAAATGCAGACCGATGACGTCCTGCGGCCGACTCGTAAAGCCGGCAATTTTGTTCAGATCCAGCGTCGACGTATTTGAAGCCAGTATCGCGCCCTGCTTCATTACTTCATCCAGTTTTTTGAATACCGTTTGCTTGACCGACAGCTCTTCAAATACGGCTTCGATCACGATATCGGCATCGGCAATGGCGGCATAGTCCAGCGTGCCGGTCACCAGGGCAATGCGTGCTTCGCATTGCTGCGGACTCAATTTACCTTTGTCGCGGGTATTCTGATAATTCCTCTTAATGGTCGCCAATCCTTTTTCCAGTGCTTCAGATTTGGTTTCCAGTATGACGACGGGTATTCCGGCATTGGCAAAATTCATCGCAATCCCTCCACCCATGGTGCCGGCACCGATAACGGCAGCGGATTTGATGCTGCGAGTCGGCGTATCTGAAGGCACATCAGGAATCTTGCCGGCAGCGCGTTCGGCAAAAAATGCGTGACGCAGTGCATGCGATTCATTGCCCAGAACCAGCTTGAAAAAAGACTCGCGCTCGAATTGCAGGCCTTGTTCAAAGGGCATATGCGCTGCGGCGGCAACCGCTTCCACACAGGCCAGCGGTGCTTTCAGAAATCCGCGTCCGGCCTGGGCGCGGGCGGCCGCAAGTATCGGTTCGAGTTGGGAATCCGTCAGTTGCAGGTTTCGGATCTTGGGTAAGGGGCGCGCATCGGCCATTTTTTCAGCGAATGTCATGGCGGCGTTCAGGACGTTTCCATCGACGACCTCGTCGAATAATGCCGTTTGCGCCAGATTCTGGGCCAGTTCGGGCGCACCGCTGGTGATCATTTTCAGTGCCAGCTCGAGGCCGACAACCCTTGGCAGGCGCTGGGTACCACCGGCACCGGGCAGCAGGCCGAGCTTCACTTCCGGCAGAGCAATTTGGGTGCCCTTTTCTGCGACACGGTAATGGCATCCCAGAGCCAGCTCCAGACCGCCGCCCATGCAGACGTGGTGGATTGCTGCGACGACCGGCTTGGAGGCCTGCTCAACCAGCTCGATCAAGGTGTGCAGTGATGGATCAGCCGTGGTCAGGTCAGAATTGAATTCCTTGATATCCGCCCCGCCTGAAAAAGCATTGCCGGCTCCTGTGATGACGATGGCTTTAATGGCGGCGTCACCCAAAGCCTGTGCGAGCCCGGCTGCTGCAGCTTTGCGCGAGGCGAAATTCAGTCCGTTGACCGGTGGATTGTTCAGGGTGATGATGGCGACATTGCCTTTGGTTGTATATTCAGCTGACATGTTTACTCCTTGTTTTGGTTTTCTGGTTGTCTGATTGACTGAAAAAATTCCTCGACCACTTTCAATTCACGGGTGCGGGTAAATGGCGGCATGCTCTGCCAGACCCGCGCACCGTATGGTTTGGATAATATGCGCGGATCGCACAGCATCAGCACGCCACGATCCGTTTCATCCCGAATCAACCGCCCTGCTCCCTGCTTCAGATTGATGATCGCCTCGGGTAACTGATGGTGCACGAAACCGTTTTTGCCGAGCTTTTCCATCGCATTGATCCGCGCTGACAATACCGGATCATCAGGTGGCGCGAACGGCAGCTTGTCGATCACCACCAGCGACAGCGCCTCACCACGTACGTCTATCCCTTCCCAGAAACTCTGGCTGCCGATCAGAATGCCATTGCCGGAGCGTCGGAACTGTTCCAGCAATTCGGTGCGACCCGATTCGCCCTGCACAAACAGGGAAAAGGTCAGGCCGCGCTGTTCGAATTCAGCCCGCAACCGCTCGGCACTTTGTTTGACTGCCCGCAGCGTGGTACAAAGGAGAAACGCCCGTCCGCCGGATGCGATCAGAACCGGTAAGGCGGCGTTGATTACGGCGTCGGTGTAGTCGGCAAAGCGTGGCTCCGGCATGCCGGTCGGGATATACATCAATCCCTGGCGGGCATAGTCAAACGGACTGGGCCAGCTGACCGCCTTTTCGTCACCCAGCCCCATTTGCGAGGTGTAATGGGAAAAGTCGGTTTTGACTGCCAACGTTGCCGAGGTAAATATCCAGGAGCGCGCCGAACCTTCACGTTGCTTGTTAAATATCGGCGCGATTGACAGCGGTGTGCGATGCAGCTGCAATGAACTCGAATAGGCCTCGACCCACAGCACACATTCCTGCCCGGTCAATTCCGAACTGGCCGGAGCGGCTTTGCCCCAGGCTTGCAACTGGTCCTTCAATTCCAGTGCACGCAAGCGGCACAGCTCGATTGTTTCAGCGCGTTCGGCCTGCTTTTCCAAGGTTTCCAGCAGGGTGTGCAAATGCGCTTTGAGTATTTCGAATGCCGGAAAAAAATCACTTGAAGGCGGGATCTGCGGCAGCGACAGTTTGACCTGTTCCGGCGGAAAACACAGGCGCAGATCGCGCGCGGCCTTTTCAACCGGCACCACCAGCTTGGCCCATTCCGCACCATCGCGCGCATGCGACAGTCCTTCTGCCAACACATCCCGACATAACTCGAGTATCTGCGAAGTGGAAATGGTTTCACCGAAAAACAGCGTGGCCGTATCGGGCAACTGATGGGCTTCATCGAAGATCACGGTATTGGCCGAAGGCAGCAGTTCGGCGATACCGGTATCTTTCAAAGCGACGTCGGCAAAAAACAGGTGATGATTCACCACCACCACGTCGGCCTTCTGCGCTTCTTTGCGTGCTTTCATCACAAAGCAGTCCTGGTAGTACTGACATTCCGAACCAAGGCAGTTTTCTTTGGTGGATGTTACCAGGTTCCAGATCAGTGCCGACTCGGGTATGGTCGACAGTTCCGATTTGTCACCGGTATTGGTCATCTTGATAAAGCGGGATATTTCCCGCAAATATCCGACATCTTCACGGGTGGTCAGCCGGCCGTTCTGCAATGTTCGTTCCAGATGAAAATGACAGACATAATTCGCCCGCCCTTTCAATAACGCAACTGAGACCGGCGCACCCAACGCCAGCCGCACTGCCGGTATATCACGTAAAAAAAGTTGATCCTGTAAATTTTTGGTACCGGTTGAAATGATGACTTTTCCGCCCCACAGTAAGGCTGGCGCCAGATACGCAAAGGTCTTGCCGGTGCCGGTTCCCGCCTCGGCGATCAGTGTGGTCTGCGATGCGATCGCCTGCGCAACGGCTTTGGCCATATCGATCTGCGCCTGGCGTGGTCGATATCCGGAAACGGCATTGCCCAGCATGCCGGTCTGACCAAAGAGTCGTTCAATATCTGCATCGTGCTGGTGATTATCTGAAGAGGGTTCAGACGTAATTTGCGTTAATTCTGCCAAAATCTGCTTTTAGGTGAGGTTCAAAGAAAGGGATCGTCTGATTTTTCAGGCGGGTACATCGGGTATTAACTGCATCTGCAATAGTTTGATGTGGTCTTTCAGCTGCAGTTTTCTTTTTTTTAATCGCTGTAACTGTAACTCATCGGTATGTCCGGCCGAAACCAGCGCTTCAATAACCACATCGAGATCGCGGTGCTCAACCGAAAGCATGGTGATGCGTTTTTGTATCTCAGTGTGGTCACTCATAGGTTTCTTTAGAGAAAGTTAATGTTTTGTCGGCGTTTACATGCAATAATTTGCGGTAAATCTGAGCGGGCAATTTCAGTACAGTACATAAGTTTAATCTAAGCAGAGATATGAGCCAACTATATAAAATCGAAGCGGGAACCGGCCAGCATCTTGGCGACCGAAAGGAGCAGCAGGACCGTACCATGCTTTTTGCCGCCCCCAAAGCGCCCGGATTCATGATGGCAGTGCTTGCGGACGGTATGGGTGGTAAAAGTGGCGGCGCTCTGGCGGCCGAGCAGGTTATACGCAGTGCGAAACAGTTATTTGATGAATTCGGATCGGATGACAATGTCGCAACAATCATTGAAAATATTGTGCGCGAATCGCATACCGTTATTCAACTTTCCGGCATTTCCGCTGAAAAAGAACCACACAGTACTGTTGTTATCCTGATTATTACGCCGACTGGCCGTGCGGTATGGGGTCACGTCGGAGACTCTCGTCTGTATCGGTTCGCCGGCAACAGTCTGGTCGAACGCACCATTGATCATTCGTATGTCGAGAAACTGATCGCTGAAAACAAAATCACCCCTGAAGAGGCCAAGAATCACACATTGTCCAATATTCTGGTCAATGTCCTAGGTTCAAGTTCGGCAGAACCATTTATTACCATAAATGAGTGTTCCGACCTGAAACCCAATGACTCATTTTTATTATGTTCTGACGGCCTGTGGCATTATTTTACAGATCGGGAATTGGGTGCCGTTATTGCAACCAATACGCCAAGGGCTGCAGCAGAAATGCTGATTAACAAGGCACGCGAACGCGCGCACGGACGTGGCGACAACTGCACACTGGCGATTATCAAAATGACGAAACCGCCAAAAGTCGAAAAGACTTACAAAATCGAAAAGATGCGCCGCGCCATCTGATCCACTTGGCCGGACAATCAGGATTTATCTTTATTGTCCGGTTTCAAATCCAGTAAATCAAAATTGAGCGTATCGCCGAATTCTTCCGCATCGGGTTGATCTGGTTTGACAATCAGATGGTTTTCCAGAGGTTGGAGCACGGCAGCTGCCTTGCTGGTGAGCTTGATGTCGTCCTTATTGGCCATCGATTGATATTGGACCCGTTTCAATTCACTGCAGATCGAGAGCAAAAACAGGATGTCCCGATACACGGGCAGGTCAAAGCCAACGCGCTCTCCTTCGCGATCATCAACCAACAGCGATTCCAGATATCCAACGATCTCATCCGTCTTCCACAATGCACAGCAGTTTGTGACCAGATGCGGAAAATCTTCGAAATTGCGCAGGCTGCCCTCTACCACCTCTTCGTGGAAGTTCGGAATTTTTGCATTGAATTTCAGTTTAAAGCGCGCCCGCAGATCACGGTAATTATCTTCATCACCCACCAGACGGTACAGATCCAGCAGATACAGCCAGGTTACCGGGGTTGCCGGATTCTCATCGCGACTTTGCGGTTCGAGAATTTCAATGGCGCGGTGCGGATCATTCACTGACATCCAGAACTCGGCTTCCTGGGTGATATCGGAAATTTCCTCAATCTGAATCGATTGCCCGCGATTGCCAAAAAAGTTGAAAGTACTGCTGTTGGTATCTTCCAGCGCAGGCAGACCCATGCGCTGGAATTTGGGAGCGGGTTCCACTTTAGGGATGACAGACTGCTCCGGTTCAGGTTTAACCTGTGGTTCATTGACCGGCACATCCCGGGCCACCGTAATTGGAGCGGGATCGAGATTACCCTGCTCGGCGCTGTTCTGCAGATAATCGACAATATCCACGACATTTTTTTTCTGCTCGCTGGAACCATCCCACCAGGATTTGTCTTCTGTCTTTTTTGCTCTGCGAATTGCCAGGCCGATCAGTCCAGCCAGCGCACTCAGCAACGCGACCACTGCAACAATCAATCCAATCAGCAGCGGTGAAGAATTTTTGTCAGCCTGGTCTTTGAGCAGATTTTGCTGCTTCAATCTGTTCAGTTCGGCCAGCAGATTACTGTTTTTTTGCTGCACTTTCTGAAGTTCATTCTGCGTAGCGAGGCTGGGATCTTCACCGCGCATAATGGCAGCAAATCGCGCCTGCGCAAGCCGGTTTTCTTCCACTCGCTGCTGATCGCGCTGTTGATCAGATTCAGGCACTGCCGAGACTGACAGCGATTGCGACATTTTCAGCTCGATATCGGTACCGCTTTCGTCATTGGCGACGTGCAGTACGTCTTTTCCTTTGGCAGCCTTTGATCCCTTGGAGGCATTGCGAAATGAGGAAAAAACGCTGCCTTTTTTTACCGGCTCAGTTGGCGCACTCTGTGCCGCAGCGATTGCCACAGGTGTCAGAACTGGGGGCTTCCTGGCTGGGTTGGTCCGTTCGAACCTCTTGGGCACTTCCGGCTGAAAGACCTGTGTGTCCTGATCGGCGTCTGCCATTTTTGGTAAAGGCGCCGCAGCAGAAAATTCCGCAAAATCCAGTAACAGGGAATAATCGCGATGCACACTCGAACCGCAGCCCATTGCTACCGACAAATTGACCACTGGTTCTGAAATAGCCTTGATCGACTGAAAAGTGATAGTGGCCAAACCGCGAGTACGTTTGGACATCACAATATCGATGCGCGGTACATCGAGCAGCTCGCCGTCCAGGGTCTGAATTTTGGCAACGATGCAGGACGGAACCAGAACATCTTCTGTGGCACCAGTCAGCGGCACCTGAACACGCAATACCTCGCCGAGATTCGAGCGTAACGATGCCTCGCCAAAACCGAGAGCGTATGCAGAAGGGTTGCACGCGATAAGGCAGGCCAGACTGAGTACTCTTAAGGTAAATTGGCGTTGAATTTGAATAATAATGTTCTCCTGCCGCTGCACGCCCATTTAATGAGTTCTGAAATGTAAATGACCAATAGGGTAAAAAAGTATCACCGAAGAAATTTTATTGGTTAAAAGTCATTTCTTTTCATAATAAATCATCAAATTCAATATTGAATCAAACAAATTATCTGTGGATTTTTATTGATACAAAGTAATTATTTGCTAATAATTAATATTATTACTTACAACCATTATTTGTCCAACATTTTTTTTGCAATCCCACGCAATATGTTCACTTCCTCGATTTCCAGTTGCGTCCTTGCAAATAAACGTTTCAATCTTGACATTAATTTTTTGGGGCTGGCAGGATCGATAAAATCAATCGCAATCAAAGCTCGCTCGAGATGTTCATACATTGCCTCAATCTGTTCCATACTGGCATGACTGCCCTGAAATCCGACAGTCACCGGTTTGCTTAAATGATTCTGGTCCAAAGTAACATATCGACAAGTGTAGGCTAAAACTTGAACGGCCTGCGCCAGATTCAGGGAAGAATAATCTGGATTGGCCGGAATATTGATCAGAATATTGCACTGTTCAACCATATGATTGTGTAAACCGGTACGTTCATTGCCAAATACCAAGGCAGCGTCGCCGGATTCAGGTTGAAGCGCCAGTTGATTCATGCGCTGAGCAAATTCGCTCGGATCCAGTACCGGTGGCGAAAATTCCCGCAATCTGGCGCTGAGCGCACCGGCCAGCTCACATCCGGCCAGCGCCTCCTGCAGAGAGTCGACGATCACTGCCTGCTCGAGAATGTCGGTAGCACCACTTGCCAGAGCAATTGCCTCAGGATGGAACAGTAC
>Ga0209067_10002382_pt1 | contig 11153 bp, 8 predicted proteins | sample ColStrG_CSR_2013_FD_187199 | JGI IMG/M metagenome (GOLD analysis project Ga0209067, IMG submission 187199) | Freshwater sediment microbial communities in response to fracking from Pennsylvania, USA - Cold Stream Run_MetaG_CSR_2013 (SPAdes)... | ecosystem: Environmental > Aquatic > Freshwater >... | reverse complement strand
CCGAATCTTTTGCGCCTGCAGGTAATATGCATCGTAATAACCGTGGGACAGCACATAACTGCCGACCAGAATCCGGCGTTTGACTTCTTCACCAAAGCCTTCGGTGCGCGATTTTTTGTACATATCGGTCAGGCCGTCGTAGTGCGCGGCCCGGTGGCCGTAACGTACACCGTCGAACCGGGACAGGTTGGAGGAAGCTTCTGCCGGTGCGATCACGTAATACACGGGAATCGAGAGCTCGGTTTTTGGCAGGGAAATCTCGACCAGTGTTGCGCCGAGTTCCTCGTATTCATGCAGCGCTGCGCGCACGGCCTGTTCGACGTCGGCAGCCAGGCCCGCGGCAAAATATTCTTTTGGTACGCCGATACGCAGTCCCTTGAGCGACGTGTTCAGCTCGCGCTGAAAATCTTCGTCCGGATGTTGCAGGCTGGTCGAATCGCGTTCATCAAATCCGGCCATGGCGTTGAGCAGCAGCGCGCAGTCTTCGGCGCTCTGTGCTATCGGACCACCCTGATCCAGCGAGGAGGCAAAGGCGATCATGCCGTAACGTGAGACCCGGCCGTAAGTGGGTTTGATGCCGGTGACGCCACAAAATGCCGCCGGCTGGCGGATCGAGCCGCCGGTGTCGGTGCCGGTAGCTGCGGGGGTCAACCTTGCGGCAATTGCTGCCGCCGATCCGCCGGAGGAGCCGCCGGGTACGGCGCGTTTGTCCCAGGGATTTTTGACCGGACCAAAAAACGAATTTTCATTCGCTGAACCCATGGCGAATTCATCGCAGTTCAGTTTTCCCAGCGTGACCATGCCGCTTTGAGCGAATCTCTGCACCACCGTGGCATCGAACGGGCTGGTGTAATTGGCCAGCATTTTTGAGCCGGCGGTGGAGCGCCAGTCGCGTGTGACGAAAATGTCTTTGTGCGCAATCGGTATGCCGGCCAGCGCATGGGCACCTGGCTGCGCCAGCAGTTTGTCGGCAGCATCGGCCTGCGCCAGAGTCAGTGCCGGATCAACATGGGTAAAGGCATTCAGATCCGACGCGGCGATGCGCGCCAGATAATGCTGCGCCAGTTCGACAGCGGAAATCTGTTTGCCGTGCAGCAGAGCGGATAATTCGGTCAAGGTCTTGGTATGCATAGGGCTCGGTTCGGGGGCGGTTATTCGATGACTTTCGGCACCAGGTACAGGCCGTCCTGGGTGGCGGGTGCGCTGGCCTGATAGCTGTCACGATGATTCGTTTCAGTGACGATATCGTCGCGCAGGCGCAGAGCCAGTTGATCGACCACGAGCGCAAACGGATGGCTGAGCGGTTCGATGCCTTTGGTATCGATGGCCTGCATTTTTTCTACCAGAGCGAAAATGCCGTTGAGCTGGTCCAGCGTTTTATCGCTCTGTTCGGCAGACAATTCCAGATGCGCGAGGTGCGCAATCCGGGTTACATCGGTATGAGTGAGAGACATAATGGGGAGGGCCTGATGCCCTGATTAAAATCCGCTGGGAGGAAATGCGTGGTTAAAAAGACAAATATAAAATCGGAGCGTTCAATTACTGATGTTATTTGCAGATGTTATTGCATGTAACTGATCCAGATTTCGGCAAATTATAAGGTAGAATGCCGGCTTGATGTCTGAGATATGTTGGAGCCGCACGTTTGCAGGGCCCGGAACGGCAAAACAAGTATAAGAGTTTCAATATATTTCGGCGAACTGTCAGACTTTACAGTCCATTTCCCCCATTATTAAAAGCGTGGCTAAGCGCACAGGATTAACATGTTCGGTTTTTTTCGCAGCTATTTTTCAAACGACCTGGCGATTGATCTGGGTACGGCAAATACTCTCATTTACGTTCGTGGTCAGGGCATCGTGCTGGATGAACCATCGGTAGTCGCCATCCGTCAGGAAGGCGGTCCGAACGGCAAGAAAACCATCCAGGCAGTCGGCAAGGAAGCCAAGCAGATGCTGGGCAAGGTGCCTGGCAATATCGAAGCCATCCGCCCGATGAAAGACGGCGTGATCGCCGACTTCACCGTCACCGAACAGATGTTGAAGCAGTTCATCCGCATGGTGCATGACACCAAATTCTTCAAACCTTCTCCGCGTATCATCATTTGCGTACCCTGCGGTTCTACCCAGGTGGAACGGCGCGCGATCCGCGAATCGGCACTCGGCGCCGGCGCATCGCAGGTCTACCTGATCGAAGAACCGATGGCCGCTGCAATCGGTGCCGGGCTGCCGGTCTCCGAAGCTACCGGCTCGATGGTCGTCGATATCGGCGGCGGTACCACCGAAGTCGGCATCATTTCGCTCGGCGGCATGGTGTTCAAAGGTTCGATCCGCGTGGGTGGAGACAAGTTTGATGAAGCCATCGTCAACTATATCCGCCGTAACTACGGCATGTTGATCGGTGAGCAGACCGCTGAAGCAATCAAGAAAACCATCGGTTCGGCCTTTCCTGGTTCGGAAGTCCGCGAAATGGAAGTCAAGGGTCGCAATCTGTCGGAAGGTATCCCGCGTTCGTTCACGATCTCCAGCAATGAAATTCTGGAAGCACTGACCGACCCGCTGAACAACATCGTCTCTGCCGTCAAGAATGCGCTGGAACAGACACCGCCGGAACTGGGCGCCGACATCGCTGAAAAAGGCATGATGCTGACCGGTGGCGGTGCATTGCTGCGTGATCTGGATCGTTTGCTGATGGAAGAAACCGGTTTGCCGGTCATCGTTGCAGAAGATCCGCTGACCTGTGTGGTGCGCGGTTCCGGCATGGCTTTGGACAGAATCGAAAAACTGGGATCGATGTTCTCATACGAGTAATATCAATTCGCTGAAGTCGGCATTCCCTGAGAAAAACAGCAAGACACGTCAAGTTGAATGCTGTTTTTTTGTATCTGGAAATCTGGCAGGCAGTGAAACGCTACGAACGGCAATACTGAACCGAGAACAATGGAATACAGCCCACCACCACTATTTAAACAAGGCGCTCCGGCGCGCGTTAAAGTGGTCTTTTTTTCCTTTGTCGCCATCATGCTGCTGGTCATCGATGCCCGGCTGCAGACGCTGAATCTGGTGCGTCAGGTGGTTGGTTCGGCAATGTATCCGTTTCAGATGCTGGCCATCGTGCCACGCGACATGGCGCGCAACATGGGCGACTATTTCACCCGCGTCTCCAGCCTGGAAAACGAAAACACCCTTCTCAAACGCAATCAGCTGCAGCAATCGCTGGAAGTGCAGCAAGACCTGCAACTCAAGGCGGAAAATACCCAGCTGCGCAAATTGCTGGCCACTGTTGCTACCGTGCCGGTGAAGTCGTTGCTGGCGGAAATCCTTTACGACGCGCGCGACAGCTTTACCCGACGGATTATTCTGAACCGCGGCCTGAAACAGGGCGTCACACTGGGCCAGCCGGTCATTGACGACCTGGGTGTGGTCGGCCAGATTACCCGGGTATTCCCGCTGACCTCGGAAGTAACCCTGCTGACCGACAAAGATCAGGCGATTCCGGTGCAGGTGCAGCGTAACGGATTGCGCAGTGTGGTGTATGGCAAGGGCCAGGCCGGCAATCTGGAATTGCGCGTGCCAAGCAACGCCGATATCAAAGTTGGCGACATCCTGATCACGTCGGGCATAGACGGCATTTATCCGCCGGGCCTGATGGTGGCGCGCGCCACGCTGATCGACAACAATGCCAGCACCACGTTTGAGCGCATCGCCTGTCTGCCGATCGCGGGACTCGACCGGCACAAGGAAGTGCTGATCCTGATGGTCGATACGCATATCGAATCCAGACCGGATGATGAAGACAGCAAGCCGAAAAAAATCGTCCGGCGCGTCACCCGTGACAGTGCCGAACCAGTCAGCAAGGCAAAAGAAGAACTCAAACCTGAGGCAAAGACTGAACCATGAACCAGCCACATTACATCCTGTTGCCGGTCAATCCGATATTCATCATTATCAGTTTGATGCTGGCATTTCTGTTTAACTTCCTGCCCTGGGGATCGACCGCCGGCGTGCCTGATCTGGTGGCGCTGACACTGGTGTTCTGGAGTATTCACCAGCCGCGCAAGGTCGGCATAGGCGTAGCCTTTTTGATGGGATTGCTGATGGATGTGCATACCGCCACGCTGCTCGGTGAAAATGCACTGGCCTACACGCTGCTGTCGTATTTCGCGATCACCATCCATCGCCGTGTGCTGTGGTTCACACCCATGACCCAGACGCTGCATGTGTTCCCGCTGTTTCTGTTTGCGCAGGCCGTGCGCGCCGTGGTGCAACTGGTGGTGAACAGCAAATATCCGGGCTGGTTTTTTTTCGCCGAAAGCATTGTGACCGCCGCGCTGTGGCCTCTGGCTTCGTGGATGTTGCTTGCGCCGCAGCGTCGGGCCGTGGACCGCGATGAAACCCGTCCCATCTAAACACAAGCCAGCATGACTGAATTTAAAAACACGGAACGCGAACTCTATTATTTCCGACTCCGGTTGTTTGCCATCGCGGGTTTTATTCTGCTCTGTTTCAGCGCATTGTTTGTCCGCTTCGTGTGGCTGCAGGTGGTCAAGCATGAAGTGTATGCGACCCAGGCCGAAGATAACCGGATTTCAATCGTCCCGGTGGTACCGAATCGCGGGCTGATCCTCGACCGCAACGGCGTGGTTTTGGCGCGAAATTTTTCTGCCTATACGCTGGAAATTACGCCGTCCAAAATCAATCAGGATCTGGATGTGGTGATTGACGAACTTGCCCAGTTAATCGATATCCAGCCCAAGCATCGCAAACGCTTTAAAAAACTGATGGAAGATTCCAAAAGTTTTGAGAGCCTGCCCATCCGCACCCGGCTCACTGATGAAGAAGTCGCGCGCTTCACGGTGCAGCACTTCCGTTTTCCGGGAGTCGAAATTCAGGCCCGTCTGTTCCGCCAGTATCCGCTCGGCGAAACGGCCTCGCACGTCATTGGCTATATCGGCCGCATCAGTACGGCCGACGCCAAAATACTCGACGAGTCGGAGACTGATTCCGACAACTACAGCGGCACCGATTACATCGGCAAGGAAGGCCTGGAAAAAAGTTACGAGCGACTGCTGCACGGCACGACCGGCAGTGAAGAAGTGGAAGTGTCAGCCGGCGGACGCGCAGTGCGCACGCTCTCTCATTCTCCTGCAACGTCTGGCAGCAATCTGATTCTGTCGATAGATATCGAGTTGCAGAAAATTGTCGAGGAAGCATTCGGCGACAGGCGCGGCGCGTTTGTCGCGATTGATCCCCAGACCGGCGATGTGCTGGCGTTTGTCTCCAAGCCGACTTACGATCCCAACCTGTTCGTCGAAGGGATCGATCAGGTGAACTGGGAAAGCCTGAACAATTCCATCGACAAGCCGCTGATCAATCGCGCCCTGACCAGCACCTACCCGCCCGGTTCGACCTACAAACCTTTCATGGCACTGGCAGCGCTGGAACTCGGCAAGCGCACCACCAGCTACACTCTGGCCGATCCGGGTTTTTTCACGCTCGGCGGCCACACGTTTCATGATGATATCGCCGGTGGACACGGTGCGGTCGACATGTACCGCTCCATCGTCAAATCCTGCGATACCTATTACTTCATGCTGGCCAATGATATGGGCGTGGATGCGATCCATGATTTCATGAAGCCGTTTGGCTTTGGTTCGGTGACCGGCATCGATCTGGAACACGAACGCTCGGGCATCCTGCCGTCGACTGACTGGAAGCGCAACTATTACAAAAAAGCCGCGCAGCAGAAATGGTATGCCGGTGAAACCATTTCGCTGGGCATAGGCCAGGGCTATAACAGCTTCACGCCGCTGCAGATCGCGCATGCGGTGGCGACGCTGGCCAACAATGGCGTGGTGATGAAACCGCATCTGGTGAAAATGATCGAAGACCCGCAAACCCATCGTCGCAAACTGACGGTCGCCGCAGAGAGCTACCGTATCCCGCTGAAACAGGACAATATCGATTTCATCAAGCAGGCCATGGCCGGCGTGCCGAAAGAAGGGACCTCGGCGCCGGTATTTATCAATGCCGGTTATGAGTCCGCCGGCAAGACCGGCACGGCGCAGGTGATCGGGATGAAGAAAGGGGAAAAATACAATGCCAACAATGTCGCCCTGCGCTTCCGCGATCACGCGCTCTACACTGCATTTGCTCCGGTCGACAAACCGCGTATCGCCATCGCCATGATTGTCGAAAATGGCGGCTTCGGTGCTGCCGGTGCGGCACCTATCGCCAAGCTGGCGCTGGATTATTTTATTCTTGGCAAGCATCCTGATGACAAGTCCCGGGAACTCATCAAGACCATGAATGCCACGCCGCTGGAGCGGGTTGATACCAATCTGATGCAGTCGGAAGCAGAGGTCAAGGCCGAAGCGGAATCCGAAGGCGGCCCGGCGCCCGGCGCTGCGACACCTCCAACCAAAGAATAGGCGGGACATCATGCGCAGACACCGTTCTCCCTGGCAGACCGTCAAACCGTATCTGACGGTTTTCGACGGGCCGCTGGCCATTATCATTTTTTTGATCATGTCGGTCGGCATCGTCACACTGTATTCGGCCGGTATCGATTTCCCCGGTCGGGTTGAAGATCAGCTGCGCAATATCGTTGTGGCGTTTATCGTCATGTGGATCGCAGCGAACGTACCGCCGCAGACCCTGATGCGTTTTGCTGTACCGTTGTACACGCTGGGTGTGACCCTGCTGATTGCGGTGGCGCTGTTCGGCATTGTAAAAAAAGGCGGACGGCGCTGGATCAATATTGGCGTGGTGGTGCAACCTTCCGAGTTAATGAAAATCGCCATGCCGCTGATGCTGGCCTGGTATTTTCAGAAAAAGGAAGGCACGGTGGGCTGGCGTGAATTCATGGTTGCCGCCGTGCTGCTGGTGATACCGATCGGACTGATCGTCAAACAGCCGGATCTGGGTACGGCGATTCTGGTGCTGGCCGCCGGGTTTGCGGTGATTTTTCTGGCCGGCCTGTCGTGGCGCATCATTGTCGGCGTGCTGGTGTTCAGCCTGGCCTGCATGCCGATAGTCTGGAAAAATCTGCACGATTATCAGCGTGAGCGAATTTTCATGCTGATTGATCCGACTACCGATCCACTGGGCAAGGGCTTTCACATTATCCAGTCGACCATCGCGGTGGGCTCGGGTGGCATCACCGGCAAGGGCTGGCTCAAAGGTACGCAGGCCCATCTGGAATTTATTCCGGAGCGGACCACCGATTTTATTTTCGCCGTGTTTGCCGAAGAATTCGGACTGATCGGTTGCTGCATTCTGCTCACGCTGTATCTGCTGCTGTTTACGCGCGGTCTGATGATAGCGGCGAACGCGCCTACTTTTTTCACCCGTTTGCTGGCCGGCTCAATTACGACGATTTTTTTCACCTATGCGTTTGTCAACATGGGTATGGTCAGCGGCATTTTGCCTGTCGTTGGTGTGCCTTTGCCCATGCTGAGTTATGGCGGCACGGCGTTGGTGACGCTGGGGTTGGGCGCCGGCATATTGATGAGCATTCAGCGTCATCGCAAACTGATACAGAGCTAGATCATGATGAATCGATTGGTCAACGTTTTCCTGATCGCGCTGTTGCTGTTACTGGCGGCCTGCGGCAGTGCGCCGCCCAGGCCGCAGACGCCGAAGCCTGCAGCCACCAGCACGTCGACGCCGGTCACGACAGTGGCAGGGCAGCCTGCGCCTGTCATGCCCAAAGCCGGTTCGGGGCGCGGCGGGTATTACAAGGATGACGGTCCGGGCGACAATCCGCCACCCGGCCTGGAACTGACGCTGGATGCCGAACCGAAAGTCGAACCCTACTCCGTCTCCGGCAACAAGCCGTATGTGGTTTTTGGCAAAACCTATACGCCTATACTGGATGACCAGCCGTTTTCTCAGCGCGGCATCGGCAGCTGGTACGGCAAGAAGTTTCATAATCAGAAGACCTCCTCAGGCGAGCTGTACGACATGTACAAAATGACCGCGGCCCATCCCACGCTGCCGATTCCTTCGTATGCGCGTATCACCAATATCTCGAACGGCAAACAGGTGATCGTCAAGATCAATGACCGTGGTCCGTTTCATACCAACCGGATTGTTGATCTGTCCTACACCGCGGCGCTGAAGCTGGATTATCTGGGCAAGGGCAGCAGCGAATTATTGCTGGAGCGCCTGCTGCCGGCGGATATTGAAAAAATGGCTGAAAGCAGAAAGAGCAAACCTGCCGTGCCGAGCGCACTGGCCGTCACAGCGCCTGCCGCTGCACCGGCTGTTGAAACGGGCGCCGGGGTGGTGACGCTGCCGGTCGCTACGGCAGCCACCGTGGTCGTTCCGCTAGTTTCGTCGGCTGCGCCTGACAGTGCCGGTCTGGACGCGCTGATCGCTGCGCAAGCTACCGCGGAGAGGCAGCCTGCATTGCCGGCGGCAGTACCGGCCGCTGCCAGTGACGCAAATCCGGGTACTGGTCTCTATCTGCAATTCGGCGCTTTTGGGTTGCGCTCGAATGCGGACGCAACTTTTGCGCTCATACAGAGTCGGTTGACGCCGTTACCGGCTTTGGAAATCGTCCAGCAGGGCACGCTGTATCGTCTGTTCAGCGGACCGTTTGCCAGCCGGGATGAGGCGAATGAACTGGTACAGCTGGCGATCAAAATTGGCCTGCCCAAACCGATTATTGTGCCAAGGTGATGTCCAGGAGCTGGACCAGATTCTTGGCAATTTCACGTTTGCTGACAATGACGTGGGTCGCACCATGTTCATGCAGGTAGGCAGCCTCGGTGTCGGAGCCGGCGCGCACGATGGTGACGAGAGCGGGGTTGCGTGCTCTGGCCAGCGCAATCAGCTGGCCGGCCACGATAGCGTCCGGGATAGTCAGAATCATGCTGCGCGCCTCATGGATTTTTGCCTGCTCCAGTACCGTCGCGCTGGCATGGCCGTAGATGGCGGGAATGTCCGGATTATGGGCATCGTGCAGGATGTCGGGATGGTCTTCAATAATCACAAACTGATGCTGCCGTGCTGCCAGTTCTTCGGCGATCAGTTTGCCCAGCTCGCCGTAGCCAACCAGTATCGTGTGACCATGCTGGCGCTCGCATACCTGATCCGTTTCTGTCTTGCCTGTCTTAGCGGTTTCGCGACGATCCAGCCAGGGTTTCAGATAATCCAGTCCCAAAAACAGCAGGGGGTTGAGGATGATGGAAATCAGTGCGCCCGCCAGGATCAGATCGCGGGCGGTGGTGGACAGTATGCCCAGCGTAATGCCCAGCGTGGCGAGGATAAAAGAAAATTCGCCGATCTGTGCCAGGCTGGCTGAAATGGTCAATGCCGTACCGAGTCCGCGGCCAAAACTGCGCACCAGCAGCAATGCCATCACTGATTTGCCGACGACAATGATAAAGACTGTGGCAAACACCAGCAGCGGTTCACGCAGCAGTATCGACGGATCAAACAGCATGCCGACCGAGACGAAAAACAGCACCGAGAATAATTCGCGCAGCGGCAGTGATTCTTCGGCTGCGCGATGGCTCAGCTCGGATTCGGCCAGCATCATCCCGGCAAAGAAAGCGCCAAGCGCAAACGATACGCCAAACAGAAACGTGGAACCGACGGCGAATCCCAGCGCTATCGTCAGTATGCTCAGACCGAACAGTTCGCGCGAACCGGTAGCGGCGATCCGCTCCAGTATCCAGGGTATGGCGCGCTTGCCAAAGACCAGCATGACGGCAACAAAAGCGATGACTTTGCCGATGGTGATGGCCAGCATCGTCAGTATCTGCGTGTTATTCAGCACTTCGCCGCGTCCACCCAATACGGTTGAGAGCGCGGGGATCAGCACTAAAGCCAACACCATCACGATGTCTTCGACGATCAGCCAGCCGATCGCAATCTGACCGCGCCGGGTATTGACCAGACCACGCTCGTGCAGCGCGGTGAGCAGGACCACGGTGCTGGCACAGGACAGCGCCAGTCCGAAAATAATTCCCTGACCAAACGGCCAGCCCAGGCTCCAGGTCAATCCCGTACCCAGCGCCGTGGCGAACAGAATCTGCAGCAATGCGCCCGGAATGGCGATCGCTTTGACGGCCAGCAAATCCTTCAGGGAGAAGTGCAGACCGACGCCAAACATCAACAAGATCACGCCGATTTCAGCCAGCTCCTGCGCCAGATGACCGTCGGCGACAAAACCGGGGGTGTAGGGCCCGACCAGAATGCCGGCGGCCAGATAGCCGATCAGGGGTGGCATCTTCAGCTTATTGGCCAGCGTGCCGAAAATAAATGCCAGCACGATGCAGCCGACGATGGTGGCAATGAGCGGAGTCTGTTCAAGCATGATGGTAATTTGCGATGTCAGGTGGGGGTACGGTCATGCATTTGCAGTGCCAGCTGATACAGCGCATTTTTTTTCTGACCGGTGAGTTGCGCCGCCAGTTGCGCCGCCTGTTTTACAGTGCAGCTTTCCAGCAGGATGCTCAACACGCGTCGCGCTTCGATCAGTTCGAGGTCCTGGTCCGGTGTGGCGCCTTCCAGCAGGATGACGTATTCGCCTTTTTGTCGGTGTGCATCGGCATCCAGCCAGGCGCTGGCTTCATGAAGACTGCAGCGGTGGATTTCTTCAAACAGTTTGGTCAGTTCACGCGCCAGTACAATTTTCCGGCTCGCCGGAAACAGCGCGGCAAGAGCCGCAACGGTCTCGTTGATGCGGTGTGGCGCTTCATAAAAAACCAGGGTGGCGGCGACGTTGTGCAGGGATTGCAATACCTGGTCGCGTTGGCCGGCCTTGCTGGGCAGAAAGCCGACAAAATAAAACTGGTCCTGCAGCAGTCCGCTGGCCGACAGCGCAGTGATGACGGCAGAAGCGCCAGGCAAGGGCACGACTTTGAGGCCCGCGGCGCGCACCGCATCGACGATTTTTGCGCCGGGGTCGGAAATGGCTGGCGTGCCAGCATCGGAAATCAGGGCAATGCTGTCGCCTTGTTGCAGCCGCTGGATAATTTTTTGCGCGACTTCGTTTTCATTGTGTTGGTGTGCGGCAATAAGTGGTTTGGACAGACCGAGCTGGTTGAGCAGTTGCGCGCTGTTGCGGGTATCTTCACAGGCGATTGCGTCCACTTTGGAGAGCACGTAACAGGCCCGGATACTGATATCGGCGATGTTACCAAT
>Ga0209067_10002381_pt1 | contig 11156 bp, 8 predicted proteins | sample ColStrG_CSR_2013_FD_187199 | JGI IMG/M metagenome (GOLD analysis project Ga0209067, IMG submission 187199) | Freshwater sediment microbial communities in response to fracking from Pennsylvania, USA - Cold Stream Run_MetaG_CSR_2013 (SPAdes)... | ecosystem: Environmental > Aquatic > Freshwater >... | reverse complement strand
CCACGGAACCTGGGAAGCGGCCATAAACGCGGCCTTTTCAGCGTCCACGTCGCCCGCGAAGGAGTTCGCGAACTTCGCCCTGTCTAGGAACAGATAGCCGTCCTGCGGAGGCAGAATTGGTGGAACGGGTGCCCCGGGCGGCGGATCTTGGATGAGGGTAGCCACGGACTCGCCTTTGTCCGGAGCAAAGGCCGTGATATACACAAGCCGTGCCACTTTCGGATCGTTGCCAGCTTCGGTGATAACTGCGCCACCATAAGAATGGCCAACCAGAATCGACTCCCCGTCCTGCGCTGCAAGAATCCGCTTGGTGGCCGCTACGTCGTCCTCCAACGAAATTGTCGGATTCTGTACGATGCTGACGTTGTAACCGTCCTTCTTCAGGATCTTGTAGAGGCTCTCCCAGCCCGAACCGTCCACAAACCCACCGTGAACCAAAACGACGTTTTTCATACTTGCTACCTTCCCTTTTCTTGACTTGGACTGCTTTACGGTCGGCAGTTCTCGCCGAACCATTTCTAGAGTGTAGGACCAACGATTGCCGGTGATCATCCCAAGATGGAGTGCTTTTGCAGCAACCAAATATTAGGAGAAGCAAGTACCACGAGAGGGGTATCCGCGTGAATCCATCCACTCGGCGGTACTGTCAGTATCTCGGACTTGTGCCGTCGCGGTCCCCAAGCGGCGTTCCGGGTGGTTGAGGCGAAACCCGGCTCAAGGCATGTCCGGTCGAAGCCCGGTTCGGCGGTTAAGCACCCCGGCCGAGCGAAGCCGCTCAGCGCCACTTTCCGGCGCCACGGCCACCGCAAGCTAAAGGTTACGGTACCGAGCTACCATTGGCTTGTCATGCGAAAACTTTCGCGAAGGCAGGCTCTCTGCGCGCTGGGCACCGCCGCGGGTTTCGGGCCGCGCCCGTGGGCTGCTCTGCCGGAACTGCTGCTGCGGATTCAGCCGCCGTCTTTTCCCAACCGCGATTTCGATATCACGCGCTACGGCGCCAAGGATGGCGGCAAGATCGATAACACCCCGGCCTTCCAGAAGGCCATCGAGGCGGCCAACCTCGCGGGCGGAGGGCGCGTCGTGGTCCCGGCGGGCGTCTTTCTCACGGGCGCGATTCACCTGAAGAGCAACGTCAACCTGTTCGTGGCGCAGGAGGCCACCGTGCGGTTCAACCCCGATCCGCGCCTGTATCCCATGGTTCTTACGCGCTTCGAAGGTTTGGAATGCATGAACTTTTCGCCCTTCGTGTATGCGCTGGGCCACCGGAACATCGCCATCACCGGCGGCGGCACGCTGGACGGCCAAGCCGGTTGCGAGCACTGGTGGCGCTGGAGCGGCAAGGCCCGCTGCGGCGCGCCCGCCGGCGGTCCCGACCAGAGAAAAGCGCGCGCGGCGCTCATGGATCTGGCCGAGCGTGGCGCGCCGGTGGAAAAGCGCGTCATGGGCGAGGGCAGCTACCTGCGCCCCATGTTTGTGCAACCCTACCGCTGCACCAACGTCCTCATCGAGGGCGTCACCATCACCAATTCGCCCATGTACGAACTCCATCCGGTGCTGTCGAAGAACGTCACCGTGCGCCAGGTGACGGTGGTGAGCCACGGCCCCAATAACGATGGCTGCGATCCGGAATCGTGCGCCGATGTGCTCATCGACCGCTGCGTCTTCGATACCGGCGACGATTGTATCGCCATCAAGTCCGGCCGCAACGCCGATGGCCGGCGCGTGAATACACCGTCGGAGAACATCGTCGTCGAAGGCTGCACCATGAAAGATGGCCACGGCGGGGTGACGCTGGGCAGCGAGTGTTCGGGCGGCATCCGCAACGTCTACGTGCAGGATTGCAGGATGGACAGCCCGAATCTCGACCGTGTTTTGCGCGTGAAGACCAACGCCACCCGCGGCGGCGTGATCGAGAACGTGTACCTGCGAAACGTGGAGGCCGGCCAGGTGGCCGGTGCCGCCATCGATATCGACTTCTACTACGAGGAGGGCGACAAGGGCTCGTTCACCCCAGTGGTGCGGAACATCGAGGTAGTCAACCTGACGTGCGGAAAAAGCAAATCGGCGCTTTCGCTGCGCGGTTTCAAGACCGCGCCCATCCGCAATGTGAGCCTGCAAAACTGCAAGTTCGAACAGACCGCGGCGCCGAATGTGGTGGAGAACGTGGAGGGGCTGACGATGGACGCCGTGACGATTAACGGGAGGCCGGCGGCGTAGGATGTCCGAAGTTGCTGGCTTGGGCGATGGATGGTACCGTAGCGCGGTAAGGTGGCGGCCCCAAAATGAAACTCGCATACATCCGCTGGAAGGACGCCGTGGCTGAAGAAGCGACCGACGCTGGTCCCCACCCGGCGCAGGCCCGGCTGGTGGAACTGCAAGAAGTCGGCTTCCTTCTGGACGAAAACGACGAAGCCGTGGTCATCGGCATGGAACTGAGCGCGGACCCGGAAGTCCAGCCGGGCCGCTGGCGCCTTCACATTCCCAAGGTCAGCATTCAGGAGATGCGGCTGGTGGAGTTAGAAAAAGCCTTTTCGAAACGGCGCAAGCGGGCGGTTTGAAGCCCGCCCCGGGCCGCTTCCAAGAAACTTGTCACAAAGACTCCGCGGGCAGTGTTGATGGGCTTCGCGCAATTCTTTAGCTTGCGCTATCGGCTGTTACAATCGTTCCATGACCCGTGCAGCCATTTTTCTGGTGCTTGCACTCGGTGCCGGCGCATGGGCGGCCCCTGGCGACTCCGAAGCGCTGCGCACCTTCCTGGCATCCCTGCCCTCAGCCCAGATTCCCGCCCTCACCGAGCAGCAGGCGCTGGCCATGGTGGCGATGCCGCTCTCTTGTGTCGACCGTCCCCAGGCGCTGCCGGAACAACGCGTGGACTATCTCTGGGTCCACGATACCAAACCGCACATGCTGGAGGCCTACGACAAGAATCGCGCCTTCTACGGCTGCTTTGACTGGCATTCGGCGGTGAACTCCACCTGGACCATGGTGGCCGTGCTGAAGCAGTTCCCCAACATTCCGGTGGGCCGCCTGATTCAGGAGAAGCTGAAGGATCACCTGGATAAGAAGAACATCGAGGGCGAAATGGAGTTCTTCAAGTCGGCGAAGAATTTCGAGGTGCCCTACGGCTACGCCTGGTTGCTGAAGCTTTACGCCGAACTGCAGGGATGGGACAATCCGGAGGCCAAGAAGTACGCCGAGAACCTGGCTCCTTTGGTACAGCAGTTTTCGAAAAAGCTGGTCACCTACTTCACCGATCTGCCGTTTCCAACGCGTTCGGGCCTGCACCCGAACACGGCCTTTTCCCTTGGTCTGGTGCTCGACTATACCGAGACCGTGAACGACCCGCCCTTGCGCGACGCGGCCCTGAAAACCGCTAACCGCTTTTTCCTGGCGGACCGGAACTGTCCCACCGCCTACGAGCCAGGCGGTACGGAGTTCCTCTCCCCGTGCCTTGCCGAAGCCCGGCTGATGAGCCGCGTGTTGGACCGCCAGCGCGTGGCCCAATGGCTCACCGATTTTCTGCCCGCGGCCTACTCGGAAACATTCAAGCCCCTGACGGTGCCGGTGGATGTCACCGGCATCACCAAGGAGGATCAACTGGCGGGTAAATCGCACCTCATCGGCCTGGCATTCCAGCGCGCCGCAGCCATGATGGGGATCGCCAACGCACTGCCTGCGGACGATCCGCGCGTGCCCGTGCTCACCCGTCTGGCGGCCATCAATGCCAACAGCGGTTTCAAAGCGCTCGCCGATGCCGGTTATTTCGGCTCGCATTGGTTGGGCACCTATGCGGTCATGTGCTCCCGGGCGGTCGCCGCGCGCCGGTAACCGCGACATCCAGCAAATGCTTCGGTTCAAATCGCTCGCGGTTCCAGCTTCCGCGCTGGCTAAATTCCACGCCGACGTCGTACCCTATGTAAACGAACCGGCAGTTGCGGACTTTGCCCTTCATGCGGCATTGGGAGCAGACCAGCTCAATATCGGCTCCTTCGCGAATCGCCTCGTCGAGCTGAATGCATGCCCCTGATGGCGAGATATCCTCCAGGTTTGCGACCACCTCTGACGGTGGACGGCCGGCATCGTGGACCACGACCTTCACGAGGTCGGCGCACATATACCTTGGTTCGGAACGCGCTTCCTTCATATCTACCCTCCAGGACAGACCCCAACGCTCCCTGACGGTCGCGGTTCTGCATGCGAGTTCCGTAAGGTGGGGGGTGCTGACTTGTTGATCACAGACTTGGAACAGATCGGCACATCGGTCACAAAACTTTAGGTGAATTTTGTAAAAACTTGTCGGGGTGCGCTAATCGTCCAGCCGGCGAATTCCTCAAAGGAAACTCAGGGGTAATCCTGCCTGCGGTTAGAATTGAAGCCATGAAGCTTTTCTGCTGCGCGGCATTCGTCGCCGCCACCCTTTCCGCGCAGGCTTTTTCCGGCGCCCAGGCCGTGGATGACGTCATCGACCAGGCCATCGCCGCCGGCCACCTTCCCGGCGCCGTCCTGCTGGTGGGCCATGACGGCCGCGTGATCTATAACAAGGCCTATGGCCACCGTGCGCTGGTTCCGAAGCAGGAGCCCATGACTGTCGATACCATCTTCGACTGCGCCTCGCTCACCAAGGTCATCGCCACCACCTCCTCCCTCATGAAGCTGTTCGAACAGGGCAAGTTCCGGCTCAACGACCGCATCACCGACTACATCCCCGAATTCCAAGGCGGCAAGAGCGACATCACCATGCGCAACCTGTTCACGCACTTTTCCGGGCTCAAACCCGACGTGCCGCTCAAGCCGGCTTGGACTGGCAACGAAACCGGCCTTCGCCTGGCCTACACGGACACACCCGCCGGTCCCCCCGGCGTACGCTTTGTCTACAGCGATATCAACTTCATTCTGCTGGGCGAGTTGGTGCACCGCCTGTCCGGCCAGCCGCTCAACGAGTACGCGCGGCAGAACGTCTTCGTTCCGCTGGGCATGCAGGAGACCATGTTCCTGCCGCCGGCGTCGCTGGTCCCGCGCATCGCGCCCACTGAGCGCCCCACGAAGGACGCCCTCCCGTTGCGCGGCATTGTGCACGACCCGACCGCGCGATTCATGGGCGGCGTGGCCGGGCACGCCGGCATGTTCTCCACTGCCCCCGACCTCTCGCGCTTCGCTCAAATGATGATCAATGGCGGCGAACTCGATGGCGTCCGCTTCGTCAGCCCCCTCACCGTGGCCAAGTTCACCGAACCGCAAACGCCTCCCGGCCAGACCATTCTGCGCGGCCTCGGCTGGGACATCGACTCGCCCTACTCGGGCAACCGCGGCGAACTGTTCCCCATCGGCTCCTTCGGCCATACCGGCTTCACCGGCACCTCGATCTGGATCGATCCCTCCGCCAAAACCTACGTCATTCTGCTGGCCAACAGCGTTCACCCCGACCTGCGGCCGGCCATCACAGCGCTGCGCAGCAAGGTGGCGACCGTCGTGGCCGCGGACGCCGGCATCGTCTCCCAAAAGGTCACGCTGACCGGTTACAACGAGACGTTATCCGGCGCGGGCGGCCGCCGCCAAGTGAACCGCACCGGCGCCACGCTCACGGGTCTGGACGTGATGGTGCAACAAAAGTTCCGGCCGCTCGAGGGGAAGCGCGTCGGCCTCATCACTTACCAAACCGGGGTCGACCGCCAGGGCCGCCGCAATGTCGATCTCATGAAGCAGGCCGGAATCGATGTGGTGGCGCTCTTCGCGCCCGAACACGGCCTCTTCGGCGCTCAGGATGGTGTCGCCATCCAGGACAGCACGGACCGCACCACCGGCATCAAGGTCTTCAGCCTGTACGGCAAGACGCTGCGCCCCACGCCCGATATGCTTCGGGGCATCGACGCCCTGGTCTACGACATCCAAGACGTGGGCGTGCGCTTCTACACGTTTGAAACTACTATGGCCTACGCGCTGGAAGCGGCGGCCAAGGCGGACATCGAATTCTATGTACTGGACCGGCCGAACCCCATCACCGGGGTCCGCGTGGAGGGCCCCATGATGGATGCTGCCAACCAGTCGTTTGTCGGCTACATGGCGGGCGAACCCGTGCGCCACGGCATGACCGTGGGCGAGTTGGCGCGCCTGTTCAACGGCGAGAACAAGCTGGGCGCCCGGCTGACCGTGATCCCGATGGAGGACTGGAGCCGCGGCGACTGGTTCGACTCCACCGGCCTGAGTTGGATTCAGCCCTCGCCCAACATGCGCAGCTTGAATGCGGCCACGCTCTATCCGGGGCTATGCCTGCTGGAGTACGCGAAAAACTTCTCCGTGGGCAGGGGAACCGATTCACCGTTTGAACACGTGGGCGCCGATTTCATCGGCGGGCGCGAACTGGCCGCGGCGCTCAATCAGCGCGCCATCCCCGGGGTGCGCGTCTATCCCACCAGCTTCACGCCCACGGAATCGAACTTCAAAGGGGTCAAAATTGAAGGCGTACGATTCGTGATCACCAACCGGGAGCAACTGGATGCCACGCGCCTCGGTCTGGAGGTGGCGGTTGCGATCCAGAAGCTGTACCCGGGCAAGATCGATTTTACGGCTTGCAAGAAGCTGATCGGCAGTGATGATGTGGTCCGGCGCATCCAAGCCGCCGAAGATCCGCGCACGATCCTGCAAAGCTTTCAGGACGCCGTTGACGGCTTCGTGAAGCTGCGCGAGCAGTATTTGCTCTACCGGTGAATCAGCCGCCTAGTGTATCTTGCTGCCCGGTGCCGGCTTCATCCTCGATTTTGGTTCCGATTCGGTCCGTGCGCTGCGGAATTGTCCCGCGCATATCCATCTGGTCTTCGGTCGCTCCAATGGCGGAGAGTTTCCGGTCTTGCCGGGTTAATACGACTTCGGCCTGCCGCATCGGTGCCATGCTTGCCTCCAAGGGTTGATTGATTATTGAGCCGAACGCAGCCGAAGTCAACTGGTGACGCTATTCACTTTTTCTATTGCCTGTATCTGTCCGAGCATATAACACAGTCCATCGGGAGCTATTACAAAGAAAACGCGGTAGGTTGCGCCTCCGAACTGGTTGAGGCGGAAGGCCGACTCCGGCGGCGGCAGGCCATGAATCTCCTCAAAGGCGGCTTCGAGGTTGTCCACTTCGAAGAAACAGCCCTCTTGAGAAGGGTCGCCTCCGTTTTCGGCAAGGCCGATTTGGATGCTGTCACGGGCGAGAGCGACCGACTTGCAGGGCGCGTCCTGTCGCGACACCACGCGGAATCCCAACGTCTTCTCGTAGTAGGGAATCGCCGAATCGACGTCATGAACCGGGAGATTCATGGCATCGCGGGCGTAGGGCGCCGCGGTTTTGAATACGGCTTTCATTCTTGGTCTGTTCGCTACTCGTATCGCAGAGCCTGGATCGGGTCGATGCCGCTGGCGCGGCGGGCGGGGAGGAAACCGGCGCCGGCGGCTACCAGGGCCAGGATGCCGAGGGCTGCGGCGGCGGTCCAGACATCGGTGGCTTTGACGCCGTACAACTGGGTGGCCACATAGCGGCTCAGGGCGAAGGCCGCCGGAACGCCGAGCGCGAGGCCAAGGCCGACCAGGATGGCCGTCTCCCGCATGACCATCCAGACCACCGCGCCCTGCGGCGCGCCCAGGGCCATGCGCAGGCCGATCTCCTTGGTCCGCCGGGCAACCACGAAGGCCATCACACCGTAGAGCCCTATGGCCGCCAGCACCGTGGCCAGCACGCCGAAGGCGGCGGAGAGCATCGCAATCAGCCGTTCCGTGCTCAGCGTTTCGTCCAGTTGGCGCTCCAGGGTCTTCATTTGGAAAATCGGTATTGCCGGGTCGATCTCGACGATTTTGCGGCGCAGTGCAGCGAACATCGTCGATGAATCCATGGACGTGCGCACGTAGAAGGTGTTGCCCCCAGGAAAACTGTCCTGAAGATCGGCCACGAAAACTTGGCGGTGCACACCCTCGCGAGGGCCTTCATAAAGGGCGTCCTGGGCCACTCCGACGATCTCGATGTCCAGTTTCGCCTTGGGACCGTCGCCAAACCCGATATGCCGGCCCAGCGGGCTCTGATCTGCAAAGAAATGCTTGGCGAACTTCTGGTTCACAATGGCCACTTTGAATTTCGTCCCCGTGTCCCTTTCGTCGAAGTCGCGTCCTTCCAACAAGGGTTCGCCCATGGTTTGCCAGTAGCCTGGCGAAACCTCGTTCATGAAGGCCTGTGTGTCTTCGCCGTCCTTGTTCTGGTGTCCCTCAACCGACATGCTGGAGTCCCATTCGCCGCCGCTCAGAAGGGAAACACCCGCAGTGGCGGCAGATTTCACGCCCGGCAGCCCACGGATGCCCAGCAAGGCCTGCCGGTAGAGCGTCTGCATGCGCGGCCCCGTATAGCCGTTCAACGACGGGTCCACCTGAAAGGTGATTAGGTTTCCCATATCGCGAAATCCGGCGTTGGTCTGCTTCAGGTTCGCCAGTGTCTTGACGAAGAGGCCGGCGCCGGCCAGCAGCAGAAACGAAAACGCAACCTGCGCCACCACCAGAGATTTGCGCAGTTTGACCGATCCGCCGCCGGTCACCGCGCCTACCACGTCCTTCAAGGTGTTCCACAGGTCTACGTGGAGCGCCTGTACGGCTGGCGCCAGGCCGAATAGGAGTCCGGTGAAGATTGCCAGGGCCGCGTTGAATGCCAGGACGCGGGTGTCAGGGTCGGCCTTGAGCATCAGCGGCGCGCCACTCTGCGGGATGAACGCCAGCAGCCCGCGGATGATCGCGGTGGCCAGAAACAACCCGGCCACGCCGCCCGTCACCGAAAGCAGCAGGCTCTCAATCAACAGTTGCCGCAACAGTTGCCACCGCGACGCACCGATCGCCAGGCGCACCGCCACTTCTTTCTGGCGTGCGATGGCGCGGGCGATCAGCAGGTTGGCCACGTTAAAGCAGGCGATCAGCAGCACCAGCCCCACCATGCACATCAATACGATCAGCGCGGTGGAGTAGCTCTGGCGCAGTTCCGAGAAGCCATTGCCCGCCGCCGCTACGTTGATCTTCCGCGCCAGAAAGCGGTCGCGATAATACTTCGAGGTATCCTTCAACTCCTTCTGGTTGATCTCCTCATTCAGGATTTGAGAGAACAAAACCTGCAGAGAGGCCTTGGCCGAAGCCACCGTGAAGCCCGGTTTCAGGCGGGCGAACGTCTGTACCCACTGGCTGCGGCGGTCGCCGATCGCGTCCCATCCCGGCGTCATTAGCGGCTTCATTTGGATGGGCACGCGGATCTGAGGCGATTGCGAAGGATCGAGCCCGGTAAAACCCGGGGCCGAAACGCCGACGATCACCATAGGGTAATTGTTCACTTGAATTTTCTGGCCGACGACATTCGGGTCGGCGGCGAATCGTGTGATCCAATACGCATAGCTCAGCACCACCACCGGGTGGCCCTTGTAGACCTGATCGTCCTCCGCGGAGGAGAAGACGCGGCCAATCGCCGGCTTCACGCCCAGGGCCTGAAAATAGTTGCCCGAGACCAGCTCGGCGTCGACGCGCTCGGTCTGGCCGCCGAACCCGATGGAAAGCGGCGTCCCGTACTGGCAGAAGACATCCGAGAAGGCCTGTGCCTTTTGCTGGAAGTCCTGATACATGGGGTAGGAAGTCTTGCGGTCTCCACGGTTGTTCCCCATATGCGGGCCATTGGGCCAGATCATGACGAGTTGTTCCGGGCGGCTGACCGGCAGCAGGCGCAGCATCAACTGATCCATCAGGGTGAAGATGGCGGTGTTCGCGCCGATCCCGAGGGCCAGCGAGACCACCGCCACCAGCGTAAAGAGCGGGCTGCGGCGCAAGTTCCGCAGCGCAAATCGGACGTCAAACAGGATTCGGCTCATGGCTATATACCTGTTACGCAGCGGGCGGCCAAAAGTTTGCAGAATCGGCGGCAAAAATGTTGCTTGAGCGGCCCAGGTCCTTTTGGCCACAATGGAATATTCACTGTCCCCGATGCGGCGCGGCCGATCGGGTTTCGTTCCAATTACCCAAGCCGGCACGGAGAGAACCACGGCACATCACGCGCCGGAACCGGCACCAGTCGTGAGTCAGTGAATCCGGCCTAGCGCAGCCTCCTCCCGGCTTACAAGTTCCTTCGGCAGCGCCAGGTACCCCAGGGCCGCGGCTTGCGTTTGTCCTGGCCCCAGCATCCAACCGAGAAACGCTTTGATGGCGTTTCGCTTCCCATCGTCCGGGATGTGAGCGGGAACGACCAACCACGTAAAAGACGAAATCGGGTAAGCACCCGCTCCCGGAGAGTCCACCAGGGAGACTTTCCAATCATCGGTGATCACGGCGGCCTGGCTCGCGGCCACGGCCATACTTTCCAAGCTGGCGCCCACAAACTCACCGTGCCGGTTTCGGACTTTCCCAAAGCCCAGGTGGTTCTGCAGCGCATAGATGAACTCGACATACCCAATCGATCCGCCTAACTCTCTCACGAGTTTGGCCACGCCGTCATTCCCGTTCGCGGCGCGGCCGGTGGGCCACTCCGGGGCGAAGCCTGCGCCCGCTCGCTCCTTCCACTCGGGGCTCGTCTTCGCAAGGTAATCGGTCCAGGCATAACTCGTGCCACTCCCATCCGATCGATGAACCACCACAATCTCCAGATCCGGAAGGTGGAGGCCTCGATTGGCTTGTTTCAAGACCGGGTCGTTCCATTTCCTGATTTTTCCGAGATAAATTCCCGCCAGCGCTTCCGGCGTGAATGCGATTTCGCCCGCGAAACCCGGCAGGTTCACGATGGGGACCACCGCGCCCACCACCGAGGGAAAGAGCAGGTACTTGCCCTCATCGCCCGGAGCAAGCTGGCGAATCGCTTCCGGATTGTCCGAAGCCCCGAAATCGACATCGCCAGCCAAGAGCCTGCGTATACCGGCCTCCGACCCGACTGCGTCGTAAGCGATCTCCAGGTTCGGATTCTCGCGCCGGTAATTGGTGAACCACTTTGCATACACCGGATATGGGAATGTCGCGCCGGCTCCTTTCAAGCGGGTCGTGGGTTGAGGCAGGGCCGAGGTTCGAGGTGACGTTTCCGGTAACTCCAAGGCCGCCCCGAGGTGTTTGGCAATACGCTTTGCGAGGTCTTTGGAGACGTCCTCGGCTGCGGCTCCGGGGGTTGCCAGATACGACCAGAG
>Ga0209067_10002376_pt1 | contig 11168 bp, 11 predicted proteins | sample ColStrG_CSR_2013_FD_187199 | JGI IMG/M metagenome (GOLD analysis project Ga0209067, IMG submission 187199) | Freshwater sediment microbial communities in response to fracking from Pennsylvania, USA - Cold Stream Run_MetaG_CSR_2013 (SPAdes)... | ecosystem: Environmental > Aquatic > Freshwater >... | reverse complement strand
GCGCGCTTGCTCAAGGGCCCGCTGGCGTTGCCCTCGAATTCGTTGAGCAGGAAATGCGCCTTCTCCGGCGAGTAGGGATTGCGCGAATTCCAGGCCTGCGTGCCCAGGTTGTAGTCCACCGTGCCGCGGTACTTGTCGGTGCCCGGCTTGGTGAAGATTTCGATGCGGCCGTAGCCGAGCTTGTCGTATTCCGGCGAAAAGGGATTCTGGTTGATGCGGATCTCGCGAATCGACTCCTTGGCGGGCAGTTCGCCGCCGCTGAATCCGTCGATGAAGATAGAGCCGCCGTTCGGTCCCGCCGCAGGTCCGGCCAGCGCTTGCAGGTCAACCAGCAGATCATCGGGGTTATCCGAGAGGGCATCGAGATCGGAGCCTTCGAGCACCAGGGCACTGGCATTGTTGCCGGACGCGGTGCTGACACTGGGGCCGGAGTTGTCCTGCACCGTCACGCGCTCCTCGATGGCCGCGATCCGCAACTGTAGGTTCAGAGTTTGGACGCCTGCCTTGATCGCGATGCGCGAGGGCTCGGCCAGCGCCAGTTGCGGCGCCGATGCCTGGACTGCGTAGTTGCCGGGAGTGAGGCCGGTGAACGAGTAGAGGCCGGCGCCGTCGCTCGCTGTGGTTTTCGTTTGGCTGCCTGGCCCCGTCAACCGGACCTTGGCAGCCGGCACCAACGCACCGCTCTCATCGGTGACCACGCCTCGCAAGGTGGCGGTCTGCGCGTTCAGAGACGAGACAAGGAAAACGAAGAACAGGGAGCGGAAAGCCGAGGAAAGCACTGAGTGAAAGTATACCGGAAGCCGGGGGCACCCGCCCAGGCAATCCAACCACCGCGCTCCGCCTGTGCTCCACTGGGATCATGAACATCCAGCAACTGTTGCAAAGCATGGCCGAGCGGGTTTCCGCCAGCGCGTCCGTGAAGAATGTCTATGGCGATCCGGTAGTCGCCGGAGATCGCACGGTGATCCCGGCCGCCCAGGTGCATTACGCCTTCGGTGGCGGTGGGGGCGGCAAACCCAAGGGCGACATCGAAGCAGAGGCAGAGGGCGGAGGAGGAGGTGCTCGCGTTTCCGCGCGCCCCTGTGGCGTAGTCGAGGTCACGCCGGATGGCACCCGGTTCATCGCGTTCGACGACCGGCGGAGGATGGGTGCGGCACTGGCGATCGGGTTCGTGCTCGGCGCGGCCGTGGTAGCGCTGACCGGAACGCGGCGCATTGAGGTGGTGAGGCGTTCGGAGTAATGCTGCCTGACGTTAGGGCGATTCGGATTAGCAACTGTGTTACCGTGCGGTTTCCGTATCTCAGTCGATACACGAGGGAAGTACCGTGAAGAGCGCCTTGGGGAAGATTGAAGTTGTTGACATCAGAACCGTGTGGGGCAGCGAATCGAACGATTTTACGCCGTGGCTCGCCGAGCGGACGAACATCGCGTTGCTCGCACAAGCGGTGGGTCTCGATCTTGAAGTGCAGGCCCAGGAAAGACGAGTCGGGGCCTTTCGTGCGGACCTCCTATGCAAGGACCTTGGTTCAGGCACATGGGTTCTGATTGAGAATCAGCTTGAGCGATCTGACCACGGCCATTTGGGCCAATTGCTCACGTACGCGAGCGGGTTGGACACTGCGACGATCATCTGGGTTGCACCGACGTTCTGCGAGGAGCATCGCGCCGCGCTCGATTGGTTGAATCGGATCACCGACGAGCGGTTCAGCTTCTTTGCCGTTCAGCTCGAAGTCTGGTCGATATCTGGATCGCGCCCCGCGCCGAAATTTACGATTGCCGCTGCGCCGAACGACTTTAGCCGCGCGGTAAGGAAGACGGGTGGTCAAATCGAGAAGGATCGGTCGGAATCCGCGCAGAGACGACTAAAGTACTGGGAGGCATTTCTTGCGCAACTTCGCCTCTCCGATGCGCAGATCGGCATTCCGAGTGCGAATTCCCTTGGCAATTTGCGCTTCAACCTTCAAGGCCGCGATCTCTGGATCACCGTGTATGCAGCCTCCTCCCTCGGCCGCATCGGCGTGTTCCTGAGGGGCAACGCGGAATACCATGCAATACTAAGCAGGAACCGGCGCGCCATTGATGCGCAGCTTGGAGAACCGGTCGGGTGGAACGGCGTCGGCGATGATTGGAGCGTCGCCATCTCCCGTCAGAATGACCCGTCGAATCAGGACGACTGGCCTGCGCAGCACAAGTGGCTGGCTGCCTGGTTGAACAAATTCGTGCGGGTGTTCAAGCCGTATATGGACGGCACGGCCCGCGGACGGGACCGCCGCCGATGAATGATACGACCCCATCCTATGCGGTAGGTAGACACCTGATCCGCGTTCGTAAATCCTGCCGCGCCAGCCCCGGCCTAACGAATCCCGCTTCGTCTGCAACGGACTCCGCGACCCCGCGTCCACCATCGCAACCACGAGGTTCGCTATCATTGCGAACGGAAGGTGACATGGGCCGCACAGTCCTGCTGGCAATTTGTATGACAACTGCGCTACAGGCGCAGTATCCGCCGGATATGCAGTGACGCAAGATCCTGACACCGCATTTTGAAATCGTCTTCCCGAAGGAAATCGAGGCCGACGCCCAGCGCGCTGCCAACACTCTCGAAACACTCTACGGTCCGCTGACCGAATCGCTCGGCGCCAGCTTCAAGCGCGTCACCGTCCTGCTTCCCAACCAAGGCGTCACCCGCTATGTTGGCGGCTCCGTCTCCCTGTTTCCGCGCATGGCCACGTTCAACGCGATGCCGTCCCAGGGTTTCTGGGGAACTAACGACTGGCTTACCATGCTGGCCGCGGAAGAAGGCCGCCATCTGGCCCAACTCGCCAAAATGAACCATGGCTTCGGCAAGCTGGCGAGCACGATGTTTGGCGAATCCGGTCTGGCTACCGTGTTCGGTTGGACCCTGCCCGATTGGTGGATTGCCGGCGACTCAAGGGTGGCCCAGACCCTCCTGTTGCGCGGCGGCATCGGCCAGTTCGCCTCTTCGGAGCCACCACACGCGCGCTATTGATGTCGGGCCAGCACTATTCCTACATGAAGGCCATTCACGGTTCCTTCCGCGATGCCGTCGCCAGCCCTGCCGAACTCGGCGCTTTCCTGGTGAGCCACGTGGACCGCACCTCGGGCCCGGACACCTGGAGCCAGATCATGAAACGCACGGCCGACTCTGCCTGGAACCCGTTCGCGCTGTCGCGAGCCATGAAGAAGGAGACGGGCCGCAACGCCATTGCCAACTACCAGGAGACCATGTCGGAGTTGGGCGAATTGTTCGACGCCAAGATGCAGAACCTGGAATTCAGCCAGCCCCGCATCCTCAACACCGCGCCCAAGCTGGTGGCCACCGGCTACTATCAGCCGGTCTACGAAGCCGATGGTAGCGTGCTGGCGCAGAAGGTGGGGCTCGACACGTTTCCGGTTGAGATGGTCCGCATCCACCCGGATGGCCGCGAGGAAAAGGTCCTGCGCGTGGGGCCCGCGGTGATCACCACGAACCGGACTTCGGTGGTGAACGGGCGCATGGTGTGGGACGCGTACGTTCCCGATGTGCGCTGGCGGCGCGGCTATTCCGAGATTATGATCCGCGATATGGCGACCGGCCACATCCGCACGCTCACGCACCGGACGCGGTTCATGAACCCGGTGCTGTCCCCCGATGGCGCGCGCATTGCCGTGGTGGAGTACCTTCCCGACCGCGCCTGCTCGCTCGTTGTGCTGGATGCCGCAAGCGGCGCCGAACTGCGCCGCTTGCCCTCGCCCGGCAATGACATGATTTACACTCCGGCGTGGAGCGAGGATGGCCGCCGCATCGCCATGGTGACCCAAGGCGCCACCCAGATCGGGCGGGGCCGCGCCCTGGTGGTGGCCAATCTGGAAGGCGGCAACTTCCACGAGGCCCTTCCGCACGGCGACGAAGAGATCGGCAACCCGGTCTTCTTCGGCGACTACGTTTTGTACAAGTCGTCCCTGGACGGGGTAGTGAACATCTATGCCGTCGAAACCGCCAGCGGACGCCGCTACCGCGTGACCTCATCGAAGTTCGGCGCCGACTTCCCCGCCATCTCGCCCGACCGCACCAAGCTTTTGTACAGCGATTACACCGCGCAAGGCTACAACCTGGAGGAATTGCCGCTGGACCCTGCCACCTGGAAGCGCGTCGAGACGGCGCCGTACGTGGGCCTCGGCTACCACGGCCCAGTATCATGATTACAGCGCCGAGGTGCCGGGCACGCAGTACCCGGTGGAGCGCTACCAGCCGTCGGCACACCTGTTCGATTTTCACTCCTGGGGCTTCACGTCGCCGCCGCCGGACATCGGCTTCGGGCTCATGTCGAACGACAAGATGGGCCTCCTGGACTTCCACGCGTCCGTGCAGTACAACTCGAACGAAGGTGGCGCCGGCTTCGCCACCGGAGTGAGTTACAACCGCTTCTTTCCGCAACTGAACTTCGGCTTCAGCGACCGCAATCGCCACTTGCAGTTTGCCGACCACGAAGAAAACTTCGCGGAGCGAACGGCCAGCGCCGGTTTCCGCATCCCGCTGAATCTGTCGCGCGGCTACTACAATACGCTCGTTAGTTTCAGCGCCAATATTCAATCCATCGATCTCAGCGGCGGCGGCCTGGTACCGCTCAGCTACGGGTTCGGGTTTTCGCGTGTGCGCCAGAGCAGCGCCCGCGACCTGGTTCCCGTATGGGCACAGATTCTGCGGTTCACCTACCGGCAGACGCCGGTGGCCCGGCCCTACACGGGTAACTACCTCTCGGCCGATGGCCGCTTTGCACTTCCCGGCATCATCAAACACCAGAGCCTGGTGCTCGAAGGCGGCTACGAGCGCCAGCACGGCACCTACTATTTTTCGAGTCAGCTCCCGTTCCCGCGCGGCTACACGGCTTTCACCGGCCCGAACCTGAGCAAGTTCTCCAGCACTTACCGCGCGCCGCTGTTCTATCCCGATTGGGCGCTGGGCCAAGTGCTGTACCTGAAGCGAATCTCCGGCGACGCCTTCTACGATTACGGCAAGGTTGCCGACCGCCAGTTCCGCTCGACCGGCGTAGAGGCGGTCTTCGACGTAAACATTCTCCATTTCCCCGAAGCCTTGCGCGTGGGCGTGCGTTACGCTTACAGGCTGGATTACGGGAACCGGCGGATACAACCGTTTCTGGCGTATCGCTGGTAGGGCGGAGCTACGGCCCGGCCGACTTGCGGTCAACCCACCCGCGCCGCGGTAACGTAACGGTTATTCTCAGAGAAGGAGCGCAGATCATGGCGAATCTCGATTGGTCACAATGCCCCGCGGTTGAATGCGTGCCGGGACGATTGAGTGGCGCATGGGTATTTCGCGATACCCGGATGCCCGTCTCGGCCGTGTTTGAAAACCTTGAAGCGGGAGCCACCGATAGAGGAAATCATCGAGCAGTTCGACGTCACGCGGGAGCAGATCAATGCGGTACTTGAATTTGCTGCCCGCAGCCTTGATCCGATTCCGGCCGTCCCCGCTGCAAACGCCCCCGTGAATGCTCATTCTTTTTGACCATGTAACGCCTCGCGGGATTGCTGGCCGAAAACGGAGTGGGCCGGATTCGAAGTGCTTCTTACTGCGCAGTCGACGCAGTCATCGATCTTCACAGAAACACTCGCTGAAGGAAATCCGCCGGTCCGACGATCTTGATGCCACCGTACTCGCTCAGGCGCAGCAGGTCCTTGTCATAGGTCACGATCCAACCCGAACCGCCAGTGACGGCGCATTCGAGGATGCGGTTGTCGTCTGGGTCTTCCTTGACTACATCGAGCCTCTGCGCCGGTACGACGACATTCGCTATGCTCGCGAGTTTCGCTCGCGCGAAGTGCAGCCTATACCCCTGCCAGTTGAAGTCGTCACGCAGGACGGTCACCACTTCATCGAGAATGTCGTTTGAGATGTCGATGCGGATGGCTCCCGCGCGTGCCATGGCGAGTAGGCGCTCCCCGATTCCGCCGAATTCCAGCGCTGACACGTAGATGTTGGTGTCCAGGGTGACGCTATCCAACTCAGCGCCTTTGTGCGTTCACTTTGCGGCGATTCTTGACGATCTCGGGCACGTCGGCCTCGGTGTAGCCAGATGCTCGCCCGGTCTGGCGGCCATATTCGAGGAGATCCTGCCAAGAGCGTTCTTCCAGACCTGTACGCAAGGCTTCCTCGGCCAGTTCATCGACCGTCTTGCCCTCGTGCGCCGCTTTCGCGTGCAGTTCCGCCAGGAGTTCGTCGGAAACGTGAACATTGATCGTAGCCATATATCGACCCTATTGTCAGCGTACCGTATCTCGTGAGACCCTGGCTGTCGACTTCCAGTCACTACTTCGAAGCTGTGTAGTCGATCAAGCTGTCTATGTCGCGGTCGGTCAGCCAGCGGCGGAATGCGGGCATCAGGGTGCCACCGAACTTTACCCGCACCTTGATGTACTCGCGGCTGGGCTTCGGCTAGGCTTAGACCTTCACCTGCAGATCCAGCACCTTCAGCTTGCCGGCGGCTTCGCCGATGGTGGTTTGCAGTCGCATGCGGCCCCCCGTGTCCAGGGGCATGAGGCGGAGCTTGTCCAACTCTGCCAACGCCGTTCGCAACGCGCGCTCGGCCTTGGTGAAACTACGTGCCGATTCAGCCGCGACGTCGGCGGGCGGCGGCGGCGCGTTGGCTGCCTCTCGCCGCAGCTCGTCGACGGCCGCTATCAGGCGCGGCGCGTTCTCGATCTCAATGGGAATCTCTTCCCCGGCGTGCAGCAGCATGTGGTTGGCGACGGAACCGCTGATCCGCCGGTATTCGTTGGCCGAAATGCCCGTCACTTGCGCGATCACAAAATAGTCGGGACCGAACTCTTCCAGGTTTCGGATGATCTGATCGGCGGCCGAGCGGCAGATCCCCACACGCTGCTGGCACGCCTGTTCCCAGGTGAGGCCCGCCAGTTTGTACTTCTTCGATTCGCGAAGCTCGCGAAGGCATTTTGCCTCGGCTGCGGAACAGCGTCCGGCAACCAACGAGAAGGCTTGTCTGCGCCCAATCCACTTCCCGAGTTCAAAGCCCCCGTCTTGGTTGTTATCCTTCATTTCCACTCCTCCAAAAGCAAAAACCGCCATGACCATGGCGGTTTTTCTTGCATTATCATATTTACAATCAGCCACTTGAAAGCGAAAAACCCACCATAGCCATGGCGGTTCGCTTTCCAGCACCTACCTGCACCCGCATTGTAACCTTCCGTCATGCGGATCGAGCCTCGCCACGGTTCCCCGGGATTCCTCCAACCGCCCGCGCCTCTTTCACTTGCGGGCAGGCAAAAATTTCTAGTTTTCTTGTGACTGCCTGCGGGCGACCCTCCGGGCAGCCCTAACAATGCTGTTCACTTGTGCGTTGCATGGCACAGCCCGGTCACCTGCCGGTTGTGATTAGGGAACAGCGTTTGTTGAAGGACTTGTACGCCGGAACGGACTTCGTGTTCGTTTGGCCCACGCGCACGGATCGGACTTTAAGCGGCCAGTTGAGGTGACCGAGACACGGGACTGACCGCGATGGAGCGGCCTTTTTCGTGCGTCTCCCTCGATCCGACACAACCGTGGCGGCCCGGCCGAAAATGAGTGTCTCCGGCTACTGCTAACTTGTCTGGAAGGTCATGCATCGGCAACAGGGTCGAACTTCGGGAACGCCGCAGCTCACTTACTGGACCAGATTCCCCTCCGCCGATACTACCGAGCCCGCGCAGTGCCTCCAAGCCGACCACGCCTCTACACGCTCGGTGGTCGTAAAATCCGCCTGGGTCCACCTCAGGAGGCCCAGACGGGAATCAGCAGGAGCGACATTTGGAAGAGCATGGAAGCGCCACAGCACCATCCTCTTATCCGGAAGTACCAGCCAGTAGGCAATACTATTCTGAACATCAATGAGCGCTACTTGTTCCTGCACGGCCCGAACTTCTTGGAGAAGACTTTCCTTCCCCATGGCTTTCATGTCGGCATCGAAAACCGCCATTGCCTCTTCACTGAATGAGCGTCCCTTAGCGAAGCTGATCCAGATCGACTGCGCATGGTCCGCGAGCCAGCGGTTCAACCAGGGAACCGAAAGGACCAAGTTCTCGTAGCCGGGCGCAAGCCGAACCAGGTCTTCCGCGCCAACAACAGTATACTCATGGATCGGAAGAAGCGCGGCGATGTGAAGCCATTTGGGTAACGTCGGGCTGCCGAGTCGAACGTCCATGGTAGCTTCGTCTTGGTGGCCGTTCTTCCCATTGGCGGACGCAGGAGCCGGCTTCACCCTGATCCCCGCCCGTTCGATTGCATATCGGCTCCGCAGGACTGAGAGTGCGGGACTCATCCACTGCGCCTCGATGCCTTCCATGATTGCATTTCCCAACCGGTAGCTAAATAACTCCCCTTGCAGGCGCCCGCGGTTTACGGCACGGTCGGGGAGGAGTGCCGCGACAGCCTTCGACAGGTTCGCGTTCCATGTGGTAACCGTTCTTCCCCGCACCTTGACCCGCCACGAATCATGAACTCATACTGAGAATCGGAGGCTGCAGACCATGCACCCCCGTTCGCGAATACGACCTGGAGATCAACTCCAGGGTAGTCGTCGGTATGCATGCCGCTGAACAGAGATGGCAGGGTAGTCTCAATTAGGGATCGGTTTGTGAAGGCGGCTTCGAACGCGGGCCTGTAGAAGTCGGAAGAATAACGGGACAACGGATCGTTCCTTCTCCTGGCGTCCTCGACATTGTCTTCGAGCCATCTCTGGGTGATTCCGAGGTTCGAAGACTGCGGTTGGTCGACAGTAGCGGCGCCCAGAGCCTGCACCAGTGCCTCAATCAGGCTTGCACTAACCGGGATCCCGTTGGAATAGAAATGGTTATCCCCTTGCCTCAGAATGAGAAGCTCGACAGGAGACGGCGGGGATGGTGATAGCCCACCCCAAACCGACTTGATCATGACGGTGTGCACAGGTACGGTTTGTGCGATGGCCTGCATCTGACACAAGGTGAGCAGCCAAATCAAAACCATGTGCCGATCGGAAGTCGCAGCGGCCACAGAGGCCGCCATTCGATGCAAGAAGCAAACCTCGCCACTAGCCATTTTCAATCGGCAGTCTAACAAGCGTACCGCCGGAGTGGAAGCCTCACAGCATCCTGACGAACATCCGGTTGCGGGAAGCTGCCGAGTCGGGGCCGCAAATCCGATTCTGGAAGCGCCGGTAAAGAGGAACGGCAAGGATTCCTCCTGGTAAACGCCAGTCACGGCGGTGAACCAGCACGAATGCCCAGCCATCCGGACAAAACGTCAATTGGAAAACGACATCTAATCCCCTGCTACCGTGGGGTCGTGTTGCCCGGGTTGGCCGACGAAGGAGAACTGCCTCCTGGAAGCGACGCCATGTAGTCGATCAGCGTGTCGATGTCGCGGTCGGTCAGCCAGCGGCGGAATGCGGGCATCAGGGCGCCACCGAACTTCACCCGCACCTTGATGTACTCGCGGCTGGGCTTCATCTTGGCGATCGGCATTTGCGGGCGCTGGAAAAGCTGGTAGAAACTGGGGCCGAGCTTCTTGGACTGCTGCCGGTCGATATCGTGGCAGACCACGCAGTTTTCGCGGTATAGCGCCTGGCCGATCCGCAGGTGGTTCTTCTCCCACGGGACCGGGCGGCGATCGGCGGCCGTAAGCATGGCGGCGAAGACTAGAGCGAGTGTGCAACTCCGAAGCGCCCGCGCAACCTCGCGCGTCGCCATGAGTGGCGACGCGGCACGCAAGAGTGCGTGCGCCACGGATTTCCCGATCACGCTTCGCCCCTCCGCTGGACGCCGATCGCGCCGGCAGTGCGCATGGCGTCGATTGCCTGGGCCGCGTCGTTGCCTCGGCAGCGGACCCGCAGACACATCGAGCCGGGGTCCACTTCGGGGACAGGCGCCGTCCGGTCGCGCTTGCGGACGAGGCCGCTCTCCCAGAGGAACCACCCAAAGCACGCCATAATGGCGCCGAGCATCGTCATCTCGAACGTGATCACGCCCGTCGCCCAGAAGGAAAATACCGGCATGCCGCCGGTGACCAGTGAGTAGTTGTGCTGCGCCCACCAGATGAAGGCGGTGGCGAGCGAGCCGAACAGCATGGCGCCCGACACCGATGCCAGGGACATGCGGCTGGGGCGGTCCAGCACGCCCCGCGGAAACTCCACCGGCTCCTCGGAGAAGACGTCCAGATCCGCGGGGGCGATACCGCTGGCGCGCAGCCGCCGAATCGCCGCGGCCACCGCATCCTTCTCTTTGAATTCGCCAATGAGATACACGATCAATCGTCCTCCTGCGGATGCGGTTTGAACTCCCAGACGGCGATGATCGGGAATAACTTCGCGAAAATCATGTACAACATGGCCATGGCGGCGAAGGTGGCGGCGGTGATGGCGGCCTCGATCCACGTCGGCGTGTAAAAGCTGGAGGCGGAGGAGAGCCTCGGGTTGGCGAGGGTCGGCACGACGATCACGAAGCGCTCAAGCCACATGCCAATGAGTACAGAGACTGATGCGACGGTTGCGCTGGTGATGGTTCGCAGGCGGCGGATGCCGAGGAGCACGAATGGGACGGCGAAGTTCAGGAACATCATCGTCCAGAAGTACGGCGCGTAATGCGCGCGCGTCCGGGCGCCGAAGACGGCCATTTCCTTGGGATCGTTGCCGTACCACACCGTCAGGTTCTCCGCCAGCGTAAAGTAGAGCCACAACAGGCTCATGAGCAACAGCAGCTTGGCCAGACGGTCGAAGTGGTGCTTCGTGAGATAGACCTCGAGGCGCAGCACCTTGCGGATGATGGCCATGGCAAGGACTAGCGCGGCGATCCCGCTGAAGATCGCGCCGGTGACGAAGTACGGGCCGAAAATGGTGCTGTGCCACATGGGGGCGACGGCCATGGCGAAATCCCAAGCGACCACGGTGTGTACCGATACGGCCACCGCCAGGATGATGCAAGCCATCAGCTTCATGGCGCGTTCGAGCGCGTGCCACTCGCGGTCGCTGCCAGTCCAGCCGAGGGCCAGCGCTCGGTATAGCCGGCGCCGCCAGGGCGTGTTGTGCGCGGCGAGTTGCGCCAAATCGGGAATCAGCGGCAGGTAGAGATAGATGATGCTGCCGGTGACGTAGGTCACGATGGCGGTGAGGTCCCAAAGC
>Ga0209067_10002375_pt1 | contig 11169 bp, 7 predicted proteins | sample ColStrG_CSR_2013_FD_187199 | JGI IMG/M metagenome (GOLD analysis project Ga0209067, IMG submission 187199) | Freshwater sediment microbial communities in response to fracking from Pennsylvania, USA - Cold Stream Run_MetaG_CSR_2013 (SPAdes)... | ecosystem: Environmental > Aquatic > Freshwater >... | reverse complement strand
AGGAGCCATTCGCGCGTAGCGGCAGCCCTGGCCGCGCGCCCGGGCGCCCGGCTTGCGCCCGGGCCTGCCGGAACTGTTGCGCAATAAGCATATTCCCAGCCGGTCTTTCGCCTGGGGCCCGCCCCGAGGGTATCCTCGACGGTTTGCCGCACTTTCCAGGGAGAAATTCGATGAGAGGGACCATGACCGCCGTGTTTTGCGCGCCTTTGGCCCGGCGCCCGGCGCTGACCGCTGCAATCCTGACGGCGCTGTGCGCGTCAAGCAGCCCCGCTTTTGCCCAGCAGGCGGGTGCCGCCGCCCCTGCCCTGGCCGCCGCCGAATTTACCCAGCTCGAATCTGTCATCGTCACGGGCACGCACGCGCGTGACCGCACGGAGCTCAACTCGACGGCACCCGTGGACATCCTCAGTGCCGAGGACCTGCGCGCGGCCGCGGGCGCCGAAGCCAACCTGGGCCAGGCACTGCAGGCGCTGCTGCCCTCGTTTGGCTACCTGGACCAGTCCAATTCGGGCAGCGCGGACCACGTGCGTGCCGGGCAGCTGCGCGGCCTGAGCCCTGACCAGATGCTCGTGCTCATCAATGGCCGGCGCGTGCACCCCACGTCCATCGTGAACGTCGAGTCGGTTATCGGCCTGGGATCGGTGGCCGTGGACTTTGCATCCATTCCGGTCAATGCCATCAAGCGCGTCGAGGTACTGCGCGATGGCGCCGGCGCCCAGTATGGTTCCGATGCCCTCGCGGGAGTCGTGAACATCATCCTGGATGATGCCCACAGCGGCGGTGAACTGCAGCTCAATACCGGGCTGTTCCACACCCACTTCGCACCCACGGAACGCACCCTGAATGACGGCCAGACGGTGAATGTGCAGGGCAAGTATGGTCTGAGCCTGGGCGACGGTGGATTCGTGCGTGCTGGCGTGGACGCCACGCACCACAACCCCACCAATCGTTCGGGGTTTGACCAGTTCAACCCGAATTATCCTGCGCAGAACCTCATCACCTTCCAGACCGGCGATGCGCGCATCAAGAATCTTAATCTGTGGCTCAATGCCAGCGAACCCCTGGCCGAAGGTGCCTCGCTCTATGGCCAGGCGCTCTTCAATCGCCGCACGTCGAGCGGCGGCGCTTTTTTTCGCGAATCGAATGACCCCAACAACATCGCGTCGGTCTACCCCAATGGTTTCCTGCCGCGCAGCACCGGAACCAACGAGGACTGGCACCTGAGCGGGGGCGCGCGCGGCCAGCTCACCCCGGCCTGGGCCTACGATGCCGCGCTGACCTACGGTCGCAACACGTTCCAGTACGGTCTGGAGAACTCCCTCAATAGCTCGCTGGGGCCTACCAGCCCGACCGCCTTCAACCTGGGCGCCTTCCGTTTTTCCCAGACATCGGCCAATCTGGATTTCACGGGCGATCTGGGCAACCTGGGCTTGCTGGCGGCCTCCACACTGGCATTCGGCACGGAGCTGCGCCGGGAAAGCTATGCCTCCACAGCCGGTGACCCCGCCTCCTACACTACTGGCACCTACGGCAGCACCTTGGTTCCCCCGGTGAGTTTTGCGGGCGGAGCACAGGGTGACGCCGGCTTGCAACCGGCCGACGTGGCCGACGTCAGCCGTACGGTAGGCGGCGCGTATGCCGACCTCTCGGGCAACCTGCTGTCCAGTGTGTTTGTGGACGCGGCCGTGCGCCTGGATCACTTCAGCGATGCGGGTTCCTCGAGCACCGGCAAGCTGAGCGGGCGCTGGGAGTTTGCGCCACGCTGGGCGCTGCGTGGCGCGCTCTCTAATAATTTCCGCGCTCCGGCACTGGCCCAGATCTGGTCGGCCTACGCGCCCACGGCTTATGGAAACGGCGGCGGCCTGAGCACCATCAACATCCTGCCGGTATCGGACCCGCGTGCCCAGGCCCTCGGGGCCCAGCCCCTCAAGCCGGAGAAATCGCACAACGTGAGCCTGGGGCTTACCGCCCAGCCGGTGGAGCGGCTGCAGCTGTCGGCAGACCTGTTCCGTATCAATATCGACGACCGCATCATCCTGTCGCAGCAGATTTATGCGCCCGCCGCCGTCTACCAGTTTTTTACCAACGCGGTAGACACGAGCACGAAGGGCGCCGAACTCGTGGGCAACTGGAGCACCCCCCTGCTGGGCGGCAACCTGCATGTCTCGGATGCCTCGGCCTGGCTGAGCAACACCATACGCGGCGTGCACGCCGCCCCGCCGGCGCTGCTGGCCTATGGCGGGGCCCTGGTGGGACCGCAGTCCCAGAGCACCGTCACCAATGCCGTGCCCAAGCGCCGTGACGTGGTCACGGTCGGCTGGAGCGGTAACGGCGCCGCGGGCAGCTGGAATTTCCTGGGGCGTCTTACCCATACCGGCGAAGTGACGCGGGTGTTTGACTTTGGCCCGGTGCAGACCTACGGCTCTACCGTACAGCTGGACCTGGAAGCCGAGGTTCGCGCCACGCGGGACCTTTCCCTGGCCCTGGGCCTGGACAACCTGACAGACAGGTATCCTACGCAGTCTGATTCCGCCATCAATTACGGCGGCAATCTTCCCTATGACTTTCTCTCGCCCATTGGCATGAACGGACGTTACGTCTACCTGCGGCTGCGCTACGAGATCAAATGACCCAGTCCCGATGAAGCCGTCCACGCCCGTGGACGGCCAGGAAGCCGCCACCGCAACTGCCGACAGCCAGGCCGTCCCGCGTCGCCACCTCGGGGTGCGCCACGCCATGTCCGTGTGCGTGGGCATGGTGATCGGCGCGGGCATTTTCCGTACCTCCCCCAATGTGGCCGCCAGCCTCATGGGCTCGGGCCCCCTGTTCGGTGCCTGGGCCCTGGGGGGCGTGCTTTCGCTGCTGGGCGCCTTGTGTTTTGCCGAAATGGCCGCGGCCTTTCCCAATGCCGGTGGCGATTATTCCTTTCTGGCGCGCGCATACGGCCGCAAGATTGCCTTGTTGTTTGCCTGGTCCCGATTCTCTGTCATCCATACCGGCTCCATGGCGCTGCTGGCCTTCGTGTTTGGCGACTACCTCTCCCAGCTCATCAACTTTGGCCCCTGGACCAGTCCGGTATTTGGCGTGGTCGCGGTGGTGACCCTGATTTTCGTGAACCTGCGCGGCATACAGCTGGGCGTGCGGACCCAGCTTGGGCTCATGTCGCTCGTTATTTTCGGGCTGAGCTGCGTGCTGCTGGCCGGCATCTGGCAGTCGCTGGTGGGCATCCCCGCACTGACCGATTTTTCCGTATCTGCCGATCCGGTGGATCACACCAGTTTTGGTACGGCCATGGTATTCGTGCTGCTCGCCTACGGCGGCTGGAGCGACGCGGCCACGCTCTCGGCCGAGATGCGCGACGAGCGCCGCGGCATCGTGCTGGCCCTGGTGGGGGGCATGTCGATCGTTGCGCTCCTCTATTTGGGCGCCAACTGGGGTTATGTGCGCGTCCTGGGTCTGGATGGGCTGGCCCGCAGTCAGGCTCCGGCGGCGGAGGCCATGCGCACGGCCTTCGGCCGGCCGGGTGAATTCATGATCGTGGCAACCGTTGCCACGGCAGCCATATCCGTGATGAACGCGCTGCTGATTGTTGGCGCCCGTACGACCTTCGCGGCGGCGCGCGACCTGTCTTTGCGCACCGACCTGGGTACCTGGGACGTGCGGCGCGGGACCCCCGCGCATGCAATGGTTGCCATGGGCTTTGTCGCAATCCTGCTGATCGGCTTTGGCAGCATCACGCGTGGCGGTTTTGCCACGATGGTCGATTACCTCGCCCCCGTGTACTGGTTCTTCCTGTCGCTCAGTGCGCTGGCCGTCATTGTCCTGCGCGTGCGCTACCCCGACGTGGAGCGTCCGTTCCGCGTTCCGGGCTATCCGTTCACGCCCATCGTCTTTTTCCTGAGCTGCCTGTACACCCTGTATTCCAGCCTGGTCTACGTGCAGGTGGGCGCGCTCGTGGGCCTGGGCGTGCTGTCCATGGGCGGCTTCCTCCTGCTGTTCCAGCGCCGCTCGACCTGAGCGATCACCTGCGCATCGATGCCGTTGGCCTGCATCCCCGCGTGACACTCCCGGGCGGCGCGCTCGGCCAGCGTGTCGGGCTAGTTCAGGCAGGCCACCGCGAGTATGGCCGCCGCCGCCGATTGCGGCGCGACGGGTTGCCAGGCCGCATCCGGGTTTGTCTGCACGGCCGTTGCGCTGCCCTGCGCCATTGCGGCACGGTAGCCCGTGCGCTGTACCAGATGCCGCTGATGGGTGTCGCAGTTGTATTGCGCAAGCTGGATGGCCGAAAGATCGCCGAAGCTGTCCGGCGCGCGATAGTTCCAGAGCTCCGCGACCTGTCGCACCGCGACGCCGTGCTCGATGCTGCCCGGATCAATGAACACGCTGCGCCCGGACGGCGTATCAAGGACCTTGGTCCATTGTGCTGCCGCTGGAGCGGCGTACAGCGCCAGTGCGCAGCCGGCCCCCAGCGCTATTACGCTTAGTTGCTTCACCACAGTTCTCCTTCCTGACGTGCGGACGTTCTGGTCGACCCGCGGCCTACTGGCTGCAGGACTCGCGGTAGATCTTCTTCCAGGCTGCGCTCCAGTGATCCATCGAATTGCGATCGAGGATGTCCTTCCAGGGCACAGCCTCCGGTTCCACCGTCTGCTCGACGGTGTGCACGCGCTGGCGGTACGCGTTCCATTGCTCCCACAGCGTGCTGTCCCGGGGTGCAAAGGGGGTCATGTAGAAATCCACACGCGAAAAAACCGAGACCGGCGGCGGATAGCAGGCGAAGAGGTAGCGCAGCGCTGCGCTGCGTGCCACCAGCGATTTCCCGTCGACCACCAGGCGGATCGGGTGCCGGAAGGTCACGACGAAATTGGCCTGCCCGTTGCGCATCTTGTCGTAGGGCGGTTTGCCGCGCCAGATATCCAGGGTGTTCTTCTGGAAGTAGAGTGTCCAGTTATCGTGGCTCGCCATCTCGCGAAAGCCCTTGCGGTCGAGCAGGCCGCTGTCTTCTGCCGCCTTTGCCCCGCCCGAGCCCTCGTCTGCGGCCCGCCCTTCGCGCGCCAGCGCCAGCAGCCCCAGGCACACCAGGCATGCCTGGCATATCTGGCCCACGAGCACGCTGCGCATACGCCGGCCGCTGGCTCTGGTACGCCGCACCCCGGCGGCGCTCGTGTGCCGGATCGGGTGGGCCAGGGCGCTCAAGGGGCCCGGCTGCCCAGGCCCGCACCGTACTGGGCATACGCCCAGTCCAGCCAGTGGGTCAGCGCAACGATGTCGTCCACCTCGACCGTGGCGCCGCACCAGATGCGCAGGCCTGGGGGCGCATCACGGTAGGAATTGATATCAAAGGCTACGCCCTCATCCTCCAGCGCGGCGGTCAGGCGCCGGAACCAGGCCAGCTGTTCGGCCGGGGCGAGTTCGCGCGCCAGGTGTGGGGGCAGGCGCAGGCATACCGACGTAGGGGAGCGCAGGGCCGGGTCGGAGGCGAGGAAGTCGATCCAGTGCGTGCGCTCCACCCATGCACCCAGGGCGCGGGCGTTGTCGCGCGTGCGCTGCGCCAGGCCGGCGCTGCCACCCACGCTGCGCGCCCAGGCCATGGCGTCCAGCGCGTCTTCCACGCACAGCATTGAGGGCGTGTTGATGGTGTCGCCCTCGAAGATGCCCCGCAGCAGCGTGCGGTCCTTGGCCAGGCGAAATACTTTGGGTACGGGCCAGGGGGGGCGTTCGCTCTCGAGGCGCGCAACCGCCCGCGGGGACAGAATCAGGATGCCGTGCTGGGCCTCGCCGCCCAGCACCTTTTGCCAGCTGAAGGTGACGACATCGAGTTTGTGCCAGGGCATGGGCACGGCGCCGGCCGAAGAGGTGGCATCGCAGATCGTCAGGCCGGCGCGGTCGTCCGCAATCCAGTCCCCGTCCGGAACGATCACGCCGGCGGTAGTCCCGTTCCAGGTGAAGACGACATCGTGCGTGAAATCGGCCCGCGCCAGATCGGGCAGTGCGCCGAACTCCGCCACGTAGGCATGGGTCTGCAGTGGGTGCAGCTGCTGCAGGCAGTCCGTGACCCACTCCTTGCCAAAGCTTTCCCAGGCAAAGATGTCCACCGGGCGCGAACCCAGCAAAGACCACAGCGCCGCTTCGACCGCCCCGGTGTCGGACGCCGGCAGTATGCCCACGAGGTAATCCTGCGGAAGCTCCAGCAGCGCATGGGTTTCGGAAATAACGCGCTGCAGGCGCTCCTTGCCGGGCCGGGCACGGTGCGAACGTCCCAGCAGCGCGCTGCGCAGGACATCCACGGTCCAGCCCGGCCGCTTGGTACAGGGGCCACTGGAAAAATTGGGGGAGCGCGGACGCAGCGCAGGTCGGCTCGCAGCTTGTGCGGACATGAGGGTCGATCGTTGACAAAACGGCTCGTTGGGGAGTCGTGGCCCGCACCCAGAGTAGCGACTGCGGCCGGGCAGCGTCAAATGGCGTGGGCGTCGCCGCGCCGGCCGGCGCGTTCAGCCGGGCTCATCCGCGTCGGGCGGCCACTCTGCGGCCATTTTTGACGTATCTTTCAGCGGTGTTCTGCTCGATAATGACGACTTTGAATCGCCTGATGCCCATGATGGTCCCGAAGTTGTCGGGAATTCCGATATTGCGTTCCGTGCCTGCTGCCCTGCTACTGGGCGGGGTGCTGGCCCTGCTGCCGGCTGCGATGGCGGCGCCCGCTGCGAGCCCTGCGGCGGTGTCCACCCCGGCGGTGGCGCGCGCGCCGGGGGCGCACGTCGCGGTGGCTCCGGCCGGCGGACTGCGTACCCGCACGCTGAGCCTGCGCGACATGGGCGCCTACCAGCCCATCGAACTGCGCGGCATAGACCGCAGCGCCTACCTCCCCCTGACCGTGCGCTTTGATGAGTCTGTCGTCAGCGCGCGCCTGCACCTGAACTTCACGTTTTCGCCGGCCCTGCTCCCTGAACTTTCGCAGCTCAAGATCATGATCGACGGGGAACCCCTGGCCAGCCTGCGCCTGCCGCGCGAGCGCCTGGGCAGCCCACAGAAGGTCGACATCGACCTTGACCCGCGTTACTTCGTCGACTTTGCCAAGCTGCATTTCCAGTTCCTGGGGCATTACACGACGGACTGCGAATTTCCTTTCCACAGCAGCCTCTGGGCCAGTATCAGCAACGACAGCAGCCTCGAGCTCGTCACTCGCCCCCTCATCCAGCGCAATGACCTGGCCATGATGCCGGCGCCTTTTTTCGACGTTCGCGACAACCGCCGGCTCGAGTTGCCCTTTGTTTTCGCTACGCATCCTTCGCTGGACACGCTGCGCACGGCCGGGGTCGTGGCCAGCTGGTTCGGCGCCGGTGCCAGCTACCGCGGCGCGCATTTCCCGGTGCGCTACGGCGATCTGCCCCAGCAGCACGCGGTGGTTTTCGCCACCAATACGGAACGCCCGGCCGCGACCTCGGGCCTGGTGCTGCCCCTGGTGCAGGTGCCGACCCTCGCCATGGTTTCTCACCCCGTGGACCCGACCATCAAGCTCTTGCTGGTGCTGGGCCGCGATGCTGCGCAGCTGCGCACCGCGGCTGAGGCGCTGGTGCTGGGCCAGGCCGTGCTGGGGGGGGCGAGCGTGGAGGTGCAGTCCGTAACGCTGCCCCGCGCCAGCCTGCCCTACGAGGCCCCCAACCTCGTCCGGACCGGTGGCAAGGTGCGCCTGGGCGAGCTCGTCCAGAACGCCGCGGAGCTGCAGGCCTCCGGGCAGGTGCTGGAGCCCATCCGCATCAACCTGCGCCTGCCCGCGGACATTTTCACCTGGGAAGCGCGCGGCATGCCCGTTGACCTGCGCTTTCGCTATACCTCGCCGCACGACACTGGCCAGGCCAACCTGTCGGTACGCATCAATGACGAGTTCGTGCAGTCCTTCCCGCTGCGCGCGGTGGGCCGCAGTGGCGCCAGCGAGCGCCTCGAACTGCCCTTCCTGGAAGACACGGGCATGTACGTTGCCCAGGGCCTGACGGTTCCCGCCTTCCAGCTGGGACCCAATAACCAGCTGCAGTTCCAGTTCGACATTCCCCCGCAGGACGAGGGCCGTTGCCGCACCGCACTGGGCGGCGCCCAGGCCGCCATAGACCCCGATTCGAGCCTGGACCTCGGGCACATCGAGCATTACGCGGCCATGCCCAACCTGGCCTTCTTCGCCAACAGTGGATTTCCCTTCACCAAATACGCCGACCTCGCCCAGACAGCCCTCATCCTGCCGGACGCTCCGGTGCCCAGCGAGGTCGAGACCGCGCTGACGGCGCTGGGCCAGTTCGGTGCCGTAACCGGCATGGCGGGCACGCGCCTGACGCTGCTCGATGCCAGCCATGCGCAGGAGGCGGGGGACCGCGACCTGCTGGTCATTGCCAGTGGGGTCACGAGCCCCCTGCTGGAGGCCTGGAAGGCCAGCCTGCCAGCCCGCATTGATGCCGGCCGCCGTGCCAGTTCGCTGCTGGGGCGGCTGGAGGACGCGGGAGCAGAGTGGTTCAGCGGCGCAAGCCCGCGCAGCGTGCCGCGCGACGGCTGGACGGAAATTTCCGCAAGCGGGCCACTGGCCGCCCTGCTCGCATTTGAGTCCCCGCTACAGGCCGGGCGTTCGGTGGTGCTGCTCAACGCGACCGACGCGGCCAGTCTGCCGCAGGCTGCGCTGGCCCTGGTGGATCCGGCCCGCGTGCGCGAACTGCGCGGGGACCTGGCCCTGTTGCGCGACACCTCGGTGCACTCGTACCGGGTGGGCGACACCTATTACGTCGGCCACCTCAGCTGGTGGCGCTGGGTCTGGTTCCAGCTGCACAGCCATCCGCTGCTGCTGGTTGTCCTGGGCCTGGTGCTCGGTATCTTCCTGGCCCTCCTGGTGTTTGGCGCCTTGCGGCGTATGGCTGCACGACGCCTGGCTTCCGGCGCGTGAAAGTCTGGCTGGTCGCAGTACTGTGGCTCGCAGGCTTGCAGGCCTGTGTGGCGCCCGCGGTTGCACAGTGCCGCGCCGGGCACCGGGGCGATCCGTGGCCCGGCTGGCAGCATTTCCAGGAAACGCTCGTGGCGCGGGATGGCCGGGTCATCGACCCACAATCACCCCGCAGTGTGAGCACGTCCGAGGCCCAGGCCTACGCGCTTTTCTTTGCCCTGGTGGCCAATGACAGGGAACGCTTCGAGCAGATCCTGGGCTGGACGCAGGACAATCTGGCCGCCGGCGACCTCACGCAACACCTCCCGGCGTGGCTCTGGGGGCGCAAGGATGACGCCAGCTGGGGGGTCCTGGATGCCAACCCCGCCGCCGATGCCGACTTGTGGATCGTCTATGCGCTGGGAGAGGCCGGCCGCCTGTGGCAGGAGCGGCGTTATCAGGCACTGGCCTCGCTGCTGGCCGAGCGCGTGCTGCGCGAGGAAACGCAGGAACTGCCCGGCCTGGGCCGCACCCTGCTGCCCGGGCCACAGGGTTTTGCCCTTGCCGGGCCGGCATGGCGCCTCAATCCCAGTTACACCCCCCTTTTTCTCGTGCGCTGGCTGCAGCTGCGCAGCGCCGACGCACGCTGGGCCGCCGTGCTGCGTTCGTCGCTACGGGTGCTGCAGGCGTCTGCCCCGCAGGGCTATGTGGCCGACTGGCTGAACTACCGCGCGTCCCCCGTGGTCGAGGGTGCCGTGCCCACCGGATACTTCGACACCAATCCCCTCGAGGCACGGGACCAGCGCGGCAGCTATGACGCCATCCGTGCCTATCTCTGGCTCGGCATGAGTTCTGCTGCGGATCCGCAACGCGCTGCCCTGCTGCGCGATTGGCGCGCCATGGCCGGCCAGCTTGCCGCACGCGGGCTGCCGCCGGAAGTCGTCGACGTGCGTGATGGGAGCGTCACCGGGACCGGATCCCCGGGGTTTTCCGCGGCCCTGCTGCCTTTCCTGAGGGCGCAGGGCCTGGAGGACGCCGCCCGCACGCAGGAAGCGCGCGCACGCACGGCGCCACGCGCGGATGCCTATTACGAACAGGCCCTGCGCCTCTTCGGCCTGGGTTGGCAGGAAGCCCGTTTTGCCTTTGCACCGGACGGCGGGCTGCTGCCCGCGTGGCAGCCATGCGCGGATACGCCCGCGACGCCCTGAGCCATTTGGCGGCCCGGTCGGTGGCCGCGTCCGCGTCCGCATCGGCGGGCAGCGCGCAGCGCGCAGCGCGGACGTGTCTCGCACTGGCAATGGTGCTGGGCGTGTGCACCGCGGCGGCTGCGGTGGCCAGGGCACAGAGGGCTCCGGACGCCGGCGGGCTGGCCGCACGCGACACGAGTACGGCGGCGGCCATCGAGGAGCTGCTGGGCAGCGCGCGCCTGTGGCAGGCACTGAATGAACCCGCGGTGGAGCAGGAGGTGCTGCGCAAGATCCTGTCGGTGCGCGCCGATGAACCGCGCGCGCTGTTTTTGCTGACCGAACTCGCGTGGCGCCGCGGCGACCGCAAAAGCGCCCGCGCCAGCATGGCGCAGCTGCGGCGCAGTGCCGACGCGGGGGCGGGACAGTCCGAGCGCAATGCCCGCCGCATCGCGGAGCTGCAGCGCCTTGAAGCCGCGTACACCAAAGACCGCGCCCAGCTGGACCAGTTGCGCCTGGCACTACGCGGTGGCGATCAGGTGCGGGCGCAGGCGCTGGCTCGCGCCCTTTTCCCGGATGCCCGTCCACCGGGTGAACTGGCCAACGAATTCGCCCCGGTTCTGAGCGCCGCGCCCGGAGGCTGGGAGGCCTTGCGCGCTCTTTTTGAAGAGCGCCTTGCCGCCGAACCCAATGCCAATGACCGTATGAGCCTGTATGCGCTCCTGGCCCAGCGCGAGGACAGCCGCCCCGCTGCCCTGGCCGGTTACGCCAGTCTGGCGCACGCGCACGACGTGGATCCCGGCAGGCTGGCCGATGCCTGGCGGCGCGCGCTGGCCTCCTCGGGCGACGATGACCGGGCCCAGGCGGAGCAACGCCGATTCCTGGAGCGCTTCCCCGGGGATCCGGCCATTGCGCAGTTGCTCCGGAATCCGCCCTTGGCACACGGGACCGCCGCAGAAAGGGAGGGCGGGCCCGGTGCCGGCGTGCGAGCCCAAGCCGATCCGGCGGCGCCGGCGCGTGCGCCGGCGGAACGCCTCCTGGATCAAGGAGACCTGGTAGCAGCCAAGGAGCAGCTCGAAGCCGTAC
>Ga0209067_10002372_pt1 | contig 11174 bp, 10 predicted proteins | sample ColStrG_CSR_2013_FD_187199 | JGI IMG/M metagenome (GOLD analysis project Ga0209067, IMG submission 187199) | Freshwater sediment microbial communities in response to fracking from Pennsylvania, USA - Cold Stream Run_MetaG_CSR_2013 (SPAdes)... | ecosystem: Environmental > Aquatic > Freshwater >... | reverse complement strand
GGGCAATGATCAGGTACGTTTTGAACTGGGCGCTTATGCACTGTCACCCAACATCAAAGTGATCGCGCCGTGGCGTGAGTGGGATCTGCTGTCACGCGAAAAACTGCTGCAGTACGCCCAGGATGCCGGCATTGAAATCGACATGAAACACAAAAACGGCGGTGCGCCCTACTCCATGGATGCCAATCTGCTGCACATCAGTTTTGAAGGCCGTCATCTGGAAAATCCAAGTGCCGAAGCAGAAGAATCGATGTGGCGCTGGACCGTGAGCCCAGAGGCTGCTCCTGATCAGCCGGAATTTCTGGATATCGAATTTGAACACGGCGATATCGTGGCACTGAACGGCAAGCGCATGTCACCTGCGACTGTGCTGACCGAGCTCAATCGACTGGGCGGCAAACATGGCATCGGCCGTCTGGATCTGGTGGAAAATCGCTATGTGGGCATGAAATCCCGCGGCTGCTATGAAACCCCGGGCGGCACCATCATGCTGCGCGCGCATCGTGCCATTGAATCGATCACGCTGGATCGCGAAGTGGCGCATCTGAAAGATGATTTAATGCCGCGCTACGCCAGCCTGATTTATAACGGTTACTGGTGGGCACCGGAACGACTCGCGCTGCAGACACTGATCGATCACACGCAAAAAAATGTCAACGGCTGGGTGCGCATCAAGCTGTACAAAGGGAATGTCACGACGATGGCGCGTGATTCAAAAACCGACTCGCTGTTTGACATGAATATCGCCACGTTTGATGAAGATGGCGGCGCCTACAATCAGGCCGATGCCGGTGGCTTTATCAAACTGAATGCACTGCGCATGCGGATTGCAGCGAATGCCAGAGCAAGACACAAATGAGGCCGGTCTGATCGCCGACACGATGCCACTTCGGTGGCATTTTTCATTGTGGCCCTACACACCGATACAAAACCCCGGGTCGCCGACACTTTGCCGATACACGCCACTCCTACCATACCGCGAGGCACCAGGTGTGCTCCATTCTTAATCACCTCAAACTGGAGTAAATGATGAACATCAAACGACTGATCGCGGGTTGCGCACTGATAGGACTGACATCGCTGGCATTACTGGCCGGTGCGCAGGAACATCAATTCGGCCCATGCAAGGATGTGACAAGCAAAGACGACTGCATGCAGACACAGATGGAAAAACACATGCAGGCACAGGCAGATCGCGAAGCAAAACTGCATGATGCTCTGAAATTGACTGCGGCGCAGGAACCGGCGTGGAAAGCATTGACCGATAACTTTCACCAGCAAATGACTGCCATGCAGGCCGATCGCAAGTCCATGCCAACGCCCGCTGCTATGGAAAAAATGTCTGCACCGGAGCGAATGGAAAATCATTTGGCGATGATGCAAAAACATCTGGCCATGATGCAAACCCAGCTGACCGCATTGAAATCGTTTTATGCCGTTCTGACTCCTGAACAGCAGGCGACGATGAATACCGCAATGGAAAAAATGGCCAAGCACTGGCACCACGGCCATCATGATGACGCAATGCATCCCTGATTGATATCAATAAAAAGGCCGCAAACCATGTTTTCGGCCTTTCGCAATGTACGGCTGATTAAACGAACACCGGTTCAATTTCCAGATCCACGCCAAAGCGCTGCTGCACATCGGCCATAATTCTGTCAGCCAGCGCGACCACGTCAGCGCCGGTTGCACCGCCGGCATTGATTAATACCAGAGCCTGCTTTGCATAAACGCCAACCCGCCCGGAGGCATACCCCCTCCATCCTGCCCTCTCAATCAGCCAGCCGGCCGCCAGCTTGAAACGGCCATCCGCCTGCGCGTAGCTGACGATATCGGGGCAGGCCTGGCGGAGCACATCGAGTTGCGCAGCGCTGACTGCCGGATTTTTAAAAAAACTGCCTACATTGCCGATCGCACCAGGATCAGGCAATTTGCTCTGACGTATCGCACAGATAGCCCGACTGATTTGTTGCGGCGTGGGTTGCGGGCAGCCTTGCAAGGCCGTGGCAACGTCACCGTAGCCCAGATGCGGTTGCCATTGTTTCGGCAGTGCAAAGGTTACGTTGAGTATCACTCCCCGGTCACGCAGGCCGTGCTTGAACACACTGTCCCGATAACTGAACTGCGGGTCAGTCAGATTGCGAATTTGTCCGGTAGAAAATTCATACCAGTTCAGAGACTGAAAATAATCTTTCAGCTCCACACCATAGGCGCCGATATTCTGTATCGGCGCGGCGCCGACGCTGCCCGGTATCAAGGACAGATTTTCCAATCCGCCCCAGCCCTGCTCCAACGTCCATTGCACAAAGCGATGCCACGATTCACCTGCACCGGCCTGAACATAGCGATACTGATCGTCTTCGGCAATCATGCTGCGCCCAGACAATGCCATGTGCAGCACGACGCCCGGAAAATCGTCGGTCAAAATGATGTTGCTGCCGCCGCCCAAAATCAAACGGGGCAGTCCGGCCAATTCCGGAATCTGATTCAGCGAAAAAAGCTCTTCGAGCCGGGTGATGCGGATATAAAAACGGGCACGCGCGGCAATCCCGAACGTGTTCAGGGATTGCAAATCAAAGTCTGTTTGGATCAGGGGGGGAGATAGCATGGTGCGAGATTATAAACTGGTATCACACTCATGAGTTACGCTAAAATACCGGCTTTGATAGCACTTTCACAAAGGAACCTCCATGCCCTCATTTGACACTGTTTCTGAAGCCAATATGGTTGAAGTAAAAAATGCCATTGAACAGGCCAACAAGGAAATCAGCAACCGGTTTGACTTCAAAGGTTCTGATGCGCGTATCGAACAAAAAGAACGCGATCTCACCGCGTTCGCTGACGCAGAGTTTCAACTCGAACAGCTACGTGAAGTGATGCTCAACAAACTCAGCAAACGCGGGGTTGATGTGCGCTTTCTGGACAATGGAAAAATCGAAAAAATCGGCGGCGACAAGATCAAACAGGTCATCAAAATCAAAAATGGCATTGAGACCGAAGACGCAAAAAAAATCGTGCGTGTGATTAAGGACAGCAAACTCAAGGTGCAGGCGTCGATCCAGGGTGATGCAGTCCGGGTAACAGGAGCGAAACGCGATGATTTGCAGGCTGCAATGGCCATGCTGAAGAAAGAAATCAAAGACCTGCCGCTGGAATTCAATAATTTCAGAGATTAAACACCGGCCTGCTCACAACCCCAGCCACGTCAAAAAGCCCGGAAATCCGGGCTTTTTGACGTGCATAAATACGGGAAGTTTATTGCAGATTATTGAGCAGATGTGACAGCGCCAGAGCCGATCGGACGTTCATTTTTTCCAATATCCGCGAACGGTGCACTTCAACGGTTTTAATTGCAATCCCCAGCTCGTCAGCCACCTGCTTATTCAGTTTGCCGGTTAGCATCAGGTGCATCACTTCCTGTTCACGTGAAGTCAGATGCGATAACTGAGTTTTAATGGCCTCTTTCAAATGCCATTTTTCACGTTTTTCCATGTCAACTTTGATCAGTTCGGCAATCTGATCGACCAGGGTATTATCCACAACCGGCTTTTGCAAAAATTCAGAAGCGCCATTTTTGACGGCTTCCACTGCTGTACATAAATCAGCATGGCCGGACAGGAATATCACTGGAGGAAAGTAGTTACATGAACGCAGCTTGTTAAAAATTTCCAAACCGTTCATGCCTGGCATGCGCACGTCAAGAATGATGCAGTTGTAGCGCTCAGGATCGTAGTCGTTCAAAAAATCAGCGCCATTCGAAAAACATTTGATGTTGTGATTTTGCGAAGACAATAACCATTTCAATGACTCCCGGACGGCTTCATCATCGTCAACAATGGCGATGGTTTTGGGACTATTGCTTGGGGTAATGCTGGTGGTGGTGGCCATATCGGTGCTCTTCAGTCAGTTAATAAATTAATACTTACGCAAGTCATATCCAGATAAAGCTTGTTGCTGCCTGCGTATCCCTCGCGGTTCCGGTCTGGTACAAATTCGATCCAGCGCCGCCTGAAATTGAAATTTCCTGTTTTTTCAATTTCAAAAAGTATATTTAATTTGGTAATTTTCCTAAACTCGTATTTTCATCACCTCGAAATTTGACGAAAAATCGGAAGTAACAGATGAAAACAACAGTTTTTATTCCTTCACCGTCAGCAGATGACCTTGCCTTTTACTCATGTTTACATGCCGGAATTGCAGCAATTATTGGTCATCTGGGCAAAAATCCGGCTTGACTGGCAGGTCCCGGAACGGCCTCGGTCCGGAGCATTTGAATTTGCGCTTGAATTTATCAGTTGAACTGCTAGGATGTTCACTCTTTTCACCAGTGCAACAATTCAGGTTGCTATTTTTTCGGTTCAACATCTCACCATGACCCAACCCTTCCACTTTCAGGCAGGACATGTCCCTCTGCTGATTTCAATGCCGCATGCAGGTACAACTATCCCCGCCGACATAGCAAGCCGGATGGAACCGGCAGCCCTGATCAAAGCCGACACCGACTGGCATATGCCACTGCTTTACAACATGGCTGAGACTTTGGGCGTATCGACAATCAGTGCTGAATACTCCCGCTATGTCATTGATCTGAACCGGCCGAAAGAAGACAGTAATTTATATCCGGGCCAGGATACGACTGGCTTATGTCCGGTGGACACGTTCGCCAAACAACCGCTGTACAGAACAGAACACTTGCCGGATGCGGCGGAAATTGCACTGCGTATTGAACAATACTGGCAGCCCTATCATCGTCAGCTGCAGTCGGAGCTGGCGCGTCTGAAACAGCAGCACGGCTATGCCATTTTGTGGGACGCACATTCGATTGCTTCGCACGTACCGCGTTTTTTCAGCGGCAAACTGCCTGATTTTAATTTTGGAACCGCAGATCAAAAATCCTGTGCGCCAGAACTGCAGCAGGCACTCCAGGAAGTGATCGAGGATTTGGGGAGTTCAGCCCATATCACCCATGTCTTCAATGGCCGGTTCAAGGGCGGCTATATCACGCGCAATTACGGACAGCCGGCGAACAGGGTCCATGCCGTTCAGCTTGAGATGGCGCAATGCGTTTATATGGATGAAGCAGCGCCGTATTCGTATCGGCCAGATCTGGCCGCACGCGTGCAACCGGTATTAAGTAAATTACTCGCCACCTGCCTGCAATGGGCACAAAAAAGCGGAGCGGCACATGGCTGATCACAATCTGAACTCAACACTGTTTGCGCGCAACGCCTGGCTGGATCACGGCTGGGTTGAGAACGTGCGATTGCACTGGAATGATCAGGGCAATCTGACCAAAGTTGAGTCGAATGTCGCTGCATTGCCTCAGGAACCGACAGAACAGTTTGTCCTGCCCGGCATGGTGAATCTGCACTCGCACGCTTTTCAGCGCGCCATTGCCGGCATGACCGAAATCGCCGGCGAAGGGCCGGACAGCTTCTGGACCTGGCGCGATCTGATGTACCGCTTTGCGCTGGCCATCAACCCTGAACAGATTCAATCCATCGCAGCGCAACTGTATTCAGAATGTCTGCGCCACGGCTATACCTCGGTATGCGAATTCCATTATCTGCATCGTGCGCCAGAAGGTGCGTTCTATAACAATATGGCCGAGACTGCGCAGCGTGTCATCAATGCAGCCCAGGACACCGGAATGGGTATTACCATGCTGCCGGTTCTGTACAGCTATGCCGATTTCAATCAGCAGCCGCTGCGCCATGAACAGCGTCGTTTCGCGACCGATCCGGAACAGATATTAAAACTGGTGGAATTATTGGAACCGATGCGCAACGGGCAAACCGAGGTCGGCGTGGCCCCGCATTCGCTGCGCGCTGCGTCGACCGACCAGATCAGCGAGCTGGTGCAGGCCATCCCCGCCGGCCGGCCGGTACACATCCATATCGCTGAGCAGCAAAAAGAAGTAGACAGTTGTATCGCTTACGCCGGCAGACGTCCGGTCGAACTGCTCTGCGACACCCAGGATGTCAATGCACGCTGGTGCCTGGTCCATGCAACCCACTTAACTCCATCGGAAGTCACCCGGCTTGCACGCAGCAAGGCCATAGCCGGGATTTGCACCAGCACTGAAGGCAATCTCGGTGACGGCTTTTTCCCGCTGCCTGACTACATTGCGCAACACGGTCAGTTCGGCATAGGCAGCGACAGCCACGTCTCGCAAAGCCCTATAGAGGAATTGCGCTGGCTGGAATATGGCCAGCGCCTGCGGGCCCAGCGGCGCAACATGTCCAGCATCGCAGGGCAACGCCGCATTGGTGATTTTTTATGGAAAGCCAGTCTGGCAGGCGGCGCTCAGGCCAGTGGCCGCCAGGTTGGCAGCCTCGCGCCGGGCAAACGTGCAGACTTGCTGGTGCTGGATGCAGAGCATCCGAATTTATCCGGCATTGCCAGTGCCGAGGTACTCAACGGCTGGATTTTTTCCGGCAATGACAACCTGGTGCGTGACGTCATGGTTGGCGGAAAGTGGCAGGTCCAACATGGCCGCCATGTTCAACAGGCAGCCATTGAGGACAGTTTCAAACAAACGATGCAGCAGCTGCGCGCGTTATAGACACCGCTCCGACCGTCGGCAGTTTTTTAGTAAATGCTGCGCGCCAGCCGGATTCCGGTGAACTGATGCCGGGTTGCCGTGGGTGCAAAATTGCGGTAACTGATGCGACTGTGTCCGGCCGGTGTCGCCACACTGCCGCCGCGCAGCACATACTTGTTTACCATATGCCGCTCGTGATTTTCGATCAGGTCGTCATTTCGTAATTTCACCCCGGGATAGGGAGCGTAACTGGAGCTGGTCCATTCCCAGGCATCCGTGAAAAACTGTTTCAGGCCCGCAGCAGTCGAGGCGCCTGACGGATGCAGGTAAGCATCATCTGTCGGTTTTTTTGATTCCGGATCATGCAATACCGGCATCCCCGGCAATTCAGGAATGATCGAATTAGCCGCACACTCCCATTCAAATTCAGTGGGCAGCCTGGCTCCGGAAAAACGGGCAAAGGCATCGGCTTCAAAATAGGATACGTGACATACCGGGCGATTCGGGTCCAGTGGCACCAATCCATGCAGCGTGTATTCGTACCAAGCATCATCAATCTTGCGCCAGTACAGCGGCGCTCTGATGTGTTCGTTACGGCGCCATTCGACGCCTTCTTCGAGCCACCATCTGGTTTCTGTATACCCGCCGGCATTGACAAAAGCGAGGTACTCGCCGTTAGTAATTTTGCGATCGGCAATGGCAAATGGGTTCAGAAAAACCCGGTGTTTGGGCAGCTCATTGTCAAAACAGAAGGTCAGACCGGGATGACCGATTTCTGCCATCCCGCCTCGCAACTCCAGCATTTTCAGACTACCCACTTTATCAGCCTGCACCAGAGGCTTGCTGATATAGGCCGGGTGAAACGGGTTGGCGCCCAGTAAATGTTTAATGTCGCACACCATTCTTTCCTGATTGCGCAATTCTCGCTGCAAACCCTGTTCCAGAATGGGATAAGCGTCTTCGGGCATGTTCTTCAGCAATGCCAGCACTGCATTGTCCACATGGGTGCAATAGGTTCTGACTACAGACAGGCTGGGTCGGGTAATGATGCTGCGCTGCTCGCGGGGCACATGCGCGCCGGGGCCGCTGCTGAACAGCAGATTGAACGCAGGGTGAAACGGCAGGTAGTCTTTGACAAACCGTCCCAACAGATATTTTTCAAAAAACCAGGTGTTCTGGGCGAGATGCCATTTGACCGGGCTGGACTCCGGCATCGACTGCACGGCCATATCTTCGACCGACAGGGTGACAGTCAGATTGATACTCTGCTGTCGGACAGACTGGTAAGTTTCAATGAACTGGCGCGCTGCGACCCCGCCATCAATCCGGTTTTCAGAAAAAAACTGGTTACTCTTGGTATAGGAAACGTTCATGGAAATCGCCTGTTTTTATAAAATTCGCAATGGACTGCACAGCACTTGGCACCGAGTGGTCGAGTTTCAGTATAGTAAAATTTCCGTAGCTCATTAAAAAAACTGAGCGCAACGGTGCCATGGTGAATCAGTGAGAGACTCGACTTACGGCCAAGAGATAGTTTCGCCAGCTTGGTTCTACCAATGGTTTGCTGGAAATAGATTTGCTTCCCGTCGTGTTCTTTTATTTTGATTTGTCCGAATTATAAGACCATCGTTACTTTGCAGCTATACCCCATCAGCGTCATTTTTGATTCGATCAGATTTTACCGGCAGAAAGAAAAAATATAGAATGACGCATTACTCAATTATGTTGATTCGACGCAACACAAATGCTCACCCAACAACAACTTGCTGATTTTCAACGAAATGGTTTCCTGGTTCTGCCACAACTTGGCGACGCCGATTACTGCCGCCAGGTTTTGACATTCGCGCAAGATCAACTGGAACTGGCTGCCGGTCCGGTTGAATGGGAGGCCGATACCGGCTACCCGGGCGCACCCACTGCCAGAACTGAGGATGGCGGCAACACCGTGCGCAGACTGCTGCGTGTCTCGATGCGGGACAGTCTGATACGCGACTGGGCAACCGGCCCTAAGCTGGCAATACCGCTGAAACAACTTTTGGGTCCGCAGGTTTTCCTGTCGCAGGCCCACCACAACTGCATCATGACCAAACAGCCGCGCTATTCCAGCGTGACCGGTTGGCACAGGGACAGCCGGTACTGGCATTTTCAACGGCCCGAATTGATTTCAGCCTGGCTGGCCCTGCGCGATGAAACCGTCGATAACGGTTGCCTTCTGGTGATCCCCGGCTCACATCTGGCAGAGATTGATCCGCAGGGACTGGATCCCGCACAGTTCTTAAAGCAGGATTACCCCGGCAATCAGGCTCTGCTGGCGCAGGCCATCCCGGTGCCGTTGATGGCTGGCGATGTCTTGCTTTTTTCCAGTAATTTATTTCACGCAGCAGGTCGCAATCGGACCGACCAGACCAAGTATTCGATGGTATTCACTTACCGCGCTGCCGATAACCCGCCGCTGCCCGACACCAGGTCGGCAAGCCTGCCGGAACTGTCTATATAGATTCCAGCGCGATCAGTTCCTGTATGGTCTGACGGCGGCGTATCAGTCTGATCTGATCACCATCGACCAGCACTTCGGGAATTAACGGGCGCGAGTTGTAATTGGAAGACATCGATGCACCGTATGCACCGGCATCATGCAAAATCAGCAGATCGCCGATCTCGCATGCCGGCAGGTCCTGCGTCACCAGCTCGCCACCTTCAGTCTGGGTAAACACATCGCCCGATTCGCATAAAGGGCCGGCCACGACTGTTGGCTGCAGCACACCCGTCCTGGGGTTGCCCTCATGGTCATGCGCCGTAATGCGATGAAAGCTGCCGTACATGGCCGGGCGTACCAGATCATTGAAGCCGGCATCGACCAGCGCAAAGAAATTATTCCCGACTTTTTTCTGGGCACGCAATTCGGTCAGCAACATGCCCGACTGCGCCACCAGAAAACGTCCTGGTTCGATTTCCATCGTCAACGCGTGGCCCAGTATCCGCTCTGCTTCCTGTCGTGCCGCATGCCAGAGCGCAAAATAATGGCCGGTATCCACTTCTGCTTCGCCAACCCGATAGGGCACCGAGAGTCCACCGCCGACCGAGATGGCAGAGATATCCATCCCGGCATCACGGACATGCTGCACCTGTTGCAGCATGGCCTGACACACCTGCTGCAAATGGCCATAATCAACGCCGGATCCAATATGCATATGAAGGCCGATCAGCTTCAGTCCGGTTTGCCGAATAATCGTCAGCACTTCGGTCAATTGTTCGTGCCAGATGCCATGCTTGCTTTGCTCGCCGCCGGTATTGGTCTTGCGACTGTGTCCATGGCCGAATCCGGGATTGATCCGCAGCCAGACCGGGTGCCCGGCTGCTGCCTGCCCCAGTTGCTGCAACATGTGCGGCGAACCGCAATTCACGGGAATGTTGAGCTCAATGACCCGCGCCATCGTGGCGCGATCCAGCAGGTCGGCGGTAAACACGACAGGCGCAGCATGACCTGAACCGGCGGGTTGGTAACCGGCAGCAAGCGCGCGCTCAATTTCACCCAGCGAAACCGAATCCACCAGTACGCCCTGCTGGCGCATGAGCTGCAGCAAATGAATATTTGAGCTGGCTTTCTGGGCAAAACGAATCACGTCAAACTGCCGCAGCCGGTCTATCTGACGTCGGATCGTGGCGGCATCATAAATCCAGCATGGTGTCTGAAATTGCTCGTCTATTTGGGTGATTTGTTGTTGATTGATCATTTTTAATCATGCAGAATCGTGAAAAGGTGAATTGCACTATACCTGTTAATAATGATCAGAAACAGATACATTGAAAGCAGTTTCAACGATCAAACTTTATTTTGATATCAAGAACCGGATATTTACCTATGAATTCAAAGTTAGACAGCTACGACCTGAAAATTCTCGGATTGCTGCAGAAAGACGCGCGCACCAGCATTGCGGAAATTGGCCGGCAGATCCACCTGAGCCAGCCCAGCGTGGCCGAACGTATCAGAAGACTGGAAAGCAGTGGAGTAATCCAGGGTTACCATGCCGTGGTCAATCCCGACGCCTTCGGGTACAAGATTATTGCGTTGATCCGGATTTCGACCCAGCAGGGGCGGCCCTACGTGGAGTTTGTCACCCGGCAGCCCGAAGTGATTGAATGTTATACGGTGACGGGCGAAGACGGCGCCGTTCTGAAGGTGCTGGCGACCGATGTGGCACACCTGCAAAGACTGATAGACAAACTCAATAAATTTGGTTCGACTTCGACCGCGATCGTGCTGTCCATCCACGTCAACGGGAAGGCGCTCAGTCTGCCAACTGCCTAGATTAGCTATTCTTTGTGCGCTTCCACCGGCACAGTGATGATTATTTCATCGCTGATACCTGGCAGATACTGGATCATCCCAAAGTCGGAGCGCATCAAGGTCGCCTTAACTTGACCGGCACAGATTTTATGACCACTGACAGAACTCGTGGCACATTTGAAGTTGCTGACGCTGACAGTCAGCGGCCTGGTCACACCGAGCAATGTCAGCGCTCCTCTGGCAGCAGTAATTTCATTATTTGAACTAAAAATCAGTTTGTCAGATTTAAAAATAATGCTGGGGAAAACCGCCACATTGAACAGACGGTAGCCCGCAGAA